>Ga0209258_101135_pt1 | contig 11033 bp, 7 predicted proteins | sample Araplaol_mTSA_r2_FD_184281 | JGI IMG/M metagenome (GOLD analysis project Ga0209258, IMG submission 184281) | Arabidopsis root microbial communities from North Carolina, USA - plate scrape CL_Col_mTSA_r2 (SPAdes) (version 2) | ecosystem: Host-associated > Plants > Roots > Endosphere | place: USA...
AGGCGAACGACATGGCATTGGTAGGACTCGTAGGCTGGCGCGGCATGGTCGGCTCCGTGTTGATGGAGCGGATGCAGGCCGAAGGCGACTTCGCGCTCATCGAACCCGTCTTCTTCTCGACCAGCGCGGTCGGCGGCAAGGCCCCGGCGCAGGCGAAGAACGAGACGACGTTGAAGGACGCGTTCGACATCGACGCGCTCAAGCGCTGCGACATCGTCATCACCTGCCAGGGCGGCGACTACACCAGCGACGTGTTCCCGAAGCTGCGCGCCGCCGGCTGGAACGGCCACTGGATCGACGCCGCGTCGTCGCTGCGCATGGTCGACGACGCCGTGATCGTGCTCGACCCGGTCAACATGCCCGTCATCAAGAACGCGCTTGCCAAGGGCGGCCGCAACTGGATCGGCGGCAACTGCACCGTCAGCTGCATGCTGATGGGCGTAGGGGCGCTGTACAAGGCCGGCCTGGTCGAGTGGATGAGCACGCAGACCTATCAGGCAGCGTCCGGCGGCGGCGCGCAGCACATGCGCGAGCTGCTCACGCAGTACGGCACGCTCAACGCATCGGTTCGCTCGCTGCTGGATGATCCGAAGAGCGCGATCCTCGAGATCGACCGTCTGGTCGTCGAGAAGCAGCGCGCGCTGACGGCCGAGGAAACGAAGAATTTCGGCGTCCCGCTGGGCGGCTCGCTGATTCCCTGGATCGACCGCGACCTGGGCAACGGCCAGTCCAAGGAGGAATGGAAGGGCATGGCCGAGACCAACAAGATTCTCGGCCAGGGCGACGGTTTCGGCACGCCGGCGGTTCCCGTCGACGGTTTCTGCGTGCGCGTCGGAGCGATGCGCTGCCACAGCCAGGCGCTCACTTTCAAGTTGAACAAGGACGTGCCGCTGGCCGACATCGAGGCCATGATCGCCGCCGACAACGAGTGGGTGAAGGTGGTTCCGAATACTCGCGAGGCCACCTTGCGCGACCTCACGCCCGTGTCCGTCACCGGCACGATGACGATTCCCGTCGGCCGCATCCGCAAACTCGCGATGGGCCCGGAATATCTCGGCGCATTCACCATTGGCGACCAATTGCTGTGGGGCGCGGCCGAGCCGCTGCGCCGCATGCTGCGCATTCTTCTCGACAAGTAATCCACGCCGCGAGGCGTTTTCGGGCGCGCAACGTCGGGAGATCGTTGCGCGCACGCAAACCCTACACACGAAATATCTTGTTACGCTTGCGTGTCGCCAGGCATGCAGGAAATACGGCAGTGCGTGTCGTATTCCAGTATTTCGGGGTTAACTCCGCGCTTGCGGCGGCCGCGGCGCAGGCAAAATGCGCGCCTGCGCTGGTTAAACCCGGCGCCGAAGTGCGAGAATATTCGGGTCGGGATCGGGCCAAAACGGCGGTCGGCGGCGCAGGCGAAGGCTTCATGGATGAGCTTGTCAGCGTATCTGCCTGGTGCTAAGGTCTTTTCCCTGACGCGCGTGGGCCTTTATTGCCCACGTCAGTGACCGATGAACTCGTCGAGAGATCTGTCATTCACGGCGGTCGAGCCGAGATCGCCCATTTGCATTCGGGATACAAATTGAAGAATCGCTCGTTGGTCACCAAAGGTCGCGCGCTGAACGTCATGGCCGCCGCCGCCCTGGTCCTCCTGTCGACCGGTGCTTCCGCACTGGGCCTGGGGCGCGTGAACGTGCAATCCGTTCTGGGCGAGACGCTGCGCGCCGAAATCGAGGTGACGAGCCTGAACGCGGAAGAGGCGTCTTCCCTGCGCGTGAGCCTCGCGTCTCCCGAAGCCTTCAAGGCCTCCGGCGTCGAATACAACTCGGTGCTCACGGGCGCCACCATCGCGTTGCAGCGCCGCGCCGACGGCCGCCCGGTGCTGGTGCTCACGAGCGACAAGGTCGTCCAGGAGCCGTTCGTCGACGTCATCGTCGACTTCGCCTGGTCCACCGGCCACCTGACGCGTTCGTACACGCTGCTGATCGACCCGCCGGGCCGCAACACCGCCGCGCAACCGGGCACGACGGCCACCGCGCCGGTGTTCGCCTCGCCGCCGCCCGCGCCGCGCGCCGCGGCCCCGGCGCCCGCGCCGGCCCCGCAGGTCGCGCTGGCGCCGCCGCCCGCACCGGTCCAGGCGCCGTCGCCCGCGCCGGCCGCCCGCGCGCCCAAGCCCGCGCCCGCACCGAAGGCCACCCCGGCTCCGAAGCCCGCACCGGCCGCGGTCGAGAAGGCCGCGCCGGCGCCCGCCGGCAATGGCGGCGGCGAGTCTTCGGTCAAGGTCAACCCCGGCGACACGCTGACGTCGCTGGCCGCCAGCAACAAGCCGAGCGGCGTCTCGCTGGACCAGATGCTGGTCTCGCTGTACCGCAACAACCCGTCCGCGTTCATCGGCGACAACATGAACCGGATGAAGTCCGGCGTCACGTTGCAGGTGCCGGGCGCCGACGCCGCCAGGCAACTGTCCACCGAGGAAGCGCACCAGATCATCCAGGCCCAGAGCGCCGACTTCGCCGAGTACCGCCATCGCCTGGCCGGCGGCGTGAGCACCGTGCACACGGACGAGGGCAAGCGCGTCGCGTCGGGCAAGGTCGAGGCCAAGGTCAACGACCAGAAGACGGCCTCCGCGCCGCCGCCGTCCGACAAGCTGACGCTGTCGCGCGGCAGCGTCAAGGGCGGTGCGCCGTCCGAGGCGAAGGATTCGAAGGAGGCGCTGAAGAAGGCCGAGGCCGCGCGCGTCGCCGAGCTCAGCCGCAACGTCGCCGAGCTGAAGGAACTGGCCAACAAGAAGCCGGCCAACGCGCCCGCTGCACCGGCCGCTCCCGCGGCCAAGACGCCGGCTCCGGCGCCCGCCATCCCGACGCCGGCCATTACCGGCCACCTTCCCACACCCGCGCCGGCCGCTCCGGTCAAGCCGACGCCCGCACCGGCCCCGGTGCAGGTCGCCGCCGCGAAGCCGACCCCGGTGCCGCCGCCTCCGCCGCCGGCCCCCGCGCCGGTGGCCAAGCCGGTCGTCGCCGCGCCCGCGCCCGTGCCGTCCGTCCCGACGCCGGCCATCGCCACGCCCGCCCCGGTCGTCGCCTCGGCCCCGGCCCCGGCCATCGTCGCCTCGGCGCCGGTGGTGGCGCCGCCCGCGCCCGTGCGCGCCTCCGCGCCGGCGCGCGCGCCCGTCGCGCCGGCCCCGGCGCCGGCGGACGACAGCTTCCTGTCCTCGCTGATGGACCCGCCGTACATCGTGCCGGGCATCGCCGGCCTGGCCGTGCTGCTGGGCGGCTTCCTGTTCTGGCGCAAGCGCCAGGGCGGCGACCGCAACAAGTTCTCGGGCGAGACGTCCTTCATCGAAAGCAAGATCCAGCCGGACTCGTTCTTCGGCGCGAGCGGCGGCCAGCGCGTGGACACGCGCGACGGCGCGGCCAACTCGGCGTCCTCGTCGCTGAACTATTCGCTGAGCCAGCTCGACGCCATCGGTGACGTCGATCCGGTCGCCGAGGCCGACGTCTATCTTGCCTACGGCCGCGACCTGCAGGCCGAGGAGATCCTGAAGGAAGCCCAGCGCTCCGATCCGGATCGCCTGGCCATCCGCACCAAGCTGCTGGAGGTCTACGCCAAGCGCGCCGACCTCAAGACCTTCGAGGCGCAGGCGCGCCAGCTGCAAGGCCTGACCAACGGCCAGGGCGAGGAGTGGGCCAAGGCGCAGGAACTCGGCCGCCAGATCGATCCGACCAATCCGCTGTACACGGAAGGCGGCGAATACGCCATCGTCGACACGGACCCGATGCCGCTGAATCCGTTGGGCGAGGAGTCGGACGAGGTCACGCTGATGCGTCCGCCGGCCAAGGGCGGCGGCGCGCACGACACCGACCTGCCGATCGACTTCGACGCCGACGAGCCGCCCACGGTCCAGCCGGGCGACACGCAGCAGCCGACGCGCCCCATGGCCGCCGAGGAACACGACGGCGACACCACGCGCCAGCCGCACAGCGTCTCCGCCGACATGCCGTTCGAGGTCAGCGACTTCGACCTCGAGCCGGGCCACGTCGAGGTGCCGACGATTCCGCCTGCGCCGGCCCCCGCGCGCGCCCCGGCTCCCGCCGCGGCCGGCGCACCGTCGATCGACTTCGACTTCGGCGACCTGTCGCTCGACCTCGACAAGCCGGGCCATGGCGGCGCAGCCGTCGCGGAGGAGTCGGTGCTGCCCGAGCTCGACCTGGGCGGCGGCAACGAGACGGAGCCGATGGCCCGCAAGATCGAGCTGGCCGACGAGTTCCGCCGCATCGGCGACCACGAGGGCGCGCGCGAGCTGCTGGAAGAGGTCGTCTCCAAGGCCGATGGCCCGCTGAAGTCCCGCGCGCAGACGATGCTGGACGCCTTGGGTTAACCTTCGCGGGGTGAACTCTCCCACCCCTGCCGATCCCACCACCACGCCGGGCCTGGCACCCGGCGGTGCTGAATCCGAGACATCGACCTCGCCCGTTCTGGACGGCACCGCTCAAGCGGACGTCCCGCCCGGGCGAGTCGCATTGGGCGTCGCCTATCGCGGCCTGAACTACCACGGCTGGCAGTCGCAGCCCGATGGCAACACCGTGCAGGACAAGCTCGAGCGCGCGCTGGCCGAGTTCGTCGGATTGCCGCGTGGCGAGATCGTCCCCACCGTGTGCGCCGGTCGCACCGACGCGGGCGTGCACGCGCTCAACCAGGTGGTGCACTTCGACGCGCCCGTCACGCGCGAGATCTTCTCCTGGGTGCGCGGCACCAACCGCTACCTGCCCGAGGACATCGCCGTGCAATGGGCGCAGAACGTCGAGCCCGACTTCCACGCGCGCAACGGCGCGCGCGGCCGGCGCTACGCGTTCCTGGTGCGCGAGTCGGCGGTGCGCCCGGCCATCGAGGCCGGCCTGTGCGGCTGGGTGTTCCGGCCGCTGGACCTCGACACGATGCGCGAGGCCGCGCTGGCGCTGATCGGCGAGCACGACTTCAGCGCCTTCCGCTCGTCGCAGTGCCAGGCGCTGTCGCCGGTCAAGGAGATGCGCCGGATCGACATCAACCGCATCGGCGACTACTGGCGCTTCGACTTCGAGGCGAGCGCGTTCCTGCACCACATGGTGCGCAACATGATGGGCGCGTTGATCACGATCGGGAGCGGCAACCGGCCGCCGGCCTACATGACCGAGCTGCTGGCCGAACGCAACCGCGAGCTCGCGCCTCCCACGTTCCCGCCGGCCGGCCTGTACTTCGTCGGGCCGCAATACGACCAGCACCTGGGCATCCCGCGCCGCACCGCCGCGCACGACTGGCTGCCGCGCGTGCCCGTCGAGCTGCTGCATGCCGACGACCCGCGGCCACTCATCACGTCGCCGCGACCATGACGGCGCATCGCCGCTCCGGACGGCGCATGCCGCGGTGCGCAGCACGAAGGATCGTCAAGTGACCCACGTCCGCACCCGCATCAAGATCTGCGGCCTGACACGCGAGCAGGACATCGACGCCGCCGTCGCCGCCGGCGCGGACGCGATCGGCTTCGTGCTGTACGAGCGCAGCCCGCGCCATGTGTCCGTCGCGCGGCTGGCCGAGCTGGCCAGGTGCCTGCCGCCGTTCGTCACGCCCGTGTGCCTGTTCGTCAACGCCAGCCCCGACCTGATCGACGAGGCGGTCGCCGCGGTGCCCACCGCGCTGCTGCAGTTCCACGGCGACGAGGGCCGCGAGCAGTGCGAGCAGCCCGGCCGGCCCTATCTGCGCGCCGTGCGCATGGCGCCCGGCGTCGATTTGCTAGACTGTGCTTCTGGCTTCGCCAGCGCGGCCGGCCTGCTGCTCGATGCGTTCGTCGAGGGCTATGGCGGCGGCGGAAAGGCTTTCGATTGGTCTCAAATTCCGTCAGGCGTCCCCCTTCCAGTCGTTTTGTCTGGTGGGTTGAGTCCTGCAAACGTGATCGATGGAGTGATGCGCGTCCGGCCCTGGGCCGTTGACGTGAGTTCCGGCGTGGAGCAGGCCAAGGGCATCAAGGATGCCGCCCTGATCCGCCGGTTCTGCGAGGCGGTACGCGAGGCTGATGCCCGCATCGCCAACGCCATGACCTGAAGCAGCGAGCCTTCGTCCGCTGCTTCGACGGCGCCCCCCCCGATGGGCGCCGACACCTGAAAGCAGTCCATCATGTTCGAGTATTCCCAACCCGACCCGTCGGGCCACTTCGGTCCGTACGGCGGCAGCTTCGTCGCCGAGACGCTCACGCACGCGATCGAGGAATTGAACGCGGCCTACGAGCACTATCGCCAGGACCCGGAGTTCCAGCGCGAGTTCCGCTACGAGCTCAAGCACTTCGTCGGCCGTCCCAGTCCCATCTACCACGCGGCGCGCACCAGCCGCGAGCTGGGCGGCGCGCAGATCTGGCTCAAGCGCGAGGACCTGAACCACACCGGCGCGCACAAGATCAACAACACCATCGGCCAGGCGCTTCTGGCGCGCCGCATGGGCAAGCCGCGCATCATCGCGGAGACTGGTGCCGGCCAGCACGGCGTGGCCACCGCCACGATCTGCGCGCGCTATGGCCTCGAGTGCATCGTCTACATGGGCGCCGAGGACGTGAAGCGCCAGAGCCCCAACGTCTACCGCATGCACCTGCTGGGCGCGAAGGTGGTGCCGGTCGAGTCGGGCAGCCGCACGCTCAAGGACGCGCTCAACGAGGCGCTGCGCGACTGGGTGACCAACGTCGAGAACACGTTCTACGTGATCGGCACGGTCGCCGGCCCGCATCCGTACCCGACGATGGTGCGCGAGTTCCAGAGCGTCATCGGCGAGGAGTGCCTGCAGCAGATGCCCGAGATGGCCGGCCGCCAGCCCGACGCGGTCGTCGCCTGCGTGGGCGGCGGCAGCAACGCGATGGGCATCTTCCATCCGTACATCCCGTACGAGAACACGCGCCTGATCGGCGTGGAGGCCGCCGGCCTGGGGCTGGACTCCGGCAGGCATTCGGCCTCGCTGACGCGCGGCTCGCCCGGCGTGCTGCACGGCAACCGCACCTACCTGCTGCAGGACGCCAACGGCCAGATCACCGAGACGCACTCGATCTCGGCCGGCCTCGACTACCCGGGTGTCGGCCCCGAGCATGCCTACCTCAAGGACATCGGGCGGGCCGAGTACGTCGGCATCACCGACGATGAGGCGCTGGCGGCGTTCCACCACCTGTGCCGCACGGAGGGGATCATCCCGGCGCTGGAATCCAGCCATGCGTTCGCGTACGGCATGAAGCTGGCCGCCACGATGCGGCCCGACCAGCACGTGCTGGTGAACCTGTCGGGACGCGGCGACAAGGACATCGGCACCGTCGCCGACCTGTCGGGCACGGCGTTCTACGACCGGCCGTCGATGGCCGGCCAGTGCGTCAAGGGCGGCAAGGCGATCGGGGGTGCGCAATGAACCGCATCGATACCGTCTTCGGCAAGCTCAAGTCCGACGGCCGCGCAGCGGTCGTGCCGTACATCTGCTGCGGCGACCCCTACGCCGATGCCACCACCGACATCATGCTGGCGCTCGCCGAAGGCGGCGCCGACGTCATCGAGCTGGGCGTGCCGTTCTCCGACCCGATGGCCGACGGCCCGGTCATCCAGAAGGCGTCCGAGCGGGCACTGGCGCGCGGCATCGGCTCGCCGCAGGTGCTGGAGGCCGTGCGCGCGTTCCGCGTGCGCGACGGCGCCACGCCGGTCGTGCTGATGGGCTACGCCAACCCGATCGAGGCCTACGACCTGGCGCACGGGAAGGGCGCGTTCGTCCGCGCCGCCGCCGACGCCGGCGTCGACGGCGTGCTGGTGGTGGACTACCCGCCGGAGGAGTCGGTGGAGTTCTCGGCCGCGCTGAGGTCTGTCGGACTCGCGCCCATCTTCCTGCTGGCGCCCACCTCGACCGAGAAGCGGATGAAGCAGGTGGCCGAGCTGGCCGCCGGCTACGTCTACTACGTCTCGCTCAAGGGCGTCACGGGGGCCGGGCACCTCGACACCGACGCGGTGGCACGTGCCGTGCCGCGGATCAAGGAACACGTGAAGGTGCCGGTCGGGGTCGGTTTCGGGATCCGGGACGCGGCCTCGGCAAAGGCGGTGGCCCAGGTGTCGGACGCCGTGGTCATCGGCTCGGCGCTGGTGCAATGCCTGGAGACGCTGCCGCGCGAGCAGGTGGCCGACGGGGCGCGCCGGTTCATCGCCGGGATCCGCTCGGCAGTGGACGAGGTCCGGAAGGCGTAAAATCGCCTGCCCCGCTCCGGCCCGCCGGAGCACGAAGGAAGCGCCGGGGTTCCCGGTGCGTTCAAGGAGTGATTGATGAGTTGGCTTGAGAAGCTGTTGCCCCCGAAGATCCAGCAGACGGATCCGAGCGAACGGCGCACGATCCCCGAAGGCCTGTGGATCAAGTGCCCGTCTTGCGAAACGGTGCTCTACAAGACCGACCTCGAGCAGAACCTGAACGTCTGCCCCAAGTGCGATCACCACCTGCGCATCGGCGCCCGGGCGCGGCTCGACGGCTTCCTCGATCCCGAAGGCCGCTTCGAGATCGGCCAGGAAGTCCTCCCGGTCGACCCGCTCAAGTTCAAGGACAGCCGCAAGTATCCCGAGCGCCTGCAGGGCGCGCTGGAGGCCACCGGCGAGACCGACGCGCTCGTCGTGATGGGCGGCTCCGTCATGAGCGTGCCGGCGGTCGTCGCCTGCTTCGAGTTCGATTTCATGGGTGGCTCGATGGGCTCCGTGGTCGGCGAGCGCTTCGTGCGCGGCGTGCGCACGGCCGTCGAGCAGCGCGTGCCTTTCATCTGCTTTACCGCCACCGGCGGCGCGCGGATGCAGGAAGGCCTGTTCAGCCTGCTGCAGATGGCCAAGACCAACGGCGCACTCACGCTGCTGGCCAAGGCGAAGCTGCCCTACATCAGCGTGCTGACCGACCCGACCATGGGCGGCGTCTCGGCCAGCTTCGCGTTCATCGGCGACGTCGTCATCGGCGAGCCCAAGGCGCTGATCGGCTTCGCCGGCCCGCGCGTGATCGAGAACACCGTGCGCGAGAAGCTGCCCGAGGGCTTCCAGCGTTCCGAGTTCCTGCTGCAGAAGGGCGCCATCGACATGATCGTCGACCGCCGCAAGCTGCGTCCGACGATCGCGCGGCTGCTGGCCCAGCTGCAACGCCAGAGCGCGGACGCCGTCGCGTAAGCATCGTTTCCTGAACGTCCCGAGGGCGGCCGAGTTCACCTCGCGCCGCCCTTGTTCTTTCCGAACCAGGCGTCGTGAAGCGCGTGAATCCTGCGACTTCGCGCAGGATGACGGCATTGCGGCGCGACGCCGCACCAATCTTGTCATTCCGCGCGCAGTCGCGGAATCCACCCCCGCCATGACCACGCCCACAACCCTCGCCGACTGGCTCGCCCACTGCGAGCGCCTTCACCCGAAGACGATCGACATGACGCTCGCGCGCACGAAGACGCTGATCGAGCGCCTGGGGCTGAAGTTCGCCGTCCCGGTGGTCACCGTGGCGGGCACCAATGGCAAGGGCTCGACCTGCGCGATGCTGGAGGCGATCGGCCTGGCCGCCGGCTACAAGGTGGGCGCGTACATCAAGCCGCACCTCGTGCACTTCGAGGAGCGCTGCCGCGTCAATGGCAGGATGGTGACGGCCGACGACCTGATCCCGCACTTCGAGGCCGTGGAGGCCGCGCGCGGCGACGTCGCACTGACGTATTTCGAGTTCACGACCCTCGTGATCATGCGCACGCTGGCTTCGGCGCCAGTCGATCTGGTCATCCTCGAAGTGGGCCTGGGCGGCCGGCTGGACGCGGTCAACGCCATCGATGCGGACGTCTCGGTCATCACCAGCATCGACATCGACCACGTCGAATACCTCGGCCCCGACCGCGAGTCGATCGGACGCGAGAAGGCGCACATCGCGCGCAAGGGCCGGCCGCTGATCGTGAGCGATCCGATGCCGCCGGCAAGCATCGCGGACCATGCGGCGCAGGTCGGCGCCGACCTGTGGCTGATCGGGCGCGACTTCAATTACGCCGGCGATCGCCAGCAGTGGTCGTGGAGCGGGCGGGGCCGGCGCTGGAACGCGCTCGGCTACCCGTCGCTGCGCGGCGCCAACCAGCTGCTCAACGCATCCGGCGCGCTGGCCGCATTCGAGGCGTTGCGCGAGTGCTTGCCGATCACGGCACAGGCGGTACGCGTGGGCCTGGCGTCGATCGACCTGCCGGGCCGCTTCCAGATCGTCCCGGGCCAGCCGGCGCTCGTGCTGGACGTCGCGCACAACCCGCACTCGGTCGCGGCGCTGGCGCAGAACCTGGACCAGATGGGCTTCTTCCAGCGCACCTTCGCGGTGTTCGGCGCGATGCACGACAAGGACCTGGCCGGCACGATGGGCAAGATCGCGCACCTGGTCGACGACTGGATGCTCACCGACCTGCCGCTGCCGCGCGCCGCGAAAGCCGCGGAGCTCGCCGAGGTGGTGTGGTCGCTCACGGCGACCGCGGCCTCCGCGTCGCCCAAGCCGCGCGTCAGCACCTTTGATTCGCCCGCCCGGGCGTTGTCGGCGGCGCTCGACCAAGCGGAACCCACTGATAGAATCGTGGTCTTCGGCTCGTTCTACACCGTGGGCGGCGTGCTGAAGGACGGCCCCCCGCGCCTGGTGGCCCGACATCTCGGTTGAAGCCGCGGCGCGCGTCGCGCCGACACCACCTGTCCGGCCCCGGACTCCGATGAGAAGGCATGGGGCTGCTGTCGATTTTTTCCCGCAACAAGCAGGCTGCCGCCAAGCCCGGGAAACCGGCGCGGGGCGGTCGGTCGCCCGCCCGCCAGGCCCCGCTGGCCAACACCCAGAATCCTGACGCCGCCGACGCCCTGCGCGAGGTGCGCGCCCGCGCCCGCACGCGCCTGATGGGCGCGACGGTGCTGCTGCTGGTCGGCGTGGTCGGCTTCCCGCTGCTGTTCGAGACGCAGCCGCGTCCGGTCCCGGTGGACCTGCCCATCGAGATCCCCGCGCGCAACGCGCCTGGCGGGGGCGACGCGTCGATGCACGCGGGG
>Ga0209258_101137_pt1 | contig 11003 bp, 12 predicted proteins | sample Araplaol_mTSA_r2_FD_184281 | JGI IMG/M metagenome (GOLD analysis project Ga0209258, IMG submission 184281) | Arabidopsis root microbial communities from North Carolina, USA - plate scrape CL_Col_mTSA_r2 (SPAdes) (version 2) | ecosystem: Host-associated > Plants > Roots > Endosphere | place: USA...
AACCGTAGTCGTCGGGCTGCATCCGAGCATGGATGCCGTAATGATAGATAACGCGTTGGCTTGAAATGAACGCTTGAACTTCGAATGGTCCGGCAGCATGCCTAACTGCGCCCCCATATTCGCAAAGAGAATGACCATCAATAAGGAAAATACGGCAATCCAGAAATGAAAACTGCTCAACAGGCTAAAATCAAAAGCAAACAGCAGCTGCTCATACCCCGCCATGGAGAATGTGAAGCTATCCATTTTCGAGAAATCGACAATTCCAAGAACTCCCCCAATCAGTGTTCCTGCAATGATTCCAATCAAGAAGCTTCCCTTCACCCCTCGCAAAAACAGTGGGACTACGAGAGCAAGCGTCAATAGAGTCGTTAACGCATACGGATCGCTGAAGCTCGCCAATTGAACGAACGTACTCTCACTGGGCACGATCACGCCGCCATTTTTCAAGCCAAGAAATCCAATGAACAACCCGATTCCTGCCGTCAGGGCTCGTATCATCGATTCGGGTATCGTCTGCGACAAATAGAAGGCGCTTCTCGTCATCGAAATGCCAAAGAATAGAACACCTGCGATACAACTCGCTGCCAATGCCTGCTGCCACGTCAGGCCGAAGGAGGCCACCAACGTAAAGACAAAAAACGCGTTATCCCCCATGCCTGGCGCCAGAATGAGCGGTGATTTCGCCCAGAATGCCATCAGCATGCATCCAACTATGGAAGACAGTACGGTCGCAATTGTCGCGGCTTCATACGGCATGCCCGCAATGCTTAAGATAGCCCCGTTAACCGCAATAATATAGGCAATCGTAATAAATGAAGTCAGACCCGCCAGCATTTCCGTACGTATATTGGTCTCGGTGTCCCGAATTTGGAACAGTTCCTTCGCTTGCACCCTCAATTCTCCTCTTCCTCCATCCAATTATTCCTGATTATTACTTACGGTCAAACCATGATACAATAGTGCTGATCTCACTATGAAAGGATCTGAACGTATGATAGACATTGCTCAAATCCCACTTTTCTCTGAGATTCCACCTGGTGATTTAGCTGCACGTATCGCACCAATGCTTAAAGAACGTCATTATAAAAAAAATCATGTCTTCATGTTTGAAAATGACCATAGCGATGAGATCTTCATTCTTCGAACCGGCAAAGTCAAAATATACCGGATTCAAGATGGGAAGGAAGTTGTGCTCAGCATTCAACTCGCGGGTGAAATATTCGGCGAAGCCGAAGCCATTTCTGGCGATAACCATCGGATCTGCACCATCGAAGCGCTGGAGCCGCTTATTGCCTGGCAGATTAGTAAAGCAGATTTTTTGCAAATCATTAAGGAATATCCTTCTGTTCTCCACAAAGCATACGGAATTATGTTTCAACGGGTGCGCGTCTTGAATCGCATGATCCGTTATATGACATTTTGTGATGTGCGAACGAAAGTCGCCAATCAAATTATGGACTTATACTATAATTTTGGTCAAGAAGATGGAACCGCTTACAAGATTGATATGAAAATCAATCATGCCCTGCTCGGCAATATGGTGGGGATCACACGTGAATCCATCTCCAAAACCCTAAGTGACTTTCAGAGCGAAGGATTGATCGACATTCGTCAGAAATTTATATATATCGTCAATTTACAGAAGCTAGAACAGATGTGCGAGGAAACAGAGGAAGTCCCTGCACTTCGGAAGTGGTAATGACCACGTTGGCTTACAGCCTAACTATATCAAAAGAACCGAAGGCGTATCAGTTACGCCCGTAACGTTTATTTTGTGAACTGGATCATAAATGCAAAAACGCTCCACCTCGCTTATCGCTTGGTGGAGCGTGATAACAACTAGTCTCATCATTTCGGGCTCCATAACGAGATATTTCAGTCATGACTGCCTTCTGCGGCCATGGCACTCGCCTTCGTTGGATGAACGGTTCCAAACGGATGCTTGGGCGGGCCATAGATCGAGTAGAGTTTAAGCGGTCTATACCCAATGTTGATGACATTGTGCCATGTGCCTGCCGGGATCATGATGGCATAATTACCATCGACGTGCTGCTCGAAGTCCAATTTCTCCTTACTGTCCCCCATCTTCACAAGCCCTTGCCCTTCTTCAATCCGTATGAACTGATCGGTTGTCGGATGCATTTCCAAGCCAATATCACCTCCGACTGGAATACTCATCAGCGTCACTTGCAAGTGCTCTCCCGTCCACAGAGCCGTACGATACGTCTTGTTTTGCTCGGCTGCCTGCTCAATATCAACGACGAACGGCTGGCCTCCGTAATCCTTCAACACCATATTGCTTCTTGAAAAAGGCCACTGATGATTGTTCCAGCTATAATCATACGGATTCCAACTATAGCACCGATTCATGCTACCCTGGGGATAATGAGAAGGATAATGCCACGGTTGGTAATTGCACGGATACATATTCATTCTCCTCGTACTGTTTTTCATCACCACCGTATATCCTATGCAGCTGCCCATATAGAGGCGCATACTTCTTTACTCAGCCTTATTACGAGAAATGGGATGTTCCAGTTCAGCATGCCCCATGAAGCTATCTAGAGCTTTTCCATCACTAAGAAGTTCGATGTTCTCGATCTCCTTAAATTGAAATAGGGTCTCCTTGAGCGCACCCAAAGCCAATAGTTCACCGCCAGCTCCTAATCTCGCCTCGCCTGGAATATGCACATCTATTGTTAAAACTCCCTCGTGGAATTTCATTGCATTTAGCTCGATTTTATTCCATAAGGATACAAGTTCAGAGTGGTTGTTACTTTGCAGTGCCTTAAATGATTTCTTATATTTGTCCAGACTATCCGAATAATGAATTTCCAGCTTACTCTGCTTTAACTCCGTTACTTGAGAATCCACGAAGTAAACGACAATCTCCTCCGTTTGATTTTCAGCTTTATCTACTGCCTTATCCGTTCCATTTGCGGGCGAATAAATCCCCTCGTTCGACGTTGAAGCCGCCCCTGATTTAGTAGCAGGCTTGCCTCCACAGGCTGTCGCTACTATTGCGATAACCAATATCAAAATCGTAATCGACATACGTTGCTTCATACCAGCACATCCTCACCGATTTACTTCCCCAAATATTCTTTGATTCCATCAACAATAGCTTGAGCTGCTTTATCTTGAAAAGAATCTGATAACAGTGCTGCTTCTTCTTCAGGGTTACTTAGGAATCCAATCTCTAACAGGACGGCCGGCATTGTTGTTTCTCGAATGACTTGCAAGTCGCCATTTTTCACACCACGATCCTTTAGCCCGATAGCCTCGATCAAATGCCTATGAATCACTTCAGCCAGACTTTTACTGCTGCTTCGTTGATAGTAGAACGTCTCTGTACCTGTCGTTTTGGGTGAATCCTTCACGCTGTTGCCGTGTATCGATACAAATACATCCGCCTTACCTGTATTGGCCAACTGAACACGTTCTGTACGAGTAGGATATACATCGGTTTCACGAGTCATGACAACTTTGATTTCAGGTTCCTCTAAGAGCAGTGCTTGGACTTTCAAGGACAATGCTAACGTAAAGTCCTTCTCAACTTGATTCGAATAACCCGATGTCCCCGGATCGCTACCGCCGTGACCTGGGTCGATAACTACGAGTTTGGCACCTGAATGAGGAAGCACAGCATCGGGATTGGTAGTAATGAGATCACCATTCATATTCAGATCAACAATCAATTGGCCTTCCATCCATTCAGAAGAATACTGTACATTGCTTATTTGATTTAACTCAATGACAATTCGAATCTGAGCCGGGTCTTGATTAAATAACGAATATCTTACTTCCGTAACATTAGGTGCCCCACTTAGATCTAATTTACCTGTCGTTTTAGAACCGAGAGATTCAGCCAAAGGCCCTCCAAATGTAGTTTGAGGCAGATCAACAACGATCCGATCTGGACTCGTCAATTGAGTAATTACTGGAGTAACCTCCTGATCTAAAGAAAGAACCAGTTGATTGTTTGCAAATTGAATGTCATTCACATGATGTAACTCCGATTCAGACTCTTCACCTGTTGCAGGAGGAGAGGGATCCGGGTTGATTCGATCCAACGTGACGATTTTGTCTACGTTATTCCAGCCTACTTTTAACCCCATCTCTTCACTAACGAATCGTATCGGGACAACCACTGTGTTTTTTATATTTTGAGGGGCGAGATTCAGCGTTTTTTGCTCATTATCGACTAACGCTTCTTTCTTACCAACTGCTAATGAGATCACCTTGGCGTTTTGCTGTATTTTCACATTTTGCGTTTTTTGATGCCAGTCCACTTTAAACTTTAGGTTTTCCGCAACTACACGAATGGGAATCATCACGTTATTGTTAAGATTTACGACGTCAGCATTCTCAGGAAGAACGCACTCTTCACCATCCAAAATAATTTTCGTTTGCTTAGCTGCCGCATCACTATGATTCGGTAAAGCTATCAGAAAAAATACACTAAATAGAATAAAAAGTATGGATTTCTTCATATTACACCTCTGTCTCATTCTGCTTCGGAATTGTTATTCATGATCACATCTACGACCAACCACCCATGTAAAACCACACCATGATCCTCTCGACTGCATCTATAAAATGAATAAGTAATTGATATGAAATTACTATAGAGCAAATAATTTCGAGTCTCGTAAGTCGACCATCCACCTCCCAGCACCGAATATAGGTATTCGTAGTCCTCTATCAAAATTTCCAATTATTTGACATACAATATTCTACAAGTATAGGTGAATCCCCTTCCATGTTGTTGGCAAAAGTGTTCATTTATTTTCTGATTGGCTAATAGATAGGGTTAATCGAAGCATAATTATATGCACACCAATCAATGGTGTGACCTTTTTGATTGTTGAACCTCCAAAGTTGTTGCTACCATAGTTCAACGTAGCAAGTTTATTCGCATTCACGAAATGGTAGAGGAGTTATTCAAGATGAAAAGAATCGTAACACTAAGCACACGCAAACTGATGGACACTGCAAAACACGGCGGATGCGGCGCATGCCAGACATCTTGCCAGTCTGCTTGCAAGACTTCCTGCGGCGTAGCCAATCAACGTTGTGAGAATGACATGAACAAATAACAAATAGGCAATGAAACTCACCGCCGTCCTTCCAAGGACGGCGAAGTTGTTTCTATGGATACCACCTGCAATTTGTAGACAAAAAGGAGCTTGATTCGCAGTATGATTCATCAATACCAACTGAACGGATACAACATCGTGATCGACACCTATAGTGGCTCTGTGCATGTTGTTGATGACCTGGCGTATGAGATCATTGCGCTTTATGAACAGGAAACACCCGAACAAATCCTATCGTTAATGAAGGAAAAACAATATTCAGAAAAAATTATTCGAGAAACGATCTTAGAGGTCGAGGAACTTATTAAGAATGAGCAGCTTTTTACCGAGGATGCGTATGAGGAGCTGTCTATTCATTTAAAAACACGTAAAACGTATGTAAAGGCGCTCTGTCTCAATGTCGCACATACTTGCAATTTGTCGTGCGAGTATTGCTTCGCCAGTCAAGGGAAATACAATGGTGATCGAGCAATTATGAGCGTAGAGGTTGGACAAAGAGCTATTGATTATCTGCTCGAAAATTCTGGCCATCACCGAAACCTCGATATCGACTTCTTCGGCGGGGAGCCGCTTATGGCTTGGAAAGTTGTCAAAGAGATTGTAAAGTACGCACGAAGCAAAGAGAAGGAATGGAAGAAAAAATTCCGCTTCACCTTCACAACGAACGGCATGCTGCTCAACGATGAAGTTACTGAGTTTTTAAATCAGGAAATCTACAATGTCGTCTTAAGTCTGGATGGAAGAAAAGAGGTTCATGATCGGCTGCGCACAACCGTTACCGGCAAGGGCAGCTATGATTCTATCGTACCGAAATTCAAGGAATTCGTCCAAAAGCGCGGAGACCAGGAATACTATGTGCGTGGAACGTATACGAAGAATAACATCGATTTCACCAATGACATCTTCCATATCGCAGATCTTGGTTTTGACAAAATCTCGATGGAACCCGTCATCTGTGATCCACGGGAACCCTATGCGCTTACCGAGAAGGATCTCCCGGAGATTTATAATCAGTACGAAATTCTCGCCAAGGAAATGATTAAGCGCAGTGAACAAGGCAAAGGGTTTACTTTCTATCATTACATGCTAGATCTTTCAGAAGGGCCTTGTATCCAGAAGAGAATCACGGGCTGTGGTTCAGGCACAGAATATCTTGCCGTTACGCCATGGGGCGAACTTTTCCCTTGCCACCAGTTCGTCGGGGATGAAGCGTACAGCATGGGCAACATCTGGGATGGCGTCACGCGTCCTGAGCTGCAGTGCCAATTCAAAGAGAGCAACTGCTACACGAAGCCGGAGTGCCATAATTGCTGGGCGAAGCTCTACTGCAGCGGCGGCTGCCCTGCCAATGCCCTGCATGCGACAGGCTCCATCAACGGAAGCTACGAGTTTAGCTGTGACGTGTTCCGCAAACGGATCGAATGCTCAATGATGGCCAAGGTCGCCGAGTCGATTCGAGAGATGGAAGAGAGTGAAGTGTAGATAAATGAAAGAGGGGCTCACCGCCCCTCTTTGCTATTGCCGCTAATCATTCTCTGTCATATTAATCTGAATCAATTTGTGAAACATACTATATAGAATGATAACATCATCTATTCCCTACGTTGTGCCTGAATGTGCTTGCAAAATTCCAAGAAGGAAGGTGCTACAACTATTACATCTTCAGGGTCGTAACTCTCTTCGTAATCCATATATTTAATTTCCCCAGTTTGGATATCAATCCAAAAATCATTATCCGCATGATTGTCGGCAAAAGGGATATGAAATAGAGTGAAATTTTCAAAATCCTCAGAATAATCTGCCCTTCTATCTTTTGCTTTTTCCATAGACATTGTGTAATGAGAATCTTCTTCATCTTCGAATAATGGAATATGAAAAAAACTCCCAATCTCTATCGATAAATAATCCTTGTTTGTTATTTCATAAAAATGATCAGGATAAATATAAGCTCCTTTAGTAAAAACCCCGCCATTATTAGCAAGGTAAAACGCGATAAAATCTTTTTTACCTGGAAACTCATCAGATACAACTTCATTTATTTGGGATACTGATATCGTCTTCCAAGATTCCTCAAAACAAATATCATGATTCAGAAATCTATTATTGTTTCCTTTAGAATGGTTGTTCATGTAGGTTCTACCTCCTACTTTGGATTCTTTTATGATATTTTTGAGTAAGTTTCGATTAATAATTCTTCCAACGAATTATTTAATAACTCCACATCTCCTGAATCATGCAGAAAAATAAATAGTTTTCCTTGTTCGTTCATTAGGATTGGATTCCCAGAACCATCATCTGAAATAACATATGAATTTTTTAGTAATAACTCTACACTTTCGCCTTCAAATTCCATGCCATTAAAATCAAATATATCTTCTTCAAATATCTTTCTAAATTTTAGAGTAAGATCGATGACTGTTGACTTTCCAATTAAATCTCCATTGTTAAAAGCACGGATTGCTAATCCTCCATAAGCTCCGCCAAATAATTTAATAAATTCTATATATTGATCATTAAATTTTACATGTAACATCTTTTCTGCATTTTTTATCTCTTGTATACTCGCAGGTTTACCAATAAGACTGCTGTTTTCTTCTCTATTTTAAAAATTTTCTATCTTATTAAGAAGCTCTTTGTTCATTTTAATCATTCTCCTTGTTTAAACTTTCTCCTCCCATATCCAAATCGGCTCCTGAAGAACGATGGATGTAAGATTACGGTTGATTTTTTTGGAATTCACCGTCATCTCGTTGCTAAGAACGATCACTGTTAATTCCTCGTCCATTAGCCGTGTAACATAATGACGGAAACCACTTGGGTATCCCCCTGGATGCCCAACTGCTTTTCTCCCCATGACATCTTGCGTATACCATCCATATCCATATTGAGACGGAAACTTTTTGGCATGGGTCATACTCATCAGTTCTGATGATTCTTTGCTTATCAATGCATGATTACGCAGGGCTCTGTCAAACCGTTCTAAATCTTCAACTGTAGAGATAATATCCCCAGCTGCAAACGCTGCAGAATTATGCATTACGGGTCCGACTTCCCCCTTTATATGTCCTTCCGCTTTTGGTCTACCAGCCGAAACCGTAAACATAGAATTCAACATGTTGCTTGGCTTAAAAATATGCTCTTCTATGTAATTTGCATATGACTGTCCGCTAACTTTTTCAACAATAAGTCCTAACATCACATAACCAGTATTACTATAACTAAAGCTTTTACCTGGGGTAAACTCTAATTCAGAACTGCTAACGGTTTTTACAATATCATTTGGATTCCATTCTTTGCTGTAGTCAAATTTGAAATTCGGCTTTAAATAATCCGGAATTCCCGAGCTATGACTTAGTAGATGACTTATTGTAATGGACTCTCCATTCGGAAAGTCTGGGAAGTATTGCGAAATAGGATTGTCTAAGTGTAGAAGTTCCTTTTCTACTAGCTGCATGACTGCTACTGCAGTGAATGTTTTAGATAATGAAGCAATCTGATAGAGCGTGCTTGGGTTATTCGGTAAATCAGTGGCTGCCAAGCCATAACCTTTTGTAAATAAAATTTCACCTTCCTTTGCAATTAGGACGGTTCCCTGAAATTTTTCATTGGTCAAATATTGATCGATTTTATCAGGAACGCTTCCAGATAAATTACTATGGTTGTTACGTCCAAATAATAGCAAAGCTCCTATAGACACGATTACAATTACAAGAATAGTAATAGAGACAATCTTTAAGAATTTTTTCATATGTATACCTCTCAGTCTATTCTTTAAACGAAACCAAAACTCTGACCTTTTACCCCAATTAACAGTTTTTTATCATATAAAAGCTTCCCTATTTCATGTAGGCGTTCTCCTGGAACTGTCCACAGCCAATTACCTTGCCCTATTTCTTGGATTTAAGGCAAGCCACCAACTATGATTATCCTCCATATATAAATCTAAACTCTCACCTTTGCCCCAAATTGTGTCATATGAAAAATATCCAAAGTTGATTATTTTATCATCTATATAAGCTTTTAATAGATTTACAAGAGTTTGTGTATGGTTCATTTCTAAGCTTGTATTGAAGAAAATCTGTAACTCTCTACTGGGTTTATCAAACCTTACCCCATATTCCCAAGAGCTTGGAACCTTCATGCTTTTGCCCTTGAATATCGTAAATGAAAATAAACTTTCCAAACTTCCTTCATTCATCTCATTACATTCACTCTGAAACTTGTTAAGGCTCTTCCTCTCTAACTTCTGATAGTTCACATCGTAGCTAACACTTTTAAGCGGAAAACCAATGTTAGAGAAAAGCTCAACAGATTTTTTTATCCATTCTGAGACACTGCCGCAATAGCCATAAATATTACAGTAAATTCTTCCGTTTTCTGTATCCATTATTAAACCTCTTTTCAAGATTGTTTTATGAAGAAATAATATCAACCTTGTTCCATGACAGAACATATGTGTTTATACTTTTTTTCAAAGTTCTTTCTAAAATATTCATTCCCGTCCTTATTTAATTTTTTTTCTTCAAAAGCCCAAGATAATAAATATTCTTGAAAACTATTATCTAAATCCAAATCTAATGGAATAATTTTGTCTACAGATATTTCACTATCATTCGATGCAGTAATAAGTTTTCGCGCCCTTATCACAATAGGCAATTCTATCCACTCTTTGTAAGAGCCTACTATTTTTATTACTTCTATATCGTTCAAAACATTAAAAATAATCTTGTCAGAAACAAGATCATTTATAAAAATTTTTTTCATAAACGAAACACGTTTATTACTGTCATTTATCTCAGAAAATAAATGCAAAAAATCAGAACTTTGTTTTATTAAAAAAACACTAGTAAAGTTTATAAAATACTCTGCACAACTTTGTAACATCGTTGTTGGAGAGGTATCATGCTCAACTTCCATTACTAGAGAGAGAATCTTTGAAAACTCTTTTTTATTTGACCAAAGATTTTTCATTCTTTCTTCATCTCTATAGTAGTAAATTATTATACTCAAAATATCCGTTTTTCCCCTCATTTGCATCTCCCTATTGGCTCTCATCCACCTGCTCTATACTGGCGTCTGCCTACCATAGCTCCTCCAACTTTTCTGAAAAAATTGACTAATGGAATCTTTCGAGATTTTCAAGTAAATCAAAATCTACTAGATTGGTACCATTATATCCAGCTTCTATCAAGACCTGTCGTAGTTGCTCCAATAGCTTGAGCCATTCTTTTATAAATAAATCAGTTTTCATCGTAATACTCTGATAACCATCACGACTATCCCAATTAATGTTAATATCACATTTTTCAATTTTACATATCCATGTTTCGAAAAATGCTTGACTTGGGAAAGTTACGACAAACCGCTCTTCTCTTTCTTTGATTGCCTCTAACATTTTAATAACATCACTTATGCCATCTGCTATTTGTGTTCCATAATTGATTCTTAATGACTTATTATGCCATTTCATTGTAAAGTGTTGGTTATTAACAAGCCTATTATCTAGTGCTTCCGATATCGTTGTATCTTCTGGATCACGTATTCCAATCTTAAAATTTGGGTTAATTATGATTTCAAATTCCACTTTACTCACCCCAAGGACATTTAACTTTTGCATGACTATCTTTTCTAACAAAAAAACATATGTAAAGAATGAGCTTATGACGTCTTCTTCTTTATATATGTTCGGGAGCTTATATATTTGAAAAGTTATTCTTCTAAGTGCATTGTGTAAAAAATACACCTGCATCATTCTGATCCACATCTTTATTTATAAACAAATATCCGGTCGAGTCACTGACGCAAAATATATCATGAAACCCTTCAGGGAAATCGCCGCCATAAATTTGTAGGCAAAATTGATAATCATCCAGACCCAAATCTTCTATTTGTAACAGAGAG
>Ga0209258_101138_pt1 | contig 10991 bp, 7 predicted proteins | sample Araplaol_mTSA_r2_FD_184281 | JGI IMG/M metagenome (GOLD analysis project Ga0209258, IMG submission 184281) | Arabidopsis root microbial communities from North Carolina, USA - plate scrape CL_Col_mTSA_r2 (SPAdes) (version 2) | ecosystem: Host-associated > Plants > Roots > Endosphere | place: USA...
ATAGGCGACGACGTCCTCGATCCCGTGCACGACGGCCATGCCGCCGTTGGCCAGTGCCTGCATCGCGCGCTCGCTGAACGACACGGTCGCGCTCGCGACCTCGCCCACCGCCTCGCCGACTTCCTCGACGCCGTCGACGATCTTGCCCGGCACCGCCTCGATCGCCCGCAGCACGCCCCCGCCGCCGGAGCAGCCGGCGTTCACGGCCGCGTAGGGCGAACCGGTCGACGAATTGGTGGACAGCGACATGGGTGCACTTTCTCCGAATGTGTCAGCCATGCTACGCAGGCCCCGGCGGCGGCAAGCGGGGAACAGACCCGGAAACACGCCCGAAATCCCCGCCCGCCCCGCCGCCCGCCGCCCGACCCCGGCCGCCCACGTCCGTACAATCGCCCGCTCACGGGCCGTTAGCTCAGTTGGTCAGAGCAGAGGACTCATAATCCTTTGGTCGTTGGTTCAAGTCCAACACGGCCTACCACCCATGCGAGATCGCGCGATAGCGCGCGCTGACGTATGGGCGCAGGGCGTGTCGGTTCGTCGTTGTGTCGCAGGTCTTGAAATCTGCGGCTCCCGGCGATCACACTTCGATCGGTCCGTGTTGGACGACGGAGGAAGAACCATGGCTGCGACAACCGACGCGAAGGGCAGTTCCAAAACTGCGGCTCATGGCGTCTCGCCGCAATGCCCGTCCAAGGTGGAGACACACTTCTTGGCAGCCGACGCGGTCGACAGGGCGAGGGCTTTGCCAATTGAGCCTGTTTGGCGCGCGGTTGCACTTTTCAACGGCGTAGCCCCAGCCTCGCTGCCGCGAGGCTTCTTCGAGTCGAGTTCGCTTGAAGAGGCGATCGACTACCTCATGGGTCGGACGCCCCGCGACACACCGCAGCGCCACCTCTTTCTAAACATGCGCTGCACAGTTCAAGCGCTTAAGGCTGGCGAACTCGCAGCATTCCCACCGCTTTTCGGCCCGTCCAAACTCGTCAGCTACGACGTGCGCACACCGGTCGACATGGCGACGTTTCCAGACTGGGCTTCCGAAGTTCTTACCGGCGCGGGTCCCTGGACGCCGCGCGGACAGTCGTCAAGCGAGGGCGTTGGGTATTGGCTGAAACTCACGGCCAAGCCCGCTTTGGCTCACGTTATCGAAGACGTCGACAGGCGATTTGGCAGGGAGTTTCTCGCCCATTGCCCGCGTGGGTGGGGCCAGATTGTGCGCTACTGCATGGACAAGCACGGCGTGTCAAAGCCCGTCGCGCTCGATCTGGTTCGACTCCTGGACCCTCGCGTAGAGCATCGGGGAACAACTGGGCATCGCAAGTCAAGCAGGAAGACCACGTAGCCTGGCGGCTTTGGGCCAGAAGAGGCTTACCCGCGACCCTTGGCCGATGGCCGATCAACAACACGAGCGGGTGCGTTGTCCGCTAGCTGCCGGAATCTGACACGTTCTTTTTCGAAGTCTAGGACTGCAATCGCTGCAAAGCAGCCGCGAGGTTATGAGGCCTCAGAAGTTCATTCGCACGCCCGTCATCGCGTTGTACACGGAGGGATGGACGAATCCGGAGGCGTTGCCTCCCGACAGATGCGATGCCATGATCCCGATGTAGAAGTCGAAGAAGCTGTTGACCTTGTAGACGCCGGCCAACGACAAGGTGCGCTGAGAGCCGCTGCTGCACGGGCTGGTCGTCGTAACCGGAATGGTTGTGCCCGGGGACTTGGCGCCAGGAACGGCGCACGCGTTACCCGTCCAGCTGTTCTGATCAAGACCATAGGCAGCCGCCATCACGTCGAGCTTCTGTGCCACCGGATACTTGACCCCGATCCACTTCACGGACAACATCTTGTCGGTCGTGTAGGCGCCGTTGTTGACGATGGCGAAGTGATAGCCACCGATGGAGTCGAGTCCGGCGGCCAGGGGTGAAGACGGATTGGCATACGTGATGCGTTCGAAGCCGCCGTATAGCGCGGGGCCGTCGAAATCGTACCTCGCGAAGACGGCCCAGGCTCTGTTGTCGGAGACGGTGCCGACGAGCGCATCGTCCACGGCGATCGATCCCGACGGGGCGTAGCCATAGCCTGCCTTGACCGGGATGGTTGTGAGTTGCGTCACGCTGATCGCACTGGTGGCAGACGGGTACGCCAGCGAGGCGGCCACGATGGCCTGCTTCTTCTGCGCCACCACGCCTTCGAGCGAAAGGCCCTGAAGCTTCGTGCCCAGATCGATCTGCCAGGCGGCACCTCCTTGCGATCGCGTCCGCCCGGCGTAGAGCGCTTCGGCCCTCACCCTTCCGATGTCCAGTTGGTAGCGCACCGCGTTGTTCAGCCGCGCGTTTTCGGTGCTCCCTCCTCCAGCCGGCGTGCCGTAGGCACCGAACGCAGAGAAGGCCGCGGAGTTGGCCAATGGGTCGTACCGGTAGAAGGCCTCCTTCAAGGGGGTGTTCTGCCGACCGTACGTGAGTTGGCCGAAGTCGTTCGACTTGACGCCGGCATAGAGTCCCATGCTGAACTTTCCGGTCAGGCTCGAGTCCGTCCCAGCTCGCTGGCTGGTGATCGGCTTGCCGTTGTTCTGGATCAGCGATTTCTCGTTGTCCGTGAGCGTCAGCGACACTGGGTTGAGGGCGCTTTCGGCCTTGAAGAGTCCCGTCCATCCGTCAGCGAACCCCAGGTTGCCACGCAGTCCAAGCGAGGACTGACTCAGGCCGTTGTCGCCGACCTGGGAGGTTGCGTCGGTAGATGCCTTGTTCGGAAACGTGTAGGCGCCAGCGGAATAGTAGTCGCCCGGGGGCCGGCCGTGCGACTGGTACGACACGCCAAGGTCGAGCGTTCCGTAGAGAGTGATGCCATTCCAGGTCATCGGGTTCTGCGGGTTTTCAGCTTGCGCGACGCCGCCAAACCCGAGCAGGACGGCAATGAGCAAGATGCTTTGCGCGAATTCAACGCGCCCCAATCTTTCGAATCCGGTCTTCATGAAGTCTCCTTGATGGATGTGGCGGATCGCTCCAGGGCGCAGACCCGTCGAGCGTGATATTCGAGGTCGTGCTGATCCCGCCGCCGGTGCGAATACCCTCGCAGCCGCCAGAGCGCACAGTCTTGTGAGTCCGGCGGAGGCCCCTGCCGGCCATGGTCGAGGCTGCCTTGGTGATGGAAGCGCTTTCCCGCCTCGTTTGCCGCGAGATTCGATGCCGCTAGGGCGACAGCTCTTCGAGCACGCGGCCCTTCGTTTCGATCGCGCAAAGCAAGGTGACCACGCCCCCCGCGACCGCAACCGCAGCGAACGCGGCGAACACGTAGCGGATGCCGAAGTCGCCGACGATGAAGCCCACCAGCAACGGGCCGAGCGAGGAGCCGGCCCGCAGCCAGGCGCTGCCCAAGCCTGTGCCGACGGCGCGCAGGCGCGTCGGGTACAACTCGGACGAGTACAGGTACAGCGAGAAGGTGATCGTCTGCAGGATTGCGTAGGCGACGCTCGCCAGTACCAGCACTTCCACCGGCGACGTCGCGCCCAGGCCGGTGAGGGTCAGCAGCGGCACCACTGCGAGCACGAATGCCCAGGTATACCAGCGCTTGCGTCCGACCTTGTCGATGAGCAACGCACAGGCGATCGAAGAAAGTACGCCGACGCCGGAGGTGAACCAGCCATAGGCAAGGCTGGTCTCGAGCGGCAGCTTGAACATCTGCCTGTAGAGCGTCGGCAGCCAGGTGATCAGGCCGTTGTTGATCATGTACGCCGTGAACCACAGCGCCCAAATTGTCAATGTGCGTTTCAGGTAGATGCCCTTGAACAGCTCACGCCAATCGGACGGCGCGCTGGCCTTCGGGTCGATCGGGCGCACGACGGGTTCGGGCAGCACCAGGCCGCGACTCGTGGCGCTGTCCTCGAGCATCTTGACGACTTTGTTGGCCTCGGCCATTCGACCCTTCGACGCCAGCCATCGCGGCGACTCGGGCATCAACCAGCGAAGTGGAATCGTCAGCACCGAAGGCACCAGTCCGACAACGAACATCGCCTTCCATCCGAAGACCGGCACCAGGAAGAAGCCGGCCATTCCGGCGAACATCAATCCGATCGGGAAGATCACCTCATACAACAGGAAGAACCGGCCGCGCTTCTCGGCCCCGACGAACTCGTTGATGTAGGCGCTGGCGACGGGAACTTCACCTCCGGTGCCCACGCCCTGCAGGAAGCGGAACAGCATCATGGAGGCCCCGCTCCACGCGAACAGGCAAGAGACGTCCATCGACACGAACAACAGGATCGTGATGAACAACGTCTTCAGCCGCCCAATGCGTTCAGCCAGCGAACCGAAGACCACGGCGCCGAGCAACTGGCCGACGTAGCCGGCGGCAATGATGAGGCCCACCTCCGTGGGCGAGAGCTTCCACTCGGTCACCAGTTGCGGCATCGCGAAAGCGATTGCCAGCACGGTGTAGCCGTCGAAAAAGGTGGCGATGCCGACGATCACGCGGATCAGCATCAGACGCGGGGTCACCGGCAACCGCTCCAGTCGCGCAACGAGCCGCGCGTTGGCAGTCGGCTCGTTGAGCGCGGGACGGGTCTGGCCGACGGCAGCAGCGCCGTCCGCGGTAATGGCGGTCATCGCTTGTCTCCTGTGACTCTATGGTCTTGCGGCGGCACGCGGCACTCTTGCGCCGCGTGCCGCCGATCCCGGTCATTGCGCCGGGTGCAGTGCTCACACTCTCAGGCGACCTTTGCGAGGCCGGCCGCGCGCACGGCGTCGGCGATTTCCTTTTCCGCGCCCTCGGCTAGCGGCAGCAGCGGAGACCGCACCGTCGCGTGCTCGAGGATGCCACGCGCGACCAGGGCCCACTTCAGGGCGACCGAGCCTTCCATGTGCGAGCCGCGGTGATACACGTTGGCCGTGACCGGCAGCAGGCGGTCGTGCAGCTCGCGCACCTTCTTGTAGTCCTTGGCCTTGCCTGCGGCGATCATCTCGACGAGCGGCTCCGGTGCGATGCAGCCGTAGCCGACGAGCGCGCCATCCACGTCGAACATCGTGTGCAGCAGGTATTCGTCGTGGCAGGTCAGGATCTGCAGATCCGGGCGCTCCTGGCGGATGACCGGGATTTCGCGGTCCCAGCGCTTCATGTTGCGCACGCCGTTCTTCATCGCGAAGACGCCGGGTTGCGCGGCGATCGCGAGCTGCGTTTCGAGGTCGTAGGTGCACTTGGTCGCGTCGGGGTACTGGAACAGGATCAGCGGCAGGCCGCTCGCCTCGTAGACGGCCTTGTAGCGGTCCTGCGGCGCGCCCTTCTGATAGCCGAAGCGCAGCCAGCCGTGCGAGGGGTACAGCAGGCCGGCCTTGGCTCCGGCCTTGACCGCACGCTTGGCTTCCTCGGCAGCGACCTGCGTTCCTTCGAGCGTGATGCCCGCGATGATGGGAATGCGGTCGCCGACCGATTCGCGGAAGGCCTCGATGACCTTGAACTGTTCATCGCGCTCGAGGAAGGTGCCTTCACCGGCGTGGCCGAGCACGGTCAGGCTCTTGACGCCGGGCACGCTCGAGAGCCAGTTGCCCAGGCGTTGGATGGCGGGGTAGTCGACCGCGCCGTCGCGGGTGAACGGGGTGACGGGGGCGGGGTTCAGGCCGCGCATGTCGAAACCGGGCTTGCTCATGGATGTCTCCTCGGAGGGGTTAAGCGGTGGGTGGACGGTTCCACTTTAGGCATCCCGAGCCTCCGCCGGAAGATAGAATTCGAATGAATCAGACTTGCCGATTTAGTGAACTCTGTTCGGGGTAACCCTATGAACATTTCATCAGTCAGGTTGTTCCTGGAGGTGGCCGATGCAGGCAGCCTGAGCAAGGTCGCCGCGCGCCGGCAGACGGTGCAGTCGCACATCAGCCGCCAGATCACCGAGTTCGAGAGCCACTGCGGCGGCCGCCTTTTCCGACGCACCGGCCGAGGTGTCGAGCTGAGCGAACTGGGTCAACGTGCGGCAACGCGCCTTCGCGCCTGGCTGCAGGCGACCGAGCAACTCGAGGAAGAGCTTCGCTACGATGCCGGACAACTCATGGGCGACGTGCGACTCGGCATCATCCCGTCGGCTGCTCACCCACTCGTCACGCACCTGTTCGCAGAACTGCAGAGGACCTACCCGGCGATCCGCCTTGTCATCGCCGAGGCCCAGGGCGCGGAACTCGACGCCATGCTGGATAGTGGCGCGGTCGATCTTGCCGTTCTGTTCCGCTTCAGCAAGCCCACTGGCAGTGACGAGCGCCAGTTGGGTGTGGCGAACACCTATCTCGTGTCCGCCCCGGGCGATCCCCTGACTGTCGCGCCGACGCTGAACTTCATCCGACTGAAGGGGTTGCGGCTGGTTCTGCCGCGCCGTCCGAGCCATTGGCGCAACGCGTTGGACGACACGGCACGTAGCCTCGGCTTCAGGCTCGACGCCGCGGCCGAGGCGGATTCGCTGACCGTGCAGAAGGAACTTGTGGCGCGTACCCCTGGCTTGTATTCAGTGCTGGGGCCGTATTCATTTGCCGCGGAGTTGAAGAGTGGACGCGTCCAGGCCACCCGCCTGGTGCGTCCGGACCTCTGCCGTCACGTAACGCTGTCGTTCCCGGCGCAGGGGAAGCTTTCGCCGGCGTGTCGCGCTGTTGCTCAAGCCATTGAGCGACTTGTCGAATCCTGGGGTCATCAGCTCACGGAGCCGTGAGTCCGCTAGTGCGAAAGGACAGCCCGAAGGTAGTTGATTCGCACCTCGTTTGATGGTGTCGCCGGGCCGGTAGTCTTCATCGTTCGGCACACCAAATCGCCGGCAAGGTGCTCAGGAAGGTAGCCGCGCTAGCTGCCGGTTTGCGCTGCGCTCGCATCCGCGCTTCGGCCAACCAACTTCAGTTATGCAGCGGTTGCCGTCTTCGTAAGCACCGCGCCGGGCGACTGCTCACGGACTTCAAGCAGACTAGCTCGCCGACTCCCTCGCCCCTGCTCGCATGGCGTTGCGGGGGCTTCCGCGCGTCAGCAGACGACAAGATCGCTCGACGAAGCAGCGACCCGTGGTGGCCTTGGACGGTCCACGCACGCCATTCATTCGATGACTTAGGGGTACTTGGACGATCGACCTTCCTGCATGCTGCTGCCTGGCATGGCTCGGGCGGCATGCGCGGTGGCCGCTACTCGTGAGAATCTTGGCAGGGAGCATGAGAAATGACGAAGCCGTATCGCGACTTTGCGCCGGTCAGTGACCAGACATCTGTCCATTATTTGGCGAACGTTCTGTGCCGCAAACCGACGCCCGGAATGATGTCAGCGACCTCCAGCCATCTCCGCAACTATGGAGTCGCCGAGACCATCGGCCTGGTCGGCACTCTCGATAGCCATCCCTCATTGAAGAGTCGTCCGGTCTTCTCACGAGGAAAGGCAGCGTTCCAGCAGGGCCAAGGCACCACGCTGAACCATTTCAGCCATGTCGTGCCGTCGAATCTGCTGCTCAATGGAAAGCTACTCACGACGTACTTCCACACGGCACGCGCGGAGTCCATGGTGCGTCGAGTACTAGGAATGGGCGTCATGGCGCCCGACGACTGGGCCGAGTTGAAGTCATTCGAGCTCGAGCCTCGCCAGCAAAACATCACTGACAATATTGCCGAGCGCTTCGCCCACAACGACGGATTGGTCAGTGCTTTCGAGAGCACTGTCCAAGCCGCGGCGAGTAGTGGACGATGGGATGGTTCGGGCAAACCAAATTTCAACCGGTCGTCGCTAGTTGATTTCGTCATCACCCACTACAAGAGCACCTGGACACCTCAGGCGACTGAGGCCTACGAATCGGCGCTCACGAGGCTAGGCGCTCAACTGACTGATGCCCAAAAGGAAGGCGCGGACGAACGTGCCGCGCGGTATCGGGTTCGCATTGGCCTCGTCGAAGCTCAGCTCGGCGTGCTCCAGACAGAGACGCTCAATGCCTCGGGCGCCGTTCAAAACGTGCTGGCCGCAACAGCGGGCGAGACGTGGAAGTAGCGTCTCTTGGCTGGCCTTTGATCGGCAATGCAGCGATTGCCGCCAGCCGCAGATTTGATCGAAAGGTCTAGTCTATCCGGGCGTTGATGGCCCGCATGCTCGAGCGACTGGAGGCCAAGGGGCTCGTGGAACGCCACCGCTCTTCGGTCGACAGGCGAGTCGTCGAGGTCCGGCTGCTCGAACCAGGCGCAAGCACCGCGGCGCAAGTGGCCGACGTGCTCGAAGGCGCGTTGAAAGATCATTTGGCAGGCTTCTCGGCCAATGAGCGCAAGCGCCCTCACGAGCTGTTGGAGCGAATGCGGATCAACGGCCGGGCGACCGCGCATCGTTGAGCGGCGGGCCCGAGAAGCACGGCCATCGTTGCGCCGGACGTCGTGGTTCGAGCGCCGTGGCACTGCAGGAGCGGCCAGAGCAGCACACGGCCAGGCCCCACGGTCGACGCGAGTGCTCTCGGACTGCCGCAAGAGTCGCTTCTGAAGCCTCCCGAGGTGGGGACGCTGCCCCGTTCAGCGATCTGGCCATGCGCACGCGCTGCGGCAGCGGATGTCGAAGAAGCGGCTGCAGAGCCAGGTTAGTGCGAGTCATGCGGTCGCAGGGGAATTGGAGCGACAGCGCAGCGAGGGAGGGACGGTTGGCGAGCTTGACGCATACCAACGCCGGCGAGCGCTGGCGCAACGCGCCCGGCTGGATTTGCACATGAATGGAACCGTTTCCCATTTGTGGCCGAAAAGCGCGAACGGCGGGACGAATTTTGTCAATCGGGACACGGCACTGACAAGTTTCGTCAGCCGCACCTTGACAGTTTCTGGCTCGACTCGTGCAACAACATGGGACCGATTCCAGGGGCGCGTTGTCAAGAAGGTTCATCTCTCGTGGGAGGTGGTGGTGCGCGACGCCCGGTCTCGTCGGGCCGCCCGGCTGTTGGCTCGATCCTTGCGCTGGTCGATGCAACAGATGGTCAGGGTTCCGAAGGCTTCGGTCGGACGGCTCTGCCGTCCATGACAAGTCAACTGAGGAAGCATCGGTCATGAGTCAACTCCTTTCGAGCGGTCCGCCGCGCCCCGCCGTCGTGGCCACCTGGGTCGCGTTGTTCATTGCTGCCGCATCGCTGGCTGCCTGCGGCGGCGGATCCGGCGGCGCCAGCGGGTCGTCGGCAGACAACGGCGCGTCGCCCGCATCGCCCGTGCCGCCGCCCGCGCCTGCGCCGGGCCCGGTCGCCGCCGCCCCCGAGCCCGACCTGCCGCCCACCCCGATGTCGACGCCACCGGCGGCACCCGCGTCGGGCCCGGCCGCCGACCTGCCGACGCTGGTGACCTCGGCACTGCCGGTGCCCACCAGCGGCGCGAACTACGTGCCGCTGCTCGCCGCAGGCCAGCAGCCCCTGGAAACGGTTCAATTCACGCTGGCCGACGGCACGCTGGTGACGCGCGTCGGCGTGGTCGGTCGCGGGCGTCACGCGCGCGAGCGCGGCGAGGACTGGAACGAGATCGGGTATGGCGCCAACGACACTGTGGACGCCAACGGCAACCCGCTCGACAAGGGCCCGGGCCACTACCTCGACTTCGTCGTCAACTACTTCAAGAACCGCACCTGGGGCATCGAGATCATCGACAACAGCCGCGTGGCCGGTGTGACGAAGCCGACGCTGCGCATGAACCAGTACTTCCAGGTGCCTCAGTTGGCCGGCGGCGAGACCTTCGTCCACGGCTTCGACCGCGTCGGCGTCACCGGCTTCGGCTGGATGACGCCGGGCGCGTTGAAGGACAACTCCCTGTACGGCACCGGCCTGGCCAGCTGCCCGGTGGTGCCCAGGCCGCCCAATGGCCAGCTGCTGCATCCGGACACGGTGCTGAACGACGGCTGCAGCGTGACGGTCGACAGCTATCCTGGCCACGCCGCGCTCACGCCCGACAAGAACGGGGTGATGGCCCGGCCGGAGGACGTACCGGGCGCGACCAGGTTCTACGACTTCCGCGTCACCAACGGCGTGACGGGCGTCCAGGTCGCCGCCGCGGACGTCCCGGCAAGTCCGCTGAAGATCGGCGACGCCATCGAGTTCTCGCCGTCGTTCTTTTCCACGACGGAGGCGATGGCGGCGGTCGGCGACACCGGGGGCCATCGCTACTACACCACGGAGAACACCTACGTGGTGGGCGTCGGCCTGCGGCCCTGGTACGGCGTGCAGCCGCGCCTGAACAACATGCCGCTGCCGCCGGAAACGCTCTCGGGCGGCACCGGCTCGGTGCCGTACGACTACGCGGACAACAGCAAGTTCATCTTCCAGCAGCAGGCCAACAACGTCGGCATGCAGGACATGCAGCGCTTCGTCGAAGGGCGCCGCCTGTTCCACAGCAACATGACGACCGGTGCGCACAACGAGCCGGGCAACGACGTCGACACCGCGGTGATCGGCCTGCAGGGCCCGATGTTCAACCAGTCGTCGTGCTTCGCCTGCCACGTCAATAATGGCCGCAGCCCCGCGCCCGCCACGGTGGGCCAGCACCTGGACCGCATGGCGATCCACACCGCGATGCTGGACTCGAAGGGCAAGCAGGTGCCTGACTCGCGCTACGGCGTGGGCGTGCAGATGAATGCCGTCGCATCCGGCGGCGGGCTCATCGACCTCGGCCACAGCGCGAAGGTGGCGAGCTTCGACTCGACGACCGTCACGCTGGCCGACGGCACCGTGGTGGAACTGCGCAAGCCGAAGATCGGCTTCGACGGCCCCGTGCCGTCGATCTTCTCGGTGCGCGCGGCCCAACCGATCATCGGCATGGGCCTGCTCGAAGCCATTCCCGAGGCCGACATCCTCTCACGCGTGCGCGCCACGCCCGACGCCGACGGCATCAAGGGCCAGGCGAACTACACCTTCGACCCCGAGACCGGCGCGGTGCACCTGGGCCGCTTCGGCTGGAAGGCAGGCAAGGACAGCCTGCGCCACCAGGCGGCCTCCGCACTGCTGGAAGACATGTCGGTGACCACGCCGGTGTACCCGAGCCGTGACTGCCTCG
>Ga0209258_101145_pt1 | contig 10883 bp, 8 predicted proteins | sample Araplaol_mTSA_r2_FD_184281 | JGI IMG/M metagenome (GOLD analysis project Ga0209258, IMG submission 184281) | Arabidopsis root microbial communities from North Carolina, USA - plate scrape CL_Col_mTSA_r2 (SPAdes) (version 2) | ecosystem: Host-associated > Plants > Roots > Endosphere | place: USA...
TGGGGCAGACTCTGGGCAGTAGCGAGCAGCCCGCCGTCAGCGGCATCGTGCCTGCCACCCCAGCCCCGGTGCGCGAGGAAACAGCCGCGCCCGCCCCGCAGCAGACCCAGCAGCCTCGCCCGACCGTGGCCGCCACGCCCGCCCCGAGCGGCGGCGTGATTTCCCGTCTGCTCGGCTGGTTCCGTGGCAGCGCGGCTCCCGCCACGCCGGCTCCTGCGGCCAAGGCCGAGGCCGCCCCCGCAAACGCGCGTGGCAACCGGCGCGACGATCGCAATCGCCAGCAGCCGCAACAGCAGTCAGGCCGGCAGCAACAGCAGCAACGCCGCGAGCAGTCTCAGGGCCAGAAAGGCCAGCAACAGGGCAAGGGCAACCGCCAGCGCGGCAACGAGCAGCAAGCTCAGCAGCGCCAGCAGCAGCCCTCGCAGGCTGGCCGCCAGGAGCAGAAGCAGTCGCAGCAGCAGGCCAAGGCCGAGCCCGCCCAGGGCCAGAACGAGCGCAAGCAACAGCAGCAGCGCCAGGACCAGCAGCGCCAGCCGCGCGCGGCTCAGGCACAGCCCCAGCATCCCGCGCCGGCACCCGTTGCAGCCGCCCAGCAGCCCAATGAGCGTCCGGCACCGGTAGTTCCGACCCTCGCCGAAGCCAGCAAGGACGCCTTGGCCGAGGTGGCAGCCATGCCTGTCGTGCAAACCGGCGTAGAAACCGAAGCGCAGCCCGAAGGTTCGCCGGCTGCCGAAGGCGGGCAGTCGCGTCGCCGCCGTGGTCGTCGTGGCGGTCGTCGCCGTCGTCGTCACGAGGAGGGTGCGCAGGCAGGTACCGAGGAAATCGCCGGCAGCGACGAGCATTTCGACCTGGACGACGAGGACCGCCTCGAGGAAACCACATCGCACGAACCCGTGGCTGCCCCGGTCGCAGCGGCCGTTATCGCAGCGACTGCCACCACCGCAGCGCATGCGGTAAAGGTTGAGCACGCCAGCGAAAACCATGCCCCGGCATTCGTGGTGCCATCGCCGGTCCCCGCACACGTTGAATCCGCCCCGGAACAGGTGCTGAGCGCCGTGGCGCCTGCATCGTTCAACCTGCCTGCGTTGCCGCCGATTCCCGAGAAGACCGAATCGGCCCAGCCGGAAGGCATTACGGTGGAAGCGGCTGTCGAATCGATCACGCACCTGGAGTCAGTCTCGGTCCACGAAGTGATCGCGGCGGTCGAAGAAGCCGCTTCGTCCCTGACGGCCGACGTTACAGCCACTGCCACGCATGCCCCCGAAGCGGCAACGACCGTTGTGGAACCGGAGCAGCAAGCGGAGCCTATCGTCGCCAGCTCGACCATCGATTTCCGCTCGCATCTCGATATCGCGCCGCAAGCGGAGCAGGCGCAGGCATCCGTTGCCGAGGCAGTCGATACCCAGTCGGAATCGCCGGTAGCGATCGAGCCGGCGAACGTTCCGGCAACGCCTGCCCAGGGCGATCTGCTTGCCCACGCCGGCGTCGCCTCTCCTGCTGACGCCGACACGGACGAAGCAGCCTCCGCTGAGTCGTCAATCGAGGCCGATGGCCCCAAGAAAGACGCCTCGCACGGCTGACGCCGCAGGTCTTCACCCATAAAAAAAGCCGGACCTGGTCCGGCTTTTTTTATGGCTCAGTGAGCCGTTCGATTAATTGCTTGGCGGACTGTTGCCCGCCTGATTGTTGTGCGTGTCGAGCAGGCCATGGATGGTCATCAGATGCGCCAGACTGATCACATGATCGACCTGGAGCTTCTCCATCAAACGCTGCTTATAGGTGGAGACCGTCTTAGGACTGAGGTTAAGTTGCTCGCCAATGGTGGTCAGTGCCTTGCCGCGCACCAGCATCATCGCCACCTCAAGCTCGCGACTGGACAGCACATCAAACGGCGAGCTCTCGCCGTCGAGCGTGGCGAGCGCCAGTTGCTGCGCCACGGCCGGCGCCAGATAGCGACGGCCAAAGGCGACCTGCCGCACGGCCTCCATCAATTCCTCGGCGGTGCATCCCTTGGTGAGGTAGCCCAGTGCACCGGCATCGAGCAGGCGCTTCGGAAAACGCGCGTCGTCGACCACCGTGACAATGATGACGTGCGTGGGCAACTTCGAACGCGACACGCGCTCGGTCAACTCTATGCCGCTCATGCCGGGCATGTGCACGTCGACCAGAGCGATGTTGGGCGCCTTCGAACGGATGAGGCGCAGCCCCTCTTCCGCCGTTCCTGCTTCCCCACAGACTTGAACATCAGGCTGTTGCTGCAGGATCATCCTGAATCCCGTGCGCACCAGCTCGTGGTCGTCAATCAAGACTACCTTGATCACCAGACACCCTCCTTGGGTTGATGAGGCGAACATAGGCTGCGATATCGCTTTATGCAAGCGCTCGCGGTGCTTTGAAAACACTTCATCCACGCTACCCTACGAGCGTGCATGATGTTTCCTTACAGCGTTTGCGGAAGCCCGCCTTTCCGCTTATTCCACGCCGGTGGACCAGTTCCTGAGGCCTGCGCTGTCGAGATCGAAGTCCTCGACTGTCACGGTCATGACGCTGCGACCATCCGACCATTGCTGTTCACCCAGGCGCCTGTCGACACCTTCAAGCACAGCACCGTGGGCGAATACACAATCGCCGTCGCACGTACCCACGACGTATCCCTCGGGAAGTTCGGCCGCGACGCGTTTGTCGTAAGGCCCCAGAAATCGCACGATACTCATGACTTCTCCTGGATGCTTCCGGCATCCTGAAAAGTGGTGCCCGGAGCGGGGGTCGAACCCGCATAGCCTTGCGGCTGAGGGATTTTAAGTCCCTTGCGTATACCAGTTTCGCCATCCGGGCCCGGAGGGATGCGCATCCTAGCATGCGCGTCGCGGGGCGCCGTGGGTGGCTGGAGACATAAAAAAACCCGCCTTTCGGCGGGTTGAATGTGTTGCGCAATGGAGGCCTGGGTCGGAATCGAACCGGCGTACACGGCTTTGCAGGCCGCTGCATGACCACTCTGCCACCAGGCCATTGCGCGCGAATCGTAACCTGAAAGTACAGGTCATATCCGCTGAAAAAACAAAACCTCGGGAGGCCGAGGTTTTGCAGGAAACTGGAGCGGGAAACGAGACTCGAACTCGCGACCCCGACCTTGGCAAGGTCGTGCTCTACCAACTGAGCTATTCCCGCATCGGAGTCAGAAATAGTAGCAGAACCGCGGCATTTGTGAAGAGTCCGGGGCGATTTTTTTGCCTGCCGGAGAAAACCGACTGCCAGGCTTGGCAGCGAAAACCCGAGGTCGCGCCATCGCCCTTTCACGGCCGCGTCGCCCGTGAGGGCTAAGCTCTTTGCGTGGCTTTTTGGCAACAGTCCGTTCGTCAAGGAGCGACTGGTATCGGCGGCACTCTGCCCTATCTTGGCGGGAAGCCAACAGGCGCAGCCATTTCACCAGGAGTGCAGCATGATCGAACGTCGTCCCTTCGATGCCTTGGGCGGAGCCAACCACGGCTGGCTCGATGCCAAGCACCATTTCTCGTTCGCCAATTTCCATGACCCCGCGCGCATGGGCTGGGGCACGTTGCGCGTGTGGAACGACGACACCATCGCGCCGCAGACCGGCTTTCCGCCGCACCCGCATGGCGACATGGAGATCATCACCTACGTGCGCGAAGGAGCCATCACGCACCAGGACAACCTTGGCAACAAGGGTCGCACCGTGGCGGGCGATGTGCAGGTGATGAGTGCGGGAACGGGCATCACCCACGCCGAATACAACCTGGAACCTGGCGTGACGCGCATCTTCCAGATCTGGATCATTCCCAATCAGCAGGGTAATCCACCGTCGTGGGGCACCAAGCCGTTCCCGGTGGGCGACCGCTCCGGCCGTTTTGTCGCGCTGGCCAGCGGATTCAAGGACGACAACGATGCCCTTCCGTTGCGCACCGATGCGCGCGTGCTTGGCGCCTCGCTCAAGGCCGGAGAAAAAGCAGAATACGAGCTCGCCCCGAATCGCTACGCTTATATGGTGCCTGCCAAGGGCAAGGTCGACGTCAATGGTGTCGTGCTCGATGCACGTGACGGCGCAGCCATCCACAACGAGGCAAAGTTGGTGTTGACCGCGCTCGAGGACGCCGAACTCGTCCTGGTCGACGCGGCGCCCTGAGCGTTCTCGACCAAGGTGGGAGTGCCACCGCCTTGCCGAGCTTGCTAACCTCGCCTGATCCACTCAGCGCGAGGTTGGCGATGAACCACGGCATCCACACCATCGATACGGGTTTCGTACGCCCGCACTTCGACGCAGCCTATCTCGTCGTGGAAAATGGCCGCGGCGCGTTCATTGACTGCGGAACCAACCATGCCCTACCCCGCATGCTCGACGGCCTGCGCGACGCGGGATTAGCACCAGCGGACGTCGACTGGCTCATCCTCACCCACGTGCATCTCGATCACGCCGGCGGCGCGGGCGAGCTCATGGCGCAATTGCCGAACGCAAAGCTAGTGGTGCACCCGCGAGGTGCACGGCACATGATCGACCCCAGCCAATTGTGGGCTGGCGCCAGCGCTGTCTATGGCGAAGCTGTGATGGAGAAGACCTACGGCAGGCTTCGTCCGGTGCCAGCCGAACGGGTGATCGAGGCGGCGGATGGACACGAGGTGAACCTGGCAGGCCGAACACTGCGTTGCCTGGATACGCCGGGGCACGCGCGCCATCACCTCACAGTATTCGACGAGCGCGCGAACGTCTGCTTTACCGGTGACGTATTCGGGCTTTCCTATCGCGAGTTCGATACGGCCAATGGGCCATTCATCCTGCCTACGACATCGCCGGTGCAGTTCGATCCTCAAGCGCTGCATGCCTCGATCGACCGCTTGGTCGCCCTGGAGCCGGCAGCGATGTATCTCACGCACTACAACCGCGTCGAGAACGTCGAACGTCTCAGTCATGATCTGCACGTGCAAATCGACGCCATGGTAGCTATTGCGGAAACGATGCAGGGAGATCATCCAGACGCTTCGGAACGGCACGAGGCCATGAAGGAGGCGCTGACCGAGCTCTATAGCGCTCGCGCCTGGGCCCACGGATGGCAAGGCAACCGCGACGATCTGCAGGAGCTGATCGGCATGGACATCGAACTCAATGCCCAGGGGTTGGGCGTGTGGCTGGATAACGCGCGCAACCGCACGCCTTGAAAGCACTCCGGATCAGCGCAGCGATGCGTCGATGAGTTGTTCCGCTACCGTCACCAGCGAGCGCGCCGGCCCCTGTTTGCCGAACAGCTGGCCGGACGCATAGGTGCCCTCGAGTAGCAGCAGCAGGCCGTCGGCCAACACTTCCGGGGACTTCGCTCCCATGGCGTCACACATCGTGACCAGGCGCGCGCGCAGCTTGCGCTTATGCGCCTGCGCCACCTTGCGTGCGGGATGCTCATCGCCGGGATATTCCACTACGGCGTTGGTAAGGCCACACCCACGGTAACCGGCTTGTGTAGCGCGATGCGCCAAGCCTTGGAAGTACGCCATCAATTGGGCCCGCGCATCGCCGGGATAGGTTTCCGCCCCGGCTTCGAACACTTTCCAGAAGGCCAGTTCGTAATCGCGCAGGTATTCGGCGGCCAGCTCATCCTTGGAGGCGTAGCTGCGATAGAGGCTTGGCTTGGTGACACCGGCACGTGTCACGATCTCTTCCACGCCGATGGCGCGGATGCCTTCGCGATAGAACAGCTCACGCGCCGTCTGGCGGATGCGCTCAGCGGCCTTGGGCTTGGCATCGTCGGACGGGACAGGTAAGGAGGGCTTGGAACGTTTGGTTGGCATGGCGGCCACTGTTGACTATGTTACCGATCGGTACGTATGATCCGCACACCCAACGTACCGGTCGGTAACATGACTATACAGCGCACCCGCCCCTTCGGCCAGAAGTACGCCTTTGTCGTTGCCGGCGTGATCTTTCTCGCCCTGCTCGCTGCCGCCGGCGTACGCGCCGCGCCGGGCGTGCTGATCCTCCCGCTGGGCCATGCCTTCGGGTGGAGCCGCGACACCATTTCCTTGTCCGCCGCGCTGGGCATCTTCCTGTACGGCATGGTGGGCCCGTTCGCCGCCGCGCTGATGCAGGCCGTGGGTATCCGCCGCACGCTGATCGGCGCCCTGGCCCTAATGGCCGTGTCGATCTCGGCCAGTGCCTGGATGACTCAACCTTGGCATCTGCTGGTGAGCTGGGGCATTTTCTCCGGCATCGGCTCGGGATGCGTGGCCATTGTGCTGGGCGCAACCGTGGTCAACCGTTGGTTCGTCACGCATCGCGGCCTGATGATGGGATTGCTGACAGCCAGCACGGCCACAGGCACCCTCGCCTTTTTGCCGGCCTTGGCGGCCATCGCCGACCACGGTGGCTGGCGTCCGGTCGTGTGGACGGTGGCTGCGGGCTGCGCACTGCTCATCCCGCTCGCCTGGTGGCTCTTGCCGGAACGTCCGGCCGATATCGGCTTGCATCCTTATGGCGCCACCGAAGACGAGGCCGTCGAGCCGCCACGCCGCAACCTGCTGTCGATCGCACTCGGGACTCTGGTGACGGCAGCGAAGCAGCGCACGTTCTGGCTGCTGTTTGCGACGTTCTTCATCTGCGGATTCACCACCAACGGTTTGATCGGCACGCACTTCATCGCGATGTGCGGCGACCATGGCATCCCCGAAGTACGCGCCGCCGGCCTGTTGGCGATGATGGGCGCGTTCGACCTGATCGGCACCACGATGTCGGGCTGGCTCACGGATCGCTATGACCCGCGCAAACTGCTCTTCATGTACTACGCCTTGCGCGGCCTTTCGCTGATCTGGCTGCCCTATTCCGACTTCTCGTTCTACAGCCTCTCGCTGTTTGGCGTGTTCTACGGTCTGGATTGGATCGCCACGGTGCCGCCGACGCTGCGTCTGGCGACCGAGGCCTTCGGTGACCGCGATGCGCCGGTGGTGTTCGGCTGGGTCGCTGCCGGTCACCAGATAGGCGCGGCGAGCGCCGCCTTCTTCGCCGGCTTCATGCGTACCCAGGGTGGAAGCTACCTGCAGCCGTTCGTGGTGGCTGGCATGAGTGGCGTGATTGCCGCCGTGATCGCGCTGCTGATCCGCCGCCGGCCTCGTGCGGAGCTGATGCCCGCGCTGGGCTGATCAGGCCAGCCGGGTACCGTTGGGTACGGGTCGCTCGGTGGCGGTGATGACCACACCGTCATCGGTGGGAAAACCGGTCAGCAGGAATTGCGAGCGGAAGGGCCCGATCTGCTTCTCAGGGAAGTTGATCACGCCGACGATCTGCCGTCCAACCAGATCTTCCGGGCGATACAGCTGCGCAATCTGCGCGCTGGTCTTCTTCTCGCCGTAGGGGCCGAAATCGACCCACACTTTCCAGGCCGGTTTGCGCGCCTCGGGAAAAGCCTCGACACGCGTCACCGTGCCAGCCACGAGGCAGACTTTCTCGAAGTCGGCCCAGCTGATGTCCGTCGGGATCGTTGTCTCGCTCATCCTTCCAACCTCGTCTTGAACCAATCCTTGCCCTGCTGCCACCAGTAGCTGGCCTGCGCGCCCAGATAGCCGAACGGGCGATAGGTGCGATCCAGGCCGTAGTCGGCGAACTGCTTCCAGCGATCATCGTTCTCGGCAATCGCCGATGCCAGCAGCTCGCCGGCGGCACAGGTCGGCGCGAGTCCGTGGCCGCCAAACGCCTGCGCCCACCACAAGCCATCAGGCGTGCTTCCAATCTGCGGCATCTGATGGCGGGCATAACTCATCAGGCCAGACCAGGCGTAGTCCACGCGCACGCCCTTCAGCTGGGGAAACACGCGCAACAGGTCGGCCATCAGCAGGCGCTGGACGGATTTCGGTGAACGATCGCGCACGGAAATGCGCCCGCCCCACAACAGCCTTCCATCGGGCAACGGACGGTAATAGTCGAATGCAAAACGCGTGTCGTAGACCGCCGAACGCGTCTCCAGGATATCGGCCATGCGATCGCCGAGCGGCTCGGTCACCATGACATAGGTGGCGATGGGAAGAATCGCCCGATCCACCTGTCGGCGCAGCCCTGCCAGATAGCCTCCGCAGGCCAGTACCACCTGGTCGGCATGCACAGAGCCCTGTGCGGTCTCCACGCGCCAGCGCAGGCCGTCACGCTTCAGTTGCCACGCGTCGGTGTTCTCATGGATGCGCACGCCTTGCGAAGCGGCCGCACCCGCGAGGCCAATGGCGAAATTGAGCGGGTGCAGGTGCAGCGCGTTTCGTTCGTACAAGCCATCGAAATAGCGCGTGGTATGAATGCGACCACGCAACTCGTGCTGAGGCAGCCATTCCCACGACACGCCGTAGTGCTTGGCCAGGAGTTCCTGCCGCTGGCGCAACACATTCGGATCGCGGAACCAGTTGGCCCAGATCACGCCTTCATCCACCACATCGCAAGGGATCGCATAACGCCTGGTCAAATCGCGAATGCGGTCCACTGCCTGCGTGGTCAGACCAAACAACGCCTGGGCAGCCGCTTCACCGCGTTGATCGAGCAAGGTCTGTTCGCCCAACGAATAGCCGCCAAAGACGAACCCACCATTGCGGCCCGAGGCGCCGAAACCGACCTGCTCCTTTTCCAGCAGGACGACATCGCGCACACCGCGTTCAGCCAGTCCCAGTGCCGTATGCAGTCCGGCGAAGCCACCGCCAATGATGACGACCCGTGCATCGGTCTTTCCCAGCAGCGGCGCATATGCTTCATAGGGCGTAGCCGTGGCGCGGTAATACGAAGCTGCAGGTGACGGAGCCATGCGATGAATGCACATGTCGCGGGAAAGCGATCAGTCTAGCGCAGCTCGTCGATGCCGCCGCCATAGAACGCCCGACACGGATTGCCGCTAGTCCACCACGCTCACACCCAGCGGGCGCGCATCGCTGCGGCCGCGATCGTCCACCACGCGGACCTCGTAGTTACCCGCCGCACCTGGCTGCCAGAACAACGATTCGCCCGGCACACTGCGCCCGACATAGGCATCGTTGACGAACCAGTACATCTCGCGCACCGAAGCGTCGGCATTCGCCGAGAAGGCGATGCGATCGCTCTCGGTACGTTTCATGCGCATGGCATAGATGCTGCCGCGCAGCGGCGAGCTGATGGCCGGCGGTTCGCCGTCGACGCCCGCATCGCCGCATGTTTCGTTACGCGGTGGCGTGCGGCGCGGAATGCCGGCCTGCACGAAGACCCGCTGTAGCTCGGATGGCCAGAATTCGTAGACCTCGATGTGTGTATGCTTGCCCGCGTAAGGGGGGCAGGCAGGCAGGCCCGTTGTGTCGTCGATCACCACAGGACGATGCTCTTGGCTGACGCGGATCGGCGACTTGCCCGGAATGAACCAGGTCATGCCGCGCTGCGGGCACCATTGGTTGGGGAGATCCCCGCTGGCCAGGCAGATTTCCACGCGACGCAGGTTCGCCGGCATGTGACGCAGCGGCTCGGCCATGCGTGGCTGCGCTGCCTGCAAGGCGTCGACCATCTGGAAGAACAGCGGCGCCGCGGCTTCCACGCCAACGAAGGCCTGGTTGCTGCTGCCGTCGAAATTGCCCACCCACACGACCAACACGTAGGGACCGAAGCTGCCGGCCGTCCAGGCATCGCGGAAGCCCCATGAGGTGCCCGTCTTCCAGTACACGGGCAGTCGTCCGGGCTGCGCGCCGGTGGTCTCGTCGGGTCTTGGATTCTGCCGCAGCATGTCCATGACCATGAAGCTGGATTCCTCGCTGAGCAGGCGCGTGCCTGATCCCTGTGGCTCATTGCTCAGAAGGCGCAGCGGCTTAAGTTCGCCGCGATTGGCCAGCATGGCATAAAGGCCAGCCAGTTCCTGCATGGTCACTTCACCGCCACCCAGCACGAGCGCAAGCCCATAGTGCTTCTCGCTCGCCATGCGGCTGATGCCGGCGTCGTGCATGAATTGGTAGAAGCTCGGTTGTTGCAGCTGCGAGGCCACCCACACAGCCGGAATATTGCGGCTACGCACCAGCGCTTCCGTGGCGGTCACGGGCCCGAGGAAATGCCCATCGAAGTTTTCCGGCGTGTACGGGCCGAATGCAGTAGGCACGTCACGCAGCACGGTCTGTGGATGGAGCACGCCTTCATCGAATCCGAGAGCGTAGATGAAGGGCTTGAGTGTCGAGCCGGGCGAACGCTTCGCCAGCGTGCCGTTGACCTGGCCCTGGATGTCCACTTCGCGGTAGTCGGCCGAACCCACCATCGCCTTGATGCCCATATCGCGAGTGTCGACCAGGATCGCCGCCGCATTGCGGATACCGCGCGCGTCGTTGCGCTGGATGTAGTGGCCGACCTGTCGCTCCAGCACGTGCTGGAGGTCCATGTCCAGCGTGCTGACAACGCGGCTGTCCTGGCCCTCGGTCCCGACGCGTCGCGCGGCCAGAATCTGGTCAACGGCGTGCGGCGCTTCGAACGGCAACTGCGACAGGGAACGCAGGCGCAACGGCAGTGCGAACAGGGACTGCAGCGACGCATCTTGCGGATGAATCGCTTTCCAGCGTGCGTAGAGCCGATTGCGCGAAATGGTGAGCTGCTTGCCGATCACGTCCGTGCCGGCGTCGTTTGCCTGCAGCCTCCGCGAGGGATCCTGCGGAATGACAGCCAGGGTGAGCGCTTCCGGCAGGCTGAGCGCGCTGGCCGACTTGTCGAAGTACGCCACGCTCGCCGCACCGACGCCTTCGACATTGCGCCCGTAGGGGGCGTAATTGAGGTATGCCTCGAGAATCTGTTTCTTCGAATAGAACAACTCCAGCTGCACCGCACGCGCCACCTGCCGCAGCTTGCCCAATGGCGAGCGGGTATTGAGGCGCCAAAGCAGGCGTGCCAGCTGCATGGTGATCGTGGACCCGCCCTG
>Ga0209258_101147_pt1 | contig 10870 bp, 9 predicted proteins | sample Araplaol_mTSA_r2_FD_184281 | JGI IMG/M metagenome (GOLD analysis project Ga0209258, IMG submission 184281) | Arabidopsis root microbial communities from North Carolina, USA - plate scrape CL_Col_mTSA_r2 (SPAdes) (version 2) | ecosystem: Host-associated > Plants > Roots > Endosphere | place: USA...
CTACGTGTGGGCCAACTCGGCCTACGCGATGGCCACCAACATCACGCGCGCCTTCAAGCTGTACGGCTGGTGCACCACGATCCGCGGCGTCGAGTCCGGCGGCTCGGTGCCCAACCTGCCGGTGCACACGTTCCCGACCGACGACGGCGGCGTGGACATGAAGTGCCCGACCGAGATCGCCATCAGCGACCGCCGCGAGGCGGAGCTGGCCAAGAACGGCTTCATGCCGCTGGTGCATCGCAAGAACAGCGACTTCGCAGCCTTCATCGGCGCCCAGTCGCTGCAGAAGCCGGCGGAGTACGACGATCCGGACGCCACGGCCAACGCCAACCTGGCCGCGCGCCTGCCGTACCTGTTCGCGTCGACCCGCTTCGCCCACTACCTGAAGTGCATGGTGCGCGACAAGGTGGGTTCGTTCGCGAGCGCCGCGTCGATGCAGCGCTACCTGAGCGACTGGATCAGCAACTTCGTGGTCTCCAACCCGGAGAGCGCCGGGCAGACCATCCAGGCGCAGAAGCCGCTGTCGGCCGCGGAGGTGATCGTGGAGGAAGTGGAAGGGAATCCGGGCTACTACACGTCCAAGTTCTTCCTCAAGCCTCATTACCAGCTCGAGGGGATGAGCATCTCCCTGCGGCTGGTGTCCAAACTGCCTTCGAGCAAGGCGGCCTGAGCCGCCCGAAGGCCAAAGCCGACGTCCGCAGGACGGAGGTTCCAATTCAGCCCGATCAGGGCGTAGTCCCAACAGGGGCGAATTCCGGCTTGAAGGGCTGGGATGGTTACAAGGAGCATAAAAATGGCAATGGACATGTTCATCAAGATCGATTCCCTGGCTGGCGAATCGAAGGATTCGACCCACAAGGGTGAGATCGACGTTCTGGCCTGGAGCTGGGGCGCGTCCAACTCCGGTTCCGCCCACGTCGGTGGCGGCGCCGGCGCCGGCAAGGTCAACGTGCAGGATCTGTCCTTCACGAAGTACCTCGACAAGTCGACCCCGGACCTGCTGCTGTCCACCTGCAATGGCAAGCACTGGGATCAGGCCGTGCTGGTCGTCCGCAAGGCCGGCGAGACCCCGCTCGAGTACCTCAAGATCACGATGACCGAAGTGCTGGTCACCAGCATGTCGCAAGGCGGCTCGGGCGGCGAAGACCGCCTGACCGAGAACGTCACGCTGAACTTCGCCAAGGTGAAGGTCGAGTACGTCGAGCAGACGGCCAAGGGCGGCAAGGGCGCCACGCCGTCGATGGGCTGGAACATCTCGGAAAACGTCAAGCTGTAATTCCGAGCGAGGCCGAACCGCTTGCGGGTCGGCCGTCTTCCTCGCGCGCCTCGCCGGGCGGTCGCAAGACCGGTTGCGAGCTCCGCGGCGAAGGAAGACTCGAATTCCTGAAGGCGCCGGTCCGTTGGCCGGCGTTGCTTTTTCAAACCCGGGTGAGTGTCCATGGCCGCGATCGATCTTGCGATGAAGTTTTCCTCCGCCGACCCGCTGGCGCACTTCGACGAGTTGCGCAAGATGATCCAGAAGCAGCCGCAGCGCTCCGACCTGCGGATCTTCCTGTTCCAGCTGTACTGCGTGCAGGGCGAGTGGATCAAGGCCGGCACGCAGCTGGAAGTGCTGCTGGAACTCGACCCGTCCTCCAAGCCGATGGTGGAGACCTACCGCGAGGCGCTGCGCTGCGAAGCGCTGCGCCGCGAGGTCTTCGACGGCAAGCGTTCGCCGCTCGTGCTGGGCGCGCCGCAGGACTGGCTCGCGATGATGATCGAGGCGCTGCGCGTGGATGCCGAAGGCCGCCCCGATGCCGCGGCCGAACTGCGCGCGCGCGCCCTCGATGCGGCGCCGGCAACGTCGGGCAAGCTCGACGACACCCCGTTCGAATGGCTGGCCGACGCCGATGGCCGGCTGGGCCCGGTGATCGAGGCCATCATCAACGGCAAGTATTACTGGGTGCCCGTCTCGCGGCTGATCCGCATCGAGATCGAGAAGCCTGCCGACCTGCGCGACTTCGTGTGGGCGCCCGCCACGCTGACGCTGGAAAACGGCGCCGCCAACGTGGCGCTGATCCCGACGCGCTACCCGGGCACCGAGCGCGAGAACGACACGTCGCTGCGGCTGGCGCGCGCCACCGACTGGCGCGAGCAGCCCGGCGGGGCCTTCCACGGCGTCGGCCAGCGCATGCTCACCACCGACCAGACGGAGGTCGCGTTGCTCGACGTCCGCGTGATCGCGCTGGACACCGTGCCGGTCGAAGCCGCCGCCGAGACCGTGGGCACCACCGAGCCCTCGGCCTGAACCGATGGCTGAAGCGCTTTCGCGCGACCGGCTCTACCCGTCGCTGCTCGACCGGTTGCTCGATGACGACCCTGGCAAGCTCACCGAGCCGCGCGAGAACCGTTCGGCCACGCTCGCGCGCCTGCGCGAGAACGTGCTGCGCGACCTCAGCTGGCTGTTCAACGCCACCCAGTCGAGCCTCGACCTCCAGGACGACCCGGTCCTGGTCGGCTCGGTCATCAACTACGGCATGCCGCCGCTGGCCGGGCGCCCTGCGTCGCAGTACGACCTGGTCGAACTCGCGCGCGTGCTGCGCGAGGTGATCCTGCGCTTCGAGCCGCGCATCATCGCGCATACGCTCAAGGTCACGGCCGAGGGCAACAAGTCGGACACGCACAACGTGCTCGGCTTTCGCATCGAAGGCCAGCTCTGGTCGCAGCCCGTGCCGCTGGAGATCTTCATGCGCACCGAGATCGACCTCGAGAGCGGCATGACGCAGGTCAAAGAAGCCAAGGCCCCCTGACCATGGATCCCCGACTCCTCGGTTACTACCGCCAGGAACTGCTGCACATCCGCGACGCCGCCGCGGAATTCGCGCGCGAGCATCCGAAGATCGCGGCACGCCTCGCGCTGGAGCAAACCACCTCGAGTGGCGAATGCGTCGACCCTTACGTCGAGCGCCTGCTGGAAGGCTTCGCCTTCCTCGCCGGCCGCGTGCACTACCAGCAGGACGCCGAATACGCGCGCTTCACGCAGCACCTGCTGGAGCTGGTCTACCCCTCCTACCTCGCGCCGACGCCGTCGATGCTGATCGCGCAGCTGGAGCCGGACCTCGACGATCCTGCGCTGGCCGCCGGTCCCGTCGTGCCGCGCGGCAGCGTCATGAGCTCGAGGCTGCAGCCGGGCGAACGCACCGCGTGCCGCTTCACCACCGGGCAGTCGGTGCGGCTGTGGCCGCTGCGCATCGCCCAGGCGCGCTTCCAGTCCCACGTCACGGACGTGCCGGCGGCGGCGTTGTCGGGGCTGGTCTCGCCCAACGCCTGCCTGCGCCTGCGCTTTCGCGTGGGCGCGTCGCTGCTGGCCAACCAGCTCGAGCTCGACGAGCTGGTGCTGCACATGTCGGGCGACGACGGCATCGCGCACCGCGTCTACGAACAGCTGTTCGCGCGCTGCCTGGCCATCGCCGTGGTCGACCCGCTGCGGCGCCACGCGCTCGCGGGCGTGCTGGGCGCCGACGCGCTCACCCCGGGCGGCTTCGAGGACGACGAGGCGCTGCTGCCGGTGCAGGACCGCGCGCTGTCGGGCTACCGGCTGCTCAAGGAATACGGCGCGTTCCCGGCGCGCTACCTGTTCGCGCGCGTCAAGGGACTGCGCGAGCTGCTCGCGCGGATCGGTTCGTCGGAATTCGAGCTGCTGTTCATCACCGACCGCAGCGACGTCACGCTCGAGAAGGCGCTCGATCCGAGCAACTTCGCGCTGCATTGCACGCCGGCGATCAACCTGTTCAAGAAGCGCGCCGATCGCGTCGAGGTCAACACGCGCGACCACGAGTTCCATGTCGTGAGCGATCGCGCGCGGCCGATGGACTTCGAGGTGTATTCGCTGCTGGCGGTGCAGGGCATCGACAAGTCCGGCGTGGCGCAGGTGCGCGAGTTCAAGCCGCTGTATTCGCGCTACGACGATGCGGCGTCCGACTCGTACGCCTTCTTCTCCACGCGCCGCGTGCCGCGCGTGCAGTCGGAGTCGGCGCGCCAGCGCGGCCCGCGCAGCGGCTACATCGGCACCGAGCTCTACGTCACGCTGGCCGACCCGCAGACGGCGCCGTGGCCGGCGTCGGTCGAGCAGCTGGCCATCGACACGCTCAGCACCAACCGTGACCTGCCCCTGACGCTGTCGGTCGGCAGCTCGACGGACTTCTATCTCGAGGAGAACACGCCGGTCAAGGGCGTGCGCTGCATCCGCGGGCCGACGCGGCCCGTGGCGCCGGTGGGCGAGGGCAAGGGGCCGTGGCGGGCGCTGAGCCACCTGTCGCTGAACTACCTGTCGCTGATCGACAGCGAAGGGCAGGGCGGGGCGGCGGCGCTGCGCGAGCTGCTGTCGCTGTACGGTCTGGACGAGCTCTCGCCGCTGCACAAGCAGCTCGAGGGACTGGTCTCGGTGCGCAGCGAGGCGGCCATCAGCCGCATCCCGGTCAAGGGGCCGATCGTGTTCGGGCGCGGCACCAAGGTCTGGTTGACGCTGGACGAGCGTGCGTTCGAGGGCACGGGCATCCTCGTGCTCGGCGCCGTGCTCGATCGCTTCGTCGCGCGCTACGCCAGCATGAACAGCTTCACGCAGCTCGTGATCGCCTCGCAGACGCGCGGCACCGTCAAGACCTGGCCGCCGCGCATCGGTACGCGCGCCGTGCTCTGATGGCCGGGCTCTCGTCGACGCCCCCGGCCGGCGAGCACGACGACCCGGAGGACACGCGTGTCCTCACCGTCGCCGACGTGCTCAACGCGCTCGACTCGCTCAAGGGCGAGGTCGGCGGCCATGCCGCGGCGGTGGCGGAGATGCTGGCCCAGCAGGAGGCGGCCAAGGCCGAGCGCTTCGAGGCACGCCAGGCGCTGCTGCAGCGGCTGGCCGACGAACCGCACCGGTTCGGCTTCTTCGCGGCGGTGCGCCTGCTCGAGAACGCGCATCCCGGCCTGCCGCGCGTGGGCACCTCGCTGCGCCTGCGCGACGATCCTTTCCGCTTCGCGCAGTCGCCGTCGCTGTCGTTCGCGCCGGCGACGATCGCGCGCTTCGTGCCGGCCGACGGCGACAGGCCGCCCGTGCTGCACCAGCGTTTCTTCGGGCTGTTCGGCGCCAACGGTCCACTGCCGCTGCACCTGACCGAGCATGCGCGCGAGCGTTCGCGGCGCAAGCCGGCGGACAACGCGCTGACGCATTTCGTGGACATGTTCCACCACCGGCTGCTGTCGCTGCTGTACCGCGCGTGGGCCGAGGCACAGCCGGCCGTCAGTCTCGACCGTCCCGACAACGATCCGTTCAGCCGCTGGATCGGCTCGCTGGCCGGCTACGGCCAGTCGTCGCTGGCGGGCCGCGACTCGGTGCCCGATGGCGCGCGCTTGGCGTCGGCGGGCATCCTGGGCCGCTCGGTGCATGGCGCCGAGGGCCTGGAGCGCATCCTCAACGACTTCTTCCGGGTACCCGTGCAGGTACACCAGTGGCAGCCGCACTGGATGCGCCTGCCCGATGACGCGCACTCGCGCATCGGCCTGCGCAACGCGCCCGTGGGACTGGGCCAGAACGCCGTCATCGGCGCCCGCGTGTGGGACTGCCAGACGCGCTTCCGCATCGAGATCGGCCCGCTCACCCTCGACCAGTACCAGCGCTTCCTGCCTGGGGGCCAGAGCATGAAGCGCCTGCGCGACTGGGTGCTGAACTACGTCGGCTACGAGTTGTCGTGCGAGATGCACCTCGTGCTGAAGAAGGACGAGGTGCCGCCCGTCAGGCTCGGGGCCGCCGGTGCGCTGGGCTGGACCTCGTGGCTCGGCACGCGCCGGGCCGACGAGCCCGCGGGCGACCTGGTATTGGGAATCACCTGAGGCCGTTCCCCCGTCGCGGGGGATTGAAATGGCATCCGAAGAACGCTCCAATCAGGGCAGCTATCCAACCGGGCACGTCGATGCCTGAAATGAGGAGTCACCGTGAGTGAAATCAGTCGTGTCGCGCTGTTCGGCAAGCTCAACCCGATCGCATACAAAGGCATCGAGGGAGCGACCGTCTTCTGCAAGCTCCGGGGCAACCCGTACGTCGAGCTGGTGCACTGGCTGCACCAGCTGATCCAGGCCAACGACTCCGACCTGCATCGCATCTTCAAGCACTTCTCGCTCGACGCCTCGCGCCTGGCCGCCGACATCACCACCGCGCTCGACGCGCTGCCGCGCGGCGCCACGTCGATCTCCGACTTCTCGCCGGTGATCGAGAAGATGGTGCAGGAAGGCTGGCTGTACGGCACGCTGCAGTACGGCGAGAGCGCCGTGCGCACCGGCCTGCTGATGGTGGGCGCGGTCAAGACGCAGACGCTGCGCAATGCGCTGTACGCGATCTCCGCCGAGTTCCGCAAGATCAAGCCGGACGACCTGTTCGACGACTTCGCCAAGATCGTCGCCGGCTCGCCCGAAGACACGCTCGCCGCGCGCGACGGCTCCAACGTCGGCGGCGGCGCCGCGCCCGGCGAGGCCAGCGGCGCCATCGCCCCGGCCCAGATGGGCAAGCAGGAGGCGCTCAAGAAGTTCACCGTCGACCTCACGGCGCAGGCCCGCAGCGGAAAGATGGATCCGATCGTCGGCCGCGACGACGAGATCCGCCAGGTGGTCGACATCCTGATGCGCCGCCGCCAGAACAACCCGATCCTGGTCGGCGAGGCCGGCGTGGGCAAGACGGCCGTGGTCGAGGGCTTCGCCCAGCGCATCGTGCGCGGCGACGTGCCGCCCAGCCTGAAGGAAGTGCAGCTGCTGGCGCTCGACGTGGGCCTGCTGCAGGCCGGCGCCAGCATGAAGGGCGAGTTCGAGCAGCGCCTGCGCTCGGTCATCGACGAGGTGCAGGCCAGCCCCAAGCCCATCATCCTGTTCATCGACGAGACGCACACCCTGGTGGGCGCCGGCGGCGCCGCGGGCACCGGCGACGCGGCCAACCTGCTCAAGCCCGCCCTCGCGCGCGGCCAGCTGCGCACGGTCGGCGCCACCACCTGGGCCGAGTACAAGAAGCACATCGAGAAGGATCCGGCGCTCACCCGCCGCTTCCAGAACGTGCAGGTGGACGAGCCCAGCGAGGCCAAGGCCATCCTGATGATGCGCGGCGTGGCCAGCACGATGGAGAAGCACCACAAGGTGCAGATCCTCGACGAGGCGCTGGAGGCCGCGGTCAAGCTGTCGCACCGCTACATCCCCGCGCGCCAGCTGCCGGACAAGTCGGTGAGCCTGCTCGACACGGCGTCGGCGCGCGTGGCCATCAGCCTGCACGCCGTGCCGGCCGAGGTGGACGACTCGCAGCGCCGCATCGAGGCGCTCGAGACCGAAGTCGGCATCATCGCCCGCGAGGCCGCGATCGGCATCCCGACCGCCGAGCGCGAGGAGTCCGTCAATGCGCTGCTGGCCGCCGAGAAGGATCGCCTGGCCACGCTCACCAAGCGCTGGAACGACGAGAAGGCGCTGGTCGATCGCCTGCTGTCTCTGCGCGCCAAGCTGCGTGACGGCTTGAACCCGGTCGAGGGCACCGGCAGCGCGCTGGAGGCCAGCGCCGAGAAGGCCGCCGAGGCCAAGGCCACGCTCTCCGAGGGCGAGCGCGCCGACGTCATGACCGAGCTGCGCGGCGTGCAGGACGAGCTCACGAAGCTGCAGGGCGAGAGCCCGCTGATGCTGCCCACGGTGGACTTCCAGGCGGTGGCCAGCGTCGTCGGCGACTGGACGGGCATCCCGGTGGGCCGCATGGCCGCCAACGAGATCGACACCGTGCTGAAGCTTCCCACCCTGCTGGGCAAGCGCGTCATCGGCCAGGATCACGCGATGGAGATGATCTCCAAGCGCATCCAGACCTCGCGCGCCGGCCTCGACAACCCCAACAAGCCGATCGGCGTGTTCATGCTGGCAGGCACCTCCGGCGTCGGCAAGACCGAGACGGCGCTGGCGCTGGCCGAGGCGCTGTACGGCGGCGAGCAGAACCTGATCACCATCAACATGAGCGAGTACCAGGAGGCCCACACGGTCTCGTCGCTCAAGGGTGCCCCTCCGGGGTATGTCGGCTACGGCGAGGGCGGCGTGCTGACCGAGGCCGTGCGCCGCAAGCCCTACAGCGTCGTGCTGCTCGACGAAGTCGAGAAGGCGCACTCCGACGTGCACGAGCTGTTCTTCCAGGTCTTCGACAAGGGCTGGATGGAGGACGGCGAGGGCCGCCAGATCGACTTCAAGAACACGCTGATCCTGCTGACCACCAACGCCGGCACGGAGATGATCGCCAACCTCTGCAAGGATCCGGACCTGATGCCCGATCCGGAAGGCATGGCCAAGGCGATCCGCGAGCCGCTGCTCAAGATCTTTCCGCCGGCGCTGCTGGGCCGCCTCGTCACGATTCCCTACTACCCGCTGTCCGACGAGATGCTGGGCAAGATCGTGGAGCTGCAGCTGGGCCGCATCAAGAAGCGCGTCGAGGCGCGCTACAAGATGCCGTTCAACGTCGACGCCGACGTCGTCAAGCTCGTGGTCAGCCGCTGCACCGAGAGCGAGTCGGGCGGCCGCATGATCGACGCGATCCTCACCAACACCATGCTGCCGGAGATCTCGCGCGAGTTCCTCGAACGCATGATGAAGGGCGAGGCGATCAAGGGCGTGAAGGTGGGCGTCGCCGACAACGAGTTCAGCTACTCGTTCGACTGAGCGCTCCGCGGGAGCGTGCCGACGCGCAGATGGGACGAGCGCCCCGCGCCGGCACGCTGCGCCGGCATCGGAATTTCAGGGAGCCATGAACCATGCCTTGGTACTCCGAAAAATACACGATCGAGTACGACCGCGCCAAGACGGCGCTGACCCAGCAGGGCTTCGCGGCGGGGTTCGCGCCGCTGGGCACCGAGTTGGGCAAGGCGATGGGAGCGGCCGGGTTCGAGGCGTCCGGCGCCGCCGCCTTCGACCAGCTGCGCGCCTTCCTGGCCACGCCCAAGCCGGGCGATCCGGCGTCGGCCTCCGAGGCCACGCGCCTGCTCGACGCGGTCGGCGCCTCGCCGGCGCTCACGACAGGAGAGCGCCAGCGCGCGGCCGCCGTCAAGATGCTGCGCCACACCTACCTCGTGCGCCAGCGCGGCGGCCAGTCGACCTGGATGCTGTCGCTGCCCGATGATTTCACGCAGTGGCCCGAGACGGCGCTCGCGGGCGTCACGGCCGACGCGGCCAAGACCCTGCTGGGCAGCAGCAACGAGCACTTCTCGGGCGTCGACCTCAAGAACCTGTCCGACGGCATGCAGGACGCGCTGCGCTGGTGCCAGAAGGCGATGTTCGTGCTGGGACAACTGCAGGGCGCGGGGCAAGGCAAGGCCGACGCGGTGACGCTCGTGCGCCGATGGTTTGGCGAGCCGGTCACCAGCGACGCCGACATCGCCGCCGCTGGCGCGACGCTGCTGCAGGGGTTCAAGAGCATTTGCGGCGCGCTCAATCGCAACCAGGTGATCCTGACGGACTTCGTGCCGCTGCGTGGGGCCGCGCCGGGCAGCGACGAGGAGGGGTACCTCGACAGCGAGGCCTTCGTGTTCGCGCACCCCCGCCGGGAGCGCCTGGACGTCGTCTACATCGAGCGCGACTTCTTTCGCCCGGGCGGCACCGTGGCCGGCAAGGGCAACTGGTCGCGGATCCTTGTCCACGAGATGTCGCATCTGGTGGTCGGCACCGCGGACGTCGAGGCCGGCGCGGATGCGCGCTACGCCTGGTACGGCATCGCGCCCAACCCCAATTTCACGGCGGCGGAGGCGCTGACCAATGCGGACAACTGGGCGTTCTTCGCCGCCGATTGCGCCGGGGCGCTGAGCTCGGGCGAACGCACGGCGGCCCTGCGCGTGCGTTGAACATCCCCGAGCGACGCACGATGACCGTCCGGCGCCCAGCACGTCCTCGATCCGCAGCCGCCATGCTGCTCGCGGCCGCCGGGAGCCTCGGCGCCTGCGCGGGCGCAGCCACGAACCCCGGGCTGGCGCCGGCGCCCTCCGGCACGGACCCCGCAAATCAAAGGAACCTGCAGATGACTTCATCGGAACTGCCTCCCCGCGCAAGCCGCCGCGCACCGCGCCGGGTCGAGCCGGTCGTCCATGCCGGCGTGCGCTACGAGCAGGTGATCGGCAAGGTGCTCCCCGAGCAGGACGACACCGGTCGCTGGCTGGCGGCCTACGACGTCGCGACGGACAAGTTGCTGTGGGGCGTGAAGGTCTACGACACACCGAAGATCGCGGAACTCGAGCGCGATGTGCAGGCCGTGTTCTTCGCGAGCATGCAGCTGGACGGCGGAGGCAGGGCACTGCTGGTGTCCAACGAGCGCGGACGGCGCTTCGCCATCGACCTGGCCACGCACGCCGTGCGCGAGCTTCCCGCCGTGCCGTCGAACTGATGGCCAAAGGGCTGCGCCCATGACCAGCCGCGGGCCGCCACCCCGCTTCGAGCCCTGCGCCTTTGACGGCGTTCGTTACGACGCCGTGTACGCCGCCAGTGACGAGGCGCCGCGATCGCGCTCGGGCGGCGTGGTCGCGAGCGAGGCATCCACCGGGCGCGTGCTGTGGACGGTGCTGCTGTGGACGATCCCGGTCGAGGGCGACACGGGCCTGCCCCATCCGCCGCGCTTCCTGCGCCGCGTGACCCGCGGCGACCACCCCGGCGAGCTGCGCGTCGAGGACGAATTCGGCGTGCTCTACGTCGTCGACCTCGCCACGCGCGCGGTACGCCGGGTCGAGCCTCCGCGCCAGCCGCGTCTATTCGCGTCGGCGCCTGACTGATGGTCGACTGGAATCGCAAGTTCCGCAGCGAGTACGACGCGGCGCGCGAGGTGTTGGGGTCGCCCGACGCGTTCGACGCCGACTGGCAGCCG
>Ga0209258_101149_pt1 | contig 10836 bp, 11 predicted proteins | sample Araplaol_mTSA_r2_FD_184281 | JGI IMG/M metagenome (GOLD analysis project Ga0209258, IMG submission 184281) | Arabidopsis root microbial communities from North Carolina, USA - plate scrape CL_Col_mTSA_r2 (SPAdes) (version 2) | ecosystem: Host-associated > Plants > Roots > Endosphere | place: USA...
GGACGGGATGTCGATAGGTGTGGCCGACATGGTCAGGTTCGCTCAAGCTGCGCGAGGAACTTCTTCAGCAGGCGCTCGAGCTGCGCCATTTCGCGCGGCTGCATGTCACCGACCTGGCGCTCGAGCAGCGCGCACACGTCAGGCAGGAAGCCTTCGATCATCGCCACGCCATCCGGCGTCAGCGACAAGGCGACCTTGCGGCGATCCTCGTCGCTGGCGTTGCGCGCGATCAGCCCCTTCTCGCACAGCTCGTTGGTAAGTCGCGTGATGTTGGCCAGCTTTTCTCCTGCCGCGTCTGCCAGCTCGGTGGCATGCAGGGTGTAGCCCTCGGTGCCGTACAGCATCATCAGCAGGTTGTATTCCGGATGATTGATGCCGTAGGGCCGCAACATGGCATTGGCGTCGTCATGCACGCGCTTGTAGATGTGCTTGATGAGGCGCACGAGCACGGCCGGATCCCGCGGAAACGTAGGATGCCGTTGGCGAGTGATCGCCAGTCGCTGTTCGGTGGGAAGAAAACTGCTCATGGCCGCGGACCCAAATAGTACATATATGTAATATATACATGTGTATTTTAGGCTCGCGCGGCGAGGACGCGCAAGAGCGTCACCCTGCAGACGTGAAAAAGGCGCCACGAGGGCGCCTTTCATGGGGTGCAGCGTGAACCTGTGAGGGCGCACCCTGTGCGCGACCGCAGAGTTTGCCGTTACCGCTCCGTAGGTTTGTCGCGCACAGGGTGCGCTCCCACAGGAGGTTCCGGCTTAGCTCAGTTGTTGCCCTTGATCGGATACGTCTCGAAACCACCCGGCGTCGCCTGGTTGGGCTGCTGCTGGTTGGGGTTGGCCGGGTTCGCCTGGCGATTGGCCGGCGCCAGCTGGGCGTTGCCGCACTGGTAGGCACCCCACGGCTGCGAGCCGTCGGTCGGTTCGCTCAGTGGCTTGATGGTATCGGCGTGCATCTTCGCCGCTTCGTTGCGCGCCATGACTTCCAGTTCGTCACGCACCTTGATGTCGTTGCGATTGACCGGACCGACATGGTCCATCACCGACACGGTGACCTTGCCCAGGTCACGGCACGACGACATATCGCCGGTCCAGGCCGTGCGAACGCCCTTGCCGGCATCGTCCAGCGTGATGCCATAGGTGCAGGCGCCGAGCAACGCGATGGGAACGAGCAACAACAGGGTCTTGCGCATGGATGACTCCGCGACTTGAAAAGTAGAAGGCCGGGCGCTATCCGCCCGGCCTCCATCCTAACCCGGGGACGTGAACAGGCCCCCCTATGACATCAACGATTACTTGGACGGCACCGGCTTGCCGTCGCCATCGATCACCTCGATCTCGCCCAGCTTGAGCGCACGCACCGGCTGCTCGATCTTCTTGAGATCGCCCACGATCACCCAGGTCAGCGCGGACGGCTTGATGATTTCCTTCAAGGCCTGCTCCGCGTCGGTCTGGCGGATGGCCTCAGTGCGGGCCTTGAGCGTCTGCACGTAATCATCCGGACGACCGTACTGCACGATCTCGGTCATCGCGCCCAGCACTTCCGAACTGGTCTCGAAGCTGCCCGGCAGGCCGCGCACGTTGGAGTCCTTGATCTTGTCGACTTCCTGCTCGGTCAGCGGACGCGCGCCCACCACTTCGGTGGCTTCCTTGAACACCTCGTTCGCGGACTCGGCGGTCTTGTCCGTCTGCACTGGCGCGTACATCAGGAACGGACGCTGGCCGATCGCATCGCGCATGAAGCTGAAGGCGCCGTAGGCCCAACGCTTGTCCTCTCGCAGGTTCATGTTGAGGCGCGAGGTGAAGCTGCCACCGAACGCGCCGTTGGCCACGTCGATCGCCAGTTCGTTCGGCGCCTTGCTCGAGGGCGCGAGCAGACCGGCGAGAATCAGCGACTGCGGTGCATCCGGCTTGTCGATCAGGAACACGCGCGGCTTGGGCTGCGTCGCCACGGTGCCGATGTTCTTCTTCGGCAGCGCGCTGGACGGGGCCTTCCAGTCACCGAAGGCGGCTTCGAGTTGCGGAATGATCTGCTGCAGCGTGGTGTCGCCGGCGACAAGGATCTTCACGTTGTCCGGGCGCAGCCAGTCACGCTGGAACGCCGTGAGGTCCGATGCCTGCATCGACTTGATCGCCTCCTCGGTGCCCGAACCGGTGAACGGGATGCCGTAGGCGTGGTTGGCGCCGTACAGCAGCGGCGGCAAGGTGCGCAGCGCCAGCGCCGTGGGCTGCGTCTTCTCCTGCGCGATGCCGGCCAGCCACTGGCCGCGCACGCGTTCGATGTCTTCGCTCTTGAAGGCAGGGTTGCGCACGATGTCGGCGAACAGCGCCAGCGACGGCTGCAACTGGTCGTTCAACGCATTGAGCGCCGCCGAGCACGAGTCGAGGCCGCAACCGATGCGCGTGATCGCGCCGAGGCGCTGCTTGCGCTTGGCCACTTCCACCGAGTCCAGATCCTTGGTGCTCTCGTTCATCAGCGTGGTGGTGAAGCTGGCAGTTCCGAGCTTGCGACCCTGGTCGGCGGCATAGCCCGCGTTGAACAGCAACTGCACGTGCGTCACCGGCACGGTATGACGCTGTGCCAGCACGACTTCGATGCCGTTCTTCAGTTTGCCGCGCTCCAGCGCCGGGAAGCTCAAGTCAGGGAAGGTCGCCACCTTGGGCACGCCCTGGCTGCGATCGAGCTGGCTCTTGGCGACGCTGAAGTCCTGCTTGGCGGGCATCTTCGGCGCCGGCTTGCCGTCGACCGCGCCGAGCGCGACTACCTTGGCGTCTTCCTGCTCACCGTTGAAGTCGTTGCCCGCGGGCAACACGGTGAGCAGGTAATCGCCATGACTGAGCCACTTGTCGGAAGCGGCCTTGACGCTGGCCTGCGTGGCGGCATCGGCGCGCTGCAGGTCCTTCTTGTAGGCGCCCGGATCACCGCGATAGACCTGGCCCTCGGCCAGGATCACCGCCTTGCCGCCAAAGCCGCCGACCTTTTCCAGGCCACGCACGAAGCCGGCGCGGTTGCCGATCTTGGCGCGCTCCAGCTCGTCCGCATTGGGGCCATTGGCGAGGAACTTCTTCAGCTCGTCGTTGATTGCCGCCTCGACCTTGGCCGGGTCGACGCCGTCCTTCACATCGGCCTGGATCTGGAACTGGCTGGCCAGCGCGAACGGCGAAATGCTCGCCGACACGTCGTCGACCAGCTTGTCCTGGTAGACGAGGCGCTGGTACAGGCGCGAGGTCTTGCCGCCGCCAAGCACGGTGGAGGCGAGGTCGAGCTGGATCGCATCGTCCGTACCCAACTGCGGCACCACCCACGTGCGATAGATGCGCGGCTGCGCCACGTGGTCGTGCTGCACGCCACGGGTGGACTTGGTGAGCGGCGTGATCCACGCCTGCTGGCGCGGCACCGGCGGGCCGGCCGGGATGTCGCCGAAGTACTTCTCGGCCTTGGCCTTGGCTTCCGCGACGGTGATGTCGCCGGCCAGCACCAGGGTGGTGTTGGCGGCGCCGTAGTAGTCGTGGAACCACTGCTTCACGTCCGCCAGCGAGGCGGCGTTGAGGTCCGCCATCGAGCCAATGGTGTCGTGCTGGTAGGGATGGTTGCCCGGGTAGGTGTTGGACAGGATGTTCTGGTCCACGCGGCCGTACGGGCGGTTCTCGCCCTGGCGCTTCTCGTTCTGCACCACACCGCGCTGGGTGTCGAGTTCCTTCTGGCCGATGGCGCCCAGCAGGTGACCCATGCGATCCGATTCCATCCATAGCGCCATGTCGAGTGCGGTAGTCGGCACCGTCTCGAAATAGTTGGTGCGATCAAACCATGTGGTGCCGTTCATGTCGGTGGCGCCTGCCAGCTCGAACGGCTGGAAGTAGGTGCCCTTGTGGTTCTCCGAGCCGGAGAACATCAGGTGTTCGAACAGATGGGCGAAGCCGGTCTTGCCCTTGGGTTCGTCGGCCGAGCCGACGTGGTACCAGATGCTCACCGCCACCACCGGCGCCTTGTGGTCCTCGTGGACCACCACGGTCAGGCCGTTGGGCAGGGTGAAACGGGTGTAGGCGATGTCGGGGACGGCGGTAGCGGCGGATTCCACCGCGGCTTGGGGTGCAGCGATCGCCGGCCAACCGGCCGAGACACTGAGCAATCCTGCGACGAGCAGGGCGAGGGGCTTTCTTGCCATCACGACACTCCTGATTGTTTTTGCTTATGAACAAAGGAGGCTAGCCACGCCTCCGGGGCTTTGGCAAATGACCAATGGCAGGGGTTTTAGTGCCCGGACCGCTGTCCGGACGACTGTCCGTCCGGCTGTCCGGCCGCGCCCGGTCGCTGTCCGCGGACAGCCATCGTGCACGGAAGGCTTTGTGCAATTTCCAACAAACACAGTCACTTGAAGGTGAACGGAGGGTTGGCACGGCGCTTGCCATATCTACCGTGCAGGACTTACCCACTTTTCATCGGAGACATGATCATGAAATTCGAAGCCTTGATGCTGCGCGGACTGTTCGTTGCCTGCCTGCTGGTTTGTGGACTCGTGCTGGGTGCCATGGTGAACGCCTCGCCGGACGCCATCCGTCTCGCCGCTGCCGGCAGCGCCGGCCAGCTGATCGCTACCCCGGTCGCCTGCGCGCTCCCGCCCGATGGCGTGGTCTGCCCGCGCGCCAACAACGGCTGAGCAAGGACGCTCACCGTTTGGCGGGTCGCGAGGGAGACCCGATAATGGCTGGATGCTGCATGTCATACTTTTCCGACCAGAAATACCGCCGAACACCGGCAATGCGATCAGGTTGTGCGCCAACACCGGCGCCACGCTGCACCTGATCCGGCCCCTGGGGTTCGAGCTGGACGATGCCCGTCTGCGCCGCGCAGGCCTGGACTACCACGAATACGCGCAGCTGGCCGTGCACGACGACCTCGCCAGCTGCCTCGAAGGCATCGGCCAGCCACGTGTGTTCGCCTTCTCCACCCGAGGTCGCGTCGCCCATGTCGATGCCCGCTTCACCGAAGGTGATGCCCTGTTGTTCGGCTGCGAAACCGCCGGCCTGCCCGGCGACGTGCTCGACGCGATTCCCGAGGCGCAACGCCTGCGCCTGCCGATGCGGCCCAACAGCCGCAGCCTGAATCTCTCCAACACCGTCGCCGTGGCGGTGTACGAAGCGTGGCGGCAGCTGGGTTTCACCGGCGCCGCCTGAGCCGATAACGACCTTGTGGGAGCGCACCCTGTGCGCGACGAAGCGCCCGATTGCCCTGCTCCGGTTGGCTGTCGCGCACAGGGTGCGCTCCCACAGGAAAGGCGGGGCGGCTGACAGTCGTCGCGAGCCCAACGGCCCTCACCCGCTACAATCTGAGCATGACCGCCTCTCCTAGCTCCCTGCTGCCCCGCCCGCTGCGCGTCCTCGCCGGCCGCGCACTGGAAACCGCGCTCAACCACACGCTTTCGCTCGACCCCGAAACGGTCGCGCGGATGTCGGCGCTGGACGGTCGCAGCGTGCAGCTGCATCTGCGCGGCCCAGAACTCGCGTTGTCGGTGACCGTGGAAGGCGATCGGCTGAAGGTCGGGCCGGCCAAGGACGACAGCCACCTGCGCGTCGCCGCCACGCCGGGCAGCCTGCTCGGCATGCTGATGAAGCGCGATGATGAAGGCGTGGCGCCGGGCAAGGTGGAGATCGCCGGCGATGCCGACCTCGCGCGTCGCCTCGAAAAGCTCGCCAGCAAGTTCGCCCCGGACTTCGAGGAAGCCTTCGCGCGCACCTTCGGCGATGTGCTGGGCGTGCCGCTCGCCAAGGCCGTGCGCAACGGTCTCGCGCATGCGAAGGAAACGGCAAGCCACCTCACCACCGACACCGCCGACTGGCTGCGCGACGAGATCCGCGTCGCCGCCGCACCGGGCGAAGTGGAAGGTTTCCTCGATGGCGTGGACGAACTGCGTGAACGCAGCGAGCGCCTGGAAGCCCGCCTCGCACGCCTCGAACAGCGACTGAAGAAGGGACCCACCGCGTGACGATGCCTTTGAAGGTCGTACCGCGCGTGATGCGCGTCGCTTCCGTGCTGCTTGCCTACCGACTGGATGAACTGGTCGACGCCGCTCATCTGTTCCGTCCGCTCAAGCTCGTCCGTCCGCTGGTGGCGAAGCCGCGCGTGAACGTGGACGGCCTGTCGCGCGGCGCACGCCTGCGCCTGGCGCTCACCGAGCTCGGTCCGATCTTCGTGAAGGCCGGCCAGGTGCTGTCCACGCGCCGCGACCTGGTGCCGGCCGACATCGCCGACGAACTCGCGCAGCTGCAGGATCAGGTGCCGCCGTTCCCCGGCGCCGAGGCGCGCGCCATCATCGAGCAGGAATTGAAGGCGCCGATCACCACGCTGTACGCCGCCTTCGACGAAACACCGCTCGCTTCCGCTTCCATCGCCCAGGTGCATGCGGCGTCGCTGCACGACGGCAGTGCCGTGGTGGTGAAGGTGCTGCGTCCGGGCATCGACAAGCAGATCGAGCGCGATGTGAAGCTGCTGCGCTCGCTGGGCGAACTGGCCCAGCGCTGGCATCCCAACGCCGACAAGATCCGCCCGCTCGACGTGGTCGCCGAAGTGGAGAAAATGCTGGAAAACGAGCTGGATTTGCAGCGCGAAGGCGCCAGCGCCAGCCTGCTCCGGCGCAATTTCGAGAGCGGCGTGGACATGTACGTGCCGGCCGTGCACTGGGATCTCACCGCCGCTCGCGTGCTGACGCTGGAACGTGTCTACGGGGTGAGCTGCGACGACATCGCCGCGCTGGATGCCGCGGGCGTGGATCGCAAGGCGCTTGCAGTGAAAGGCGTGCGCCTGTTCTACGAACAGGTGTTCCGCGACAACTTCTTCCACGCCGACGCGCACCCCGGCAACATCTGGGTGGACACCGCGCGCCCGGGCGAGGCGCGCTTCATCGCGCTGGATTTCGGCATCATGGGCTCGCTGCCGGAAGAAGATCAGTACTGGCTGGCACAGAACTTCATCGCGCTGTTCGAGCGCGACTATGCGCGCATTGCGCAACTGCATGTCGACGCCGGCTGGATGCCTTCCACCGTGCGCCTGGACGAACTGACCGCTGCCGTGCGCACCGTGTGCGAGCCCTATTTCACCCGCCCGTTGTCGCAGATCTCGCTGGCGGAACTGGTGGTCAAGCTGTTCCAGACGGCGCGGCGTTACGAGCTCACGCTGCAGCCGCAGCTGATCCTGTTGCAGAAGACCCTGCTCAACATCGAGGGCGTGGGCCGCATGCTCGATCCGCAGATCGACATTTGGGCCGTGGCGCACCCGGTGCTCAAGCGTATCCTGCGCGAGCGCTACAGCCCGCTCCGCACGCTGCGCGAAGTGCGCCGACGACTGCCCGAATGGTTCCACGCCGCACCGCAGTTCCCCGAACTGATGCGCGACGCACTGCGCCAGGTCGCCAAGGGTGAACGGCAGCACGTGGCCGATCCGAATGAGTCGGCGCAGCGACATGAGGAAGCACTGCGTACGCGCCGTTCGCTGTCTTTCGGTCTGCTGGGCGCCAGCTTGCTGGTCGGCAGCGCGGTGTTGTGGACGCAAGCCTCCGAGCACGGCATGTGGCACGCGGCAGCCGCCGGCGTGGCAGGTTTGCTCGCCTTCGTCGCCGGTTGGCCGCGCCGCTGATCTTCTCCCGCCGTCTTCCTGCATTCACAGCGAAGGCGACACTCAAGGCGAGCAGCTAGCGCGCTCCGTGAACCAGATATGCTCGACATCCTTTACCAAGACGACGCCCTCATCGCGGTCAACAAGCCCGCCGGCCTCGCCGTGCATCGCTCCAAGATGGTCGGCAACGCCGAGGAATTCCTGATCGACGTGCTGCGCGAACAGGTAGGCGGCATCACCTATCTCGCCCATCGCCTCGACCGCGCCACCAGCGGCGTGCTTCTGGTGGTGCGATCGTCGGAGATCGCCGCTGCGCTCGGCGAGCAGTTCATGGGGCGCGACGTACACAAGCAATATCTCGCCGTCGTACGCGGCTGGCCGGAACCTGAAACCGCGGAGATCGACTATCCCCTGCCCGGCTCCCGCGAAACCGGTCCACGTCGCGAGGCCCGCACCTCGTATCAACGACTTGCCACGGTGGAAGTGCCCATCGCGCTGGGCCGCTATCCGCAGCAGCGTTATGCCTTCGTCCTGGCCGAACCGCGTACCGGCCGCTTCCGCCAGATCCGCAAGCACATGGCGCACATCCACCATCCGATCATCGGTGACTGCCAGCACGGACGCGGCGATCACAACCGCCTGTACAAGCAGTACTTCAGCTGCCACCGCATGCTGCTGCATGCGTGGCGGCTGAGCTTCGCCCATCCGGTGACGGGCGCACCCATGTGTATCGAGGCACCGCTGGACACCGCCTATAACGCTCTGCTCCAACGCTTCGGCTGGTCGCTGCCTGCGTAATGCGGCGCCGCGCCATGGCGGCGCATCGCAGCGGCCAGCTAAACTTCGCACCATGCTCACCGTCAGCCGTTCCATCGTCCTGCCAGAGACCGAGCTGACCGAACGCTTCCTGCGTGCCGACGGTCCCGGTGGCCAGCACGTCAATCGCACCGAAAGCGCCGTCGAGCTGCGCTTCGACGTGGCGCAGTCGCCGTCGCTGCCCGACCCCGTGCGTGAGCGCCTGCTCGCGCGGCGCGATCGACGCCTTACCGATGACGGCGTGCTGGTCATCCAGGCACGCCGCTTTCGCGACCAGGGCCGCAACCGCGAGGATGCGCGCGAGCGACTGGTCGAGATCATTCGCAGCGCATTGATCGTTCCCAAGGCGCGCATCGCCACCAAACCCACTCGGGGCTCGCAAGAGCGCCGCCTCGCCGGCAAGCAGCAGCGAGGCAAGATCAAGCAAACGCGTTCGCGTGACTGGAGTCGTGAATGAGCACGCCGTTGCTCCCCCCTACCCCGCCCGAAGCCCCCAGGCTCAACAGTCGCTTCTGGCCGTGGCTGGCGCGTTGTCTGCTGCGCCTGTCGGGTTGGCGGCTGCTCGGCGAACTGCCCAACGTGCCGAAGCTGATCATCATCGGCGCGCCGCATTCCTCGTATTGGGATGGCGTGTGGGGCCTGCTGATCAAGATCGGCCTGGGTGCGGACATCAACATCATGATCAAGCGCGAGGTGCTGGACGGTCCGCTTGGCATCATCCTGCGCCCCATCGGCATGATTCCCATCAACCGCAGCGCCGCACTCAACGTGGTGGGCCAGATGGTGAAGCGTTTTGCCGACAAGGACCGCATGTGGCTGGGCATCACGCCCGAAGGCACGCGCAAGAAGGTCAAGCACTGGAAGTCCGGCTTCCTGCGCATCGCGCTCGAAGCGAACGTGCCGATCCAGACGGTGTTCCTCGACTATCCCACCAAGACTTTCACGCTGGGACCGGTCGTGCGCGCCACCGAGGACCACGACGCCGACATGGCGAAGATCCGCGCGCTGTTCACGCCGTATCGCGGCAAGCATCGCAACGCTTGATCGGCGCGGTCATCCATGACCACAAGGATCAAGAAGCAGCCTTCCATGGCTGCACTCGTCAACGGATGCATCTACCCATGACTGCATTTCCCGGAGCTCCTCGGTGACCTCGCTAGGCATCCAGCATTTCAGCGCATTCCTGCTCGCCTGTATCGCCCTGAACCTGACGCCAGGGCTGGACACCTTCTACATCCTCACCCGCAGCGGCCGCGAAGGCCGTGCGGTGGGCGTGGCGTCGGCGCTCGGCATCAACGCGGGATGCATCGTGCATACGCTGGCCGCAGTACTGGGCATCTCGGCGATCCTGATGACCTCGGCGCTCGCCTTCAGCGTGCTGAAATACCTCGGCGCGGCCTACCTGGTGTGGATCGGACTGCGCATGCTGATCGCCCGCGAAGGAGCACGCCAACCGACGGTAACGCGCGGCGAGGGCCTCGGTGCCGCTTTTCGCCAGGGCATGCTCACCAACGTGCTCAACCCCAAGGTGGCGCTGTTCTTCCTCGCCTTCCTGCCGCAGTTCGTGTCGATGCAGGCTGCCCATCCACAGTTCGGACTGCTGGTGCTCGGCCTGAGCTTCATCGGAACCGGCACGGCGTGGTCGATGGTGCTTGCGCTGCTGGGCGGACACATCCACCACTTGCTCACCACGCGCCCGCGCTTTGGCCAGTGGATGGACCGCGTGTGCGGCATGGTGCTGCTGGGTTTCGGCGCGAAGCTGGCGCTACAACGGCAAGGCTGAGTCACACTGGCACCTACTGTAGGAGCGCACCCAGTGCGCGACCGCGGCATATGGTCGTGCCCCATTTCCCGGTTTTCGCGACGGAGGTGCCGAGGTTGTCCCGTGCCTGTCGCGCACCAGGTGCGCTCCTACGAATAAGCTCGCCGCGATCAGCGCTCGGAATGGCCCGAATCGTCGTAATCGCGATGCGTCAGCAGCCCGGGGCGCACCAGGTCGACGAATGCCCTCGCCTCCGCGCTGAGAAACTTGCCCTTGCGCATCACCACGCCGTAGCTGCGCTGCGGAAAATACTGCTTCATGTTTCGGACGGCCAAACGCGACCGGTCCGCGTCGGTGATGCAGATACCGGTGACGATGGAGATGCCCAATCCCATCGCGACGTATTCCTTGATCACGTCCCAACCACCGACCTCGATCGCCACGCGATACGGCACCTGCCGCTGCTGGAACACCAGGTCGACCAGCCGATAGGTGGACAGGCGCTGCGGCGGCAGGATCAAGCCGTACGGCGATAGATCCTGCAACGTCAGATCGGCCTTGGATGCCAGCGGATGATCCAGCGGCGTGATCAGCATCGGGTCGTAGTGATACACCGGCGCCCAGGCGATGTCGTTGGGCACGTCGAG
>Ga0209258_101151_pt1 | contig 10829 bp, 8 predicted proteins | sample Araplaol_mTSA_r2_FD_184281 | JGI IMG/M metagenome (GOLD analysis project Ga0209258, IMG submission 184281) | Arabidopsis root microbial communities from North Carolina, USA - plate scrape CL_Col_mTSA_r2 (SPAdes) (version 2) | ecosystem: Host-associated > Plants > Roots > Endosphere | place: USA...
GGTTCAGGCTGCCCAGCCCGCCGACGATGCGCAGGTGCAACGGCGCCGGGGCGTCGGCGGCCGACGCCCACCCGGCGACGGCCGCCGCGGCCAGCGCCATCCCCCATGCCCGCACGCGAACTCCAAAGTGCAGACCGTTCATGTCGAACCCCGATCCTGTTGACGAACGTTCCGAAAGGGCCGCCTGGCGCCCCCGCCGCGCAGCGTCGCGCAACGGGCTCTAGCGTACTCCGGCGCGCACCGCCGACCGAGGCGGAGTGCAACAAGCCTGGCGTTCGCGTGGCCGATGCCACGCACCGGGCGACCGGCGATGCCCGCGCGCCACGGCCGCGTTAAAGCCGGCCACCGGGCGCGCCGATAAGATGGGGAACGGCATGCCTGCGATCGCGTGAAAACGTGGCCCGCGCGCCGGCTTTTCCAACGCTTGCGGAAGGCTCCGATGAGTCAGGCCAATCCACGTCAGTACATCGGCGCCCTGCGCGCTGCCGTGTCCGCCGCCAAGGCGGTCAACAAGGCCCGTGCCGCCGCCTATCACCTGCTCCCCGACGGCATCAGCTGCAAGATGGACTGGGCCGGCTGGAGCGACCCCTGGTACGACGCGACGCCGCGCCAGCAGGCGCTGCTGGACGTGCTGCAGGATCTCCTGGACGGCGGCGAGACCGAGGTGCCGATGATCGCGCTCAAGACCGCGCTGCGGCTGGAGATCCCGGAATCCGAGATCCTGCGCAGCCGCGACAACGTCGGCACCGACGGCGAACCGGGCTACTTCTTCGACGACGTGCTGCACGGGCTGTACGTGCTGGACGCACAGGAGACCGAGCAGGTCTTCTACAGCCTGATCGACCGGCTGATGCAGCCGCAATGCGTCCGGGCGGGCCCGGGCGACCGCTGACGGCCTCGCACAGGGGGTGCCCCCCTCGAAATCGGGCATAAGTCACGCCCGGCGCGCCCCGGGGTGGCGATAATCCGCGACTATGCCGTCGCACGTTTCCCGCCTCGTCCTGGGCGCTGTCCTCGCGGCCGGCGCCCTCGCGGCGTCGGCGGCGCCGCGCATGCCGCTGGTGACGATGCTCGATGGCGACGCGACGCTGCTGCGCGATGGCGGGCGCTTCGCGCTCGCCGAGGGCGTGCGCCTGCAGGCCGGCGACCTGCTGGCCACCGGGCACCAGACCCGCCTGCTGCGGCTGGAATTCCCCGGCGGCCCCGGCATCGCCCTGGGTCCCGACAGCCGCGCCATGGTCGCGCCCAACCTCGGCGAGAGCAACCACGCCGGGGTGTACCTGCTCACCGGCTGGGCCAAGGTCGCCGCGCCCGCGGGCGGCCCCGGCGCGCTGCGCAGCCCGGTCGCCGACACCGACACCCCCGCCGGCAGCCTGATCCTCGACGTGCAGGGCGGCAGCGCCGAAGCCTTCGCGGAGACCGGCCCGTCGCGCGTGCAGCCGCGCGCACCCGACGCGCCGGCGCAGCCGCTGAAGCCCGGCGAGCGGATCACCGTGCCGGCCAGCGGCAAGGCCGTCCTCGGACGCGGCGCGTCGCCCGACTTCGTGCAGGCGATGCCGCGCGCCTTCATGGACTCCCTGCCCTCGCGCCTCGCCGCGTTCAACGCCGACGTGGCCCCGCGCCGCCTCGGCGAGATGTCCTACGCCGATGCCCAGCCCTGGATCGACGCCGAGGCGCCGCTGCGCCGCGTGTTCGCCGAGCGCTGGCGCCGCCTGGCCGCCGACCCGCAATTCCGCCATGGCCTGGTCGAAGGCCTGAAGGCGCACCCGGAATGGACGCCCATCCTCTACCCGCCGCCGCCGCCCCCACGCGAGCGCGCCGCCTCTTCCCATCCCTGACCCCGCCCGTCCAGCCATGAAGCTCCTCGTCAAGTTCAACCTGGTGTTCCTGCTCGTGTTCCTGGTGGGGCTCACCGCCTCCACGCTGATCGCGCGCGGCCTGCTGCGCCAGGCCGCCAAGGAGCAGGTCGTCGACACCGCCCGCCTGCTGATGACCGGCGCCAACGGCGTCAGCACCTACACGGCCACCCAGATCAAGCCGCTGCTCGAGACGCAGATGAAGTACACCTTCCTGCCGCAGTCGATCCCGGCGTACTCGGCGGCCGAGGTGATCGAGCACCTGCAGAAGACCTACCCCGACTACGCGTTCAAGTCGGCGATGCTGAACCCGACCAACCCGCGCGACCGCGCCGTGGCCTGGGAAGAGGACATCGTGCGCACGTTCAAGCAGCACGCCGACCTGAAGGAGTTCATCGGCGAGCGCGAGACGCCCACCGGCACCGCGCTGTACATCGCGCGCCCGATCGCGCTGACCAACCCCGGCTGCCTGGCCTGCCACAGCACGCCCGAGGCCGCGCCCAAGACGCTGACCGACAAGTACGGCCCCGCCAACGGCTTCGGCTGGACGCTCAACGAGCCGCTGGGCGCGCAGGTCGTCTCCGTGCCGCTGACGCTGCCGCTGCAGCAGGCCGACCGCCAGCTGATGGTGGTCGTGGGCGTGCTCGCCGGCGTGTTCCTGCTGATCGGCGCCGCGCTGAACCTGATGCTCTACCGCCTGGTCATCCGGCCGGTGCGCACGCTGGCCGGCATCGCCGACCGCGTCTCGCTGGGCGAGTTCGAGGCGCCCGAGTTCGCGGTCCGGTCCAAGGACGAGATCGGCGTGCTGTCCGATTCGTTCAACCGCATGCGCACGAGCCTGGCGCACGCGATGAAGATGCTCGAAGGCTGATCCTTCCGGTTCCCGACCCGCGCCCATGTCCACGCCGTCTCCGATCCCCGAACGCATCGGCAAGTACACGATCTCGGCCGTGCTGGGCCGCGGCTCGATGGGCACCGTCTACAAGGGCTTCGACCCGCACATCCACCGGCCGGTGGCCATCAAGACGATCCACCGCGAGCTCCTGGGCGACGCGCAGGCGGCCGATTCGATCGCCGCGCGCTTCCGCAACGAGGCCAAGGCGGTCGGCCGGATCCAGCACCCCGGTGTCGTGGCCATCTACGACTTCGGCGAGGACGGCGACGTCACGTTCATCGCGATGGAGTTCGTCGACGGCCGCACGCTCGACGACATCCTGGCGGTGCCGCAGATGCTGTCCGAGGCCAACGTGCTGGCGGTGATGGACCAGCTGCTCGAGGCGCTGTCCGTCGCCCACGCCCAGGGCGTCTGGCATCGCGACATCAAGCCGGCCAACCTCATCGTCACCAGGCAGGGCCAGGTCAAGCTGACCGACTTCGGCATCGCGCGACTGGAGGACGCCAACCTCACGCAGGTGTCGTCGATGATCGGGACGCCGGCCTACATGGCGCCCGAGCAGTTCATCGGACAGGGCATCGACCACCGCGCCGACCTGTTCGCCTGCGGCGTGCTGCTGTACCGCATGCTGACCGGGCGGCGCGCCTTCACGGGCGCCACGCAGGAGGTGATGTACAAGATCCTCAACGAGGACCCGCCGGCGCCCAGCCTGGTGACCAAGGGCATGCGGCCGGCGGCGTACGACGCAGTCGTCGCGCGCGCCATCGCCAAGAAGCCGGACGACCGCTACCCCGACGCGGCCGCGATGCGGGCCGCGCTGCAGGCCTTGTCGCGCGCGCCGGCCTCGCCCGGCACCAAGGCCACCGTCATCCTGCCGATCCACCGCGACGGCGATCAGCCGAGCACGACCAGCGCCGTCTCGCCGAGCGTCGCCTCGCCCAACACCGTGCCGCCTCGGCGCGATCCGCTGTCCTCGCACGCCAGCGCGAGCAACGCCAGCCACGCGGGCGGCGCGCACGCGAGCCACTCGGGCCACACCGGCACCGGGCACAGCGGCACGGGCTTGAACATCGGCAGCTGGGATCCGGCCGAACTGCAGCGCCTGGAGCGCGCGCTCGCCACGCACGTGGGCCCGATGGCGCGCGTGATGGTGCGCGACGCCGCGCGCACGCACCACGACGCCACCAGCCTGGCCACCGCGGTGTCGCGCCACATCCCCGACGAATCCAGGCGCCACCAGTTCATCGAGCAGGCGCGCGGCGGCAGCCACGTCACGCCGATCGGCTCGCCGACGTCCACCCATTCCAGCGGCGTGGCGCCGATCCCGCAGCCCCACGCCCCGGCCGGCGTCGCGCTGACCGAGGACTTCAGGAACCACGTCACGCAGATCGTCACCCGCAAGATGGGCCCGATCGCCCGCGTGATGGTCAAGCGCGCGGCCGACGCCTCCGGCGGCAGCCAGGAGCGCTTCGTGCACCTCCTGCTCGAGGCGCTGCCCGAGGCCGACCGCTGGGCGGTGCAGGGCGAGATCAACAAGCTGGGTTGATCCAGGTCGCCGCCGTAACCCGCTTGATAGCCCGGGCGGCCCCCTCGGGCAGGCGGATGGGTGGAAAATGCCGGCCGGGAACCCCGGCGCCACGCCCACCAGGCACGCTCACGGCCGTCGCGGTTCCGCCCCTCGAAACCCTGGAACCGCCCCGATGACCACCCAACAGCCGACCATCATCTACACCCTGACGGACGAGGCGCCCCTGCTGGCGACCCACGCCTTCCTGCCCGTCGTGCGCGCCTTCACGGCGCCGGCGGGCATCACCGTCGAAGCCAGCGACATCTCCGTGGCGGCCCGCATCCTGGGCGAGTTCCCCGACTTCCTGACCGACGAGCAGAAGGTGCCCGACAACCTGGCCGAGCTCGGCCGGCTGACGCTCCTGCCCGACACCAACATCATCAAGCTGCCCAACATCAGCGCCTCGGTGCAGCAGCTGGTGGCCGCCATCAAGGAACTGCAGGCCAAGGGCTACGCGGTGCCCGACTACCCCGAGCAGCCTGCGAGCGACGACGACAAGAAGATCCGCGCCCGCTACGCCAAGTGCCTGGGCAGCGCGGTCAACCCGGTGCTGCGCGAGGGCAACTCCGACCGCCGCGCCCCGCTCGCGGTGAAGAACTACGCACGCAAGCACCCGCACTCGATGGGTACGTGGAGCCAGGCCTCGCAGACGCACGTGGCCACGATGAAGGGCGGCGACTTCTACCATGGCGAGAAGTCGATGACGCTGGACAAGGCGCGCGACGTGCGCATGGAGCTGGTCACCAAGGCCGGCAAGACCACCGTGCTCAAGCCCAGGGTCTCCCTGCTGGCCGGCGAGATCATCGACTCGATGTTCATGAGCAAGAAGGCGCTGCTCGAGTTCTACGAGCGCGAGATGGAAGACGCTCGCAAGACGGGCGTGATGTTCTCGCTGCACGTCAAGGCCACCATGATGAAGGTGTCGCACCCGATCGTGTTCGGCCACGCCGTGCGCATCTTCTATCGCGAGGCCTTCGAGAAGCACGGCAAGCTGTTCGACGAGCTGGGCATCAACGTCAACAACGGCATGGCCACGCTGTACGAGAAGATCGAATCGCTGCCGACGTCCAAGCGCGACGAGATCATCCGCGACCTGCACGCCTGCCACGAGCACCGCCCGGAGCTCGCGATGGTCGACTCGGCCAAGGGCATCACCAACCTGCACGCGCCCAACGACGTCATCGTCGACGCGTCGATGCCGGCCATGATCCGCATCGGCGGCAAGATGTGGGGCGCCGACGGCCGTCCGAAGGACACCAAGGCCGTGATCCCGGAGAGTACTTTCGCCCGCATCTACCAGGAAGTCATCAACTTCTGCAAGACCAACGGCAATTTCGACCCGGTGACGATGGGCACGATCCCCAACGTCGGCCTGATGGCGCAGCAGGCCGAGGAATACGGCTCGCACGACAAGACCTTCGAGGTGGCCGAGGCCGGCGAAGGCCGCATCGTCGACATCGCCACCGGCGAGGTCCTGCTCACCCAGCACCTGGAGGAAGGCGACATCTGGCGCATGTGCCAGGTCAAGGACGCCCCGATCCGCGACTGGGTCAAGCTGGCCGTCACGCGCGCCCGCAACTCCGGCATGCCGGCCGTGTTCTGGCTCGATTCGTATCGCCCGCACGAGGCCGAGCTGCGCAAGAAGGTCGTCGAGTACCTGAAGGACCACGACACCTCGGGCCTGGACATCCGCATCATGTCGCAGGTGCGCGCGATGCGTTACTCGCTGGAGCGCGTGATCCGCGGCAAGGACACCATCTCGGTGACCGGCAACATCCTGCGCGACTACCTGACCGACCTGTTCCCGATCATGGAGCTGGGCACCAGCGCCAAGATGCTGTCCATCGTGCCGCTGATGGCCGGCGGCGGCATGTACGAGACGGGCGCGGGCGGCTCGGCGCCCAAGCACGTCAAGCAGCTGGTGGAAGAGAACCACCTGCGCTGGGACTCGCTGGGCGAGTTCCTCGCGCTGGCCGTCTCGCTCGAGGACATGGGCATCAAGCTGAACAACCCGAAAGCCAAGCTGCTCGCAAAGACGCTGGACGCGGCCACCGGCAAGCTCCTGGACAACAACAAGTCGCCCTCGCCCAAGACGGGCGAGCTCGACAACCGCGGCAGCCAGTTCTACCTCGCGCTGTACTGGGCCCAGGAACTGGCCGCGCAGACGCAGGACACCGACCTGCAGGCCCACTTCAAGCCGATCGCCGCCGCCCTCACCTCCAAGGAGAAGACGATCGTCGGCGAGCTGTCGGACGTGCAGGGCAAGCCGGTGGACATCGGCGGCTACTACAAGCCCGACACCGAGAAGACCAACGCCGCGATGCGTCCGAGCGCGACCTTCAATGCGGTGGTGGACAGCGCGCAGGGCTGACGCTGGCGCTGCCGAGGTTCGGACGAGCGGCCGTGTCCTGCGGGATGCGGCCGCTTTTTTGTCCGCGGCCGATTGGCGCCGAGCCCCCTCGCACAGGCCTTCGGCGATCGGCGTGGGCGTCGCTCCGCGCCGGCCGGCAGCGCGCGAGCCGGCCAGCAGGCCACGGCGTCGGTTCTCCGGCGTGCCGCGCCCTTTCCAAGACGTCGAGCTCGCGCTGCACCGATGCTCATTCGACGGACGATGTCCGATACCTGTCGGGCCGGTGATTCAATATCAGGACGGCGTTGACGACCAGCGCGCCCAGCAGCGACCAGGCGACGCGCACCGGATCCAGGAGCACGAATGCGGCGGCCAGGATCAGCGCGTCGACCGCCATCTGTACGGCCCCGACCGACCAGCCCCAGCGCTCATGCGCGAACAGCGCCAGCGTGTTGACTCCGCCGAAGCTCGCGCCGTGCCGAAAGAGCACCAGCAACCCGAGCCCGATCAGCAGCCCTCCCGCGACGGCGGCATAGGGCGCATCGACGGCGCGCACGCTCAGCATGCGGTGGACCAGTTCCACGCCGCCCGACAGTGCGGTGACGGCTCCGACCGTCCGGAGCGTGAACCGGCCACCCAGACGCTGCCATGCCAGTGCATAGAACGGCACGTTGACCAGGAACAGCGCGCTGCCCAGGCGCGTTCCAGTCGCGTAGCTGATCAGGAAGGCCAGGCCCGGAGTGCCTCCGGTGATCAGACCTGCCGCTTTGATCAGGGACAGGCCGAGTGACACGAGCACGACGGCGGTCGCGACCGCCTGCGCATCGTCGACGCGCGAATGCCCGGCATTCCGCGCGCGAAGCGGTCTGGAGTCTGGACTGATGCTCACCCGGCCGAGTGTCCCGCTCCACGGACGATCGGACTTGACCCAAGGCAAGACCGGGATTCGTGGAGCGCAGCGCCTCGGACGAGGCGATTGCGCTGGAGCCGGTGCCTGGCGCCGGCCCGGCGAGTTCTGGGAAGCTCGCGCCGCGGACACGTTCACTCGCGCTGCCAATCCGCCAATTCGATCGCGCCACGCGCCGGCCAGGCAGTCCGATGACCGGGTCCGCGCGGCGCTTTTCGGCAGCAGTCGGCCCGTCGCCGCCGCGGGCGTCGGCAGTCCATTGCGCTAGCGGGCCGGCGCGTATGTCATGACCACGACGCCCGAACCGCTCGTCTTCGCGCCAGTGAGCTGCAGCTTGGCCGCTTGCCCGGCCTCCGGGAACAAGCGCTTGCCGCCACCCAGGATCAGCGGATGTACCCAGATCCGGTATTCGTCGATCAGATCGTGCTGCATCAGCGTCTGCATGAGCGAGGCGCTGCCGTACATCTCGATCTGTCCGCCAGGCTCGCGCTTGAGCTTCGCGATCTCTTCTGCGACGTCGCCCTTGATGAGCGTCGCGTTCCAGCCCAGCGGCTCCTCGAGCGTCCTCGAAGCGACGAGCTTCGGGATGCTGTTCATTCGTTCGAGATAAGGCCCTTCCTTGATGCCGCCCCATGCCTTGAAAAGCAGCTCATAGGTGACGCGACCGCAGAGAAAATAGTCGCTGGCCATCAAATGCTCATACGAATCCTGTGCGGCTTCATCTCTGAAGTACGGATTCGCCCAACCACCTTGGGCCGTTTCACCAAAGCCGCCCGGGTCCTGGATCACGCCATCGAGCGAGACGAGAGTCGATACGCTGAGCTTTCTCATGATGCACTCCTTGTCAGATTTGCGTTTGAAAAGATGGTTCGATGCCAGGGCGAGCAGCCGTCGTCCCGCCGACGACCACGCCGCTCGCGCCGGCCAGAAAGATGCGCCTGTTCATGTCGGGTCCTTGCGTTGAAATGGAAGGCGCTTCCACAGTGCGAAGCCCAAGGCGTTCGTCGTCGCGATGAAGACGGCGATCGCCGCGAAGGTGGCCCGGTCGCCCAGGACCGGTGTGATGCATCCGAACGCCAATGCGCCGAGGCCGATGCCGGCGTCGTAGGCGATGTTCCAGAGCGCATTGACCGAATCGACGCTGGGCGCCTGGGCGCGCGCCACCATCAGCGTCAACGTGCCGTTTTGCTGGAAGCCGAACGCCATTCCCAGGCCGCCGGCGCCGACCAGCAAGGCCACGGTGGAATGCGCGACACCGAACGCTGACAGTGCCACGAAGCTCAGGCAGGAGCCGGCGACGATCAGGCGACCCTGGCCATAGCGATCTCCGAGCCGACCGCCTCTCCACGTCGCGAGCGCGACGGCCAGACCGTGCAGGCTCATCGCCAACGCGATCGGCGTCGAGGAGCCGGAAGCGACGGTCGAGGCCAGGGCGGTGATCATCGCGCCGACCGCCGCTGCGCCACCGGCCTGCGCGACGACGGGCCACGCCAGCGCTGCCCACGGCAGCCGCCATGTCGATGCGTCGTGCGGAGCACGCTCTGCCCGTGCCGGAAACACCGCCAGACCGAGAAGAGGCGCCGTCGCGCATGCACAGGCGATCCAGGCCACGGCAAGCGGGCCCGTATGCGAGAGGAGCCACAAGCCCGCGGGCACGGCGAAGATGGACGGCACGCTGAAGACCGTCCCGAAGGCCCCGAGCACGGCGCCGCGCCTGGACGCCGGGGCCAGCTTGGCGGCCAGTCCGCCGGTCGCGACGAACGCCAGCCCCAGGGCGGCCCCGCGAACCGCGCATGCCGCTGCGGCAAGAGCGAGCGAGGCCCCGAAGACCGCGAAGCAAGGCAGGCCCAATCCGATCGCCGCCACCGCGAACACCGCGTGGCGACCGAAGCGGGCGACGAGCCCGGGCGCCAGCAGGCTCGACACGACGGTCGAGAAGGTGAAGAGGGTGGTGGCAGCACCGGCGGCCGCGTCCCCGCCAAGCAGCGCCAGATGCGCCGGCGCGCTCGACAGCGTCAGGTAGAAGGTGCAGGCGATTGCGAAGATGCATGCGCCCAGGCGCACGAGAGCGCCGGCCTGCGAGGGCGCCTCCGTCGAGGAGGCGCTCGAACGCTCGGCGGCTCGTGGTTTCGCAAGGTTTTCCATGATGGTCCAACGCAGCTCGGTTGCCGCCATTGGGACATCAATCTGGCTATAGTTCGATGGCCAGTTCATGGAGATTTAACCTGACCAGTTCACCTCCAAGGTCCAGTGCGGGCGCGGAACTGCTCGTCCACCTCGATCGCTCCAGCAGCGAGAGCCTGAGCCGGCAGATCCAGCAGGAACTGCGCCGGTCGATTCAGCGTGGCGCGTTGCCGGCGGGCGCCCGCTTGCCATCCACCCGCATGCTTGCGGCCGATCTGGGCATCTCGAGACCGGTCGTGGTGGATGCCTACGATCAGTTGGCGGCCGAGGGCTACCTCCACACGCGGCCGGGCACCCGCCCCGTGGTGGCAGAGGTGGCAGGGCTGCCCGATGCAACCACCAGGACGCCACCCGCGCGCGAGACACCGATCCTTCATGATCTGCGCCCGGCGACGCCCAGCCTGTCGATGTTCCCGCGCAGGACGTGGCTGAGGATGTTGCGCCAGGCGATGAGCGAGATGCCGGCCTCGGCGTTCGGCTATGACGGCCGCCACGGGACGCACGAACTCCGCCAGGCGCTTGCCGACTACCTCGGCCGTGTGCGCGGCGTGGTTGCCGAGCCGCAGCGCATCATCGTCACCAGCGGCTTTGCCGAAGCCCGGGCACTTGCATGCGCCGCATTCATCTCGCTCGGTGTGCGCCGGCTGGCTGTCGAGGACCCGAGCTACAGCAGCTGGGAATCGGTCGATCGCTCCGGACTCGTGCGCGTGCCAGTGGCCGTCGATGCCGATGGCATGGCGGTGGGCAAGCTCGACGCGCGCAAGGTGCGCGCCGTGATGGTCACGCCGGCGCATCAGTTCCCGGTCGGCGTGGTTCTGAGCAAAGCGCGGCGACGACAACTCGTCGAGTGGCTCGAGGCTCGCGACGCCCTCGCGTTCGAGGACGACTACGACGCCGAGTTCCGATACGACCAGCAGCCCATCGGCGCGTTGCAGGGACTCGCGCCCGAGCGCGTGCTCTATGCAGGCACCGTCAGCAAGACTTTGGCTCCGGCGCTTCGCCTGGGTTGGCTCGTTGTTCCCGGCAGGATCGTGGACGTCGTCAAGGCGGAGCAACGGCGCTGGAACGAA
>Ga0209258_101152_pt1 | contig 10820 bp, 13 predicted proteins | sample Araplaol_mTSA_r2_FD_184281 | JGI IMG/M metagenome (GOLD analysis project Ga0209258, IMG submission 184281) | Arabidopsis root microbial communities from North Carolina, USA - plate scrape CL_Col_mTSA_r2 (SPAdes) (version 2) | ecosystem: Host-associated > Plants > Roots > Endosphere | place: USA...
CGCGAACGGTATCAACGGCGCCCAGGCGGCCAGGCCGAAGCCGGCCACGAGGAAGGCGACCCGCGTGGCCAGTCGGGCGCCAGGGCGGTCGGCGGAGGTTTGCGCGGTGGTGGAAAGCGTTGTCATCTCGAGTCGAAAAAAATCAGGCCGCGGGCGCGGCCACGGCCAGCGTGGCGCCGGCGGCCTGGAGGGGGCGGGTGAGGGCGGGCGGGGCGTCGTGCTCCACCACGAGGAGGTCGACATCGGCGAGCGCGCAGCTGCGATGCGGCGCCCGTGCGCCGAGCTTGGCGTTCATCGCGAGGACGACGCAGCGTTGCGTGGCGTCCATCAGCACGCGCTTGAACAGCGCGTCGGCGTGCAGCGCGGCGCCAATGCCGCGCTCCGCGTGCACCGCGCAGGCGCCCAGGAAGCAGCGGTCGATGTTGAGCTGGGCGACGGCCTGCACGGCGGCGGTGTCGACGCTGCCGCCGACGGTGGTGTCCACGCTGCCGCCGATCATGATCAGGCGCAGGTCCGGCCGGCGCAACACGGCGCCGGCGATGTCGATCGCGTTGGTGGCGATCGTGAGCTCCTGGTCTTCGGGCAGGAACTCGGTCAGCGCGAGGTTGGTGCTGCCGGCGTCCAGGAACAGCAGTTCGCCGGGCCGGATCGACTCCGCGGCCTTGCGCGCCAACGCCTCCTTGCGGCCGCGCGCCTCGTCGATGCGGGCGAACATCGGCTGGGTCTGCGGGGTGACAGGCAGGGCGCCGCCGTACACGCGGCGGCAGCGGCCCTCTGCGGCAAGCGCGCGCAGGTCGCGCCGGATCGCGTCCTCCGAGACATCGAACTCCTGCGCCAGCATGGCGGCCACCACGGCGGTGCCACCGGCCAGGCGCTGGGCGATGACGTCGCGTCGAGCGAGCGGGAGAGGCGTCTGCATTCCCCGCATCTTAAACGTGCAAGAACAAGAAAGCAAACGCGTACAATCGTGCAAACAGGATCGGAGACGCGGTGCACAGCCTGACCAAGAACCGGAAGTCGCGCGACGAGATCGATGCCTTGGCCCGCCACGCCTTCGGCGTTGGTCTGGCCGCCGGCGACGCCGGACTGCGCGAGCTGACGGACGGCTGGTTCAGCGCCGTGCACGAACTCGGGCTGGCCGACGGCCGCCGCGTGATCCTCAAGATCGCGCCGCCGCCCGGCGCCCCGGTGATGACCTACGAGCGCGACCTGATGGCCACCGAGGTCGCGACGATGCGGCTCGTCCGGTCCGAGCCGGCCATCCCCGTGCCGGCGGTGCTGTTCCACGACGACTCGCGCCGCCGGTGCGACGCGCCGTACTTCTTCATGGAGAAGGTGAGCGGCGCCAACCTCGACCACGTCCGCAAGAACTTGTCGCCAAGCGAGGCGGGGGCCATCGACCGCCATGTGGGCGAGGTCGTGCGCGCCATCAACGGCTTTCGCGGCGAGTGGTTCGGCATGCCCGGCCACTCGCAGCTTCGCGCGGCCACCTGGCGCGAGGCCTTCGGCCGGATCGTCGAATCGGTGCTGCAGGACGCGGCGCGGCGCGCGGTGGCCTGGCCGCGCCCCGCCGACGAGATCCGCGCGCTCCTGCAGCGGCACGGCGCCGCGCTGGACGAGGTGCGCGAGCCGCGGCTGGTGCACTGGGACGGCTGGGACAAGAACTTCTTCGTCGCCGGCGGCCGCGTCACCGGCCTGATCGACTTCGAACGCGCGCTGTGGGCCGACCCCCTGATGGAGGCGCAGTTCCGCGCGTTGTCCTGGGACGGCGTCTCCGAGGCGATGCGCGGGTACGGCCGCACGGAGTTCAGCGACGCCGAGCTCGTGCGCAATCGCCTCTACACGCTGCACCTGGCGCTGGTGATGCATGCCGAGTGCTTCTACCGCCTGTACCCGGACGACGAGGTGCGCAACGGCTCGCGCCGGATGCTGGCCGAGAACCTGGACTGGCTCGAGGCGCACGCCTGAGCGCCGCACCTCAGCGGGCGGGCGCGTCAGGGTGGCGCAGCTTCCAGGCGCGCAGCGCCTGGCGGTACCTGTCCATCTCGAGGTCGTGCAGGTCGAAGATGCACGGGTCGCAGCCGTTGCCGCAGCACAGGTCGATGTCGGGCTGCGGCGGCGGTAGCGGCATCGGGTCGTCGGCGGGGGCGGCGGACGACGGGGCAGGGGTGGTCATGCCCGCATTGTCCAAAGAACGAGGCGCCCGCGGGCGCCCCGGTTCGCTTGGCCCTGGCGTCAGCGCATGCCGGCGGTGCGCAGCTGCGTCACGCAGGCGGGCGGCAGCACGTTGACGATGCAGCGCCGCCCTTCCGCCGCGCCGTCCTGCACGCAGGGGGCGGCCTGCGCGGAGCACGTCGAGTTGCGGTTGCCGGCCAGCATCTGGGCGTTGCACGACGAGGACAGGCGCACCTTGAAGCAGCGCTTGATCGCGTCCTGGATCGGCGACAGGCACGTCGAAACGGCGTGGTGCACGCTCTGCTGGCACGGCGCGTCCAGGCCGCTCAGTGGCGGCAGGCCGATGTCCAGGCTCTGGTCGGTCGACACGGCGGCGCTGCTGGCCGTGCCCGACGGGCAGGCATGGTCCTGGTAGCTGACGGAGCCGTCGGCCTGCTTGCACTTGTATCCCTGCGCATGCGCGAGCCACGGCGTGCAGGCGAGCGTCAGGGCCAGCACCAGGCGCTGGAAACGGTTCATGAGATTCCCTCCCCGGGTATTGTTCCGAGGCGGCAGGCTACCTCACACCGGGCGAGCGGCGGCGTCGCGCCCGCCGGCATGCGTGGCGAATTCCCGCAATGGGGCCGATTCTTCGCGACGTCCTCGCGACCCCGGTCACTCGAACTTGTCGAGCACCGCGCCCGAGCTCGCGCTGGACGAATGATTCGCGAACTTCGCCAGCACGCCGCGGGTGTAGCGCGGCGCCGGCTTCTTCCACGCGGCGCGGCGCCTGGCCAGTTCCTCGTCGCTCACGTTGAGCTGCAGCAGCAGCCGGTGCGCGTCGATGGTGATGGAGTCGCCCTCGTGCACCAGCGCGATCGCGCCGCCCTCGTAGGCCTCTGGCGCCACGTGGCCCACCACCATGCCCCAGGTGCCGCCGGAGAAGCGGCCGTCGGTGACCAGGCCCACGGACTCGCCCAGGCCCTGGCCGATCAGCGCGCCCGTCGGCGCGAGCATCTCGGGCATGCCGGGGCCGCCCTTGGGGCCCAGGTAGCGCAGCACCATCACGTCGCCGGCGACGATCTTGCCGGCCATGATGGTGGCCAGCGCGGACTGCTCGTCGTCGAACACGCGCGCCGGGCCGGTGATGACCGGGTTCTTCAGGCCGGTGATCTTGGCCACGCAGCCTTCGGGGGAAAGGTTGCCGTGCAGGATGGCCAGGTGGCCGTCGGGGTACATCGCGTTGGCGATCGTGCGGATCACCTTCTGGTCGGCGCGCGGCACGGACGGCACGTCGGCCAGCGTTTCGGCCACGGTCTTGCCGGTGATGGTGATGCAGTCGCCGTGCAGCAGGCCGGCGTCCAGCAGCAGCTTCATGACCTGCGGGATGCCGCCGGCGCGATGCAGGTCGATGGCCAGGAACTCGCCGCTGGGCTTGAGGTCGCACAGCACCGGCGTGCGCTTGCGGATGCGCTCGAAGTCGTCGATCGTCCAATCGACCTCGGCCGCGTGCGCGATGGCCAGGAAGTGCAGCACGGCGTTGGTGGAGCCGCCGGTGGCCATGATCACGGCCACGGCGTTCTCGATCGCCTTCTTCGTGACGATGTCGCGCGGCTTCAGGTCGGCCTTGACGGCCTCGACCAGCACACGTGCCGATTCGCGCGTGTTCTCGATCTTCTCGCCCTCGACGTTGGCCATCGTCGACGAGTACGGCAACGACATGCCCAGCGCCTCGAACGACGAGGACATCGTGTTGGCCGTGTACATGCCGCCGCACGAGCCCGAGCCGGGGATGGCGCGGCGCTCGATCTGGCAGAAGTCCTCCTCGCTCATCTTGCCGGCGGAGAACTGGCCCACCGCCTCGAAGACGCTGACGATGTTGAGGTCCTTGCCCTTGTAGTGGCCCGGCATGATCGTGCCGCCGTAGACGTAGATGGCCGGCACGTTGGCGCGCAGCATGCCCATCATGCCGCCGGGCATGTTCTTGTCGCAGCCGCCGATCACCATCACGCCGTCCAGCCACTGGCCGCCGACGCAGGTCTCGACGCAGTCGGAGATCACCTCGCGCGAGACCAGGCTGTACTTCATGCCCTCGGTGCCCATGGCCATGCCGTCGGAGATGGTGGGCGTGCCGAACATCTGCGCATTGGCGCCGTGGACCTTGAGCGCGTCGACCGCGGCATCGGCCAGCGGCTGCAGGCCCGAGTTGCAGGGCGTGATCGTCGAATGGCCGTTGGCCACGCCGATCATCGGCTTGCCGAAGTCCGTCTCCTTGTAGCCCATCGCGTAGTACATCGAGCGGTTGGGGGCGCGGGCGACGCCCTCGGTGATGTTCCTGGAACGGCGGTTGGCCTGGGACATGGCGGTCTCCTGGAGTCTGGCGAGGTCTGGGGTGAGGCCGCAGTATCGGGCGCGGCAAAATGCGTGTCCAATAGATTCATCGCGCCCGATTGATATGTCTTGTGAATCAATGATCCGACATGGCTGACGCCCCGTTCGACCTGCGCCAGCTGCGCCAGTTCACCGTGCTGGCCGAGGAATGCCACTTCGGCCGTGCCGCCGCGCGGCTGGCCATGACGCAGCCGCCGCTGACGCAGGCGATCCAGCGCCTGGAGGCCGCGCTCGGCGCCCGGCTGTTCGAGCGCAGCCAGCGCCGCGTCGCGCTGAGCCCGGCCGGGGAGGTGCTGCTGCCGCTGGCGCGCAAGCTGCTCGAGGGCGCCGATGCGCTCGCGCCCGCGGTGCGCGCGGCGGCGGCCGGGCTGTCGGGGCAGTTGCGGCTCGCGTTCGTCTCGAGCGTGACGTATGGCCCGCTGCCGGCCTGGCTCAGCGGCTTTCGCGCGGCCTATCCCGATGTCGCGCTGAGCCTGCGCGAGGCCACGCTGGACGTGCAGCTCGAGCTGTTCGCCGCCGGCGAGATCGACGCCGGTTTCGTGCTGCATGCGCCCGGCGCAGTGCCGCCCGGCTTCGAGCACGTCCGCGTGATCGACGAGGCGCTCGTGATGGCGCTGCCGCAGGGCCACGCGGCCTGGCGGTCGCCGCCTTCGGACCAAGCGGCGATGCCGCGGCTGCGTTGGCGCGACGTCCGCGCCGAGCCGCTGGTGATCTTCCCGCGCACCATCGCGCCGTCGCTGTTCGATGCGCTGGTGTCGGTCTACCACGCGGGCGGCGAGACGCTGCGCATCGCGCAGCAGGCGATCCAGATGCAGACCATCGTCAACCTCGTGTCGGGGGGCATGGGCGTGGCCTGGGTGCCGGAGTCGCTCACGCACCTGCAGCGCGCGGGCGTGCGTTACGCGCGCGTGAGCGGGCTGCCCGGCCAGGCGCTGCGCTGCGAGACCAGCCTCGTCTGGCGCGCCGGCGCCGCCCCGGTGGTGCAGCGCTTCGTCGAGCACGTGCGCGCGGCGCCGCGGCGCGCGTCGCCGGCTCGCTGACGGCGGCGTCAGGAAGCGTCACGCGAAACGGCGACAATCGCCGGCTGTTCAAGGAGTTCGACCCAATGGCGTTGCAGCATCCCCAGTTCAACCCCGTGGCCCTGCAGATCGGGCCGCTCGCGATCCATTGGTACGGCCTGACGTACATGGTCGCGTTCGGCCTGTTCGTGTGGCTGGCCGGCCGGCGCACGACCTATCCATGGTTCGCGCGCGAAGGCTGGGTGCGGCGCGACGTCGAGGACATGCTTTTCTACGGCGTGCTGGGCGTGGTGCTCGGCGGACGGCTCGGCTACGTCCTGTTCTACAAGCTCGACTACTACCTGAAGCACCTGACCGAGATCCCGGCCGTCTGGAAGGGCGGCATGTCCTTCCACGGCGGCATGCTGGGCGTGATCGTCGCGATGGCGCTGTTCGCCTGGCACCGCAAGCGCCCGTTCCTGCAGGTGACCGACCTCATCGCACCGTGCGTGCCGCTCGGCCTGGCCAGCGGCCGCGTCGGCAACTTCATCAACGGCGAGCTGTGGGGGCGGCCGGCGGACCCGTCGCTGCCGTGGGCGATGATCTTCCCGGAGTCGGGCACGCTGGTGCCGCGGCATCCGTCGCAGATCTACCAGTTCCTCGGCGAGGGCGTGCTGCTGTTCGTCATCCTGTGGATCTACGGCAAGAAGGAACGCGGTCGCGGCCAGGTCTCCGGCCTGTTCCTGATGGGCTACGGCATGCTGCGCTTCGCCGCCGAGTTCTTCCGCGAGCCCGACGACTTCCTCGGCCTGCTGGCGCTTGGCATGAGCATGGGCCAGTGGCTGTGCGTGCCGATGGTGCTCGCCGGCGCGATCCTGTTCTGGTGGGGCTCGCGGCAGCCGCGCGGGCCCGCCACTGCCGCCGCCTGACGCGGGCACCGTTTATCGGGCCGATTGCACGCGAAGCGCGCCCGAAGTCCTGCGAGAATCGAGCCTGACCCGACAGCCGACCCCATGCGCCAGATCTTCCTCGACACCGAAACCACCGGCCTGAGCCCCGAGAACGGCGACCGCGTCATCGAGGTCGGCTGCATCGAGATGGACAACCGCCGGCTCACCGGACGGCACCTGCACTTCTATCTCAACCCCGAGCGCAAGAACAGCGAGGACGCGGTCAAGGTGCACGGCCTGACCGACGAATTCCTCGCCGACAAGCCGCTGTTCGCGCACGTCGTCGACGAGATGCTGGAGTTCGTCTCGGGCGCCGAGATCATCATCCACAACGCGGGCTTCGACGTCGGCTTCCTCAACGAGGAACTGCGCCGATGCGGCCGCGAGAAGTTCAGCACGCACGTGTCCGGCATCACCGACACGCTGGTGATGGCGCGCGAGATGTTCCCCGGCAAGGCCAACTCCCTGGACGCGCTGTGCAAGCGCCTCGAGGTCGACAACACCAATCGCACGCTGCACGGCGCGCTGATCGACGCCAACCTGCTCGCCGAGGTCTACATCCGCCTGACGCGCGGCCAGGACTCGCTGGTGATGGACATGACCGAGGACGCCGGCCGTCGCGCCGGCGAGCTCGGCGGCCCGGTCGACCTCAGCGTCTTCGTGCTGCCCGTGCTGGCCGCCAGCGAGTCCGAACTGGCCGATCACGAGCGAGTGTTGGGCGAGATCGACAAGGCCAGCGGCGGAAAAACGCTCTGGCGTGCACAAGCGCAAATTGCTGTGGCATAATCCAAGGCTGCCCTGATGACAGGGCGCACCGCTTACCGGGTGGTTAGCTCAGCGGTAGAGCACTGCCTTCACACGGCAGGGGTCACAGGTTCAATCCCTGTACCACCCACCAATGAAAAGGGCTTCCTTCGGGAGGCCCTTTCTCTTTCTTGGTGCAACGGCTGGTGAAAATGATCAGCCCAACGCCTTCTCTACTGCCGCCTTCCGGGCGTCTGTCTCGACGTGGCTGCACCGCGCCGTCGTCCGTACGCTGGCGTGGCCCAGGATCTTGGAGAAGGTCGGCCGGTCGGCCCCGCTCTGCAGCAGGATCGTCGCGCACGAGTGCCGCAGGTCGTGGAAGTTGACGTGCTTCATCCCGGACGCGATCCTGGCGCGCGCTCACCGACGCTGCAGCGTCTGTTCGCTACCCGTACCGGTCGGATATCCGTCATGGGCGGCGGCAGACGGATCGGGTCCACCGACCACCAACGCCCGCGTTCCGAGTGCGCTCTCCGAACGGATGCGGGCGCCGTCCGAGAGTGATCGATGCCATCGGACGGCTGCAGGCAATCCAGCGGGGTCGATGCTCCGTATTCGTCGGGTGGGAGATGCTTTGCGTGCCTGATGCCCTGACCGCCAGACAGATCGACGTGCTCCGCCGGGCGCGGGACATCTCGCGCTGGTACCGAGAGACGCGTGAGGAATGGGAGCTTCGAGAAGCGATGTTCCTGTGCGAGGCCGGTTTGCTCGACTATGTCGGGCTCCCGCGACTGTTCTCGCTGACCGCCTTCGGCCAGGCGTACCTGTCAGCCATCGAGAAATCCCGCGAGGCGTCGACGCCGCCCGGTCGCCCCGAGCGGAGATCGTCCTGATGGGGCGGGGCGAGAGACGACCTTCCCGGGAGACACGTCGCGCCCGCCCCAGGATATCCTGCAGAATGGCCGAGCGCCTCGTGCAGGATGGCCGCGCCCGGATGGCGAGGCGTCGAGGATCCTGCCGCGGTGCAGGGAGAATCCGATGAAATCCGATTCGCACGCTTGTCCGTAAGCATGTCATGGATGCCGCCGACCCCTTGCCGGACAACATGCCGCCCGACCTGCCCGGCGCGGGTCGGTCGCGTTCCCACCTGAGGCTCGTGGTGCCGACTTCCCCTTCCGATGGTGCTGAGCGCGACCAGCTTGACGACTGGATGGTGGCAGTGGCGACCTGCCACGACCGGGAGGCCTTTGCCTCGCTGTTCAGGCACTTCGCGCCGCGCCTCAAGGCCTGGCTGTGGCGGACCGGCAGCGCGAGCGAGGAGGCGGAAGAGCTGACCCAGGACGCGTTCGTCCTGCTGTGGCGCAAGGCCGCCCAGTTCAATCCGGAGCGCGCGAACGTGGGCGCGTGGCTGTTCACGATCGCCCGGAATCTTCGCATCGATCGGCGGCGCGCCATCCATGACACCTGGACGACGTTGGACGACATGGAATTCCAAGGCGTCGCGGATTCTGGCGACGGGCAGGAGGCCGAACTGAGCAGACGCCAGTACGACGAGCGCGTGCGCGCGGCGATGTTGCGGCTGACACCCGACCAGCGCACGCTGGTGCAACTATCGTTCTACGAGGAAATGTCCCACTCTCGCATCGCCGCTCATCTGAAGATGCCGCTGGGCACGGTCAAGACAAGGTTGCGCAGCGCCGCCTCGTGCCTTCGCAACCTGCTCGAGGAGTGCCGACCATGATTCGTCACCATCCGGATGATTCGCTGTTGCTGGCGCACGCCGGCAGCAGCCTCGATACAGGACCGGCGCTGCTCGTCGAATCCCACCTGGAGGGCTGCGCGCGTTGCCGGCAAGTCGTTCGTGGCTTCGAGCGGGTCGGCGGGCAACTGCTGGAAGTCGAATCCGGCCAGCCACTCGGTCAGGGCGCGCTGGAGGCGGTCCTTGCCCGCCTGGACGCTCCGGTTCGAGTGCCGCCGCCGCCGGTGGTGCGCCCCAAGCCACCGCTGCCGGCGGGCTACAACTGGCCGCGCGCCCTGCGCCATTGCCGCGTCTCGCGCTGGCGCGCGATGGGCCCGGGCATGCGCTGGAGCCGCGTGAGCGTGCCCCACGATCCGCTGGCCAACGTGCTCCTGCTGCGCATCGGCGCGGGCAAGTGTCTTCCAAGACACACGCATACGGGCACGGAGCTGACGCAGGTGCTCTGCGGATCCTTCGACGACGGCCGGGCCGTGTTCGGGCCCGGCGATTTCGACGAGGCGGACGCGGACGTCCTGCACCAACCGGTGGTGCAGGCGCAGGGGGAGTGCGTCTGCCTTGCGGCGGTGGACGGTCGGTTGGTATTCGACAGCTGGATCGCCCGGCTGGCGAGTTCCGTGGTCGGACTCTGAGATCCCCGTATCGAAGGCAGGCGCTGCCACGACGGCGGACGTGCCCGCACTGCGCCCGCACTCCGAGAAGCTTCGCACGACGGTGCAGGGTGAGAGGCCAGCAGAGCGGCGCCGCGGCGCCTCGCTATGGCCGGGCCTTGTCGGCGCGCTGCACGGCGACCCAGGCGGAGGCCCATGACGACGCACCGCTGACGACCGTGCCCCAAGCCAGATCGGCTGCCGTCACCGTCCATGGCCAGTTCGCCAAGGTCGCCTGGTTCGTCAGGTCGTAGGTGGCATAGGCGACAAAGCCGAAGAAGCTGCCGAGGCGGGCGGCCAGGCCCGGCTCGAGTGCCTTGAGAGCCGGCCTGACGGCGAACACGACCAGACCCGTGAGATACACGGCGTAGAACGAAGCCGCGGCGGGCCAATCGACGCTCGACGAGACGAGCTTTTCGAGTGCCGGCTTGTAAAGGCGCGTGTTCATCAGGCTCAGCCAGCAGGCGTCCAGGCTCAGGAAGCATGCGAGCGCCGCGGCATATGCAATCAGGAGCTGACGGGTGGTCGGATGCGAGGCGGATTGCATGGTGCTCCCTGTGGGCATTCCCTGCTTACGCAGATCGGGTGAAACCGGATTTCCCCCGAGGAAGGCATTCGTTGCGTTTCACGCCAGCGCCGCGCTCCCGCTCCCGCCGGCGCCGAGATCGCTTTCCCGCCCGCATGAACTCCCTGCCAAGGGAACGGCGTCGGGGAGCGGCGAACTAGAGATCCGAATCCGGGCGCCCGTCCACACCGTAATCAAGAGATGCGAGTGCAGCGCCCGTGGATGAAAGAAGTTCGAGCCGCCATTGAAGCTTGCCGTTGGCGCGGTGTCCGCGTGGTCACGCTCGGCGCGGAGATGCTCAGGATGGCCGCTGCGCTTTGCTGTGCAGTCCCGCTCTCGACACAAGCTGCAGACGATGCGCCGACCTCGCCGGGCCGGGTCTATGAGTTTCAGGTCTTGCTCGACGACAAGCCGATCGGCGTTCATCGCTTCACCATCACGACCGACGGCGCTGAGCGCCGCGTGACGAGCGACGCCCGCCTGGCGGTGAAGTTCCTAGGCTTCGAAGCGTACAGCTATCGCCATCATGCCGACGAGCATTGGCACGGCGACTGCCTTGCCGCCTTGACGTCCAGCACCGATGACGACGGCAAGATGTCCAGCGTGAGGCTG
>Ga0209258_101153_pt1 | contig 10813 bp, 2 predicted proteins | sample Araplaol_mTSA_r2_FD_184281 | JGI IMG/M metagenome (GOLD analysis project Ga0209258, IMG submission 184281) | Arabidopsis root microbial communities from North Carolina, USA - plate scrape CL_Col_mTSA_r2 (SPAdes) (version 2) | ecosystem: Host-associated > Plants > Roots > Endosphere | place: USA...
AGGTACAGCTTCCACGCACCGTCGCCGGAATTGCTGCGCTCGACCTTGCCGAGCACGTTGTAGATCGCGTGTTCCTGGAAGGCGCCTGCGCCCAGGCCCTTGTCGGTGACGTCGCCGAAGACGTCGTACTTGGTGTTGCGCACGTCCGACGTGCCCAATGTCGACAGTACCGTCTGCCGGCCCATCGCGTCGTACTGGAACAGCTTGACGACGTCCCGCGTCGCTCCCGTCGCATCGACGTCGCCGTGCAGCGTGGAGCGCGACACGCGTCCGAGCGCGTCGTAGTCGAACGTGGTGAGGTAGTTGTTCGCGTCGGTCTGAGAGACCAGGTTGCCGTTGGCGTCGTAGGCGTAGGTCGTGGTCGCGTCCCCGCCGGTGCTCGTGTTGCCGGTGAGGGACTCGCTGTGGCGATTGCCGAGGCCGTCGTAGACGATCGACGATCCGGAGCGCACGGACAGCCCGGTGGAGTCGACGAAGGACGGATCGAGCTCGGTCGTCTGGCGCCCCAGCGTGTCGTAGGTGAAGTCGGTGGCGTCCCAGATCTGCGTGCCGTCCGCCTTGAGCGCGACGAGCACCTGCTTGTGCCGGACGTTGCCCAGGCCGTCGTACGTGAAGTCGGTGATGGCCGCCGTGGTGCCTGTCAGCCGGGCGCCGGTCGTGTCGACGTAGTCATAGGCAACGCCCTCGACGCGTTGCTCCTTGACTCGACCCTGCCGGTCGTAGACGCAGTCCGTGATGCGGTCATCCGGGCTGCGGGCCAGGGCGGCCAGGAGCTGCGACGGATCGCGTTGCGCGGCCGGGGCCGTCGTGTCGTCCTGGCGCGCGTAGGCGACGGCCAGCTTGGTCGCGAACTTGGTCACCTGGGTGGCGCTGTCGAACAGGTCGCCGTACGTCCACGAGGTGACGTAGCCGCCCTGGTCGATCTGCAGCGACTTGCGGCCCAGGGCGTCGAAGTACGTGTAGACGCTGAACCCGCGGCCGTCGGTCTCCTGCACCACGTTGCCCGCCGCGTCGTAGCGCAGGACCTGGGTCGCGGTCGGCGTGGCGGAGGCGGTCGGGAGCGCGGTATTGAGCACGCCGTTTGTGTAGGTCGCCGTCCACGTGACCACGTTGGAAAGCGCCGTCTGCACGAGGCGGCCGAGCGCGTCGTAGGTGTTGGTGACGGTGCGGTCGTACGGAGACGACGCCGGCAACGCAGGCATCGGCGGCGGATCGCCCGCCGCCGGCACGACGGGATTGACGAGCCGGGAGACGGTGGCCGCCTTGCCCGAGGCGTTGAACGTGCGCACCGTGACGCCGCCGTCGGCCGCGATGGTCATCACGTTGTTGCCGACGGCGTCGAAGTAGTCGAGGGTCCGCGTGCCGCCCGACGCCGTGCCCGTGCTCGCGTTCCAGCTCGCGTTGGTGCGCGTCTCGGTGATGCGGCCCAGCGCGTCGTAGATCGTCCAGTCCACCGGCGTGACCGTGGAGGACGTCTGCGCCGCGGCGTCGAAGGCGGTGTAGGCGGTACCGATGCGATAGACCACGCGGCCCATGGCGTCGTAACGGAACGTCGTGGTGCGCGCCTCCGGCAGCCCGACCGCTTCCACGCTCTGGGTGCGGTTTCCGAACGCATCGTACTGGTACGTGTTCTTGACCGCGGTCGTGCCCACGAGCACCGGCAGTGTCTCGCTGAGCTCGCGGCCGTCGACGTCATACACATAGGTCGTGGCGCCGCCGAGCTTGTTGGTGACGACCTTGTTGAAGATGTTGCCGTCCGAGGTGCTCCACTTGACGGACTCGGTGGTCACGTCGGCGGTGCCCGCCGCGTTGACCGTGGTCAGGATGCGGCCCAGCCTGTCGTAGGTGTATGTCGTGACGGCATCCAGCGCGGTGGTCCCCGGCGAAGGCGCCACGGTCTCGTTCGTGCCCGCAGGCGCCTTGTTGACGTAGCGCCGCACGGCCGCGACCTTGTCGGCGAACCCGCCGGTGTAGGACGTGCCCACCACATTGAGCAGCGGGTCGACCTGCAGCGTCACGCGGCCCAGCTTGTCGAAGTAGAAGTACCCGATGTTGCCCAGCGGATCGACCACCTTGACCGCGTTACCGAAGGCGTCGTACTTGGTCGAAGTGCTGGTGCTCGGGGACGTCGTGGACTGGTAGGACGTCGTCGTGGTCAGCCTGCGGCCGTTGAGGTCGTAGGTGAACTTGGTCGTGTAGCGCGCCAGCAGCTCGGTGCGCTGGGCCGCAGTCAGGCTAGCGCTGGCAGCGGGCGACCCGAACCGCGGGCGCTCCGCCTGGGCCCAGGTCGAGTCCAGGTAGGCCAGCGCGTAGCCGTCCGGGCTGACGATCGTGTCGACGTTGCCGAGGGCGTCATAGGTGGTGAGCGTGGTCTGCGCCAGCGTGCCCTGCCCCACGGTCCTGCTCGTGACCCGGCCGACTGCGTCGTAGACGTAGCTGGTGACCAGCTGCTCGGGCCGACCCAGCGCGTCGGTGTGCGTCGTCACGCGGCCGAACGCGTCATACACGTCGCGTGCGACGAATCCGTCCGGCGTGGTGGTGTCCGTGCTCTGGCCGTCCTTGTCGAACACGACGGTCGTCTTGTGGTCGTTGGTCGCGTTCGCGACGGCCGCGACCGCCGTGGCCACGTCCGCGGTGACGGCGCCGGCGGCCGGTGCCGCGATCGGGGCGGCGTACCTCGTGGTGACGGTGCGGTCGGCCTGGTAGCTCGTCTCCGTGACGTAGTTCAGCGCGTCGACCTCGAAGCGCAGCCGGTTGTCGCCGTCGTAGAAGTATCGCGTGAGACGGTCGGCGGCGGCCGTGACCGTCAGGCTGAAATCGGACGGGCCGATGACCAGCGCCAGTGCGGTAATGTTGGTGGCGACCGCGTATTCCTTGCGGGACGTGACGTTGCCATCCTTGTCGAACGACTGGCCGGTGACATGGCCCAGCGGATCGATGATCCAGGTCACCCGGCCGGCGTCGTCGACCACGTAGCGCGTGACCTGGTCGGTCGAGGCGCTCGGATGCAGCGCTGCGGTGATGTCGGCAGCCGACATCGGCGCCCCGGGCGTGGAAGGCAGCGTCACGGGGCTCGCGTAGACGGTCTTCGCGCGCAGGCGTCCCTGCGAGTCGTACGTGCAGCCCGTGGCGAAGCCCAAGGCATCGACGGCATAGACCTGGTGGCCGTCCGCGTCGTAGGCGTAGCGGGTGACGACGTCGGTGCCGGCCGTGGCGGCCAGCTTGGCGGCGATGGCCGCGCCGGTGAGCGCCGAGCCGTCGGTGGGCAGCGTGATCGCCGCGTGGTAGACCTGGGACTTGATGAGGCGGCTGTCGGCGTCGTAGACGCTGGCGGTGACGACGCCGAGCGCATCGACCGAGTAGATGGTGCGGCCGGCGTTGTCGTATCCGAATCGGGTGAGGCGGTCCGCTGGGTTGGCGGCGCCCAGCGCCGTGGTGATGGCCGCGGCCGTGAACGCGGTTCCCCAGGCGGGCTGGGCCACCTTGGTGGCGTAGGCGTGCTGGACCGCGAGCTGGTTGAACGCGTCGTACGTGTAGCCGGTGACGGCGCCCGTGGCGTCGACGGAGAAGATCTTGCGGCCGGCCGAGTCGTAGGCGTAGCGCGTCGTCCGGTCGGCGCCGCTGGAAGTGATGGCAGCCTTGATCGCCGCGGTACTCATCGCCAGCGTACGGCCGTCGGCCGCGCCCGCGGCGGGCAGGGTGATGGCCTTGGCGTAGCGGCACACGCCGGTGACGAGGCCGGCGGCGTCGTAGGCGGTCTCGGTGACGTAGCCCAACGCATCGACGGCATAGACCTGGCGGCCCGCGGCGTCGTATCCGTAGCGTGTGACGCGGTCCAGCGTGGCGGAGCCCACCACGCTGAACGTGGGCGTGACCAGGCCCGCGGCGTTCGGCACGGCCGACAGCCCGGTGGGCGCGGTGCCGTAGACGATGGTGGCCGTCACGCGGCCGGCGCCGTCGTAGACGGTCTCGGTGAGGATGTTCTGCGGATCGAGGACGTAGCGCTGGCGGCCCGCGGCGTCGTAGCCGAAGTAGGTGATGTTTCCGGCGGGATCGGTCACCTGCGTGAGGTTGCCCGCGGCGTCGTAGGCATACTGGGTCTTGAGCGCGAGGCCGGCCGGATCCACCGTCGCCGTCCTGCGGCGATTCGCGGCGTCGTAGGTGTACGTGGTGACGATGTCGTTGACCGACGCGGTGATCGTTCCGGAGATCGCGTTGGTGACCTGGCCCGACGTGCCGACGGTCGTGGTCATGGCCTTGGCGCCGGCGTACACAGTCGTCTGCGTGACGTGGCCGTCGGCGTCGTAGACGGTCTGCGTCAGCGTGCCGGCGGGACTCAGCACGGACGTCGCGCGGTTGGCGGCGTCGTAGATGTACAGCGTGGCCGCGCCATTCGGGTCGACGACCTTCGTGAGGTTGCCGGCGCCGTCGTAGAAGTACTGCGTCTTGAGGTCCAGCCCGGCCCTGTCCACCTCGGCCAGCGTCTTGCGGCCGTTGGTGTCGTAGGTGTAGGTGGTGACCTGGTCCTGGCCGGCGGTGGCCGTCGGCACGCTCACGGCGATGCCGACCGTGCCGTTGGCGGTGACCGACGCGACGAGCGCGGTCTGCGCCTTCGCGTAGCGCGTGACGGTCAGCACGTGACCGTCGTTATCGTACGTTTGGCCGGTGACGTTGCCGGCCGCGTCCTGGGTGTAGATGAGGCGGCCGGCCTTGTCGTAGGCGTTGAGCGTGACGTTGCCGTCCGGATCGATCACCCGCGTGACGTTGCCGTCGCCGTCGTAGCCGTACTGCGTGGTCAGCTTCAGGGTGGTGTCGATCTGCTGCGAGATGCGGCGGCCGATCGTGTTGTAGCCGTACGTGGTGACCACGCCCGAGGGATCGGTGCTGGTGAGGAGGTTTCCACGCAGGTCGTAGGTGTTGGTCGTCTTGAGCTGCAGGCCTGCGGTGTCGACCGTCCTGGTGAGCACGTGGCCGCCGAGGTCGTAGGTGATGCTCGTCACGACGCTGTCGGGGCCCTGCTGCGTGCTCAGCTGGCCCTTTGCGTCGTAGCCGTACGTCGTGAGCAGGTTCATCGACGTGTTCACGCCCTCGGTGCGCTTGAACACCCGGTTGGCGGCGTCGTACTGGTAGGTGACCTTGTTGCCGTTCGCGTCGATGGTGTCGGCGACGCGGCCGGCGCCGTCGTAGTCGGTGTGGGTGTCGAGCGCCAAGTGGCCCGCGCCCGCATCGACGATGGTGTCCTTCAGACGGCCATCGAGGTCGTAGGCGTAGCTGGTGGTGTTGCCGTCGCCGTCGAGGATGGAGATGGTCTCGCCCTCGCGGTCGTGCGTGCGCGTGACCACCACGCCGTAAACGTCGGTCATCGTCATCGTGCGCGCGACGTCGTCATAGACGTAGGTCATCGCGTTGCCGTTGGCGTCCTTGACCGTCAGCGCGCGGCCGAAGGCGTCGTACGAGGTCTGGCTGGACACGAACATCGGACCGGTGACCTTGGTCGTGCGGCCCAGGCGGTCGAACGTGGTGCTGGTGATGTTGCCGTTGGGATCGGTGGCGGTCACCGCGCGGCCGAAGGCGTCGTAGACGTAGCTCGTGACCTCGTCGGCGCTGCTCTCCTGCGTGTCTTTGACGAGGCCTCGGCGGTCGTAGTCGACCTGGTGCAGCGCGCTCGCGCCGTTGCCGCCGACCGACTGCGTGGCCAGCGTGGCCTGGCCGAAAGCGTTGTAGGTGTAGGTGGTGAGGTCGCCGAGTTCGTCCGTCTTGCTGCCGACCGTGCCCTGCGCGAGGTAGGTGTACGTGGTCTTGCTGTCGAGCGTGGCGTTCTTGGCGCTCGCGATCGCGCTCAGGAGCGCCGCGGTGTCGATGCCACCCACCAGGCCGGTGGTGGCGATGCGGGTGCCGATCCGGGTGATGGCGACGACCTGGCCCAGCACGTTGTAGGCGGTCTCCTCGACTTCGCCCAGCGCGTTGACGGTGTGCGTGGCGCGGCCGTCCACGTCGTAGTAGTAGAGCGTCTTGTTGCCCGCGGGATCGGTGGCGCTGGTGCGCAGGCCCGCCGCGTCATAGGTGTAGCTGGTGCCGTAGGCCGACCACACGTCGGCGACCTGCTGGGCCGTGGGCGTGGCGCCGAGGGCGGCGAGGGCGGCGCTGCCGACTCCGCCCAGCTCCGCCACCAGGTGGCCCTGCGCGTCGTACTTGCGCGTGTCGGTACGGACGTCGACGGTCGCGGCCGCCACCGTGGTGGTCAGGACGTTGCCGGCGACGTCGTACGTGTACTGGGTGACCGTTCCTTCGGGGTTGGTGGTGCTGGTGAGCTGGCCGAGCCCGTCGTAGACCGACTGGGTGACCTGGTCGCCGGTGGTCGCGGTGGGACGAAGCGACGCCAGGGTCGTCGAGGCGGTGATGGCCGTGGGTGCCACGAGGGCCGGCGCGGCGTGACGAACCACCTTCACGACATGGCCGTCGAGGTCGTATGTGTACTCGGTGAGGTATCCCTCGCCGTCGACCGAGCCGATCAGCTGGCTCTCGTCGTCGTAGTAGTTCCAGCCGTGGATGTCGTTGAGGTTGTCGGCGGCCGGGCGCAGGGTGGCGAGCGTGCCGGTAGCGCGGTTGGCCGCCGCGGTGGCGACCGCGTAGCGGATGGTGTGCACCACGCGGCCGGCGGCGTCGTAGACGTTCTCGCTGAGGTAGCCCTCGGCATCCAGCTTTCCGACGACGTTGCCGTCGTTGTCGTAGAAGGTGCGGGTGCGGCGATCGTTGACCGCATCGGCCGTGGGCGTGGCCGCCGCGGCGGTGGGCAGCGTTGCGGCAGTGATGCCGGCGATCGCGACCGCGTTGGCCCAGCCGATGACGTCGGTCACGCGCGAGTCGCCGTCGTAGCGCATCTCGGTGACGTAGCCCGCTGCGTCGATGCGCTTGGCCACGCGGCCCGCGGTGTCGTAGAGCGTCCACGCGACAAAGGTCGTGCCCGCCGGACGGATGGCCGACAGCGCCGGGTTCAGCGCCTTGCCGGTGCCATCCACCAGCAGCGAAAGATTGACCGCCGTGGCATAGCGGATGGTCTCCACCACTTGGCCGGCCAGGTTGTACACGGTCTCGGTGAGCAGGCCCGCGGCATCGACGGTGGCGACCTGGCGGCGCGCCGCGTCGTACAGCGCGAACGTGCGGTTGCCGTCGGGATCGGTCGCCATGAGCCGGTTGCCGTCGGCGTCGTAGGCATACGTCGTCGTGCCCAGCGTGGGCGTCGCGCTCGTGCCCTGCACGACGGACACCAGGCGGTTGGCCTTGTCGTAGGTGCTGGTGGTGATGAGCCCGTTGACGGCGGTGGCGACGACCCGGTTGTTGGCGTCGTCGTACACGGTCGTGGCGGTGCCGTGGGCGTCCTGCTGCGTGAGGACACGGCCCAGGCCGTCGTAAGTGAACGTGGTGGTCCCCGTGCCGGGCTTGACGACCTGCAGCAGGTGGCCGTACTGGTCGTAGACGTACTTGGAGAGCGACTGCGTGCCGTCGGCCACGCCGGCGCCGGTGCTGTCGACCTTGGCATAGGTGAGGGTCTGCGCGATGTTGCCGACGATGTCGTAGGCGATGTCGGTACGCACCGACGTGGTCAGATCCTGGGTGCCGACCCAGGTCGCCATCTGCGCCTCCGTCGGCACGGCCGTCGCGCCCAGGCTGCCGACGGCGTAGGCCGCCCCCGGGTAGGTGATGGTCGCGACGCGCTGGTTGGTCGCGTTGTAGACGTACTGCGTGACGCGCCCCTCGGGCGTGAGAACGAAGCGCAGCTGGTGGCCGCTCGCCGCGTCGTAGACGTAGCGCGTGGTCATCGGCGTGGCGGGCTGGCCCGCGCCGATGCCGTCCGGGTCGGGCACGACCCACGCGGTCTCGGTGGCCAGCTGCTTGTTCGCGTCGAACGTGCGCGTGACGGTGTTGCCTGCGGCGTCCATCTGCGACAGCTGGTTGCCGTTCGCGTCGTACGTCATCAGGATGGTGCGCGCCGAGGGGTCGGCCACCTGCGTCAGGTCGCCGTTGGCGTTGTAGGTGTACGACGTGGTGGCAGTGCCCGCTGCCGAGGGCACGGCCACGGACAGCAGCTGGCCGCTGGCGTCGTAGCTGTAGACCGTCGACTGGTTGTTCGCGTCGGTGACTGTCGTCTTGCGGTTGACCGCGTCGTACGCGAACGAGGTCTTGTTGCCGAGGTTGTCCGTGACGCTCTGCAGGCGGAAGGTGGGATCGCTCGGCACGTAGGCGAAGGTCAGGCTGGAGCCGTCGCCCTGCGTGACACTCTGCAGCTGCTTGGTCGCCCCGACGTAGGTGTACGTGGTGGTGTATACCTTGCCGTCGAGGATGGAGCTGTCCGCGGGCGTGAGGTCGACCGAGACCGTGGCGAGCCGGTTCGCGCCGTCGAAGGTGTAGTGCACGAGCGACGTGACGACGCCCGATGCGGACACGGTGCGGATTTGCGTGAGGCGGTTGCTCGTGTCGTAGTCGTAGTACGTGCGCACGACGCCCGCGCTGTCCTTGACGCTGGTGACCAGGTTCGCGCCGTTGTACGTGTACGTGAACGCGTTGCCCTTGGCGTCGGACAACGACACCAGCCTGCCGCTGGAGTCGTACTTCTCGGTGGCGCCCGTGGCCGTGTCGACGCGGCTGAACGTCTGGGTGGTGGCGTTCCAGGTGATGGTGTCGTAGGCGCCGCCGCCCGCGGTCGTCGTGTAGACGCCGTTGGCGAACGTGTAGGTGGCGACCGCGCCGTCGGTGTCGGTGCGCGTGAGGGTGCTGGTCGCCCCGTTGAGCGTGCCGCTTGCCAGCGCCACCCGCTGCATCTGGAAGCCGTTCGTCCAGTTGTCCGTGGCGTGCAGCGTGCCCTCGCTGTTGTAGACGCGCAGGGAGTCGAGCGTGATCGCGCCGAGCGCCGACTGCGATGCGTCGTGATCCTGGAGGATGAGGTTGCCGTTGGCGATGTTGACGAACGCGAGCTCGCCGTTGTGCCCCTGCGTCGCCCCGCCGGTGGCCGCGCTCGCCCCCAGGGTGGACAACGAGGACAGGCTCACGCCCAGGCCATTACCGCTGACGATTGCAACCATGTTCTTCTCCTCCCCGGATTCGGGCTTGCTTGGTTCACCGCCCCGCGATGACGAGGGGCCTGATCAGCAATAAGTCCGGGGCGCAGGGCGCCGGTTTAGGCCTCCGGGCATTCCGTTACATCTTCAGGCCTCCCCAATTTCGGTTAGGGGTTAGCGATGAACGCGAGGTCAAGAGAAATTCATCTCGCCATGCCAGAATTTGTTTAGCCGGGACACAAATTTCTTTCGTCCGTCCAAGAACGGATACCGGCCCAAGGGAGCGAGGAAGTGAGTACAGATCAGACGATCCAGCTGCTGTCACAGCTGGTGTGGACTGCCGCCGTCATCGCGGCGCCACTGTTGTTGGCGACCTTGGGCGTGGGCCTCCTGGTGAGCGTTTTCCAGGCCGTCACGCAGATCCAGGAGATGTCGCTCACGTTCATCCCCAAGCTCCTCGCCGCTGGCATCGTGCTCGTGGCGGCGGGGCCCTGGATGCTGAGTCGCCTGGTGGCGTATTCGGCCTCGCTGATCGCCGGCATCCCCCGTTACTTCTGAGTTGCCCATGACTTTGGTCGTCGACCAGGCCTGGGTCATCGCGTCCGCACTGCTGTGGATCCGCCTGGGTGTCCTGTTTTTCATGACGCCCGTGCTCTCGGGTTTCAGCGGCCCGCCGGTGGTGCTCGTGCTCCTGAGCCTGGGACTGTCCGGGTTGCTGTGCGCGGCGCTGCCGCGGCTGCCCGCCGCGCCGCCGGCGCCGTCCGACCTGGGTCATTTCCTGGTGGCGGCCGCGCTCGAGGCCGCCCTGGGCGCGCTGCTTGCGTTCGGGGTGCACGCGGCCTTCGCGGCCTTTGGCCTGGCCGGGCAGATCCTCGACCTGCAGATCGGCTTCGGCGCCGGCCAGGTCTTCGACCCGGTCACGCGCAGCGACACCCCCGTCATCGGCGCGATCCTGAGCATCTTCGCGGTCGTCGCCTTCTTCGCCATCGACGGCCACCACGCCTTCCTGCGCGGCATCGCGTTCTCGGTCCGGCAGATGCCGCCGGGCGCAGTCGACCTGCGCGTCGCCCCCGCCGCCGTGGTGCGGCAGTTCGGCGCCATGTTCACGCTGGCCGTGGCGATGGCCGCGCCTGTGATGTTCACGCTGCTGCTGGTCGAAGCCGGACTGGCCGTGCTCTCGCGCATGCTGCCGCAGATGAACGTGTACTTCGTGGCCCTGCCGCTGAAGCTGCTGGTGGGCCTGTTGACGCTGTCTTCCGCGACGACCGTGCTCGCACCCGTCATGCGGCGCACGTTCGCGTCGATCTTCCGGTTCTGGGACGAGGTGCTTCGCTGATGGCCGACCAGGATCTCGACCGCAACGAGGCCGCGACGCCCTACAAGCTGGACAAGGCGCGCGAGAAGGGCTCGGTCGCCAAGAGCGTCGACGTCAACGGCATCGCCATCCTGGGCGTCGCCACGCTGGCCGTGATGGCGCTCGGCGAGCAGACGGCCTGGCGCTTCTCGCGCCTGAGCGCCGAGTTGCTGCGATCGGCCGGCGCGCGGCTGGAGAGCGTCGACGATGCCGCCCGGCTACTTGCGCGCGCGCTCTCGGGCGGCGTCTCCGTGCTCGCCGCGCTCTTCCTGGCCCTGGTGGTCGTGGCCATCGCCGTCAACCTGGCCCAGAGCGGCTTCGTCCTGAGCGCCGACCCGATCAAGCCGGACTTCAACCGCATCAACCCGGCCACCGGCTTCAAGCGCATCGTCTCGCTGCGCAG
>Ga0209258_101154_pt1 | contig 10807 bp, 7 predicted proteins | sample Araplaol_mTSA_r2_FD_184281 | JGI IMG/M metagenome (GOLD analysis project Ga0209258, IMG submission 184281) | Arabidopsis root microbial communities from North Carolina, USA - plate scrape CL_Col_mTSA_r2 (SPAdes) (version 2) | ecosystem: Host-associated > Plants > Roots > Endosphere | place: USA...
GTGAATGCGGTATGTCCGGGAATTGTGGAGACACCGATGAAGCATCGGGAGCGGATTGAAGGTGGAGTCATCCGCGGCATGACCGCAGAGGAAATCTATGCGGAGGATTGTTCCCAGATTCCGCTCGGAAGAACCGCTGAAGTTCAGGATGTGGCCAATGTCGTGCTGTTCCTGGCAAGTCCGTTGTCTTCATATATGACCGGCCAGGCGATTAATGTAACAGGCGGGATGACGATGCATTAAGCAAGAAAGCTCTTATCTTTATTTTACATATAGGGGGGAGTAAATCGTATGACTAAAAAGAGAGTATGGGGCGGATTAGCGGTTGGGTTGGCTTTGACACTGGTGCTGGCCGGCTGTGGAGGCAAATCATCAGGCGATGCTGGGAAAATCGTGATCGGTTCTCAGGGATCGGACGCTCAGATTTGGAAGCATATCGCGCAATCTCAGGCGGCGAAGGACGCCAAGCTCGATATCGAAGTCAAGGAGATCAATGGCGGCGTAGAGCTGAATAACGCAACCAAAGACGGAGAAGTGGACGTCAACGCATTTCAATCTTGGGCGTACCTGGTCAGCTACAATAAAGACAGCAAAGCTAATCTTGCAGCAGTAGCGACAACCTATCTAGAGCCGATGGGAATCTATTCGCAGAAGATCAAGGATATTAAGGATGTTCCAGACGGCGCTCTTGTTGCTCTGGCGGATAACCCAGCCAACACGGCAAGAGGATTAAGCTTGCTGCAGGCAGCAGGGCTCATCAAGTTGAAGGATGGGTTCGACCTTGGAACGGGTTCAGAAAGTGATGTTGTAGAAAATCCGAAGCATCTGAAATTCAAGCTAATTGACGATACGACAGGCCCGCGGGTCATTCAAGATGTGGATTTGGTTTTGATCGGGAATACGGTTGCGATGGAAGGCGGATTGAACGTATTGAAGGATTCGTTGTTCCATGAGGAGATCTCTGTGGATACCAAGCATAATATCAACGTGCTCGTGACGACTTCCGACAAGCAGAACGACCCAGGCATTTTGAAATTAGGTGAATTATACCACAACGAAGATACGCAAAAATATATTGAGAAAGAGTTCGGAGGCACAAAAGTGCCTGTTGAGAAACCGATCTCCTATCTGAAAGAATAGTGAGGCTGGCTTCATGCGGATTGCGATTATAACAGCGATGGAAGAAGAAATGGCTCCTTTTCGAAGCCAGTCACAAATTACAGCAAGAACACAGGTAGGTAAAGTCATTATTGAAGAAGCGATGTACCAAGGACAATCTCTGGTTCTAGTGGAAAGTGGTATCGGCAAGGTCAATGCAGCAGTGGCGGCTACCCTTGTAATTGAGCGGTATAAGCCGGATGCCATCATCAATTCCGGATCGTCAGGCGCATTTGGCGCAGGATTGGACGTTGGCGACGTCATCATCGCTACTCAGTATGTGTATGGCGACGTCGATGCCACCTGTTTTGGGTATGAACCCGGTCAGGTTCCGCAAATGCCGGCTAAGTACGAGGCGGATGCGGAGTGGCTGAAAGTGGCGCGGCAAACTGCGGCATCAGCAGAGCTTCCATACGCTCTTGATTTTGGATTAGTGCTGACATTGGATTCGTTCATGAGTGAGTCCGAGCGTGTGGAGGGGATTAAATCTACTTTCCCTCTCGTGAAGGTATCTGATATGGAAGTACTTGCGATTGTACAGTCAGCAGCGCAATACGGGATTCCGGTATTATCCGTCAAGGCCGTATCGGACATTGCCGGGTATGGCGATGTCACGGCGAACAGCTTCGATGATAATCTGGATGTCGCCGCTAATCATGCTGCGCATTTTACGAAGCTGCTTGTTCAGCAGCTCTACACGAATGTAATAGCTAGCTGAGAATTGATCGATCATCCTAATTAGAATAGACCCGTAATCAATACCTGATGTAAGACGTACTGATTGCGGGTTTTTCTTTGTACATCGATTTTTCATGGCTCTACTGTTTTGGCTCTGGTTCAAGCTTAAATAGAAATAAATGATCAATTTCAGCTTACATTATTTTGTTTATCTAATAATGAGTTTATGTGGGTAATATTAGATATGATCATTGATAGAATGTGGAATATAATGAATGATTTAGAGACTGCCGTCCAAGTTGAAGAGCAAGTCCGAGATTATATTTCTTTTTTATAACCAAGAACGAATTCAGAAAAAATTAATAACCGTTCCCCGGTGGAATACTGGGAAACGGTTGCTGTAAAAAAGCGTCTTTTTAATTCTGCTACTTGAGGAGTGTGACCATGTAAAGTTGCTTTTATTTTAGAAGCGAGAATCGTTACTATAAGCTGAAAAGCTTTTAGATGCGTTTGCTATGTTAAATTCAACACCCGCAGTCTTTCCAGATACATTAAACTTAATGGAACTGATATAAGCCTCATCATATGTGTGAATATAATACGTAGTTGCCACACCACGATACGAATCGAATTTTGAATCGTATCTAGCTAGACCTGCGAAATGTTTACCGATATACGAAAATTTTTCTGTAGTTGGTGGCCAATAAACAGGACAGTAACATGTTTTATTTAAGTAATCCTGTAGCTGAAATCCAAATCCCTGTCTTCCGTCTCCGTCAGAACGACTAGTAGTAGAAATTTCATTTCCTTTGCCATCGGACATATAGGCGTAATGGGAATCGACCTTTGTTTCGTATTTACCTCCTGTAGCAGTAAACCCTACACCAAAACCATCTTTTCCACCAACATTCATAGGAAATGACTGAACAGTTGGTACATGATCTAGCCACTTATCATCTTTCCAATAACCACCTGCTACGATAATCCATTGTTTTGTATTACTGTCATAGTAAATATTCGGAGCATTCATAGTAATGGATGAATTATCTATCCCAGCCGTTCTCATGGACAGTTCCGGAGTTTCTAGTTGAAATACACCGTAATTCTCCATTTCATCAGCAATTACTGTTGGGTCTGCTCCCTCACTAGTCAGTTTTGCCAAGCGTTTATTGATTTCTTCTTCAGATGTAACGTTGAGTGAAAGGGTTTGTAGCTTTTGTTCAGCTTCTTGCACCAGCTGCTTTTTAGCCGCTACAATGTCAAATTCCTCTGCAGCTGAAGCTTGAAAACCAAAGATTGAAAAGACCAAGCAAGAAATCAGAAGAATCGATGCAAATTTCCCCTTTTTGAACATAGTAATATATCCTCCTTTTATTTTGGTATATAGGATATATTTGACATTAATAGCCGAAAAGTTCTTTTTTTCCATAAATTTTATTTATTATTCTTTTTTAATTGCCAAATAGAATATTAAAAGCATTCCCATACATAACAAAAGATGGCTTATAACCATAGCAACTAGTGAATCCGTTGATTTGAATGATAAAATTCCTCCTAGTAATGTAATCTCAATAGCAACAAAACCAAGTTTAATCAATTTGACATTTCTGATAAAAAAATAAACTGGAATGAAGATAACAAGGGAAAACACCGCCATAAGTAACACAAAGAAACTATATTCCATATCAGCCCTCCAAAATACAATTTAATCCAATCATATCAAGATTATGATATTCTGAATATCTGTTTTTTATGAAAGGGAATTTTATCCCATTACTAGATGCTAGAAATGACAACAACAGCTACATGAATACTATTTTGTTCATGATTTATACCACTTCAATGTGAGAGAGCGTAAAATATCTTGTGTAAATCATAACCGCCTTTCTTGGACTATGAAAAGTATGATCGTAATGGATAATTTAAAGCAGCAGACCGTGGCTCACTACAAAGGTTCCAACGACACGCTCGAATCGTTTGTCATCTACATGTTCTTAAAGGGGCGTAACCATGACGGAGATTGCTGAACTCATTGAAAAAATGTATGGTCATCACTATACTCCACGGACGTTATCGAGTATGACAAAGGCAGTGGGCCTGCAAGTTGAATTGCAAAACATGCACTAGCCAAGCGATATTATGTTTACGTCTACATCGAGGCTAACTATATTGCAGTTTAACGTGAAACGGTTTCCAAAGAGGCCGTGTATATTGCAGTTGGTATTGGTGAAGATGGTTCTTAGGAAGTATTAACGTATGCTATTGCTTCAACCGAATCGGCATGTATGGAATGAACTGTTAATAGAGTTGAAGGGGCGTGGTGTAGAGGAAGTCTTGTTGTTCGTCTCCGACGGATTAAAGGGCAATGTGACAGCAATCGAGCAAGCATATACAAAATCCAAATACCAATCATGTTGCTCCATGTAACACGTAATATTGCTTATAAAGCACGTGCATCTGATCGGGCAAGCAACTGTGACGAGACTTACTTCACATCTGAGTACTGAGCAAAAGATGAGCAGTCAGGGAAAACTACTCTAGAGACTTTTTGTGATAAGTGGAAAGCCGTTTTCCCAAGGTAATTAAATCTTTGTGGGAGAACCCATAAATCTTTACGTACTACAGCTTTCCAAAGCTAATTTGGAAAAGCATCAATTCAACCAATCTCATTGCGTCATTTAACAAACAGATCAAGAGGTTACAAAGCCGAAAAGACCAGTTTCCATATGAAGAAGCACTAGAGAGGTTTCTGGTATCGCAGTTAGAAAGCTACAACCAACGGTTTGCTACTCGACGCCATAATTGGCTTTGACCGAGCAAGTGCTGAACTCCAAGCTATGTTCAGCACTTGGAACGGGCCTCCTACTTATGGGGATGACCCATTTGATAGTTTCAAAGTAAAATGGGAAAAAGATAATTATAATAAATGGCTCTCTAAACATAAATAAAGAATTTGGTGATATGCTGAACATTAATGAAAAACAGTCGTCTGACGAAAAAAGACAAAGAGAAGTAGGAAAAAGAAAATCAATAGTTTTAATTGGTGTTATCTTAATGATAGTTGTGTTAATTTGTGTTACGGGATATCTGATACTCAAAAATATCTTAACTGGCATTTGTGGGATAACCAACTGTTAACGATAATCCATAAATGAAACAGTGCTTACTTTGCGCAGGAGTCGCTACTTCATCACATTTACGCGAATAGAGGCCAACCTTACCAAAAAACAAGTAAATCAACAATTCAGTAAATCACCAAGGGGTAGCTTGACAAACATTAGCTGGTTTTTATTTTATGTTCCCAAGTTCTTGTTATTTTGATTTGACAAGAACTTGGGACATTTTCGTTTTTGACAAAAAGGTGAGGACATTACCGATTAACAAATAACGATGTCGAATAATGGGCGCATATTGTGTTCTAAGAATAACGGAAAATAAGCTGAATAAAACGAACGATATTACCAGATTATTAATTATACAATCGTATAGGATATACAGTAGTTACCAGATTACCACGAGTGAAATGCCAATCATGTACCAAATTCACTCAACTTCCAGTGAAATGGGTTCGATCGTTGTCACATTTCACCCTGCTTTTTGAAGCGTGGGCGATGCGATGATGGCTGAAATTCTCTTAACGGCGGAAGGCCTATGAAACTAGCAACTATACTTTTACCCGTCTGTACAGCGAAGAGCGCTAACTCCGATGACGATACTTGTCTCATCGTTTCTTTCCTCCCTGTGTAGTTTCAGAATATTCATTCATGCTTCTTCTTCCCTATTTTTCGTTTACATACGAACTCACTATTTTACTATCTTTTTCATAGCAGGTATTGCTCTTGGTTTTAAGGTCGCACTTTGCTATTGCTTATTCCCCACTATGGTGAATTCATGATTCAAAATTACTGTTCGGGAAAACCTTAGTTTTCTTTTGGAAGCGAAAACTAGGTTGTTCTGCAGCACCGACTTGCCCCACTTGATTTCGAACTATCGTCTCTATGAGAGTATTGAAATCGCTTACAAAATGGCTTATGCCGGATTTCGCGAAAGGGGGGATCAAAATCGGGCATTCACCCGGGACAGGGAAAATCGTTGTAAAGAACAAAGGAGGCTAGCACTGTACTTATACCGACTGTTGCATTTGGCAATCCGGACGAGAATAAATAAAAGAAAGGATGATAGTTATAATGAACAACCCTTGTTTTCAAAAGTCGTTGGCAAAGCTTTTGTTTCTGTTTGTGATGTGCATTGGTTTGTTAGGGTTCAATTATTCGCAAGCCTATGCGCTTGATAACGGTCTTGCGCAAACGCCTCCGATGGGCTGGAACGGTTGGAACGCCTTTCATTGTGACGTGAATGCTGTTCTCGTGAAGGAAACGGCTAAAAAGATGGTTGAATCCGGGATGAAAGAAGCGGGCTATCAATACGTTAACCTCGATGATTGTTGGATGCTTAGTGAGCGCGATGAAAACGGCAATTTGGTTCCCAATCCGGCAAAGTTTCCAGACGGGATCAAGGAAGTCGCCGATTATGTTCACTCTCTCGGACTGAAAATGGGCATTTACGCTAGCGCAGGTAACAGGACTTGTGCGTGGTATCCGGGGAGTCTCAATTATGAAGTGAAAGATGCCCAACGTTTTGCCGAATGGGGAATCGACTATGTAAAGTATGATAATTGTGGCGACCCTCTGGGTCAACCGCTGCAGGAACGCTATGCGAAGATGCGCGATGCGCTTGCAGCTACAGGGCGGGACATTGTTTTCAGTATGAGCGTTGGAGGAAACGAAAATCCGTGGGAATGGGGCAAGCAAGTAGGCAACCTGTGGCGGGTTACTGGTGATATCAGTGATTCGTATGAAAGAATGTTAGTCCATATCCTTCGGAATATGGAACTGTATCCGTATGCCGGTCCGGGCTATTGGAATGATCCCGATATGTTGGAAATCGGCAACGGGGGCAAGAATCTAGAAGAATATCGTACCGAATTTGGTCTTTGGTCCATAATGGCTGCGCCATTGCTCTCGGGCACCGATTTACTGAATGCCCCCCAAGAAATTTTAGATATTTACGCCAATGGTGAAGTGACTGCGGTGAATCAGGATCCAATCGGATTGCAGGGACGTCCCATCAAGCAGCAAAACGACGGTACTTATGTAATGTTGAAACCGATGGCCAATGGGGACAAAGCTGTATTGTTCTTCAACGCGAACGGTGCTCCGACAAATATGGAGATAAGTTTGAGCCAATTGGGCATAACCCCGTCTGTAGACAATCAAACCTACACGGTTCGAGATCTTTGGGCACATGAAACAACAACGACCACTGACAAAATCAGTGCTTCTGTCCCGGCTCGCGGGATTATGATGTATCGCATCAGTCCTGACACGAGCGATGTGATTTCAACGGACGGATTTGAGCGTGTTGTCAATAATGACGGCAAGGAAGTTTGGGTGAAATCGTTATCGAATGGAAGCAAAATGATTACATTGGTCAACCGGACTACTGCAGCGACAACAATCACTGCTGAACCGGAAAAATTAGGTTTCAAACATGCTCCGGTTTACTTGGCTGAAGACTATTGGACTGGTCAAAAAATGAGTTATGCCAGCAAAATTGTCTCCGACGTTGCACCATTTTCAGCGGTTACCTACCGTGTTGCAACGGGAACACCGAACCAGGCGCTTTCCGCTGTTGGTATATCGTTTGACGGACCTTCTATTATTGCCCCAGGTGAGACCAAAACGATCACAACCACGATAACCAATTATGGAAGAGTCGCTGTCCATGACCTGAATCTCAATCTGCATGTACCGGCAGGATGGGAAGCAATCCCCAGTTCGGCCACCACAGTTAATAACATGCCACCGCAAGGCAATAACAGTTCCGTTACGGTTAGTTGGGCGGTGACGGCTCCTCAAGACGCTGTGGTTGGCTGGAACCACCTTTCAGCGGATGCCGTGTTCAATTCTGGTGGCGGAAATCAGGGGCATGTACGCTCAGGATTTTCCGTGCAAGTTCCATCCTCTCCTCCGACGGACGATGCGTTTATTAGCGACATGCAGTTTTTCGGCAATGTTACAAACGGTTGGGGTCCGGTTGAAAAGGATACAAGTGTTGGCGGGAGTGGTCAAGGAGACGGCAATATGATTACGCTGAACGGTAAAGGGTATGAAAAGGGGTTAGGCGTCCATGCTTACTCTAAAGTTTCCTATTATATTGGCAAACACTTTGCAAGGTTTATCTCTGATATTGGCCTAGACAGTGAAACTCAAGGGAGCTCTGTCATCTTTCGAGTATGGGGAGACGGGCAAAAGCTCTATGATAGTGGTGTAATAAAAGATAATGCGGAGCCCCAGCATATCAATATTGATGTTTCTACTGTCGATGTTCTTACGTTGGAAGTAATAGACGGTGCTGTCGGCAATAGTGCAACACATGCTGATTGGGCGGGAGCTAAGTTGTTGAAAGAGGTATTGGTAGATGACATCAAGATCAACGGGGAATCCTTCTCAAGTTTTGATCAGGTAACCAAAGATTACTACATGACATATTTGGAAGGCACGATAACGGATGTGCCTACGGTGGAAGTCATTCCGGCCAATAGCGATGTTCAGGTAAATATTTCACCAGCTGATCAACTTCCGGGTACCACCGTGATTACGGTAACCTCGGCAGATGGATCAGTGACGAAAACGTACAAGATTCATTTTAAAATCACTCCTCAATTGTATCTAAGCGACATTCCGTGGATTTATGCAACGACAGGCTGGGGAACGATTCATCGGGATGCTAGCGTCGAAGGGAACCCGATTCGATTGTTTAGTGATTCGGGCATTGTCACCTATGATAAAGGAATTGGAACGCATGCGAATTCAGAAATCATATACGACATTTCTGGGAAAGGGTATGGTCGCTTTCAAAGCTACGTAGGTCTTGATCAGGAAAAAAACAACAACGATGTCGGATCGGTAGTATTTCAAGTATGGGCCGATGGTGAAAAATTGTTTGACAGCGGAACGATGAAACGAGACACTCCGGCCAAATTTGTTGATGTTGATATTAGTGGGAAGAAACAATTAAAGTTAATTGTTACCGATGCCGGCGATGGAAATGGCAATGATCATGCCGACTGGGCGGACGCCCAATTTATTGCTGGCAACACCGCTCCTGAAATCCATACAAAGTTGAACGATGAGGATCTTCAAACTGAAGTGACTGTGCCTGATTCAAATCAATGAGTTCACGTGGAATGATATAGGTTCTTATAGGCCGTGTCCAGTTCGGACTTGGCCTTTTTTTAAATGTCAGTTTTCGTATTTTCACAGACAGTAGTTCTTGTATGGCGTATGAAAAAAATTGCGTAGCGTATCAAATTATGTTGCTTGTTCTCCTGCAACTCCCCTCTATCATGAACCCATGCGGAAGCAATTTCAGCCATATTCCAATGTATAGGGTCGTGATCGCGTTCAAAATGATCAACAGGCGAAACACTCCTTCTATTTTGAAAGCGCTAACTAATTTTTTTGATCCTATTTTTGGAATGCTGATACGCAGGTCCATCTTTACTCAGCTACCGCTCACTCGTTTTCGGGATTTTATGTTCCTTTTTTTGGAGGTGCTCCCAAATGGTTTATGCCGGATGCCGTGAAAGGGGGGATCAAAAATCGAGAGTTCATCCAGAACAGAGAAAGGGGTGTAAAGGTTTCTTGTATTTCTAAAATAGCCCGACAAAGAGTATCAGAAAGAAGTCCGACGCCTCTCGAAGAGGGCGATTTTGCGGAGCAAAAGTACGGAGTGGAGCCTATGCTTCGATGCGTATTCCAAATACTTTGTAGGGACCCAAAAAATTTATAAGGAGCTGGAGTAATGAATTCGAATAAAAAATGGGGATCGATCCTGATTGCAGCTGTATTGCTGCTGACCTCAGTTTCTGTGGTGCAGGCGAAGTCAACTGTTCCGACAGTAACCATCACAGAGACGGAAGATGCGATCCAGACAGAAGGGAATGACAGGGGAAAACCACAAACCTTACCGGAACAACCAACGGATGACGGAGGGCCAGCAATGGATCAGGCAAAGCAAACACCGGATGTAAATCACCAAGCAGCATCATCAGAGGATCAGACGAAATTCCGCAATCTTGCGCTAGGCCTTCCCTATGAATGGTCTGAACAGCCGGACGCAGCGAATCCGGACGACGGCTATAAGCTTACGGATGGAATATATGGCAAGTTGGATAGGAATGACCCTGCGTGGGTAGGACATGTGCGCGGAAAAGCACGCGAAGTCGTGTTCGATTTGGGCGAGGCAAAGTCGATCGGCAAGATATCAGCCCGCTTTTTTCAGGATTTCCCCACAAACTCGATCCTCGTGCCGCTAGAGGTATCGATGTATGTCTCCGACGATAAGGATAATTGGGGATTGCTCTCTCATAACGCCACTCAGCTGCTCTGGGGGTCAGGGCCGCCTAGACAGGAGACCTTTACATGGGACGGAAGCACAGACGGAATCAATGGAGGGAAAACGGAAGGCAAGCTGGCTTATGCCCGTTACGTGAAAGTCATCTTTACGATGCATCATTCACAATGGGAATACATTGACGAAGTTGAAATAATGGGTACGGACGGCAAGGTAGACGGGGCAGTAACCGTTCCTACTGAGCAGCCTCATTTTTTAGTGCCGGGTGAAGCGACAGCTGGGATCCGAAATCTGAATTTACTGTATAACGGACAGTATGCAAATGGTTTGGGTGATTGGAGTAAGGAGCGGATTATTCCTAACATCAGTTATGTGAATAAGGATGGCGAGCCTACTGATTGGCTTTTTGATGGCATTTTATATCTCGGGCTTGCTTCACCTGCTGGCCGTGATTACGGCCTAGGGCAAACGAACTTAGAAGACTGGAAATGGTATTTGGATAAAACTTTTGCGGACACGGGGGATATGCAGAACTTGAATGAGGCTACCAAGG
>Ga0209258_101156_pt1 | contig 10794 bp, 9 predicted proteins | sample Araplaol_mTSA_r2_FD_184281 | JGI IMG/M metagenome (GOLD analysis project Ga0209258, IMG submission 184281) | Arabidopsis root microbial communities from North Carolina, USA - plate scrape CL_Col_mTSA_r2 (SPAdes) (version 2) | ecosystem: Host-associated > Plants > Roots > Endosphere | place: USA...
GCGATTCCGCCCAGCCCCCACATCCAAATGAACCAAATCGATTGCTCATATTCGAATGCGGCGATGATTCGATCCAAATACGTATATAATCCTAGGCTGCAAAAGCTTAAAATCGCCGTAACAAGCATTACGAGCGTGATTTGCTTATTTTTGAACAGCGACAATCTATCGCTCAACGTCGGCAAGCTATTGCTCTGAATTGTAGGAAACTGACTCGCTAGTGCCATTATGCCCAAGAGACCGACAATTACAATAAACCACATTGTCAATCGCCAATTATACAAGGAAGAAATATAAATCCCTAACGGCACGCCGATTACCGTTCCAGCACTCATGCCAAACAAGATCAAACTTAAGGCTCGACCTCGCTGCCCTTCAGGAGCAAGATGAACGGCCGCAGAGGATGCCAATGGCGAATATAACCCCGCTCCGATTCCAGCTATTCCCCTAGATATTAGCAATACGCCAAAATGATGCGTAATCGCAGTCATGATATTGGCCAATGTAAAGAGCGATAATGCAGCAAGTAAAATATGTTTCGTATTTGCTCGACTTAAGATAGCTGCAAAGAATGGAGCTGCGATGGCATAGCATAGGGTGAACGTACTGACTGATTGTCCAGCTGCACCAATAGAAATGTTGAAGTCTCCTGCGATAAGGGGGAGTATTCCGGCCATCACATAGGCATCAGCACCTAAGGCGAACATGCCGAATAGTAGAAGTGTAATGTTTCTCAAGATGATCACCAACCTTATGATAATATGCATGAAACACATGGATCGCTGTAAGAGCAAGCATCTGTTCTGAATGTATTGTATCGAGTATACTTATATTAGTGAAATTAATGTTTGGCATGAAAGGTATGAGGATAACTCATGACATTGGCGCGCTATGAAGTGTTCATGAAGGTAGTGGAGCAGGGGAATTTCACGAAGGCTGCTGAGCAGTTGAATATGACTCAGTCTGCGGTCAGCCATGCGATTGCGAGTTTGGAGAAGGAGCTTGGTCATGCGCTGCTGAATCGAGGCAAGCAAGCTAAGATTAGTACGACGGTGTTAGCAGATCGTATTATTCCGCATATGATGCAAATTCTGCGCAGCGAAGCAATTATTCGCGAGGAAGTATCGCTAGAGAACAACCAGCTTGAAGGTTTGCTTAGAATCGGTGCTTTTACAAGTGCAGCGTCACAATTGCTGCCACCGATGATTGCACAAATCAAAAAACATCATCCGTGTGTGAAAGTGATTTTATTTGAGGGAACGTATGAAGAAGTTCAAGAATGGATTCGAAAGGGAACTGTGGATATTGGATTTATGATGAATGCGGGACAGAACCAAGATCTGCATCAAGTATTCATTCATGAAGATGAGCTTGTCATCGGTATGTCGCCGAAGCACCCACTTGCACAGCTGGACACAATCGATATCTCGCAGCTTGAGGGTGTCGATTTTATCATGCCTATGGCGTCCTATCATTCACAGGTGATGGAGTGTCTGTCCAATCATGGGGTGACGCCAAATGTGCTGATGGAAGTCCTGCATTGTAACACGATTATGAACATGGTATCCCAAGAGATCGGTGTTACCATTGGGCCAAAGCTGTTGTTTCAGTCCAATGAGCAAATGGCGATCAGACCAGTGAAGCAGGCGACAAGTCGTCCGATCAGTCTGGCCTTTCGAACGGGAAGTCCTACGATTGAAGCCTTTCTGACAAGTAATCAGCTGCGTTCCTGAGAGTGTTCTAATCAGCCAAGCGGGTGAACGGAATATGAATAATCCGTGGTCTTAATATCGGATCTACATCTGAATTCGGTGGGATGCTAAAGTGTCAGTAAACAAAAAAAACTCCCGTGAATGGCTGCATTCGCGGGAGTTCCTATCATATTTACACATGACTGTCCACTGCTAATTGAGATGTCCGTCATGCAAGCATTCATGTTAGCTAATGGAGGCTTCGTAGATGGAATGAATAGAGCGGGACAGAGTCTCATCGAATTCCTCAGCTGTCTGCTGCGCTGTTAATCCTACCGACAAGGCGCGTGAGAAGCTGGCAATGAGTCCATGATTGCGAGCCAGTCTTTCATTTGCTTCATCTTGATCGTATCCGCCTGACAAGGCTACAACGCGGAGCACATGCGGATCTTCAATCAATTCACGATAGAAATCATCGACAGTAGGGATGGACAGCTTCAGCATGACTCTTACGTCTTCGCCAAGCGCATTCAATTGCTTCAGAAGCTGATCCTTCAATATTTGTTCCGATTGCTGCTTGTCCTTGCTATAGATGTCGACTTCAGGTTCAATAATTGGGACAAGACCCATAGACCAAATCTGCTTGCCGACTTCGAATTGCTGTTCGACTACTTTACGTATTCCTTCTGCGTTCGCTTCCTTAATGACTGAGCGCATCTTCGTGCCGAAAATATGTTTCTCGACTGCACGCTTCAGTAGGTCGTTCAGATCAGGCATAGGCTTCATCAGTTGAACCCCCTGTTCAAGATCAGCCAATCCTTTGTCCACCTTCAAAAAAGGAACGATGCCTTTCTTTTCCCACAAATAATCTGCGGTAAACTGTCCATCGATCGTCCGATCCATCGTATTCTCAAATAAGATGGCCCCCAATATGTACTTCGAATCAAATGCCGAGCTTGTAATTATGCGTGTACGCATCTCGTGAACCTGCTCGAACATTTCCTCGTCATTGGAGTAACGATCTTCTGTAACCCCATATTGCAGCAGAGCCTTCGGCGTGCTACCGCCACTCTGATCCAATGCTGCAATAAAACCCTCTCCCGTATGAATTCGTTCCACTTGTTCCTTGTTCATTGATGTTTCTCCTTCCTATGTGTGGGATGGATGACCTCGACACTTCGTATACGCAACGTATCTAAGAATGAGGTCATAATAGAAACAGAACTTGACGCGTTCACATGAGCCTAGGCGTTCAAACCGTATTGAACCAATCTAGAAGCATTCGTTCATCGGTTAGGTTTGCCCATACGTCAGGTAGAGTTTCTTATATTGTACAATAAATAATCGTTCTATGCACCGACATATCACCACTAGTTCATAAGCGCTGCTGCTGCAGTGTGATCCGATCGGATATAACATATATCGAACCGATAATGAGGAGTGGAAACTGCAGTAAATAGGTCAGGGGGAGAAGTTGGAGAGGACAATATATTCTTCGTTATCCTTATTCATTCCTCGGAAGGGTAAAAAGAAGAGGAGCTCATATCCGAATGATACGGGCTCCTCTATTTATTCTGCTTCAATAATTTCTTTTACTTAACAACTGAATGTTAGGAAGTGCTCGTCCAATTCACGCTTATTTAATCACACGACGTGCTGTTTTAAAGGTCTTGTCCCACGCGCTGCCTTTAAAGTTGGAAATCGTCACTCCTACACCTTTCTTATACGTGTGGATGACCTTGTTATTGCCCATATATACCGATACGTGATTGATGATGCCATCACGATTCGTGTCAGAGAAGATAAGGTCTCCCGCCTTCAATTGACTCTTAGAGACTTTCGTACCCACTCGCGATTGCTCTCTGGAAGAGCGTGGTAGTTTAATCCCATGCTTTTTGAAGATATATTGTGTAAAGGAAGAGCAATCGAAAGCACTCGTTCTTCCTGATTTTGCACCAAATACATAAGGGATTCCCATATATTTCTTGCCTGTTTGAATCACTTTATTTGCTACGGAAGTAGAGGATGCTGCTTCCACCTTCATGACTGCAGCGTCACTAACAATGCTACCCGACAAGGCGAGCGTTGCGCATATTCCGATGCTGAGTAGAGTTTTTCCCATTCGTGTTGCCATGATGTTGTTCATGTTGTAATCCTCCTTATGGATAAACAAATGTGATAGCCGACTAGTTGACTCGCAATCAGCATAGCATATCTTTTTGCGTCCATAATCTTCCTTCGATCCGTGAATCCCGCACCACTACAGCAAATATCGAGCTTTATGATAATCAAATGAGAATCAGATTAAAAATATCATTGATAATGAGAATCAATATCTATATAATGAGAATCGTTATCATAATATTGATAATCATTCTCATACATAAGGTAATAAGGAGGCTTACATAATCAATGAAAGTAATTAAATATGGGGTCATCGCACTCATGATCGTCGTGCTTGCCGCTTGCGGGAATGCGAAGGGGGAGTCGAAGGAGGCAGGTTCGATACCTATGGCTGCGTCGACAACAAATTCAGGTCAAGACTCGCCAAATCATGTTGATAAGAAGCCGGAAGAAGTCCCAGAAGTAGAGAAGCTCTTGAAGCAATTCGGGACGAAGCAGCCAGAGAAGATAGTGACATTATCAGTCTCCATTACAGAGATTTTGAACGAAATCGGGGTAACGCCAGCTGGTGTCCCTAAGTCAAGCAATAAACTGCCAGAAGCATTTGATAACGTCCCCCGTGTAGGTTCTTCACACCAGCCTGATCTCGAGCAAATCGCTAAACTGCAGCCAGATGTAATCGTAAGCCCAATGTCTATTAAAGACAGCATTGAGAAGAAGTTGAAGCCAGCGTCATTGCCTACGGCTTATTTGCCGGCAGATTCGTTAGAACAGTTGAAATTAGCAACGACTGTACTAGGACGTGTGTTCGGCCGAGAAGACAGGGCAAATGCTTATCTGGAGAAGATTCAGCATGAGGAGCAGGCAGTACTCAATTCCGTGAAGGGAAAGTCTGCACCTAAGGTTATGATTCTGTTTGGTTCAGCTGAAGCCTTAATGCTAATGAATGACAATACATTCGCCGGAAGTATTGCTCGCAATTTAGGAGCTACAAATGTGTTGTCTGACGTAATGAAGAAGTCAGAGGACTATGTACCGCTCAATATGGAGAGTGTGATAGCTGCAAATCCTGATGCCATCTTGCTGGTCGCGCACGGCGATCCGAATGCGGTTGCCAAGAAATTTGAGGATGACGTGAAGAAGAATGGCGCTTGGGAGAAAATGAATGCCTTTAAAAATGGAAAATTGAAGGCTCTTGATTCCAAATTGTACGGTATTGCGTCTATAGTCAAGGCGCCTGCAGCCTATAAAGATATGGCTCACATTCTATTTGGTGAATAAGGGGTTCTTGCGGAGTGAAGAAGAGTACGTCACGACATAAATATATCCTACTCCTTCTAGCTGTTGCTCTGCTTGCCATTCTGACGCTGCTCTCCATCGGGATTGGGAGCGTGCAGTTCAGTATGAAGGAAACGCTAGATGCTGTACTTGGATACGGGAATGATGTCGCCAATACGATATTGTGGGATATTCGCATTCCGAGGGTGCTGATGGCGTTATGTATTGGTGCTAATCTGGCCGCCTCAGGCGCACTCATGCAGGCAGTGGTGCTTAATCCGCTTGCAGATCCAGGACTCACTGGAGTATCAAGTGGTGCGGCAGTAACGGTACTGTTCATTATGCTTGTTATTCCTGGGTATTATTCGATGGTTCCGCTCGCGGCAATTGTTGGGGGCAGTATTGCAGCGCTTATGGTTTATGGACTCGCATGGAAGAAGCACTTTGGTTTAACACCTGTGCGCATCATTTTGTCTGGGGTAGCTGTTAATGCAGTATTTGGAGGAATGATTGGACTGCTCTCCATCTTGTATAGCGACAGGCTTCCTGCTGCTCTGCAATGGTTGAACGGGAGTTTATCCAGTACCAGCATGGCGGATGTACTCGTCATTCTTCCGTATTCGTTGATAGGATGGGCAGCAGCACTGCTATGTATACGACATGCGAATATTTTGCGATTGGGCGAGCAGGTGGCACACAATTTAGGCCTTAATCTGACACATATTCGAATCCTGCTTTCTTTTATTGCGGTCTATCTAGCAGCGATATCCGTGTCCACGGTCGGACTTGTTGGGTTTGTAGGCCTGCTTGTGCCGCACATTGCGAGAATACTAATCGGCTCTGACTATCGTTATCGTCTTCCTCTTAGTCTTGTTCTTGGTTCAATGGTGCTCCTCATCGCTGATACCATCGGTCGGACAATCTTCAGTCCTGTAGAGATTCCCGCAGGAATTGTCATGGCCATGGTAGGAGGGCCGTACTTCTTATATTTGATGCGGAAAGGGGATGCCTAACCGATGCTGCATCTGTCATCACTGAATATTCGTTATGGGAACAGGCAGATTGTGCACGATTTCTCACTTGATGTGAATGAAGGCGAGGTGCTTACGATCATCGGCCCTAACGGGTCGGGCAAGTCTACTGTTCTGAAGGCAATTACTCGATTAATTCCCTGTGATAGTGGGCGAATTTGTATTGCGAATAAGGAGTTGCAGCAGTTCAGCTCGAAACAGTTGTCGCAGATCATGTGCATGTTGTGCCAATCCAATTCAAGCCCTTCGGATATGACTGTAGAAGAACTGGTTGGATATGGGCGAATGCCCCATAAGAAATGGTATGAACGGATGAATGATGAGGACAAGGAGATTATCTGCTGGGCAATGGAGCTAACGGGGATGACCTCCTATAAGGAGAGAACGGTTGTATCCTTGTCAGGCGGAGAGGCTCAGCGCGCATGGATTGCAATGGCGCTGGCCCAGCGGCCAAAAGTGCTGTTGTTGGATGAACCAACGACTTTTCTCGATATCGCGCATCAGCTTGAGGTTTTGGAATTGGTTCGCAAACTAAATCGTGATCTGAATCTAACCGTCATTATGGTGCTGCATGACTTGAACCATGCCAGTGCCTACAGTGACCGAGTATGTGTCATCCTGAGCGGGGGAATCCGCATATGTGGGACCCCGGGTACGGTATTTACATCAGAGCTGATTCGCAGTGTATATGGAGTAGATGCAGATATTCAGTATTTACCGGATCGAGAACATCCACGAATACATGTGTTGAATAAATGGAATAAGGAAGCGAGGAATGGGAATGAAGCAACAGGATAATGACAAAATGAAACAAAAATATATGAATTTTATTGATAGTGTTCAATCTGTAGTGCTCAGCACAATTGCCGAAGATGGCTCTCCGTTTGGCTCATACGCTCCCTATGTGCGGAAGGATGGCAAGCTGTATATTTATTTGAGTAAAATTGCCCAGCATTATCGGTATCTTGAGCATAATCCGTGTGTAGATGTTCTCATGATTGAAGATGAGTCCAAGACCGGAAATATGTTCGCTAGACAACGTGCTCGCTTCGCATGTCAAGCGGCGAAGCTGGACAATGAGGCGAATGAGGACATATTTGCTGCGTTTGAAGCGTCGTTTGGATCAAGTCTAATTCAGATGCTAAGAGGACTTGATTTCTCATTGTTTGAACTGACACCTACAGAAGGACGGTATGTTGCTGGGTTTGGCCAAGCCTATGATATCGATTTGGAAGCATTGCGCTTCGATCATGTTGCCAGAGATGGACATCAACAGTCTGAATCAACAACGTAGGAGGGAGATGAAGGAATGACGTATGATACGGTATCGGTCATATGGGATACGATCCAAGAACGGTTCTATCAGATGGTGCAGGAACTGACTGATGATGAATTGAGTTATGGAGTGGGCAGTGCCACAATTGGCTACATGATTAGACACAATGCAGAGGTGGAATATTTATTCACAGAGTGGTACTTTGGCCAAGAGTTGCCTGCGGATGTGGAAATTCGAACGAGTCGAGGGCCGTCAGGAGACCCGAATCGATATACAAGCATTCTTGACATGCTGCAATTGATTCAACATTCGCAACATCATATTCGTCAAGCGATGTGTACGCTGCCCGAACAAGCATGGCATGTTCCGGTGAAGTCGCCAATGGGAACGATCACACCGCTACAAGCGGTTGGACGCCTGTTGTATCATACCAGTCTTCATGCAGGGCAAATTGCCTTCATACTTAAGCATACCAATCCCGCCTCCATCTCTGCGAGGCAGCAGAGGTCTGCCCCTGCAACTTTACATTGAGCTAAGTTAGATTGAGCTACCTTGAAATCAACCTTTTGGTTGATTTCTTTTCTTTGTGTGGAGTAAGATATGTCCCGAGAGGAATGAACTGGAGGATGATGGCAAATGGTAAAGTATCTTGCATGTTCAGAAGTAGATATTTTAAACATTTATGAAGCGTTTACAGTTGGCTTTTCTGATTATATCGTGAATATGGAAATCTCCGAGGAGATGTTCAAGACTCGTTTCTTTGGCGTTGAAGGCAACCAGTTGGAGAATTCCTATATTGCGATGGATGGGGAACGCACAGTCGGACTGATACTAGGCGGATTGAAGAGATATGAAGGCATACTAACGATGCGCTGTGGAGCACTTGCAATCCATCCTGATTATCGTGGAATCGGAGTGAGCTCAAAATTGTTCGAGCTACACAAGGCTAGAGCAGTGGAGTGCGGTTGTGGGCAGCTGTTCCTTGAAGTCATTGTTGGGAATGACAGAGCGATTCAATTCTATAAAAAGAAAGGCTACTCCAAAGTATACGATCTTAGCTATTTTACCTTGAATCATCCAGCTAGTATGCTGGGCAGAAATGTTGAGGGGCATGAAATTAAGCCAATTCCGTTCGAATGTTTTGAGCGGCATGTGCATAATTGGCGCATCCCGCATATCAATTGGCAGAATGATTTGGATTACATGAGGTTGTCTGACACCAATAACTATGTCACAGCTTATAAAGACGATAAGGTCATTGCAAGTTTATGTATGAATGATAGTGGCAAGGTTAGTTTTCTCTATGTTGATGTTGAATATCGAAATCAGGGGATTGCTGCCGATATGCTTATGACCATGATAAGAGAGAAGCAGCCAGAGCGAGTATCGGTTTCTTTTGCGAATAATCATTATCTAGAAGGTTTTGTATCTAAGCATGGATTCAATCGAAATGAGCTCGAGCAATATGAAATGTATTTGCATTTGTAGATAATTTTTCAGTTGTAATCAATGATTGCCCCTCATTTAGGGACTTGGACGGGTGGATAAGCCTACATCGGGTCAATGAACTATCAGCGCACGTACAGAATATAATGATCACACGATCACGTATGCTGTAAGGATGTGTAGACAATGCCATTTATATTGCGCTTCAGTACGATAACAAGAGGTGCGATTACGTTCACTGGGAATTCTCTAGGGATCAGCCGCGCCTCTAGATTTTCTCCTGCTTGTACACCGGGTACGGCTGATGCGATCGGCTCCTTTATTATCAATGATCCGAACTCGGTGTGCGGAACGGTTCCGTCCAGTCCTGCGACTGGCGGGGGAACGACGAATATGTATATGATAAATTTCTCAACAAATTCGCTCGTCCTCCCTCCTGGAAGTACAGTTGTATACGCTGAATTGGTATGGGGCGGGACATATTTGATCAATACACCAGGCGGCGAGGATTTATCGGCCCGTTTGAATGACCCGGTCAGATTCAGTACACCAGCAGGAATGTTCAATATTCAGCCAGAGACGTTCTTCAATTACGCGGTTAATACTGAAGGCGATTTAGGTTATGTGCGATCTGCGAACGTAACGGCGCTTGTAGCCGCAGGAGGTGCGGGCACATACGGGGCTGGCAAAATCGTTGGAACACTGGTTCCGGATCCGCGTACGACTAGCTTTGCCGGGTGGTCACTCGGGGTCGTATACGTGAATCCTTCATTACCTTTCCGCAGCATGAATTTATATGTCGGAAATGTGCCGATTCAAGCTATATCTCCGCCAGTGAATGAAATGATTGGGAACTTCCAAACCCCTTCATTCGGGCCTATTAATGGGCGACTGCTGGTTAGCGCGCAAGAAGGAGACGCTTCTATTACAGGCGACTTTGTACGATTCGGTCCCAATCTGGCCAGCCTTACTACAATCCCGCAGCCAGCAGGGTTTACGAATAACTTTTTCCAATCGCTAATCTATGATGATAATGGAAATATCAACCCGACTGCCACATTCGGTGATCGCAATCCGATACCTGGTCAGCCGGGGACAAATATCATTGAAGGAAATCGCCAAGGATGGGATATTTCCAACGTAAGTATTTCCAATAGTCTCGTGAATGGGCAAACTTCTGCGGCCCTTCAATTCGGAACGAATGGCGACGGATATACTGTCAATCTGCTGGCGATTCAAATTGACAATATTCCACCGACGCTGCTGCTGGAGAAGACCTCTTTTCCTGATACAGTCACCGTTGGAGAAGAGATCGTATATACCATTGTCGTCAGCAACGATGGAGACTCCCCGCTTGTGAACACTGTACTTACTGACCCGCTACCAGCTGGTGTTTCGTTTCAATCGGTTCAAACTACGCAAGGTTCGGCATCGTTTGCTGCTGGAACGGTTACCGTAGATATCGGGACGATCCCGGTTGGTCAGAGTGTTACCGTCAATATTACCGTACTGGCAACAGCGGCTGGACTCATATCCAATACAGCTTCAGCCCAAGCCAATCAGACCGGCATCATCTCCTCAACCGCAGTCAACACCGTAAATCCTCTGCCACCTCCAATTCTAGAAATTGAGAAGCTGGACTTTCCCCCAATCGTCGCCGTAAATTCAGAACTCGTTTATATTATCTTTGTCTCCAATATTGGAGGAAGCACAGCGACCAATGTTGTTATGAATGATCCGCTTCCAGTAGGAACCACCTTTGTATCCGCTGAATCGGATCAAGGGACGATTTCGTTCGATGGCACGACAATTACGAATGAGATTGGTTCACTTGCTCCGGGAGAGACTGTGGTCATTTTTATCGTCGTCATCCCAACGGTCACAGGTACAGTCTTGAACACGGCAACGACGTTTTCAGATGAGACTGCGCCACAATCCTCTACTACCG
>Ga0209258_101157_pt1 | contig 10793 bp, 9 predicted proteins | sample Araplaol_mTSA_r2_FD_184281 | JGI IMG/M metagenome (GOLD analysis project Ga0209258, IMG submission 184281) | Arabidopsis root microbial communities from North Carolina, USA - plate scrape CL_Col_mTSA_r2 (SPAdes) (version 2) | ecosystem: Host-associated > Plants > Roots > Endosphere | place: USA...
AGCAGCCAGCCGGTCGCAAGCAAGATGGCCGGCGCACGCCGCCGTTGCTCGCGTCCTTGCAACAGGTGCGGAAGCAGTTCGGCATCGACCAGCCGCTCCAGCGCTTCGCGGGCGTTGCTTCGGCGCGCCACCCATGCCATCAGCAAAGGCAACGCGAGCAGCGCGAACAACCACGCCGGCCGCAGGAAATGGAACTGCTGCCATACGCCGTTCATGCGGCCACCTCCAACCGCCGCGCCCGCGGCAAGACGGTCGCCAACCACGCCAACACGGCCAGTGCGAGCGGCCAGCGGAACAACTCGTGCCGCGGACGCAGGGACGGGCCCTGCTGCTGCATGGGTTCCAACGCGTCGATGGCGCGATACGCATTCGCCAACTGCTCGGCATCAGTGGCTCGGAAATAGCGGCCACCGGTCTGGCCGGCGATCGTGCGCAGCATGCCTTCGTCCAGGTCGGCGGACGGATTGACCGTGCGCGTGCCGAACAGGTCGGGAATGCTCATCTCGGTGGCGCCGATACCTATGGTGTAGACACGCACGCCGGCCGCTTTCGCCGCATTCGCCGCATCCAGCGGCGTGATATTGCCGGCGTTGTTCACGCCATCGGTGAGCAGCACCACCACGCGCGCCTGCGCCGGCAAGTTCGCCAACCGCTTTACCGCCACCGCGATGGCATCACCGATCGCGGTCTCGGTGCCGGCCAGTCCCACAGCGGCACCCTGCAGTTGCGCGCGAACGGCCCCAAGGTCATAGGTCAACGGCGTGACCAGGTAGGCGCGGCTTCCGAACAGAATCAAGCCCAGTTCATCGCCACCACGGCGTGAAATGAAATCACCCGCGATGGCTTCCACCGCGCCAAAACGGCTGACCGAACGGCCACCCAGCTGCATGTCATCCGTGCGCATGCTGCCCGACAGATCGACGGCAAGCATCAGCGCACGGCCGCTTCGCTGCTGTGCCTGAGGCGGCCCGACCCATTGCGGCCTGGCGGCTGCCGCCAGCAGGCAGAGCCACGACAGCAGCAGCAGCCACATCCGCCAGTTGCCACCCTCCTCCCTCGCGGCCGCCGCGAGATGAAGGCCCGGGTGCGGCAGATGCAAAGCCTGGCCTGGCTCGGCGACTCGCAACACGCGACGCAACAGCCACGGCAAGGGCAGTAATACGAATATCCAAGGCCATGCGAACTCAGGCATGGTCGCGCTCCGGCAGCAAGGTCTCGGCGTGCAGGCCCGGCAGCGTTTTACCGTGATGGCGCCAGGCAGCCGAGAGCCAGCGGCGTACCGCCGCCGTGGTGGCGTCGACGTCGAGCTCGACGTTCGGCTTGTACATCGCGGTATCCAGCGACGCCAACGCATCCACTGTCGGCATGTCGGCTGTCACCGAAGAGAGCATCGCCTTCCATGCCTCGCCACCGAGGCGGGATGTCGAAGGGTCGAAACGCATAGCCGCGCGTCGCAACAATGCATGAAGCTCTGCAGCCAATCTTTGCGGCTGCTGGCGATATTGCGAGGCCAGCGCGTCCACCGCCGACAACAACGCCCGCTCACAAGCGCGACGCCGGCGCTGCCTTCGCCAAAACCAGCATCCGAATCCAGCGCACAGCAGCAGAAGCCCCAAGGCGAGCCACCAGCCCGGTGCCGGTGGCCACCATGACGGTGCCGGCGGCAGGTGGATGTCGCGTAATGCGGGCCCGTTGACCGGCCGTGTCGCGGCGGGAGCACCAGCCATCATCGGCGCGCTCCCGGCGACAGCAGCGCCAGCACGGCATCCAGCGGGTCGCTGGCGGTGTCTATCGTGCGATGGGGAATACCAAGCGATTGAGCCAGCGCGTTCAGACGGGTCTGCCCCGCGCCAAGCGCCTGCTGGAATTCCCGGCGCTGCCGCTCGCCCAATAGCACGACGTCGCGTCGCTCTCCTTCGTGCTCAAGCGGATAACGTCCCGCGGGTGGCAGCGACAGTTCTAAGGCATCCGCCACCACTAGCACCCGCACGCCCGCCTTGCCTTTGAGATCGAGCAGGCGACTCCGCGCGGCGTCATCGCAACTAAGTCCATCGCTGATGATCAAGACACGGTTCGCGCCACGCATGACGCGGCCGGCACGCAGTACAGCATCTGACAGCAGCTCGGGCATGGACGCATCAGCCAGGCCATCCCAGTCGGCGAGCGCGCCGCAAACAGCCAGCGCGCCACGCGTGCCGGCCAGGGGCCGCAATAGACGGTGGCCACTGCCGAACTCCATGACGCCAACGCGTTCGCCGGCACGCACCACGTACCAGGCCGCCAGCGCCGCCGCACGAGCCGCCTGCACCGACTTGAAGCGCACGCGCGTACCGAAGCGCATGCCGGCATGCGTATCCAGCAGGATCAGCAGGCGCCCTTCGCGTTCTTCCTGGAACAACTTCGTGTGCAGGCGACCGCTGCGCGCAGTGAGGCGCCAGTCGAGTCGGCGTACGTCGTCGCCCGGTTGGTAAACGCGTGATTCGGCGTAATCCATGCCACGGCCGTAGAGACGGCTGTGTTGCTGCCCGGCGCGCATGGCGTGGCTTTCCAGCCGAGGCAAGGCCGCCTTGGCGACGCGGCCACGCAATGCCACCAATTCGGCGAGACGAACCCGCGTGCGACCGTCGCCGTCGCTGGTTTCCAGTGAAGCACTCACGGCAGCGGCACGAGATCCAGCACGCGCTTGATCACTTGGTCGGGGCGCACGCCTTCGGCTTCAGCCTCATAGCTGAGCAGCACGCGATGGCGCAGCACTTCGTGGGCAATGGCGTGGACATCCTCGGGCAGCGTGTAGTCGCGCCCGGCCAGCCACGCATGCGCGCGCGCACAACGGTCGAGCGCAATCGTGCCGCGAGGACTCGCGCCCCACGCGATCCATCGCTTGAGCTCCGGCCCGTAGGCACCTGCGTGGCGCGTGGCAAGGACGATCTGCGTGAGATATTCCTCCAACGCCGGCGCCATATGCACGGCAAGCACGGCGTCGCGCGCGCTGAAGACGTCCGCCTGACTGAGACTGGGGCGCTGAGACGGTACCGGATGCAGGGTTCGCCGCGCCTGCTCCCGAGCCAACTGGAGAATCGCCAGTTCCGAGGCGGGGTCGGGATAATCGATCGTCACATGCATCACGAAACGGTCGAGCTGCGCCTCGGGCAAGGCGAAGGTGCCTTCCTGTTCGATCGGATTCTGCGTCGCCATCACCATGAAGAGCTCAGGCAGCGCCCACGTGCTGCGGCCCACCGTGATCTGCCGCTCGGCCATAGCCTCCAGCAGGGCCGACTGCACCTTGGCCGGCGCGCGGTTGATCTCATCGGCCAGCACAATGTTGTGAAACAGCGGGCCACGCTCGAACTCGAAACTGCCGGCCTGCGGCCTGAACACGTCCGTACCGGTCAGGTCCGCCGGCAACAGGTCGGGCGTGAACTGGACGCGGTGGAAGTCGGCCTCGATGCAGCCGGCCAGGGCTTTCACTACCGTGGTCTTGGCTAGGCCCGGAGCGCCTTCAACCAGCAGATGGCCGTCGGCCAGCAGCGCGATCAGCAGGCAATCGATCAGGTGCGGCTGGCCGATCACACTGCGTTGCAGTTCATCACGCACGTGCAGGAACGCCTGTTGCAGGCGGGATGAAGGCTGGGCCTCGGGCATATCCATCGATGTTTCCGTCATGGGAGCGCTATGACAGACCTTACCGCGCCCAGGAAGTTTAATGCCCATGACTTCTGGCGGCGCGGCACCACCCGTTTTTGGCCAGCCCTCAGTTACCTATGAAAAGAAAAAGGGCGGCCCAGGGCCGCCCTCTCTCATCGCGTTGCAAATCGCCTTACCGCAGGCTCTCGCTGAGGATCCGCGGCGTTACGAAGATCAGCAGCTCCGCCTTGTCGCTCTCGCGCGTCGTATTACGGAACAGGATACCCAGGCCAGGAATGTCACCAAGGCCGGGAACCTTGTTGACACTGTTCTGCTTGGTGATCTCGTAGATGCCGCCCAGCACGACCGTCTGACCGTTGTCGACCAGCACCGAGGTGTTGATCTCACGCGTGTCGATCTGGGGCACCTGGCCACTGCCTGGCACAGTAATGAACTTGGCCAACGCGTCCTTCTTCACATTGATCATCAGATAGACGCGATTGTCAGCCGTGATGGTTGGCGTCACCTTCAGCTCCAGCACCGCGTCCTTGAACTGCACCGTCGCCGTGCCACTGCCAGCTGCACCCGTCGAACTGTTCTGATAAGTCACATAGCCGATTTCCTGGCCTTGACGGATCACCGCTTCCTGCTGATTGGCGGTGATGACTCGCGGACTGGAGATCACCTCGCCACGCCCCTCAGTCTGTGCAGCCGACAACTCAAGGTCCAATGCATAGTTCTTGCTAAGGATGGCCAGAGCAAAGCTGCCTGCGGGACTGGCGGCTGGCAAGTTGACGTTGAGCCCCCCCTGATTCGGCGCGACGCCCGACGTCGTGCCGTTGCCGTTGTCAAGGCCGCCCGTTGAAATCAGGTTGTGATTACCGTCGGAATTCTGGGTGTAGTGCTGGGCCTGGATACCAAACTTCGCGCCCAGTTCCCGAGTGAAGTTGTCCGTGGCGATCACGATGCGCGACTCGATCAGCACCTGCTGGACCGGCTTGTCGAGCACGGAGATGAGCTCACGCAATTCGCGGATCTTCTGCGGATTGTCGTTGATCAACAGCGTGTTGGTGCGGTCATCGAACGACACGCTGCCACGCGACGACAGGAAACCACGCTGCGTGTTTCCGCTGCCGCCGCCACCGCCTGTACTCGCCATACTGCCCTGCGTCAGCAGCTTGGCGATGTCCTTCGCCTTGCCATAGCTGATCGGCACGTAATCGGTCACCAGCTCCGCATTGTCTTCGGCCTTCAGGCGGGCGTCCGCAATGCTCTGCTCGTACTTGGCAAGTTCGTCCTGGGGTGCAATCCAGATCACGTTGCCGTTGCGGCGCTTATCCAGGCTCTTGGCGCGCAATACCACATCCAACGCCTGGTCCCACGGAACATTGACCAATCGCAGCGTGACGCTGCCGCCGACCGTATCCGAAGCGACCAGGTTCAGGCCCGAGATATCCGCCAGGAGCTGCAGCGCCGAGCGAACCGGAATGTCCTGGAAGTTGAAGGTCACGCGGTTGCCCGAATAAACCGGCTCCTGGCCCTTGGCGAGCTTGGCGTCGGCCTTGGCGTCCTTCTTCTTGGGCGCCACTTCAACCACGTACTGGTTGCCGCTCTGGTATGCCGAGGTGTCGACGCTGCCTTTGGTGGCGATTTCCATGTGGGCGCCACCGCGCGGGCCCGCCTTGGTCACGATGGACTGCACCGGTGTGGCGAAATCGAGTACGTCAAGGCGCTGGGCCAGGTTGGAAGGCAGATTGGCATGGTCGATATCGACCACGATCTTGTCGCCCTGATGCTTCATGTCGGCGTTGGCGCCGGCACCGCTGAAGTCGATCAGGATGCGGCCTTCGCCATTCGGCCCGCGGCGGAAGTCGATGTTGGAGACCGACGGTCCATTGGCCATCGAAGGCAGGGCCTTGGAGGGATCAATGGTGGCCGCCGTTGTCGTCGTTGCCGCCTCAGTGCCGTTGTTCACGGTCAATACCAGGCTGTTGCCTTCCACGCGGGAACGATAGGTGGAGTCGCGCACCAGCTCGACGACGACACGCGTGCGGCCGGCTGCCGAGACGGCGGACACGCCCGTCGCAGCACCCTTGCCGATGTCGAGATGACGCGGCGCAGCGTTATCCGTATCGGCAAAGTCGACCGCAATGCGCGGCGGATTGCCGGTGGTGAAGATCTTCGGCTCCGGCACCGGACCCTGCGCGAAGTTCAGATGCAGCTCGATGCGGCCTCCCGGCAGCGCGTCATAGCTGATGTCCTTCAGGGTGCTGGTGGCAGCGGCGGCAGCGCTCGACCAGGCGGCGCCGAGCACCAGCAGACCTGCGATCACGGTACTGCGAGTCTGGCGCATGACACGGCCTCGAACAGTTTTGATTTGGTTGGTCATTGCATCAGCCCCTGTTTCTTATTTCTCGCCAAGCGCGATGCTGGCGGGACGTTCCATCCAGCCACCATTTCCGTTGGATACCAGTTCCACCAGGTCGATATGGTCCTCGCCGATCGCGGTGACCCGACCATAGTTCTGGCCCATGTATTCATTGCGGTGAACCCGATGGATCACGCCCCCCGGATCCTTCACCAGGACCTCCATGCCGGCACCGGTTCCCACCGTGCCAACCATCTTCAGGCTATCCAGGGCGAACATTTCCAGCGGTTCCTTCGAACGGTTCTCGTCAGGGCGCGGTCCGGCATTGGCGTTGCCCTGCTGGAGCTCGGCCGTGCTCGGACTGAACGGGTCGCGCTTGTCCTGGTCGGCGTACTGGAATGTCTCGAAGGTCTTGATGACAGGCAGCGCCGGGATCGGCGCGCCCTTCTTGTGCTTTTCCTGGTCGACCCAGTCACGCAGGTCGGACATGCCGCGCGTGCAACCACTGAGCACGAGCGCAACACCGAGCATCAACAGGATGCGCGTCACCTGGGTGGGCCTTATGGCAGCCAACTTGCTCATTTCTGCCCCCCTTTCTTAGCCGGCGCCTTGCCCGTAACCGATTTGGCATTGGCTGCCTTGGCCTCGGCGCTCTCATCGTCTTCCAGATAGCGATAGGTCTTGACCGTGCCCTGGAGCACCAGTTGGCCGCCCGGATTATTTCCCTTGGCGTCCTTGTTTTTCGGCGTCAGCGACACATCGTGCAGGGTCAGGATGACCACGCGTGGCAACGACGCCACGCCGCTGATGAAGGTGCCGAACTGGTGATAGGTGCCCACCATGCGAAGCTGGATCGGCTTCTCGGCGTAGAAGTCCTTCGGCGCCTCGGGGCCCGGCTGGAACAGCTCGGTTTCCAGACCCGCCGACAGCGCGGTCTGCGAGATGTCCACCAAGAGTTCCGGCATTTCCGTCTTGCTGGGAAGCTGTCGCAGCAGCTGGCGCAGCATGTCCTGCATCTCGTCGAGCTGCTGCTGCAGCGCTTCGAGGTTCACGGACTTGGCTTGCTTCTGCGAGAACTCCTGCTTGAGCTGCTCTTCCTTGTTGGCCGTCTGCTCCAGCGTGCTCTGCTGGTCGCTGACGTACAGATACCAACCGAGGAACACCACGATGACGAACAGCAGCACCGTGAAGAAGACCTTGATCGACTTGGGCCAGCCGCCAATGTTGTTGCGATCGAGATTCTGCAGGTCGTTGAGGAACTTCATGACTTGGCTCCTCCATTAGCGGCTGCAGGAGTCGCCGGCTTCGGCGTGGCCGGGGCGGTGCTTGCAGGTGCCGACTTCGCGGTACCACCTGCCGCAGGAGCCGGCGCGTTTGCCGGTGCCTGCGATGACGCCGGCAACACCGGAGTACGCGAATCGTCCGAACCCTCGCCGTTCTCGTCCTGCTTGGGCCGGCTCAACGCGACGTCAAGGCCGAAGGCATACGGCATGCGCGAATCGCCATGCGTGTTTTCGGTCTTGCGCAGGTCGGCATGGCCCATCCACGGCGACGCCTCGATATTGCGCATGTATTCGGCGACGCTCGCGTTGGACTGGGCGACGCCTTCCAGCGTCATGGAATCACCGACTTGCTTGAGGCCACCCAGGCGCGCACTGGCGGGAATGGTCTTCACCAGCTCGTCAAACAGGTGGACCATCTGTGAGCGGTTGGCCTGCAGCTGTTCGATGATCTGCTTGCGCGCCAACAGGCGCTCGCGGACTTTTTCCAGGTCCTTGATCTTCGCGATGCGTTCGTCGAGCTGCTTGATCTCGCCCTGCAGGTAGGTGTTGCGCTCGTTCTGGTTGTCGATGCGCATGTCCATCCAGAACACCCACAGGAACAACACCAGCACCGCCGCCACGAAGGCAGCGGCCAGCTGCATGAAGAACTCGCGCTCGCGTTGCTTGCGGCGCTCGGTGCGCCACGGAAGTAGGTTGATGTGTGCCATCAGTCGAAGCTCCTGAGCGCGAGGCCGACGGCGATCATCAGCGCCGGTGCGTCCTGTGCCAGCGACTGCGCCTGCACGCGCGGCGACAGCGACATGCGCGCCAGCGGATTGGCCACCACGCACGGCACGCCCAGCTGATCCTCGAGCATCGGACCGATGCCTTCGATAGATGCGCAACCGCCGGCCAGCACGACCTGGTCCACCTTGCTGTATTCGCTGCCCGCGAAGAAGAACTGCAGCAGGCGGCTGATCTGCTGGATCAGGGACTCCTTGAAGGGTTCCAGAGCCTCGCTTTCATACGATTCGGGCAAACCGCCCTTGCGCTTCGCGCGACCGGCTTCCTCGTAGGAAAGCCCATAGCGCCGCATGATTTCGTCAGTGAGCTGCTTGCCGCCGAACACCTGCTCGCGCGAGTAGATGGTGCGCTGGTTGCGCAGCACCGACAGCGTGGTCATGGTGGCGCCGATGTCGACCACGGCGACCAGGGCATCACGCCCCACGTTCAGCTGGTCCGCCACCATCGCGAAGGCGTTTTCCATCGCGAAGGCTTCGACGTCGATGACCTTGGCGGAAAGGCCGCCGAGATCCAGCGCGGCCACGCGCATGTCCACGTTCTCGGTGCGCGAGGCAGCGAGCAGGATGTTGTTCATTTCCGGGTTGTCGCGTACCGGCCCAAGCACCTCGAAATCGAGGCTGACTTCCTCGATCGGGTACGGGATGTACTGGTTCGCCTCGACCTGGATCTGCCCTTCGAGGTCGTCATCGGAGAGTTCACTCGGCATCGGGATGATGCGCGTGATCACGGCCGACCCAGCTACCGCCGCTGCCGCGTGCTTGAGCTTGGAACCCGAACGCGCCAGCGCGCGACGGATGGCCTCGCCCACCGCCTCGACCTCGACGATGTTCTTTTCGACCACTGCATTAGGGGGCAGTGGCTCGACCGCGTAGTGTTCTACGCGATAGCGACCGCCGGCTTGGCTGAGCTGCAGCAACTTGACGGCGGTCGAACTGATGTCGACACCAACAAGCGGCGGCTTCTTGGGTGTAAAGAGCCCCACGATTTTCCCCCTTGCCCCTGAACGCCCCCACCTGTATCGGAGGGATACGCGACGGCATTAAAACCAAAAATTAATGTAATGGCAACGGCCTACGAGCTTTTTCTCGACTCATTCGCGTGACGGCATCCACACTTGGCCGAAGTCGTCCATGGCCTGCTTTTTGCTGTGACGCGCTCGGTTCATGCCCGAGATACTGCTACATCTATACTCTGAGTTGTTTTGACTCACGTCTCGCAAACACCCAAATCATGCAAATTCTTAAGCGGTTGCTGCGCTGGTTCCTTATCCTGGCATTTACGGGTTTGCTGCTGGGTGTCGCGGCAATTGGCGTGGCCTATTGGCTGATTTCCCCTCGCCTTCCCTCGGTGGCCGTCCTTAAGGACTACCACATGCAGGTGCCATTGCGTGTGTTGTCGGCCGACGGCAAGTTGATCGCCAGCTTTGGCGAAACCCGCCGCATCCCCGTCAGCATCGGCGAGGTACCCGAGCGCCTCAAGCACGCCGTGCTGGCGGCCGAGGACGCCAGCTTCTACCAGCACCCGGGCGTGGATTGGCATGGCATTGCCCGCGCAGGCTGGCACGTGGTCGTTTCCGGCGGCGACAAGGGTCCGGGCGGCTCCACCATTACCCAGCAGGTCGCCCGCAACTTCTTCCTGAGCCCGGAAAAGCTCTATTCCCGCAAGCTGACCGAGATCTTCATCGCCCTGCGCATGGAGAGCGAGCTCACCAAGGACCAGATCCTGGAGCTCTACCTCAACAAGATGTTCCTGGGCCATCGCTCCTATGGTGTGGCGGCTGCCGCTTCCTACTACTACGGCAAGACGCTGGATCAGTTGAGCGTGGCTGAATGCGCCACCCTCGCCTCGACGTTCCAGCTGCCTTCGGTGGTGAATCCGCTCAACAGCCCCAAGCGCATGATCGCCCGCCGCAACTGGGTGCTGGGCCAGATGCTGGAAAACCATTACATCAGCAAGGGCGAGTACGAGCAGGCCATTGCCGAGGCCAACAATGCCTCGCCGCATGAGCCGCCGATCGAGGTCGATGCCCCCTATCTGGCTGAAATGGTGCGCCTGCAGGCGCTGGACCGGCTGGGCAACGACGCCCTGACCGAGGGCTACGTGGTGAAGACCACCGTGCTGAGCACCCGCCAACAGGCGGCGGTGGATGCGGTCCGCTCGGGCCTGGTCGAATACGACCATCGCCACGGCTGGCGTGGCCCGGAGGCCCATCAGGAGCTGGGCGCAGATGCCAGCAACGAGGATCTGGAGCGCGCCCTGGCCGGCTTTACCGATATCTCGGGCATGCAGCCGGGCATTGTGACCGGCGTCGCCGGCGGCGAGACCAGCATCTACCTGGCCAGCCGTGAGACGGTGAAGCTGGGCGCCGAGCAGATGGCCTGGGCCCGCCCCAAGAGCGGCACCAGCCTGCTCAAGCGCGGCGACATCGTGCGTGTGGCGCGCGACGAGAAGGGCAACTGGCAGCTGACCCAGATCCCGGCCGCCCAGGCCGCACTGGTCTCCGTCAATCCCGAAGACGGCTCGCTGCAGGCATTGGTTGGCGGCTTCAACTTCCTGCGCAGCAAATTTAATCGCGCCGTGATGGCCGCCCGCCAGCCGGGCTCAAGCTTCAAGCCGTTCATCTATTCGGCGGCGTTCGAGCGCGGCTTCACCCCCGCCTCGATCGTGAACGACGCGCCCTTGGCCCTGCCCGACCCATCGCGCCCGGGCGGCCTGTGGACGCCATCCAACGACGA
>Ga0209258_101162_pt1 | contig 10758 bp, 8 predicted proteins | sample Araplaol_mTSA_r2_FD_184281 | JGI IMG/M metagenome (GOLD analysis project Ga0209258, IMG submission 184281) | Arabidopsis root microbial communities from North Carolina, USA - plate scrape CL_Col_mTSA_r2 (SPAdes) (version 2) | ecosystem: Host-associated > Plants > Roots > Endosphere | place: USA...
CGCTTCCAACCATGAGCTGGCGAACTACTTGGCGCAGGAAGCCGCCCCTGATGCGCTTATTGCCGCCGTTAAGAACAGCGACAGCTCGCTATTGTCATCCGCACTCGGGTATGAAACGACGATGGTCAACCATGACCTTCACACTGCGGGGCACGAAGAAACACAAGTCCCGAGGCGTTGACTTAAAGAAAGCTGGAGCATATAGCCGACAGCTGCACAGCATACGCGCCGCCACTTTACCCATTGAGAAGCCGCGAGTGCGCCGCATCGCTTTGCGCAATCTGCCCGGCGCAACATTGACCAGCGAAGACACTGTGGTCGTGCCGCCAGGGGCGCCATTGAAGCCGAACCCAGCGATACGAAAACGGCTGGAAGCTCTTGAGAGCGAAAGCAGTTTCGCTTGAATTGGGATTCGAGAAGACGTAGAGCACCATTATCGCCTATCGTGCCTGTGGCCGGCGTAGCCTTGGAATTCCACCACTGCTTGACTCACCAAGAAGGGGTAACCATGTTGGACACTATCGATCTATTGGAGGCCATCGGCACGAACGCCGCTTTGCGGCACGCTTCCAACCATGAGCTGGCGAACTACTTGGCGCAGGAAGCCGCCCCTGATGCGCTTATTGCCGCCGTTAAGAACAGCGACAGCTCGCTATTGTCATCCGCACTCGGGTATGAAACGACGATGGTGAATCACGATTATCATACTGCGGGACACGGCGAAGAAAAAAATCCAAATCACTGACTGGCGGCTGCCGGCCCATGGCGGATAGCTGGTCGATTTACATTGTTAGATCACGGCGAACGTTTGCTTCGCCGTGGTTTTTTCTTGGTATCCCTGAACCGAAATCACGGCACAAAGCCAGCCTTACTTGATGCCGATCACCATCGAGTCGGGTCCGAGCAGCGGTTCGACGCGCACCTCACGGAAACCGGCAGCCGTCATCCACTCGCAGCACTCCTCGCCGGTGTAATCGAAGCCACCCAGAGTTTCGATCAGCATGTTGAGGCTCATCAGCAAGCCGAAAGCGTTGTGCTTGCGCTCGTCGTCGATGATCGCGTCGTACACGATCAGGCAGCCGCCCGGCGGAAGCGCGTCATAGCACTTGGCCAGCAGCGCCTGCTTCTGGTCGTAGTCCCAGTCGTGGAGGATGTGGCCCATGATCAACACGTCCGCCGTCGGACAGGGATCGTGGAAGAAGTCGCCCGCATGGAAGCGCAACCGATCCTGCAGGTGGTGCGCGGCCACGTAGTCGTTGAACACCGGCGCCACCATCGGAAGATCGAACCCCCCGCCGTGCAGGTGCGGATGCGCCAGTGCGATCTGCACCGGGCATGCACCCTGTGCCGCGCCGATGTCGATGAAGGTGCGGTAGTTCTGCCAAGGGAACTTCTTTGCGATGGCCTGGGCGGCGCCGAGGCTCACGCCCGTCATCGCCTGCAGGAAACTGCGCAGCGACGCCTCGTCGCGGTAAAGCTCATCGAATGGCGAGGCGCCGTCCTTCGTCCGGTTCTGCGGCAGGCCGGTGCGCAACGCATCGGTAAGCGAACCCCAGTCGGCGTACAGGCGTCTTTCCATCATCTCGAGCAAGCCGCCCACATAGCTGGGCTTGGCGCGATCGAAGAAAAGCTCCGCATCCGGCGTGTTGCGGTATTGCCCGTTCTCGCGCTCCAAGGCACCCAAGGCCACCAGCGTGTCGAGGAAATCGCGCGACGCGCGCGGGTGCAGGCCGAGCGCGCGCTCCAGTTCTTCCTTGCTGCGGGCAGCGCCTGCGAGCGCGGTGAACACGCCAAGTTCGACGGCGGACAGCATGGCCTTGGACGCCCAGAAACTCATGCCCAGCTGCAGCAGGCGATCGGGTGAAGGCGTCGAGTCGGCCGGAACGGACACGGGGGTTTCGCGAACTGCGTCTTGCGGGACTTGCATGAGGATGCTCCAGGGTTGTTGACGCGTCGTGCAGCGCCAACCCCTGACTCTCAGGCGCGTTCCGTATCACGTGTGGTTGTGGAGCGCAGAATCTATCGCCAAGTTCTTGCGCAAAAAACACAACTTTCGACGGTCAACGAACGTCATAGGTCCTACGTCATGCTCCGTGGCCGAAGCATGCGCCACGGCCGCCTCGTTCATGGCTGCCGTGGCGCGCGGCGCGTGCCTCAGGGAGCCTTGTTGCCCTGCAATTGCTCCACGACGGCGAGCGACTTCGCCACGTGCTCCTGCGGATGCAGGTGGTCGGTTTCGGAGTCGAACACCGCCGCGATCTTTCCATCGCGGCCGATCACGAAGGTGGTGCGCGAGATGAAGCCGTGGTCGATCACGGCGCCCTGCACGTCCTTCGCGCCAGGCACGGCGGCCGACATCTTCAGGTTGTACGACGCGGCGATCTTGCCCTGCGGATCGGAGGCGATGGGGAACTTGCCGGCGCAGAAGTCCGGATCGGCCGAGAACTTGTTGAGCCGCTGGATGCTGTCGGCGGAGACGCCGATGATCGTCGCGCCCGCGGCCTGGAACTTCGCCGCCTCGGTGGCAAACGCATGGGCCTCGACGTCGCAACCACCGGTATAGGCGGACGGGAAGAAATAGACCACCACCGGGCCATTCTTGAGGGCGTTGGTCAGCGAAATTTCCGAGGCCTTGCCATCCTTGCTCGCCTGGGCGGTGAACGCGGGGGCGGCCGCGCCCTGGTTCAGGGCGGCAAATACGGGCGGCGCCATCAGGGCTCCGGCCACCAGGGCACCGACCGACAGCGACAACACGAGACGCTTGTTCATTGCATAACCCTCGACATGCTCATGGAAAGGAATGGGTGCGAAAGCTTGGGTCCGCCGGGGTATCCGGGCTTCCGGCCGGGCCATGCCATCGGCCTCGCGGAGAAATATCGTGGCTGCGAAATCGTCATCGGCTGCGGATCCCGGGTGAGTGCCGCCGCAGCATGCAAAGGTTGCTTTCACCCGATGGCCCGCGCCGGCCGGCGAAGAACGCATCGCCCGGCGAGCATGTGCCTCATCGGGCCTGGAAGCAATGCACGGCTGCAGGCGCCTTGAGATCAGTTCGCTGGCGCGGCGGGTTTGGTTACGCTCAGGGCGGTACCGGCCGCGGCGATGATGATGGCCACGATGGCCAGCCATTGCAGCGGACTGAGGTGCTCGCCCAGCAGGGTGACTCCCGCCAGCGCCGCGACTGCAGGTTCCAGGCTCAACAAGGTGCTGAAGGTGCGGGCCGGCAAACGGGTCATCGAGACCATCTCCAGCGAATACGGCAGCGCCGAACTCAGCAACGCCACGCCGAGCGCATAGGGCAGCAGCGCCGGCGACAGCAGGGTGGCACCGGCATGCGCGACACCGAACGGAATCGCCACCAGCGCGCCGATCGATGTGCCCAGCGTGACCGCGTCGGCGCCGTAAGTGGCCCCCGATTTCTTGCCGAACACGATGTACAGCGCCCAACCCACGCCGGCGGCAAGCGCGTACATCACACCCACCGGATCGAGCGCATGCGCTTCGCCACGCAGCGGCAACAGCAGCACGAGGCCCGCCACCACCAGCGCGATCCACACGAAATCGACCAGGCGACGCGAGCTGAACATGGCCAGCGCAAGGGGCCCGGTGAATTCCAGAGCCACCGCGATGCCAAGGGGAATCGTGCGCAGCGACAGATAGAACACCAGGTTCATCACGCCCATCGAGAGGCCGTAACCCCATAACGCCAGCCGATCGCGGCGCCCACCCCAGCGGCGCCACGGACGTCGCCACAGCAAGAGGAACAACGCGCTTAGGCCCAGTCGATACGCCGTGGCGCCCTGTGCGCCGACCTGCGGAAACAGATGCTTGGCCAGCGACGCGCCACACTGGTACGAAACCATGGCGATCAGCAACGCACCAAGTGCAAGCGCAATCTGGCCGACGTTGGAACGTGACGTCATGGACGTGGCATGGCCGGGAGGAGGAGCTGCCCATGATGCCAGCAAGTGGAGGCCATACCTATCTCGATGCTTGCGCAGCCCGCCAACGCATGGGTGCAACATCCCATGCCATGCCACACACACGTCTCCCGACCACGCTTTTCGCTATCCTCGGGAAACCTGGCCGCTGCGCTATCGGGACTTTGCAGGAGCTCGCATGACCTCCGTTCGCCTGACCGACCTCGCCCACGGCGGTGGCTGTGGCTGCAAGCTCGCGCCGTCCGTGTTACAGCAGCTGCTCGCCGACAAGGCAGCGTCCATGCCGTTCGCCGGGCTGCTGGTGGGCACCGAAACCGGCGACGACGCCGCGGTATGGCAAGTGGACGAACGCACCTGCGTCATCGCCACCACCGACTTCTTCATGCCCGTGGTGGATGACCCGTACGACTTCGGCCGCATCGCCGCGACCAACGCGCTGTCCGACGTGTATGCGATGGGCGGCAAGCCGATCATGGCGCTCGCCATCCTCGGCATGCCGCTGGACAAGCTGGACGTGGATACCGTGCGGCGCATTCTCGCCGGGGGCGACGCGATCTGCGCCGAGGCCGGCATTCCCGTCGCGGGCGGCCACTCGATCGACTCGGCCGAGCCCATCTACGGTCTCGCCGCCATCGGCCTCTGCGCACCATCGCAGCTGCGCCGCAACGCCACCGCACAGGTCGGCGACGCGATCATCCTGACCAAGGGCATCGGCGTCGGCATCTACTCGGCCGCCTTCAAGAAGCAGGCGTTGTCCGCGGATGGCTATGACGAAATGCTCGCCTCGACGACGCTGCTCAACCGCATCGGCCACGAGCTCGCGCAAGACGGCGACGTGCACGCCATCACCGATGTCACCGGTTTCGGTCTGCTGGGGCATGGCCTGGAAATGGCGCGCGGCAGCGGCCTGACACTGCGCATCGAACTCGCGCACATTCCGTATTTCACCCAGGCGGAAAGCCTTGCGCAGGCCGGCTACATCACAGGCGCGTCCAAGCGGAACTGGAACAGCTACGGCGATGCCGTCTCCCTGCCTACCGATATGCCGGAATGGCGCCGTGCGCTGCTCACCGATCCACAGACCTCGGGCGGCCTGCTGGTGGCCTGCAAGCCGGAGAAGGCGCCATTCATCTGCAGCATGATCGAGGCGGCGGGCTATCCGAGCGCACGCATCATCGGCGCGGCGGTAGCCGGCGATGCAGGCATCGACGTCGTGTAGCGAGCCGCCAGCGAGTGGCGGAAGAGAGTGGGAGTCGAACCCACCCGAGACAGGATGACCTGCCTCACCCGGATTTGAAGTCCGGACGCCCCACCGGAGACGATTCTCTTCCATGTGGCAAAGCTGCTGCAGGAACGGGTCCGAACACGTCGAGATATCGCGCCTGGACCCTGCGCAAGGTGCCCCGATTGAGGGTGACCCCCTGGCGGTCGAAGAATTCTAGTATCTGGATGGCTACCTTACGACCATTGTCGAGGCGGTCGCGGAACTGGGCCGCCGTGAACCTGCCATCCGCGGCCTGCGCGGCGATGTCGGTGGCGATCAGCACCATTTCATGCGTGGTCGTGCGCAGAAAGAAGTGATCGTGCGCCACCTCATCGACCAGGCCCAGTCGCGCCGCGAACTTCAGCAGCTGCCGCACGTCCTGCTCGGGGCGCATGAGCATGCCTGCGATGTCGCGCACGCGCGGCGGGCGGAAACGGACCTCACCGCCGATCAATGGCGCCACCAGGCGCCACTGCGCTTCGCGTTCCGGGCTCAGTTGCAGACTATGGCTGGCGAGGCGCACGAAGCCGCCATCGCGAACGATATGCGCGGCGAGGTCGGGATGTTGCAGCGCCAGCGCAAATGCCGCAGCGGGCAGGCGTGGCTGCAGCGCCAGCCGCAGCTTTTCGCGAACGACGCCCTGCACGTCCGGATGCGCCGCGTGGAAGGCTTCCAGGTGTTCGATGAGCCGGGACACGAGCCGCTGCCAATGCGCGTGCGTCATCGCAATGCGCTGCTCGTCGGCATCGAACAGCATCGGCGAAAGCGCGGCCACGGCCTCGTCCACCCACGCCTCGGACAAGGCGCGGTCGCGCGCAAAAGAGAGCAGATCCCACGCGCAAGGGGCCGAGTCCAGCAACGCCGCGAAAGCGCGTTGCGGATCGTCGATGGCCAGCGCGGCGCGCTGTGCCACGCGCGCATCCGTACGGCGCTGCCGCGAGGGAGCGCGCAGGTCGATGAAGTGCCCCCCGCCGATCGTCCGTTGGGCCGACACGTCGCGCAGCACGAAGCGGTCGAGCACGGCGGCAGCGATCGGGCGCTCGAGTACCAGTTGGACGTCCGCCATGGCTCCCGGCTGGAGCAGGCCATCTTCGAGCAGTACGATGCGCGCGCCGACGTCGGTGGCGCCGTGATGCAATCGCGCGGGGAACCACTGGCCTATCGGTTTCGACTCGCCGGGAAGCAAATGCAGTCGCGCGTCGATGCGATCGGTGGGTGCGTGCAGCATCGGATCGACCACCATGTCACCCCGATGGATCGCATCCTTGCTGACGCCTTCGCCCACCAGGTTGAGCGCGCAGCGATCGCCCGCGCGACCGATCTCCATCGGCCGGTTCTGTGCGTGCAGCGAACGGACGCGCGCTTTCAGGCCTGAAGGGCTGATCACCACCGCGTCCTTCATGCGCACGATGCCCGACAGCACGGTGCCGGTCACCACCACGCCGATGCCGGCAAGGGTGAAGACGCGGTCGACGGCGAGGCGGAAGCGGCCTTCCGCGGCGCGCTCGCTCAGCGTGTGCGCCTCGAGCGCAAGTCGTTCGCGCAATGCCTCGATGCCTTCGCCGGTCACCGTGGACACCGGCAGGATGTCGGCGCCTTCCAGCACGGTGCCCGCGGTGACTTCGCGAATCTGCGCCGTCACTTCGGCGAGGCGTTCAGGTGTCGCCACGTCCGACTTGGTCAACGCCACGATGCCGCGGCGGACATGCAGCAGGTCGAGGATCGACAGGTGTTCACGCGTCTGCGGCATGACACCGTCGTCGGCGGCAACCACCAGCAGCGCGACATCGATGCCGCTGGCGCCCGCCACCATGGTGTGCACGAAGCGCTCGTGTCCGGGCACATCCACGAAACCGACGATGGATCCATCGTCCATCGGCAGATAGGCAAAGCCGAGGTCGATGGTGATGCCGCGGGCTTTCTCTTCCTTCAACCGATCGGTATCGACACCGGTCAGGGCTTTGACCAGCGATGTCTTGCCGTGGTCGATATGCCCTGCGGTGCCGACGATCATGGCGTATCCACCAGGTCGCCGGCGTCGAGCTGCGCCAGCGAATCGAGCAACGCTGCTTCGTCGTTCTCGGGCAGGCAGCGCAGGTCCAGGCGCAGCGCGCCCTCGGCGATGCGACCGACGATGGGACGCGCCAGCGCGCGCAGCGATGCAGCGAGTTGCTCCAGCGAACGCTGGCTGCCGCGCGAGCGGATCAGCAGCGCCGCACTGGCCAAGGTATCCAGCGGCAAGGCTCCCGACCCCACCTGGCTGAAGCAATCGCCCACGTCGACGGAGAACATCTCGCCGAGCCGCCCGGCAACATCCGGCCGCAACCGCTGCGCCTGCGCTTCGATGCCGGCCTTGGTTCGCGCGAGAAAACGCAGGGTCGGCAGGCGCTCGGGCAGGCGATCAGGATCGCGATAGAGGTTGAGCGTGGCCTCGATGGCGGCGAGCCGCACCTTGTCCACGCGCAATGCGCGCTTCAGCGGATTGCGGTTGATCTGTTCGATCAGCGCGCGATCGCCCACGATGAAACCTGCCTGCGGACCGCCCAGCAATTTGTCGCCGGAGAACGTCACCAGCCGCGCGCCCTCTTCCACCGCCTCGCGCACGGTCGGTTCCTTCACGAGGCCATGGACGGACAGATCCACCAGGCTGCCGGAGCCCAGGTCGTTCAATAGAGGCACGCCCACCGCGTCGCACATCGTGGCGAGTTCGCGCGCACCCACCTCCGCGGTGAAGCCCTGGATCCGGTAGTTGGAGGTGTGCACCTTGAGCACCAGCCCGGTGTGCTCGCCCATCGCATTGCGGTAGTCGGCGGGATGCGTGCGGTTGGTCGTACCCACTTCGACCATGCGCGCGCCGGCGCGCGCCATGATGTCCGGCATGCGGAACGCGCCGCCGATTTCGATCAGCTCGCCACGCGATACGACCGCTTCGCGCCCGAGCGCGAACGTATTGAGGCAAAGCAGCACCGCCGCCGCATTGTTGTTCACGACGGTGGCGTCTTCGGCACCCGTCAATTCGCAGAGCAGACCGCGTACGTGATCGTCGCGTTCACCGCGCACGCCGTCGGCGAGGTCGAACTCCAGCGCCACGGCATGGCGCATCGCCTCCACCGCCGCTTCGATCGCCGTCTCGGCGAACACGGCGCGGCCGAGGTTGGTGTGCAACACGGTGCCGGTGAGATTGAACAGTGGACGCAGGCCCGGCAGGTGCGCATCCAGCAGTTCGCCCGCGCGCAAGGCGAGATCGGCCGCGTTGGGCGCCGCCACGGGTGCCACACGCAACACTTCGCGTGCTTCATCGATGACCTGGCGGATGGCGTCGGTGGTGGAGGCACGCCCGTGGCGTTCCATCACCGATGCAGCTTCCTCGGTGGCCAGTACGGCGGCCACCGCCGGCAGCTGGCGTAGCAGGTTGACCTCGGAATCGGCCATGGCGCTCCATCCAATGCATCGCCGCATCCTGCGGACGACGAAGGCTAAGGACACCTATGCTGCGGTGCCGACCGCGCAAGGGTCAAGGCAGGCGCGCGGGATGACGCCGCCTTCACGCCGTCGCATGGTTGGATGCACTGCCCGACGCTTGACGTCGGCGAAAACCCTGCCCCTCCTGCAGTGCGTCCGGCCTGCAGCCTGTGGGCGATATCGTGCCCTGTAGGGCCGTGATATCCGTCTTGCCCGCAGGGGAAGCCATGCCCGCCGCCGCCCTATCGTCCACGCGTACCGTTCGCTGGTTTGTATTCGTGTTGCTAGCCGTCGCCGGCCTGTTCTACGTGAAGTGGTATCCGTATTACGGGCGCGCCTTCGTCGCCGCCAGCCAGCATTCGATCGGGCATTCCATCCTTATGGGCGATGCGCCCAGCGCCCCGGCGCCCTCATGGAGCGCGGCGCTCGGCTACGCCTTCGCGTACGGCAAGGCGATCTGGCAGGCGATGGTGCTGGGCCTGCTGCTGGGTTCGGGCATACAGGCCCTGCTGCCGGTGAACTGGGTGCAGCGGACGCTGGGTGGCCGCGGCTTCGGCAGCGTGCTGGCGGGCGGCCTGCTGGCGATCCCCGGCATGATGTGCACCTGCTGCGCGGCACCGGTGGTGGTGGGGTTGCGCAAGCACCAGGCGGCGCCCGGCGCGGCGGTGGCGTTCTGGCTGGGCAACACCACGCTCAACCCCGCGACGCTGGTGTTCACCGGCTTCGTGCTCGGCTGGCACTGGACGCTGCTGCGCATCGCGCTGGGCCTGCCGATGGTGTTCGGCCTGGGCTACCTGGTGAACCGCATGCCCGGGACGACGATGCCGGTCGTGGAACTCCCACCGCGGCAGCCCGAGCCGCGCTCCTTCATGGAAGTGATGCAACGCTGGATGCGCATCTTCGTGCAGATGGCCGTCCGCCTGATTCCCGAGTACCTCGTGATCGTGCTGGTGCTGGGCGCGGTGCGGGCATGGATGTTTCCGCACGTCGGCCCCGACATCGGCAACGAGTGGTTCTGGATCGTGGCGTTGGCGCTGGCCGGCATGCTGTTCGTGATCCCCACCGCCGGTGAGGTGCCGATCGTGCAGGCCATGCTGGCGCTCGGCCTCGGAGGCGGGCCGGCGGCCGCGCTGCTGCTGACCTTGCCGCCGGTCAGCCTGCCGTCGCTGGCGATGCTGGGCCGTTCGTTTCCCGTGCGCACCCTGGTCGCGATTGCCGTGGCGGTGGTCGGCTTTGGTGTCCTCGGCGGCGCGCTGGCCGCCTGGCTGGGCATGCACTGAAGCGTGCGGACTAGTCCGTCACCGCTTCACCGTCGCCAACAAGCAGGAACGGGTTGGGCGCATGCCGCGCATAACCGGCCTCCGCGACCAGGATGTCCAGGCCGAGCGAGGCGAGATCATCCGCATAGGGATCCACCTTGGTGTCCTGCACCTGGTAGAGCAGCTTGGCGTAGGTATGGCACTCGCCGCAGGTCTCGGCCTTGATCAGGCCGGGATCGCCTTCGATGCCCTGCAGCGACAGGCGACGCGTACCACCACAGGTGATGCACACCGCACGCACGTGGTTCCACGCGGTGGAACACAGCGAGCAGTAGAGAAAACGCGTACCCGGCGTCGTACCGATGGCAGTGATGAGCCCATCGACCGATGGCGAACCGCAGCAGGGGCAAAGGCCGCGCTCTTCCAGCAGCCGCAGGTCGGCGGCTTTCAAGCGTACGGCGGAGCTGGTGAAGTAGACCTGCAAGGCGGCCGCGACATAAACGGCCGCCGCTGCATCGGCGGCGGACAAGCCGCCCCGCAGGAACTGGTCGGCGAGTTTTTCCAGCGCTGCCTCACCACTGCCGCGCAGCTGTTCGATGGCGCCACGTGCTTCCGCCGGCAACTCGCTGCGAGCAACGTGATCGAGCAGCACGGCGAGTGCTTCGCGCCATGAGGGATCGCGTTCGTGGCCATCGGCCGCCAGCGGCGGCAGGCGCGCGGCGACAGCCTGGTTCACGCTGGCGTCGCTGAGCGAGGCACCCGGCGCCAACGTCGTTGCCGCCTCATGCTGCGCGCGCGACAGCATCGCCATGAAGCGCAACCACGCTTCCATCGG
>Ga0209258_101164_pt1 | contig 10731 bp, 8 predicted proteins | sample Araplaol_mTSA_r2_FD_184281 | JGI IMG/M metagenome (GOLD analysis project Ga0209258, IMG submission 184281) | Arabidopsis root microbial communities from North Carolina, USA - plate scrape CL_Col_mTSA_r2 (SPAdes) (version 2) | ecosystem: Host-associated > Plants > Roots > Endosphere | place: USA...
ATCCTGGACCCGACCAAGGTGACCCGTTCGGCCCTGCAGTTCGCCGCCTCGGTGGCCGGCTCGATCATCACGACCGAAGCGGCCGTGACCGAAGTGCCGAAGAAGGACGAAGGCCATTCGCACGGTGCGCCGGGCGGCATGGGTGGCATGGGCGGCATGGACTTCTAAGTCAACGCCTTCCGGCATCGCTACAGAGAAAACCCCGCCTTGTGCGGGGTTTTCTTTTGGCCGGAATCGGTCGCCGCTGCGGGCGCTGTCGAAGGGATGCGGGTGGTCGGGCGCCTTGTCGTTGCGAAGCGCCCGGCAACGCTCACGATGCGGCCAGCGCCATGCGCGTGCGCAATCCCAGCGAAATCAGCAGCGTCGCGGCGACCAGTATCAGCGCACTGGCGGCGAACACGCCCTTGGCGCCGCTCATGTCGAAGATCGCACCACCTGCCGCGGCGCCCAGCGTAATCGCCAGTTGCACGGCCGCGACGATCAGGCCGCCGCCGCTCTCCGCCTCGTCCGGAACGGTGCGTGTGATCCAGGTTGACCACGCCACCGGCACCGCGCCGAACGCCATGCCCCAGAGCGAGACCAGCACGGCGTGCGCGACCGGCACGCGTCCCAGCATGACCAGCGCGAAACCGATCAGCGCCATGAGCAGAGGCATCGCCAGCAGGGTAAGGCGCAGGCTGCGCTCCAGCAGGATGCTGGCGAGCGAGGTACCCAGGAAATTCGCCACGCCGAAGCCGAGCAGGATGGCCGAAAGGCCGTTGATGCCCATGCCGGTCACGCCTTCCAGGAACGGGCGCAGGTAGGTGAAGAAGGCGAAGTGGCCGGTGAACACCAGCAGGCAGGCCAGCATGCCGCGGCCCATGCCCGGGCGTTGCAGCACGTCGATGAGGGTACGCAGGCTGGTGCCGCCCTTGGGCGGCATGCGCGGCAACGTGGCCAACTGCCACAGCAGGGCCAGCACGCCCAGCCCGACGGCGAGCACGAACACCTGGCGCCAGCCGATCAACGCGCCGAAATAACTGCCCAGCGGCGCCGCGGCGATGGTGGCGAGCGACACGCCGCTGAACATCAGGGACAGCGCGCGCGGCACCATGGCTTCGGGCACCAGGCGCATCGCAGTGGCCGCCGACATGGTCCAGAAGCCGCCGATGGCGATGCCGAGCAGCACGCGCCCGGCCAGCACGGCGGCCAGGCTGGGCGCGTAGGCCACCAGCAGGTTCGAGGCGATCAGCAGCGCCGAGAAGGCCAGCAGCACCCGACGGCGGTCGATGTTCCGCGTGAGCGTGGCGATCAGCAGGCTGGTGACCATGGCCACCGCCGCGGTGGCGGTCACGGCCTGGCCGGCCAGGCCTTCGGTGACGCCCAGCGTGGCCGCCATCGGGGTCAGCAGGCTGGCCGGCAGGAATTCGGCGGTGACCAGTCCGAACACCCCGAGGGTGAGCGAGAACACCGCGCCCCAGGCCGGTTTTTCCTGGTCCGGACAGGCCATCTCGTCCATACATGCGTTCATCGGCGACTTCTTTGGGTAGGGAGGCGTGCAGGGTAGGTCGCGGGCGCCGGACGGTCTATGATGATCGCTCCGTCATTCTTGATTGATCGTCCGAAACCATGGCTGCGATTGCTTCCCCTCCCGCCGACGCCGACCTGGCCAGCGAGCTGCTGTTGGGCATGCGGCTGGTCGGCGTGAAGTACAGGCGGATCGAGATCGGTGCGCCGTTCGGCCTGCGCTTCGGCCACGCGCCGGGGCGCGCGCAGTTTCACTTCGTGGGCCGGGGCCCTGTGTTCCTGCGCGCTCCCGGCGGCACCGTGCATCGGCTGGAGACGGGTGACGCGGCGCTGCTGCCGCAGGGTGGCGAGCATGCCCTGCTGTCGTCGCCGGACAACACCTGCCGGGATATCGCTGCGTTCGACAGCGTCGACCTGTGTGCCACGGTTTGCGACGTGCGGCAGACGCCCTGCCACGACGGCGCGTTGATCTTCACCGGCTGCATGGAATTCGACCTCGGCGGCATGCAGCTGCTGGTGGCGGCGATGCCGGAAGTGATGCGCGCCGACACCCTGCTGGAACGTTATCCGGAACTGCGCGCGATGCTCGATGCGATGGAGCGCGAGGCGCAGGCCCGGCGCGCCGGCTTTGCCGGCATCCTGGCGCGGCTGGCCGACGTGGTGTCCGCCTTCATCGTGCGCGCCTGGGTGGAATGCGGCTGCGGCGACGCCACCGGCTGGGTGCAGGCGTTGCGCGATCCGCGCCTGGGCAAGGTGATTCTCGCCCTGCATCGCGAACCCGGTCGTCCGTGGACAGTGGCCCAACTGGCGGCGGAGATGGGCAGTTCGCGCTCAGTGTTCGCCGAGCGCTTCCTCGCCGTCACCGGCATGACGCCGGTGCGTTACCTCACCGAGCTGCGCATGCGCCTGGCCGCCCAATGGATCGGCCACGACCGCCAATCCATCGAAAGCGTGGCCTACCGGCTCGGCTACGGTTCGCTCGCCGCCTTCAGCCGCGCCTTCAAACGCACCGTGGGCCACCCGCCCGGTGCGGTGCGCGTCCGCGCGGACGGATAGCGCAAAAAATTTACTGAATCCATTTCCGTTTTCGTCGGGCCGGACGTCTTACAGGTGTCACAGCCACCACGCGGGACGCGCGCGCCTTGAACGAACGGAATCTTCTGCCTGGGGAGGACCCCCTGGACGCCGACCTGGTGTTCGCGGCTAGCGGTTGCGCCTACGCGGCGCAACGCTCCCTGGAGCGCGAACTGCATCTGGCGAGGCCCGAGCGCCCGTCGATGGCTGGACAACGGGAGAGAGCCGCCACGGATGGCACCTTTTCGTCGTCCCTGTGGTGGCGGTCGTTGCACGGCCGCAGCGACTGGGTCGGGCATGCGGGCCAGCGCGCCATCATGGCCGCGAAGTACCTCGTGCGGGCCGCGAGCTTGCCGTTGCGGCATCAGCGTTATCTGGCCTTTCTCGATTCGCATCCGTTGTTGCGCGCCTGCGTTGCCTGCGACCCGCGATTGCAGGAGCGCCACCTGCATCGCTTCATCCATCGGGGCTGGCATCGCGCCACGCGCCTTCGCGGCGTGCAGAACCATTACCGCCTGTTGCTGGAGCGTTGGCCCGAAACGCTGTTCGAGTCGGTGTACGTACACGGCCGCGCCACCCTGGGCGAACTGCAACTCAAGGACGGGAGCGTGCTGAAGCTGCACCTGCGTTCGCCGATCTTCATGGGCTGCGAGGGCGAGCTGTCGGTCGAACTGGGCGATGCCGACGACCGTGCGCTGTATCGCCTGGTGTTGACGGTGATCGACGAGCACACCATGGCGATCGGCTGCATCCAGGGTCCGGTCGGCGAGCAGGCGCGTGAGCAGGTGCGTGTGCTCACGCGGCAGATGCATGGCATGCGACCCAAGCAACTGCTGCTGGTGCTGGCCTATGCGATGGCCGGGCAATGCGGGGTTCGCCACATCATGGGCGTCAGCAACGAGGCGCACCCGCTGCATGGGCGCTCGCGCTTCATGGCCGATTACGACGCGTTCTGGCGCGAGCAAGGCGGTTGCGCGAGCGGTGATGGCTGGTTCGTGTTGCCGCCGACCTTGCATCACCGCAGCGAGGCCGACGTGGAAAGCAAACACCGCGCCGCGTTCCGCCGCCGTGCGGAACTGCGCTGGCAGGCCGTGCGTCTGTTGAACAGTGCGCTGCGGCCGGTGCCGTGGTGGCGCGACACGCCGGTGGCGGAAGCGACGGTAGAATCGACGTTTCCGCTTCCGGACGTGCCCGAGGAAGCCTAGTGGACAAATCCGCCGACATATCCGGCATGGCAGGCCCCGACCCGGCCCACGCCTTGCGCATCGCGACCCTGTTCCGCGAGCACAATCGCGCGCTGGTCGCCTACCTGCAATGCCGGCTCCATTCGCTTTCCGACGCGCAGGAAGTCGCGCAGGAGGCCTATATGCGCCTGGTAATGCTCGAGCGTCCCGAGCAGGTCGACTCGCTGCGCGCGTATCTGTATCGCGTCGCCTCCAACCTCGCGGTCGATCGTCTGCGCATGCGCAAGGTGCGCGATGACAATCCCGTGCAAGCGCCCGACGAGGATCTGCATCTCGCGCCGATTCCCGAGCGGCATGCGGCCGCGACCGGACAGCTGCATGCGCTGCAGAATGCATTGCGCGAGTTGCCCGCGAAGACCGGCCGAGCCTTCGTCATGCATGTCATCGACGGCTGCGAGATCGGCGCGATCGCGCGGGCCATGAAGATCAGCGAGCGCATGGTGCGCTATCACGTGGCCAACGCCCTGGCGCATTGCCGGGCGCGGGTGGATGAACCGGAGATGCCATGATGGCCAACCCTTCCAATCAACAGAATCTTCGCGTCGCCGCCGACTGGTGGGTGCGGTTGCGCGACGCCAAAGCCAGCGAGCAGACGACGGAACAGTGGCTCGCCTGGATCGATGAGGACGATGCGCATCTGTATGCCTTCGAGCGCGTCACCGAACTGGCGGCGCAGATGGGTTCGCTCGATGAGCTTTCACAGGCAACCCTGATGGCTGAGTTCGCACCGGCCGTCGTGTCGCGGCGATGGTGGCCGCTGGGCGCCGCCGCGGCCGCCGTGCTGCTGGTTGCGGCAGGCATGCTCGGCTGGTCGATGCTGGCGCCATCTTCCGAACCGCGGCTTTACACCAGTGCGATCGGCGCGCAACGCGATGTCACGCTGGAGGACGGCTCGCGCATGGCGCTGGGCGGTGCCACCCGGCTCACGGCGCGCTTCAGCCGCACCCATCGCGAAGTCGACCTCGCCGAAGGCGAGGCGTACTTCGAGGTCGTGCACAACGCCAGCCGGCCCTTCGTCGTGCACGCCGGCCGCTTGCGCATCGAAGACATCGGCACGGCGTTCGACGTGCGCCGCACCGGCGATCGCGTCACCATCAGCATGGCCGAGGGCCGCGTGCGCATCGTGGACAGTGCATCCGACCCGGGACGCAGTCTCGAGGCGGTAGCGGGCCAGGCCGTGTCGTACGATCCGTCCCGCCCCGCGCTCCGCATGAGCACGACCGACCCGGCGCAGGCGGCTGCGTGGCGTTACGCCCGACTGGAATTCGATAACGAGCCGCTCTCGGTGGTGGTGGCGAACATCAACCGCTATCGCCCGCATCCGGTGCGCATCGCCGATGCCGGGCTGCAATCGATGACCTTCACCGGCACAGTGAAGACCGATGCCATCGACGACTGGCTGCAGGCGTTGCCGCAGGTGCTGCCGCTTACGGTGAGCGAAGTCGGCGGCCAGACCGTCCTGTCGGATACGCGAGGCAATCACGGCAACCACTGAGGTGGCGATGCGATCAGGCAAGGCCCGTGTCAGATTGCGTTCAGCCCGCGATCCCGGCGACAAAAACGCTTGAGGCCATGTCACACTCGTGGTTTTCGCTCGCAGGACGCGAATGCCATGAAGGCGTGCGTAAAGCTGCTGCTGTCGGGCAGCCTGGTGATGTCGGCGAACCTGGCCATGCCAGTCGCTGCCGTCGCCGCCGCCCGTGTGGTGGACGATGACGCGCGCATCGAATTCGCCATTCCCGCCCAGCCGCTCGCTACCGCACTGATCGCTTTCGGCAAGCAGGCGAATATGCAGGTGCTGACCTCCGGATGCGCGATCGTGCGCTTCCGCTCGCCGGGCGCGAGCGGCGCGCTGACGCCGCAGGCGGCACTCGAGCGCCTGCTGCAGGGCACCGACCTCGAATACAGCTTCACGCAGACGGGCACCGTGGTCGTCAAGCCGCGCGAGAAGCCCGATGCGCGCGCCACGACCCGGGCATCCCGGACGCCCGCCGAGGCCAAGAACCTGATGCCGGTGGAAGCCATCGCGCTGGTGGGGCGCGACGTCGGCTTCATGGGGTCGTCCAACAGCATGGCGGGGCGCAACGATGCGGACCTCATCGACGTACCGCAGTCGGTCAGCGTGGTGACGCGCGGCCTGATGGATTCGCAGCAGCTGCTGACCGTGGCCGACGCGGTGCGCAACGTGGCCGGCGTGCAGTACGTGGAAGGCTCCGACGGCTTGCCGCTGTTCCAGATCCGAGGGTTCTACACCGGCAACGGCCTGACCGACGGCATGCCCAACAGCATCGCCGGCTCGGGCGATTTCCCACCGCTCATCGGCGTGCAGCGCGTCGAAGTGCTGAAGGGGCCGCAATCGGTGCTGGGCGATACCACGGGCAGCAACTTCGGTGGCCTGGTGAACGTCACCATCAAGCAGCCGCAGGCCGAACCGGTGCAGCAGCTGAGCGGGATGATCGGCGAGCAGGGGCAGATGCAGGCGGGCCTGGACATGGCCGGTCCACTGGGAAACGCGCCCGGTCTTACCTATCGCCTCGTGGTGTCGGGTGATTACGGCTATCGCTCGCCGCAGGGTTATCTCAACCGGCGTAGTGCCTATATCGCACCCGCCGTCGGTTGGCGCGGCGACACGACCGACCTGGTGGTCGGCGTACAGCGCATCCTCAATCGCCTGCCGATTCCCGACCACGTGGTGTTGCTCGGCGATACGCTTTCCACGGCGTCGCCCGATGGCCTCCTGCCCGGCAACCCGCGCGATTTCGCCAACTACCAGACCGATCGTCTGTATTACCTGCTCGACCAGCAGCTCGGCAGCGACTGGACCTGGCGCAGCCGCGGGCAGTATGTCCGCCAGCGCAACAACCAGCACAGCTGGACGCTGTACAACCCGATGACCAATGGCGACACCACGGCCGTGGCCGAGGCTTATCGTTACGACGACACCTACTATTCGCTGCAGAACGACCTGATCCGAACTTTCGAAACCGGGTCGCTGCAACACACGGTGACCTTCGGCGCCGACTATGCGCGCTCGCGTATCGGGCATTCCGACGACTACGTGCATGCGTATGACAACGGCGTCTACAACCTCTTCAGCAGCCGGCAACTGCCGGTGGTCGCCTCCGTCATCCAGCCGCAGGACAACGCGCCGTTGGGCGGCACGCCCTGGTCGGTGGACAGCGGCCTGTTCCTGCAGGACCAACTAGCCTGGGGGGAGCATTGGGACATGCTCCTGGCGTTGCGTCGTGCCGCGTACGAGGTGTCGACCGAAGACGTGGAAGGCAATCCCTGGACGCCGCGCCGGACCAAATGGGTGCCGAACTTTGGCGTGGTCTACAAGCTCACGCCGGACATCGCGCTGTATGGCGGCACGTCGAACGGTTTCCAGCCGGTATCGTATCTCGGCGAGAACGGACGACCGCTGGTGCCGGCGCTTTCACGCCAGCTCGAGGCAGGCGCCAAGTTCAACCTGTTCAACGAGCGCGCGCGGCTCACCGTGTCGCTGTATCGCATCACGCTCGACCACAGCTATCTGCTGGTCGACGAGCAGCCGCCCAACTTCGCCACCTTCGGGCCCGGCCAGACCAACCGTGGCGTGGAAGTGGAATTTGCCGGCGAAGTGGCGCCAGGGCTGGACCTCAGCAGCAGCTACACGAACGCCTTGATCAGCAACCACGATGGCTCCATGCCGACGGGCGTGCCTCGCCAGCGTTTCAACCTGTGGGCGAGCTACGGGTTCCAGGGCGGCGCGTTGCGCGGATGGAGCGTGGCGGGCGGCGTGATGGCGCGCGGGCGCTCGCTCGGCCAGAGCCTGGACTACACCACGTATTACACGACACCAGGGCAGGCGGAGGTGGGCGCAAACATCTCCTACCGTGCCGACCGCTGGGGCGTGACGTTCGGCGTCAAGAACCTTTTTGCGCGCCGCCTGGTCGCCGACGATTTCAACGAGACCTTCGTGCCGATGCGTACGCGGCGCAGCTACTTGTTGTCGGGTAGCTACGATTTCTGAAGGGTCGGGCACGCGCCGAAAAATCGTCGGACATGAAAAAGCCCGGGAGCGCTGCTCCCGGGCTTCTTTCACTGCGTTGCCGCTGAAGATCAGCCGCCCGTCTGCGCGCCTGCCTCGACCTTGGCATCGGTGGCAGCCTTCGCCTTGTGCGAGGCGCGCTTGCCGGCCTTGTGCGCTGCATGTTCGGTGCTGCTGGTCGCCTTGTCCGCCGTGGCAGCGGTCTTGTCGGCCGTCTTCTCGGTGGTGGCGACGGTCTTGTCCGCGACCTTGCTGGTCATGGCAGCCGTCTGGTCAACGGTCTTGCCGGCGGCGTCCTGCGCTGCCGCGGTGTTCGCGCCGGCTTCAACCTTCGCCGAGGCGGCGGCGCTCTGGGCGAACGCGGGCACGGTCAGGACGGAAGCAGCGGTGACGATGAGAGCGGCAAGCATGGTCTTACGCATGAGGAAAACCTCCAGTGTGGGAATGCCGGGAAGGCGTTGCTTCCCGGCTGGAATCCACGCTAGAGCCCGATCGCTCTACCGAACCTGAACAAAACCGGCTCGCTTAAGCCGGCAGACAGATCGCTGAATCGGCGCTGCGCGACGTGAGATTCGCGCTGCATTTGCTACTTGTTTTCCTCGGAAAGCGGCCGCCGGCCTCAATTCGTTTGGACGTCCATACGATTACTGCTGCACGCCGGCGGGCTCGGCTTGCTCAAGGCTGTCGAAGTGCGGGCCTGCCGCCTGTGCTGTCTGCACCTCGACGCGGGGCAGCAGCGGGTCGAGCTTGCCCTTCATGCGCAGCAGGGCGACGTTCGCCATGTCCTGGTCGGCCGTCTGTTCGTCACGGTCTTCGCTGGCCGGCGGTGCGCCTGGCGCACGCGTGAGCGTCGCCAGCTGCGGCGCGATCACCTGGGTAAGCGCGAAGTACGCTTCGTCGCGCATGCCAGCCTGCTCCAGCAAGCGGCCAGGCAGCATCCACGACGCGAGCGACTCCTGTTTCGGCGTGGTCGGGTTGCGCGGGTCCACCAGCAGCCACACGCCCGCCTGGCTCAGCATGTCCCTGCCGTCCACGAAGCCGGTGGCGTTGTAGGTATCGGTGAGCGCCGGCAGATGGTCGCCATAGAACAGCAGCAAGGTCGGACGCTCGCGATGAGCAAGCAGCTCGGCGAGGCGGCCGAGTTCCTGGTCGGCATGCTGCATGTGATAGAGATAGTTCTGCAGTTCCAGCTTGTTCTTGCCGGTGATGCCTTCCGGCACCGGAATGGCATCGCGCCGGGCGGCATCGGCAGGCGGCACGTCGTACGGGCCGTGCGCTTCGATGCTGATGGCGAACAGGAACTGCGGCGGGCCCGAGTCCTTCAGTTGCGTCATGATTTCATCCGTCATCGCGCTGTCGGCCATGTACTGACCGTCCATCGCCGCGTGCGCGGGGAACGACGAGCGCGACACGAAACGATCGAAGCCGATCGCGCGGAATGCCGTATTGCGATTCCAGAAGCCCGGGTCGTTGCCGTGCAGGGCGATGGTCTCGTAGCCATGCGAACGCAGCGTACGCACCAGGCTCGGCACCACCTTGTGGTTCATCTGCAGGTACGGGAACTGCAGGTCGTCGAAGTAGCGCAGCGAGAGGCCGGTGAGCACCTCGAATTCGGTGCGGATGGTGCCGCCGCCGTAGGTGGGTACATGCAACGCGCCGCTCTCGCCCTCGGCCGCAAGCCGATGCAGGTTCGGCGTGAGGTCCGCGTTTTCGTAGCCCTTCATGATCGAGGGATCGAAGAACGACTCGCTCTGCACCACCACGATGTCCGGCCGTTCACCCGCATTCGGGGCCGCCTGCAGGCGCTCGCGCAGACCTGCATCGGCGCGCTCGATCAATTGCTGCGCGGCGGCAGTGTCGGGTTTCTTGCGTGCATGGCCCTGGTGCAGGTGAAACATCACCAGCGAGCTGACAAGCCCCGAATGCTCGGCCGTCGCCTGCGCCGACCACGGTTCCAGCCACAGGTGCCGGTTACCGTAGATCTTCGTCCAGCCGGGCGTACCGGCCAGCAGCGTGCCGAGCAGCAGCATGAGCGAAGTGCCGCAAAGCAACCGTCGGCCGCGCGTACGGCGCGCGAACAGGGGAATTTCCTGGCGCCAGGCCAGCACGATGATGCCCAACGCCACCACCAACGCCAGATAAGGCCACGGACTGGCCGGCAGGTAGCTGCCCAGCAGCTTGAGGCCGCCGCGTCGCAACTGACCCAGCATGCGAAAGTCTGCCGGCATGAGCGGCGTGTTGAGGTTGCTGACCTTCAACGCGTTGATGGCGTAAACGAGCGCCTCGAGCACGAAGGCGATGCCGAAAGAGAGCAGCGGGCGCCGCGACAGCACCAGCAACAGCGTGGCGAGCAGAAGGCCCGGCAGTGCATTGGCGATCGGGAAGATCGGCTGGGCGAACGCCTGCGCGGAACCCACGCCGGTGCCGCCATCGACCAGGCCGGTGGCGAAGGTGAAGATCACCGCGAGCGACGCGATATACGCCAGGCGGATGGCGATGGAGTGCGCCGACGGTGCAGGAGGAGATGCAGACATCGTCATGGCATCCTGCGGATGGCTGTCATGGCTCGGACATCGGACTGTAATGACCCCGATATGAACCAATTGTTGTGCGCCGACGGGCAGTTGCGCACGCGAGCGCACCAAGGCCAACGCGTCGCGGCTCGCCACGGTGTACCGGCGAAGCCATCCGTGGTCATCGCGGCGTCATGTTGGACACCGGAAGCGGGCGGCATCACGCGCGCCAGTACGGCACAATGGCCCGATGACCGTTCTCCAAAGGCCCCAGGAATCCCCGGCGCTGCGTGCGCTGATCGACGATCGCTACGGTGAGCTGGCCGCGCGTTGCCGCGCGCTGGGCGTGCCGCTGCATGACGAC
>Ga0209258_101166_pt1 | contig 10710 bp, 9 predicted proteins | sample Araplaol_mTSA_r2_FD_184281 | JGI IMG/M metagenome (GOLD analysis project Ga0209258, IMG submission 184281) | Arabidopsis root microbial communities from North Carolina, USA - plate scrape CL_Col_mTSA_r2 (SPAdes) (version 2) | ecosystem: Host-associated > Plants > Roots > Endosphere | place: USA...
TGCAGAACTTCATGCACTGGCTGGGCCAGCGCGGCACGGTGCCGCTGATCCAGCAGCTCAACGCGCAGGCCGACGAGTGGCGCGCCGCCGAGATGGCGCGTGCGCGCAAGCTGCTGGCCAAGGGCGAGCCGATAGAGGCGGTGCTCGAAGCGATGTCGCGCGGCCTCACCCAGAAGATGATGCACGGCGCGATGGCCGAGCTGCATGCGGGCGATGCCGCCTCGCGCGAGCAGACGGCGCAGACGATCTCGCGCCTGTTCCTGCGCAAAGAGCGCAGCGGTACTGGCCATTGAACAGTGACGCCCCATTGCCTGGATCGAGGGAAATGCTTCGGTCAGGGCCTTCACCGTGGCGAACCGATCCACGCCTTCTATATTTCGTCATGCACCTGCCCAGCCTTCTCCACCCCTCAGTGCTCAAATTCATCTTGAGCGCTGCGCTTGCAGCTTCGATCAACACCGCAGTTGCAGCGGATCCAACCTTTATTGAAAAGTCATTGGGGGTGCAGACCGTGCGGCTGCCCGTGCTTGCAAAGTTCCCTGCGGCTTGCGAAGAAATTCGGCCGCTCGCCGAGCGCGCGGCCTCCCTGGCCCCCAAGAGCTCGAACTTCATCACCTGCTTCGTGCCGGCGGACAAGCTGGTCCTGATTCGGCAGGGCCAGGTTGCCGACCTTTACCCGTACATCACGGTGAGCGTGGATCCGCCCCATCCGAGCGGCCCGTTCACGGTGCAGGAGTTCGAGCAACTGCGCGGGGCGACCCACGCCAGGCTGGGTGACCTCAGGGCGAAATCCGGCGAGGCGCAAAAGGAGTTGCAGGCCCAGGACGCGAACATCGCCGCACGCGGCGGCGACCTCCGGCGCGAGAACTACCGGCAGCAGTTGTCCGGATTCTTCGATGTACCAACGAGACTCAAGAGCTTTTCGTTCGTCGTGAATCGCTCCGCCAAGGTCTCGGAAGCGGGCGCAAGCACTCCGCTGTGCGAAGTCAACGCCGTCAGCACCATCCTGTATTCGGGACGACTCCTGCGCGTCCTGGTGATCGATGACTGCGGCGGAACGACCCCAGGCTCGCGTGCTCAAGAGATCACCACGGCGTGGTTGACGGCGCTCTCGCGCCTGAATCCCGAGCGCAATTGATCAGGACTTCAAGCATGCGCTGAGACGCCTGCAGGAAGCAGATCATTGAGTGGATTGCGCGAGCGCGACCGGAGCCCGCACCAAGCAGATCACCAGCCGTCGAACAGCCTCAACCGCCAGCCAGCTTGTGGACTCTTAGCTTGTCGACCAGTGGAGCCGACGTTCATCGATCCGCGCTAGCACCCGGCGCCTGATCACCTGTATTGCCCATCCCGCCGGATCGAGCCACAAGCTGATGCTCCTGCGCATAGGCCCGCACGAGCATTTCGATGGTGGAAGCCACGGAGCGGTGTTCTCTCGCTGCCGCCAGCTTCAGCAGTTGCTTGATGTCCGCGGACGTGCGGATAGACACGGTCTCATCCTTCAGTCGACTCATAGTCACTTTGCGAAAACCCTTTTGTGCCGCAAATGTACGGCAACTTCCTTACGCAAAGATTGTTCCAGGAGACCGGAGGGGGCAGGATTGGCGGCACGGCTTTCGGCGCAGACAGCGATCTAGCTGGGGCGGGATCGAAAAATCCCGCATAACCCGCGCCAGCATTTGCTTCCAGTCTCCACCCCGTTCTCCAGGTACACCTTTCGGTACACCAGACCATAGAAGGCCGGCGCGGCGCAAATTACAGAGCCAAGTACGGCATCAGTGAGATGGTGGTCTACAGGTGCAATGTCAGTGGTGCACGGCAATTCACAGAAGAAGACGGACGCGCCGATGAGACAAGGAGCAGCCGGTCGAATCCGCCGCCGGGGGGCAGTTGCGTCAATCAGCGACCCAACCGCCGAACCCCAATACTGATTCAACCAGTCCGATAGGCATCCGAATACCCCTCCGGATCATCGATCCAGCGCTGAAGCGCCGCACGCGGCCATCCGCAAGCACGCCCGCCCAAATGCACAGGAGGCGGAAATTTGCCCCCGGCAATCCTGCGATACAAGGTGGCGCGGCTCAGCGCCGTAATGCGTATCACGTCGGGCATGCGAAAGAATTCGGGGCCCGCCACGCTCGAAAGGTCAACATGGCGGTGACGGGCATGGGGTTCAAATTGCATGACAACTCCTTGAAGTTGGGTCGAGCCTTCAAGTAACGGCTTGCATACCGACGGTGAATTCTGACTTGAAGACTCCGGACAAAAGCAGGACCGACACCGAAATTAGAGCAGCGCTGCCATCCGGACTCGATCCGGCAATCGCGGCCCAATCCAGCGCCCTCCATACCCGCCTCCCGCGTGGATGTGGGTCGAGCGTGCGACGACTCACGACTTCCGACAACTGACAACTATCACAGGTGGCAAAACCCTAGCCCTCGTCATCTGTGGCCACCACGATCAGACGACAACAGCGCGTCAGGCCGCGCTTTCCAAGACGAACCGATTCCGAATTGGTGGGAAATCTCGTTATTCAGCACGCGCCTAATAGCACTTAAGAATTAACTAAAGAATTGCTGAGAGTTGCCGATGTTTCATTCGTGAAGTTGTGCGCACGGCGGGCACGCGACACCCCCATGCTTAGGACTTTCGCACCCTGATAATGGGTTTGACGCTTTTTGATACAAACGCACATGAGCCCTACATGCGACGGACTGCAGGCGTGATGCCCGTATTCCGGGCGCCTGCGCCGCTACCTACGCCAAGCCAGCCGCCCCTATTCATCTACATGCCATCCGGCGGACCTGGGCGTGCGCAGCCAGTGCGCTCGATACTGGTCAAGTTCCGCTCCGATCTCAAGGATATGGACGGGAAGACGTTTGCCACCGCCGATGTCCTTTCCCGGCTGGAGCCGCGCATCAAGCGGACACCGACAACCGCAGACGCGCCGCGCCCCGCAGCCAAGACCTGATCCAGGAGTTCTCCGCACCACCCCATGAGGCCCATGTCGTTTCCGAGACGGCAAATGACGGACTGGATCGAGCGGATTCCTGCTGTGGCGGAATGCGGGGGGCGGTGACGGGTTGGCAAAACGCAAGAGAAGTGAGGAAGAACGTGATTGTCGGAATTGACTTGGGCACGACCAACAGCTTGGTCAGCGTGTTTCGGAACGGGCAGACTGAGCTGATCCCGAATTCACTGGGCCATTTCCTGACACCGTCCGCCGTGAGCCTGCTGGACGACGGCAGCATCTTGGTAGGTCTTCCCGCGCGCGAGCGCATGGCAACGGCGCCACAACACACGGCCACGATGTTCAAACGCTGGATGGGCACGGATCACCGGGTTCAATTCGGTCATCGCAGCCTGCGCGCCGAAGAGCTGAGCGCCCTGGTCCTCGGTGCGCTCAAGGCAGACGCCGAGGCTTGGCTCGGCCAGCCAGTCATTGAAGCCGTAATCACGGTCCCGGCTTACTTCAATGATGTGCAGCGCAAGGCCACGCAGGCGGCCGGTCAGATTGCCGGCCTTAAGGTGGAACGGCTGCTGAATGAACCCACCGCCGCAGGACTTGCCTACGGCCTGCAGGAGCGTGCCGACCATTCGACGTTCCTCGTCTTTGACTTGGGCGGCGGTACCTTCGACGTCTCGGTGCTGGAGTATTTCGAAGGCGTCGTGGAAGTGCGCGCCAGCGCGGGCGATACCCGATTGGGCGGCGAAGACTTCGTGCAGGTGCTCGTCGACTGGTTCCTGGAGAAGACGCCGGGCTTGACCCGCGGGGACAGGGATGCCATCGAGGTCGATCGCGCGCTCTGGCACGCTGCCGAGCAAGCCAAGCGAGATCTGAGCGACAACGAGACAGCAAACTTGGTCCTGCAACGCGATGACCGTCGACATGCGTTGGAGATCACTCGTACGGAGTATGAAAGCCGTTGCGCTGGTCTTCTTCAGCGATTGCGCCGCCCGCTGGAGCGCGCCCTGATGGATGCCAAGCTCGACCCCGGCGCGCTCAGTGAGGTGGTGCTCGTCGGCGGTGCCAGCCGCATGCCGATGATTCGGCAACTCGTCACCCGGCTGTTCTCTCGGCTGCCTTTGCGCACCATCAACCCGGACGAAACCATTGCCCGCGGTGCAGCAATCCAGGCCGCGCTCAAGACCCGCGACGCGGCACTCGATGAAGTGGTCTTGACCGATGTGATGCCCTATTCGCTCGGTATCGTCACGACCGAGGAAGTCGATGGTCGTCGCTACCACGACCGCTTTCACCCCATCATCGAACGAAACAGTCCTGTGCCCCTGTCCCGAGTCCACCCGTTCTCGACGGTGCAGGACCGGCAGGCCACCATCAGGCTCGATGTCCGTCAAGGCGAGTCGCCCCGCGGCTTGGACAACTTGCAGTTGGGGACGCTCGATGTCGCCGTTCCGCCCCGGCCGCGCGGCGAAGTCACCGTGAACGTGCGTTTCACTTACGACGTCAACGGACTGCTGGAAGTCGAAGCGCATGTGCCGGCCACGGGCGTTACGGTCCAGAGCGTGATCCAGCGCAATACCGATGTGATGACAAGCGACCAGATCGAGGTCGCACTCGAAAAGCTTCGGGCGCTCAAGGTCCATCCGCGCGACAAGCAGGAGAACGCATACCTGGTCGAGCGTGCCAAGCGCTTGTACGAGGACCGCCTTGGGAATGCTCGTCAGGACATCGCACGAGTACTCGGCCAATTTGAAGCCGTGCTCGACTCCCAGGACGAACATGTCATCAAGCAGGTACGCGGCGAGTTCAGGACCTACCTTGACAGCATCGACAAGGGTTTCGTGCTGTGAGCATCTGGCGAACGCTGGGCATTGAGGCGACCGACGATCTCATCTCTATCAAGAAAGCCTATGCCGCGCGGCTCAAGGTCACGCGACCCGACGATGATGCTGCAGCCTATCAGGCCCTGCGCAGCGCCTACGAGGGGGCGCAGAGCTATGCCAAGTCGGGCCTGCATACGAAAACAGCAGCGGCGACGCCCGTTACGTACCCTGCGCACAGTGAGCAGGGCTATGCAGGCGGCATTCAGATCCAGGTCGTGAAATGGGCCGAGTTCAAGAAGCACGAAGCTGAGCCCGACGCTCTTGAGAACGACCCGGGCTCTATCCGGGGCGGATCGATGCGGGATGCCATCGACAGGCAAGACGAGACCACATCCAGCCAACACCTCCCCGTCGCCGATGACGTACGACAGCAAGACGCAGCGACTACGGAGAGCCTCGACAAGGGCTGGAGTGCGCAAAAGGCTCGGGGCGAATCTGCCAGGGAGGAAGAGGCAAGTTCCAAAGAGAGCGACCCAGAGCATGCTGAATCTCGACCTGCTCCAGATCAGGCTGATTTGCCGGTAGATCCGCACGATCTGGTGCAGCGAGTCGCGCAGCAGATCCGCGACAACGGCGAACAGGCATGCATCGAGGCCTGGCCAGCACTACAGCGAGAACTCGATGCATTGCCGTTGTCGCAACGCCCTGAGGCAAGTCGATTGTTCGCGCAACTGGTCATCAGCACGGAGGAAATGCCGATCCTCCTGATGGAGGTGATGGATCGCTACTTCGAATGGGGCAACGATTTCCGCGCTTCGCAGTTGCTGGGGCGACAAGGGGCCATCGCCCTGGAAGAGCGGCTGAGCCGCTCGGAACTCTATTTCGCGCGAAGGAATGTGATCCAACAGCGCTACGCACAGGTGGTGGAATTTGGACAGCTGGCTCAGCAGCTGAGCACTGTCCAGCTTTGGGCTCTCGCGCTCTTTGCGCAGAGCGGGCTGAGTCGTCTGTGGTCCGAATTGACGTCGAGCCAGCGCCGTGCGCTGGGAGTTCCCGGCATTCAGGACAGTCGATGCAGCATCGCGCTTCACGCCGCAGGTTGGGCGCGCGGTGGACTTGTGTTCTTGTTGTGCTTCATTGGCGAGCAACTGGGCGGGTACGTCGTGTCCTCTTGGATGCGTGAGCTTCTGGCCGTTGGGTTTATTGGCATGGGCGCCTCCGCGGTGGTTTGCGCAGTGGTTCAGTTGAAAGCCGGCTCGATCGTCGACTACCCATCTTCTCCGGCGAACATATGGGACTGGCTTCTGCCGATCGGCATGCTATGCACAACGTGCATCTGCTTGCTGCTGGAGACGATGAGGTTCCCGACGATACCGAGCGACGGCACGCTGCAGATGCTGGTTCTGGCTACGAGCCTTCTCCTCTTGATCTGCTTTCGGCCACTCGTCTCCTACCTGTACCGCAAGCCGAGGATCAGGCGTCCCAACACAGGTGCGACGGGAGCAATGCTCGCGATCTTGATCCTGTGTGTCGCGAGCGCCTTTTCGCTGCCTTTTCTTGCTGATCTGTCGTGGACGGCCGCAAGTGCAGGCGCAACTTGGTTTTTTGTGGCCCGCACGGCATATACCGCCCACGGCCGGCATATTGAAAGGCACTGGCAAGCCCTGCGGGAGGCCGCGCAAAAGCGCCAGCTTCTCGGCAACAGCATCGGCTGGCCAGCCATCGCCACAGAGCTGATGCGTGTGCTGCGGTTCACCGTGGGCTTTCCCTACCTCCTCATGCAGCTCGCGTCGATACATTCAGCGCCGCTGATCATCGGTGCCGCTGCGGTTTCACTCGTTGCCTTGTCCGTGCAATACCAGGAATGGCGGATCCCTTTTTCATTGATGGTTACGGGGCTGTTCCTGCTGGTCGACACCTTCTACGGAAGAGCAGCATTCGCGATTTTCGAGTCCGGGCGAAATGAAGCCTGGAGGGGATGGGTCAAGATGGCGGCCATGACGTTGTGGATCGCGTGGTTAGCCGCCTACTGGAAAGCATCGCCACAGATCTTCCAAGTGTTGCACCTGAGATCGCCTTCCAGTGTGGCGGAACAGCTCATTGTCGGGTCAGTGCTTCTCGTCTTCGTACCGTTGTTGCTCGTAGGCGCGGGCAGCCGCCTGGCGAGGCTATTCAAAAGCAGCGGAGACTAGAGGGCTTGTAAGTCCGGTCAGATGTTTGTTGCACCCGGCATCTCAAGCAAGGACAGCCCTTACGATACGACTGTGCCCAAGGGAACACCCAATCCACCCTCGATGCGCGGCATTTGGCGCATGGACGACCGCTGGGAAGTCACGCTCATACGGCAAGGCCAACGCCATCGCCGCGTCTTCCTGTTCAGCACCCACGGCGGCGTCGGCGCTTCGCTCAAGATCGCCAAGCGATGGCGCGATGAGATCGCCGCCGGGAAGCCGCAAACGCCGCGTCACGTGCAGGCAGCCAGGCCGCGGGTGGACTCACCCATTGGCATCGCCGGCGTGACCTGCGTCCGGCGGACGCCGGACGGTCTACCCGCCATGTGGCGAGCGCAGACACGCATCGATGGTCGGAACGTGAGCAAGTCGTTCAGCGTCGGCCGTCATGGCGAGCGGGCATTGGGTCTCGCCGTCGCAGCCCGCGAGAAGCAATTGGAGCAGATGAAGCAGTGGCTGCTGTCGCGCGCTGAATGACCCGTGCGCCGGTCCGAAATGCTGCCTCAGCGAAACCGGTGATGCCGGCCAAGCGCTCAGAGCCACAGCCCGGCAAAAAACTCCGTCGGCCGTTGCACAAGTTCCTGGCTCACCGAGCTGGTGCTCCAGGTGACTTGGCATCAGTACGCTCCTGCGCTCGGTTTCGCTCCGCATCCTTCCAGCGCTCCGCCATGCGCTGCCCATCGGTCTGCACGGCAGGCATGCGTTCGATGAAGCGCTCCACGCGCTCGGCCAATTCGGCCTGCCCTGCCTTCTCAGCGTATCGGCGGTCGCCTGCCAATCTGCCGCCACCTCCTGACGCGTGCGCAGCATCTCGTCTTTGCCGGCATCCAGGGTGTCTCGCTTTGTCTGTAGTGCCCGTAGCACGGCCCCGAGCTTGGCTTGCATGAAACTCGACGTTCTCGGCGGCCGCCCACCTGCCCGCTCGTCCGGCGGCAGTTGCCCGAATGCCCGAAGCGCACGCAGCCGGTGATGGATGGCGCTCTTCAGGGGCTTGCGGATCTGACCACGCACCTGCCGCGGCGTCGCGTTGGCCGCGACGCCCTGCTCCCGCATCAGCGCGGCGAACTGCTCGCGCCATTGCCGCAGTGTCGCCTTGCGGATGTAGAGGCGCTTGCCTGGCTCGAAGATCGCTGCGCTTGAGCGCAAGGTCGGCCAGCTCACGATGGAGCTGGACCTGGTCAAAAAAACGCCACGCCCGCGCCTCGTGAGCGACAACGAGAACTTGTCGATCGTCTCCGGCCCGAAGCCTGCTCCATCCGACGAGGGTGCCAAGTGATCGAACTGCCGCGCAGTACCTTCTACTATCGGTCGACGTCGACCAGCGAGTGCCTCAACGATGGGCGCCTCATCGAACTGATTGAGAACATTCAGGATGAGTTGCCTGGCTATGGCTACCGGCGCGTGACGCACGAACTGCGCAGACGTGGGCATGTGGTCAATCACAAGCGTGTCGCGCGTGTGATGAGGGCCCAGGGCTTGGGCATCAAGCCGCGCAAGCGCTTTGTGCGCACCACCGACAGCAGGCATGACTCGCCGGTCTTCCCAAATCTGTACCGCAATGTCATCCCGAGCCAGCCCAACGTGGTGTGGGTGGCGGACTTCACCTACATCCGGATTGCCACGGGGTTCTGTTATCTGGCGGCCATGCTGGATGCCTGCAGCCGCAAGGCTACGCGATCTCGCGCAATATCGATACAACGCTGGCCTTGGCGGCGCTGCGATCCGCCGTGCAAAGCCGACGCCCTGCGCCTGGCTGCATCTTCCATACTGATCGCGGAGCCCAGTATGCAAGCGAGGCCTACCACAGGGCCTTACAGGAAGCGGGACTGCGCGGCTCGATGAGCTCACCCGGCAATCCGTACCACAATGCACAGGCCGAGAGCTTCATGAAGACGCTCAAGGTCGAGGACATCTACATCAGAGGCTACAAGACCTTCGCCGATGTCGCGGTCGGGCTACCGAAGTTCATTGAAGAGGTCTATAACGCCAAGCGCCTGTATTCGGCGCTTGGCTATCGGTCACCCAACGAGTTCGAAGATCAACTGGTTCAGCAAGCGGCTTAGATCTGACTCCCAGTGGTCCAGCCGCAGGGGTTCACTCCAATCACACGGCTAAGTGGGGGTCACTTCTGGATGGAAATCAACATCCAACGAACAGTGGCCCGAGGCAGAGGTGGAAAGCGACCGCGGTTCGCGATGGCGTTGCTATGGAGACACGGGTCGGCAGCTACGCACGACGAAGCGCGCGTGTATCGCAGCGCAGCCGCCAAGGATACCGACATACCCGCTCGGCAAAGTCGCGGCGCTGGCATTGGAAGAGGGGATGGCGTTCCTCATGAAGTGACGCCCTCCAATCGAGATCCGGAAGGGGTATGCCGCTGCAGCGCGTCAACACTGCTCTCAGAATCAGGCATCAAGATAGGCGACGCACCAGCAAGAGAGCCAGCATTTAGCACGCTCATCTCGCCTTCCCTTGCTGTCGCGAACTCTGTGCAAGCAGGCATCGCCAACGCCTTGCCCGCAGCCAAGTCATCGAGCAGATCCGCCCACACCTGGATCATCTTGCGCCGTTGAGTCAGGAAAGTGGCGCGGTCATAGGCGCTGCCCAGTTCCTCATCGGAGCCATGCGCCAGATGCCGCTCGATCACCTCACGGTCCGCCCCCAGCAGCTCACGAATCAGCGTCCGGGCCGTGGCCCGGAACCCATGGCCTGTGATCTGCTCTTTCGTGTCATAGCCCAATGTGCGCAGCGCACTGTTAATGGTGTTGTCGCTCATGTAGCGCGTCTTCTCGGAACGCTTCGACATGCTGCGGAAGATCGGCCCACTGGGACCGGTCAGCGGATAGATGTCGCGCAGGATCTCGACCGCCTGCGTCGGCAGCGGCACGAGGTGAGCCGGCGTGCGTACGTCGCGCTTCTTCCATTCTCGAAGCTTCATCTTCTCGGGCGGGCAACGCCACAGCGCCTGATCGAGATCCACATCTTCCCAGTGCGCCAACCGCAACTGACCAGGCCGCTGGAACAGCAAGGGCGAGAGCTGCAGCGCCGCACGCGTGATGACGTTGCCGTTGTAGGCACGGATGTCCCGAAGCAACTGGCCGAGCTTCTGCGGATCCGTGATGGCCGCATAGTGGCGCGTGCGAGGTGGCGGCAGACCGCCCGTGCGACCGTTCACGAAGTTCCGGGCCGGATCCAGCGCGCCCACGTCGACAGCGTACTGGAACACATGCTGCACCGCTTCGCGCACGCGCTGCGCCGTCTCCAGATTGCCGCGCTCTTTTATACGGTGCAGACATCGGACCACCTCGGTCGGCAAGATCGCCTCCATGGCCAACGCACCGATCCAGGGAAAGACGTGCAGTTCCAGGTGGCGCATCACCTTTCCGGCATAGCCGGCCGACCATTCGCGATCCTTCCACGCCTGCACATGCCAGGCACGGGTGGTTAGTTCAAAGGTATTAAGGCGTGCAACGCGAGCACGCTCGGCCTCCACGCGCCGGGCCTCCCGGGGATCGACACCATCGGCGCGCTTCTCGGCTTCGATCCGCGCTTTCCGGCGCGCCGTCGCGAGCGTCACCGCCGGGTAGTGCCCGATGCTTAGCTTGGCTTCCTTGCCATGCCGCTTGTAACGATAGACCCACACCTTGCCGGTCGGTCGCACGCGAAGGTAAAGGCCCTCGCCGTCCGCCAG
>Ga0209258_101168_pt1 | contig 10698 bp, 11 predicted proteins | sample Araplaol_mTSA_r2_FD_184281 | JGI IMG/M metagenome (GOLD analysis project Ga0209258, IMG submission 184281) | Arabidopsis root microbial communities from North Carolina, USA - plate scrape CL_Col_mTSA_r2 (SPAdes) (version 2) | ecosystem: Host-associated > Plants > Roots > Endosphere | place: USA...
CCGGTGGTGGCGGTGACGCCGATCGGCAGCGCCGGACGCGGGGTGGCCTTGCGGTCGGCTTCGGTAACGATCTTGTTGCCCATGATTGGATCCGGTCTTGAAAGCTGTGAGGGGTCGAACCCGGCATTCTCCCACAAATAAGGCGGTTTGACACCTCCCTGGCCGGTCGGGCGCATCAAATCGTGCCGGACGAGCCGTTCGCCTGCGTCCGAGTCAGAGGCCACTGACGAGCAGCGAGCCGCGATGTCTGTAAAGTTCGATTACGTTGACGGCGTCAACGGGGCGGTCGCGCAGGCCGTTTTAGATGCAAGCTCGGGTTCAGCATTCCGCTTCCCGTGCAGACCCGAAGGAACAAGCACCATGAACAAGCTCCACCTCGTCCTCGCCGCCCTCGTGGCGACCGCCGCCGGCGCCGCCCAGGCCCAGGTCACCGTGGGCGCCAGCGTCAACATCAACGTGCCGGGCGTCTACGGCCGCGTCGACATCGGCGCCCCGGCCCCGGGCGTGGCCTTCGTGCCGCCGCCGGTGGTCTACGCGGAGCCGGTCATCGTCGCGCCGACGCCGGTGGCGGTGCAGCAGCGCCCGATCTACCTGTACGTGCCGGAATGGCAGCAGCGCGACTGGCGCCACCACTGCGGCGCGTACGGCGCCTGCGGCCAGCGCGTGTACTTCGTGCGCGAGACCTGGGTGCGCGATCGCTACGTCGAGCATCACCCGCACGACCATCGCTACGACCACTGGGAGGGCGAGCATGACCACGGCCGCCATGGCCGCGACCACGACGACCACGATCGTGACGACGACCACGGCCATGGCCACGGTCATGGCCACGGCCACGACCGCTGATCGACTGCGGACCTGAAATGAGAACGGCGCCGAGCAGGCGCCGTTTTCGTTTGGACGCCGGAGCGTCCTCAGCGCGTGGGCGAGGGCACCGCGCGGAAGCGCGCCGCGGCGGCGTTGCGGTCGGTGACCGTCACCGCGTCGCTGCCCGCGCCGCCGCCCGCGGCGCCGCGATGGAACAGCCGATCGAGCAGCGAGGGACGCCGTGCCAGCGCGCCGGCGGGCCGCCGCAGCGCCTGGACGGCCTCCCACGTCGCGGGCTTGCTCCAGCCGGCGGCGGCCAGCTGCATGTCCCACAGGCCCACGCCGCCGCCCAGCGCACGCACCTCGCGCAGGTGGTCGACCACGTTCGGGCCGATGCCGCCGGATCCCCAGGCGTCGACCCAGGTGGGCATGCCCAGGACGATCTGGTCGCGCCGGTAGCCGGCCTTGGTGCCCCAGTCCAGCTGCCAGCTGTAGCGGAACAGCGTCGCGCCGTTCTCGCAGACGGGCCGGCCCTCGGGCGTGAACGTGGCGTTGCTGCCTTCGTAGAGATCCTCGTAGCCCATGCTGTGGATGGTCGCGACGTCGCCCACCCAGTCGCTCCACCAGCGCATGTTGGGCGCGTTGTCGCACGGGCTGTGGAAGCTGTCGACCGTGAGCAGCTTGCCCTTGGCCCGGAGCGCGCCGGACAGCTGGTGCACGAACGCGCCGTAGGCCGCGCGATCGGCGGTGAAGTCGCCCTCGCCCTCGAGGTCGAGGTCGACCCCGTCCAGGTCCCACTTGTCGACCGCGGCGACGAGCGCGGCGGTGAATTCCTCGGGATGCTCGGCGAACGCGCGCCGCGCCCACTGCCAGTCCCAGCGGTTGATCACCTGCGAGTTGTTGTAGACGGTCAGCAGCGGCTGCACGTTGTGCGCGCGCGCCCACTGCGCCACCTGCCTGACATTGGCGGCGGTCACGGGCTTGCCGGTGGCGTCCACCGGCGCCAGCACAATGCCGCGGCCGTCGTTGCTCGGGTTCCAGAACTGCAGGCCGATACGCGTCATGGTCTGGCCGATCGCGGGCGTCGCGGTCAGCGCCTTCATCGAGGCGTCGATGCCATAGGCGGGCACCCAGCCCATGACCTGCGGGCCGGTGGTGGAACCCGGTTGGGCGTCCGCGTTGGCGACGGCCAGACCGGCGGCGATCACCGGCAAGGTTTGCCGGAAGACGGAGACGAAGATCGACGTTCCCATGGACTTTCTTGCACCAACGCGGGGCGCAGGGTAGCAGATGTCGGATCCGAGCAAGAATCGGGCTCAGTTATAAGGGTTTTCCAACCCGGGTTAACGAGCGAAGTGTTGCGCAACAATGTTCCATTGACAAAGGTCACGGAAATACCCGAACAAAAGCCCGGGCACGCGCGTTCGCGCAAGATGCTGCAATGCAGCAATCTTTTGTCGACCGATGTCCGCGCCACGCCTGCTGAACCTCGCATTGCAAGGCGGCGGCGCGCACGGCGCGTTCACCTGGGGGGTGCTGGATGCGCTGCTGGAGGACGGCCGCGTCGCCTTCGACGGCCTGAGCGGCACCAGCGCCGGTGCGATGAACGCCGTGGTGCTGGCGCACGGCTGGCTGGAGGGCGGCCGCGCCGGCGCGCGCGCCGCGTTGCGCCGCTTCTGGACGGCGCTGGCCGACACCATGCCGCTGGAGGTGACACGCCAGGACATCGACGGGGGCGTGCACCTGGCGCCGCTGGTGCGGCTGTGGATGGCCTGGGCGCACTACGTGACGCCGGCGCAGTTCAATCCGCTGGACGTCAATCCGCTGCGCGCGCTGCTGTCGGAGCAGGTCGATTTCGAGCGCTTGCGGCGCCAGCGTCCGCTGCGGCTGTTCGTCGCCGCCACCGATGCCGACTCCGGGCGCCTGCGCGTGTTCGAGGGCCACGAGCTGAGCGTCGACGCGCTGCTCGCGTCGAGCTGCCTGCCGACGGTGTTCCATGCGCCGCGCATCGCCGGCCGCACCTACTGGGACGGCGGCTATGCCGGCAATCCTGCGGTGTTCCCGCTGCTGCGCGGCGCGCGCAGCCAGGACACGCTGCTGGTGCTGCTGTCGCCGCTCGAATGGGCGCCGATGCAACCGGCCGCCAGCGCCCACGAGCTGCGCGCCCGCGTCGCCGAGATCACCTTCACCGCGGCCTTTCGTCGTGAGATGCAGGCCCTTGCGCACGCGCGCGGCGATCGCGCGTCACGCGCGCGCCGCGCGTGGCGGCGCTGGCTGCTGGGCGAGCCGCCTCCACCGCGTTTTCATCTGATCGAGGCCGGCCCGGCGCTGGAGCACGTGGCCGCGGAGACGCGCCTGGCCGTCAGCGCGCGCTTCTTCGAGGCGCTGCACGAGCTCGGTCGCGCGACCGCGGCTCGCTGGCTCGCGCAGCACTTCGAGGCGCTGGGCCGGCGCGACAGCGTCGACCTGGCGGCGACGTTCGGCTGACGAAGCAGGCAGTCGTTCAGCGCCGCAGCGCCGTGAACGCGTTCAGCGCCTCGGTCAGCAGGTTGCCCTGCGGCACCGCGCCGGCCGGCGTCACCGAATCCACCGCGTGGGGCAACAGGCCGGCCAGCTGGTTGGCGACGTCCTGCGGCTGCAGTCCCAGCTTGGCGGCGACGTCCGCAATGTGCGACTCGCCGAGCACCGACTGCACCTGTTCCGGCGTGATCGCCAGGTTCTGGCCAGTGCCGATCCACGAGGACACCACGTTGCCGAGCCCCTGCGACTCGAACTGGTTGACCAGGCCCTGCAGCCCGCCCCCCTGCGTCATCAGCGACGAGACGACGTCCAGCAGCCCGGGGTGAACCTGGCCGGCGGGAACGCTGCCCTGCAGCGAACCCGCGACCTGTCCTACGATCGAATCAAGCAAACCCATGGTCGTTCTCCTCGTGCGTTGTGAAGTCCGTCCGGGAACGGGCGGCCCGGCTCAATGTAGCGCCCGGCGGGCGGCGCGCGTGTGACTTTTCGCCGGGCGACCCCCGCCGGGCGCCGGTGGCGGCGATCGTTCACCCGGCCGTTGTCCAGTAGAAACTTCCGCTTGCGGTTTTCCACATCGATCTGGCGGGTGGGACCCTGCCTTTTCCACTGGAACTTTGGGTCGGCGCGCGCTCCAATGGAGGCACGGCATCGCAAGGTGCCGCGGACTGCTTTTGCCGCAAGGCTTCCACACATGACCGCCCTGAAGAAACTGCTCAAGCGCCTGCGCGCCAACTCCCGTGTCTCCGTCGCCGTGACGTCGGTGGTGCTCGTCATTGGCGGCTTCGCGTTGCTGGCGCAGGAGGCCACGCGCGAGACGAACGCGCGCAAGAGCCCCGAGATGCTCGCCTTCGAGCAATCGCCCGACGCCTGGCTGCAGAACCAGCGCAACGTGTCGCAACTGGTCAAGGCGATCGACGCCGGCCAGGTGGCCACCGTCGCGCTGGCCAACGGCCACCCGGGGCTGGTGCTCTACACGCTGAAGAACGGCGCCAAGGCCAGCGCGACAGTGCCCGGCTGCACGCCGATCGGCTGTGCCGGCACCGCGCTCGACAAGCTCGCCGAGCGCAGCGCCGCGCAGGGTTTCGCGCTGGTGGGCGTGGACGTCGATCCGCGCACCAAGAGCCAGCACCTGCTGGACCTTCTGGGGGCCATCGTCTCCCCGCTGCTCGTGATCCTGACGATGGGCGTGGGCTTCTTCGTGCTGATGCGCATGCAGACCGGCATGGGCGGCGGCGCGTCGACGCTGTCCGAGCGCCCCGAGACGACGTTCGCCGACGCGATCGGCAACGACGAGGCCAAGGCCGCGCTCAACCGCGTCAAGGCCTTCATGTCCGACCCGTCCGCCTACGTCAAGCTGGGCGCCTCCGCGCCGCGCGGCGTGCTGCTGGTGGGCCCGCCGGGCACCGGCAAGACGCTGCTGGCGCGCGCGCTGGCCGGCGAGAGCAAGGCCAACTTCATCGCCGTCGACGGCTCGTACTTCACCGCCACGTACTACGGCGCGGGCGTCGCCAAGGTCAAGGCGCTGTTCAAGCAGGCGCGCAAGCACGCGCCCTGCGTACTGTTCATCGACGAAGTGGACGGCATCGGCAAGCGCTCGCGCGGCAACGAGGGCGGCGGCGCCGAGTCCGAGATGAACCGCATCATCAACCGCGTGCTGGTCGAGATGGACGGCTTCGAGTCCATGGACAACGTGGTCGTCGTGGCCGCCACCAACCACGAGAACAACATCGACGAGGCGATGCGCCGCCCCGGGCGCTTCGACATGCTGGTGCGCCTGGTCAAGCCGACGCTGCCCGAGCGCGCGAAGCTGTTCGACCTGTACCTCGACAAGGTCGCCTCCGACGGCTCGCACGACGCCGCCGCGCTGGCGCGCATGACGCCGGGCCTGACGCCCGCGGAGATCGCCAACATCGTCAACAAGGCCGCGTCCAGCGCCGCCGAGGCGGGCGCCGCGAAGGTGACGTCCGAGCACGTGCTGCGCGCCATCGAGACGCAGTTGCTGGGCGGCGAGATCTCGCCCGTGAAGGACCTGCTGACCGAAGGCACGCGCGTGCGCCTTGCCTACCACGAGGCCGGCCACGCGATGATCGGCCACTGGACCGGCGCGGGCCTCGTCGAGCGCGTCACCATCGAGCCGCGCGGCCAGGCTCTCGGCGTCACCTACATGACGCGCGACACCGAGGATCCGCTGTACAAGCAGAACGAGCTGGTGAGCCGGCTCGCGATGATGCTGGGCGGCCGCGAGGCGGAGCTGCTGGTCCTGGACAGCGTCTCCAGCGGCGCGTCCGACGACCTGAAGCGCGCATCCGAGCTGGCCATCGAGATGGTGGGCTCGCTCGGCTTCTCCGAGACCTTCGGCCTGCTGAGCGTCGGCGGCATCCCCGACAAGCTGCTGGGTCCCGACATCCAGGCGGCGGTGCTGCGCGAGGCGCGCACGCTGCTGGAACAGGCGCAGGAGACCTGCCGGACGCTGCTCAAGGCGCAGCGCCAGCGCCTGGACGCCATGGCCCAGGCGCTGCTCACGCGCGAGGTGCTGCAGGGCGACGAGCTCAAGCAGATGCTGGGCGACGTGTCGGAGGGTCGCAAGGCGGCGCCCACGCCCGCGCAGATGGCGGCCGCGCCGGTGCTGGAACTCGCGTTCACTCGCCGCGACGATTCGTCGCCCTCGCCGAAGGCCTGACCGTCTTGCCCAGCGGCCGCTCCCAGGCCGGGGGCGGCATCGCGCGCCTGACGCCGCACGACCAATGCTTGACGACCAGCGTCAGGAAGCGGCCGTCGTAGTCCGCCAGGCAGAAGTCGACGTCGTCGGCCAGCCTGCGTGCCACCGTCGCGGTGGTGTTGGCGTACGCGCAGGTCATCCAGTAGCCGCCGTTGCGGCGCGGCAGTTCCCAGCGATCGTGCAGGCCCGCCTGGCCGCGGTATTCCACCGTCGGCACGATCAGGCTCGTCTCACCCGGCGGCCCCGGGTAGATCGCCACGCGCACGAATGGGTAGTTGCCCTGCTGGTTCTGCGCCGTCCAGCCCGTCGGCGATTCGGTCACCGTCTGGCTCACCGGCAGTTGCGCCGGACACGCGTCGACCAGCGCCTTCGACGGCGCCGCGCTGCCGGTGGACGTGCCTGCACTGGCCGCGGCCGCGGGTCGGCTCGCGGCGCCGGCGGCCGCAGGATTCGGTGCGGCCGGCGCGCCCGCCATCGCGGACGATGCGACGGCGAAGGCCAGGCAGGAGCAGAAGGGGGCGTGTCCCATGCGGAGCGTGGTCATGAGCGATGCGATCCTGCAGTCTAGGGCGTCACCTGCCGTCGAGCAGGCCGGCGCCGACGAGTCCCCGCGCAAGGGCGCTACCATTGACGCCATGGCGACTGCCGTTGCTCGACGGCGGCATGCCGTCTTTCCAGGGCGCCCGCGGCCGATGAAACTCGAAGACGACGACTACCCCCCCGAGAAGCTCGCGGCGCTGCGCACCGTGCGCAAGCTCGTCGAATTCTGGAACATCACGCCGCAGGAGCTGCACGGTCCGCTGCCGCCTCCGCCGCCTCCACCGCCGGCGGTGGCGCTGCCCATCCGCTACCGCCACCCGGTCAGCGGCGAGACCTGGGACGGCCAGGGGGAGCACCCCGCCTGGCTGCGCGAGGCCTTGTTGAAGCAAGGCTACACCGTCGACGAGCTCAAGCGGGCGGTGACGCAGGCCGAGGACGACGCGGGCGGTTGAGATGTCTCGTCCGCTCCGCCGGGGCCGTGTTGGCCGGGGTGGATGCTGCGACTCCGCTTCGCTGCGCGCAGCGATGACGGCCTGGCGCTTCGCGTGACGCACCATGGCCGCCGACGTGACGCACCCTTGCCGGTGACGTGACGCACCCTTGCCGCTGTCGTGACGCAGCGTTGCCGCCTGACCTGGCGCGCTGTTGCCGCATCGCGCCCACCCGCTGTCATCCTGCGCGCAGTCGCAGGATCCACGCGTGCGTGCGACGTCCCTCAGACTGCGGGCGGCTCGCCGCCCGCCAGCCATGCGGCCGCCACCAGCACCGCCTGCAGCACGGCCGCCTCCGCGCGCAGGACACGCGCGAAGCGCGGCCACGTGGACGGCAGGAACGGCATCACGGCGAAGCGGTTGAAGCCGCCGAGGCCCAGCGCGCCGGCCAACAGCGCGAGCTTGACTTCGAGCGCCACGCTCCAGGCCGTCGCCGTCGCCGTCGCCGTCGCCGTCGCCGGTACGAGCGGTGCCAGCGAGCCGCCCAGCGCGTGCCAACCCGCCGCCGCGCCGGTGAGCACGGCACCCGCCAGCGCCGCTGTCGCCAGTGCCGACAGCCGCCGGACGTAGCGCACGACGTCGACGGCGTCGGGCGATCCCCCCAGCACCACCAGCGCCGCCGCGAACACGCCGCCCGCCCACAGGCCGGTGGCGAGCCGGTGCACAGCCATCGTCGGCACGAGCCAGCCGATGCCGTGGGCTGCCGCATGGCCCATGCAGGCCTGCGCGGTGGCGACGACCGCCAGCGCGACACCGAGCGCGCGCAGCGGGAACGCGCGATAGCGGCATGCGGTGGCCAGCGCGAGGCTGGCAGCGAGCGCCAGCGTCGCGACCGCCCACGCGCGGCCGAAGCCGGTGCCGGCGACGATGGCCCCGAGCGCGAGCAGCGCCTCGACGGGCGGCGATTCCGTCATCGAGACCGCCTGCAGCCACATCCCTGCGAGGCCGGCGAGCAGCGCCGTCATGGCCGACGCCGTGAACAGCAGCCGGCAGCGGCGAGCGCGCCGCGCCGCCCAGCCGGAGGAGGCGTCGTGCAGCAGCGCCGGCGTGGCCAGCGCGCCGGCCATCGCGGCGAAGCCGATGTCGGACACCGCGGCGGCGGCCGTGCGCAGCGGCGCGAGGATGGCGTCATCCATCGCAGCGACGAGCGATCACTTCGCGACGGTGAACTTGAAGTCGCCGTGCGTCTTGTGCCCGTCGCTGCCGACGGCCGTCCAGCGTGCGCTGTAGGTGCCGGGCTTGAGCACCGGCACCGCGGCGACGATCGCGTTCGGCCTGGTCTTGTCGGCGGATGGCCGGTCGGCGTCGAAGTTCTTGCCGGCGTCGCTCACCAGCTTGATGCGGCAGTAGCGCGGCTCGACGTGCTCGTTGAACGTCAGGTGGATCTCGGCGGGCGAGCCGGAGAGCGTCTGGCCCTTGGCGGGGAACGAGTCGACGAGCGACGCGTGCGCGGCGGCGAGCGGGCTGAGCGTGGCGGCGACGGCCGCCAGCGCGAGGCGCAGCGGGGTGGTCATGTGTCCTCCTGGATGCGACCTGGGTTGGAGTCGCGGACAGGCTCAGTGTTCCATGCGCATGCCGCGCCTGCTCGTCTTCCGCGCCTGCACCGTGACGTCATTCAGGGGAGTGTGGGCCGCATGCGACGCGGCCGGCGGCCCGGTGCCGCCACACCTGGGGAAACCTTCGGATCGTCGGCGCGAGCGCGACGAGCCGGGCGCGCGCTCAATGGGCGCCGTGCTGGCGGTCGATCAGTGCCGCGTCCCACGCGTGCACCGTGGTCGACTGCTCGCCGAGGCCCGTGATGCCCAGGCGCAGCGTGTCGCCGGCCGTCAGGAAGCGGCCGCGAGCCATGCCTACGCCGGCGGGCGTGCCCGTGGCGATGAGGTCGCCCGGCTCCAGCGTCATGAAGCGGCTGATGTAGCTCACCAGCCGGGCGACGCCGAACACCATGTCGGCCGTCGTGCCGTCCTGCATGCGCTCGCCGCCGACGTCCAGCCACAGCCTGAGCTTCTGCGGGTCGGGCACCTCGTCGGCCGTCACCAGCCACGGGCCGACGGGGCCGAAGGTGTCGCAGCCCTTGCCCTTGTCCCAGGTGCCGCCGCGCTCGAGCTGGAAGGCGCGCTCGGAGACGTCGTTGACGACGCAGTAACCGGCCACGTGCGACAGCGCGTGGGCTTCGGACACGCAGCGCGCCCGCGTGCCGATCACCACGCCCAGCTCCACTTCCCAGTCGCCCTTGGCCGAGCCTTGCGGCAGCACCACCGGGTCGTTGGGGCCGGTCAGCGCGCTGTTGGCCTTCAGGAACAGGATGGGCTCCGTCGGCAGCGCCATCTTCGATTCGGCCGCGTGATCCTTGTAGTTGAGGCCGACGCAGACGAACTTGGACATGCCGTGCCACGGCACCGACAGCCGCGTGCCGTGCGGCAGCACGGGCAGCGTGTCGATCTCCACCGAACGCAGCCGGTCGAGGCGGGCGGGCGCGAGGTCGGCGGCGCAGATGTCGCCGATCTGCGCGCTCAGGTCGCGGAGGACGCCCGTGGCGTCGACGAGGCCGGGCCGTTCATGGCCGCGCGGGCCGTGGCGGAGCAGTTTCATGCGCTTCCTTTCGAACTGCGCACGATGATGCCATCCGGCCTGCGGGCTCGCCGCCGGCGAGGTCTTAGCTCAGCAACGCGGTCAGCCGGTCGGGGTGGATGTGCAGTCCCGTGAGCCCCGCCACGCCCATGATCACGCCGCAGGCCGCCGGGAACAGGCTCAGCAGGTACAGCCACAGCAGCTGCGTCAGCGACGACACGGCCAGCATCGAGATGGCGATGGCGAGCAATGCGTCGGACAGGTCGAACTGGTCGTCGCGGTAGTTGAGCGCGTCGTAGTTCTTCTGGTCGGCGTCGGCCTGCGCGGCGACCTGCTGCTTCTTCTGGGCCTGGTCCTTGGCGATCTGGTCGTATTTCGCGATCGCCTCGGCGTAGGCCGCCTGCGCCGGCGCCGGCTGCGACGACTGCTGCAGCCTGAGCTGCGTGGCGGTCGCCTCGGCCACCTCCTGGCGCACGTTGCGCGCCTGGTAGTACGACCAATGGTCGATCTTGTCGGCCTGCGCCTGCTGCATGGCCTGGCAGATGTTGTCGTCCTTGATCTTGCACAGGCCCATGAAGGTGGCCAGCAGCGCCACGGTGATGGCGACGGCGGCGTTCAGGCGTGCGTGCTGGCGGTGCCGGGCGGCCGACGAGGTGTCGTCGTCACCGAAGCCGGAGGGCTCGGCGACCATTTCGAGGGGATCGAGATCCATGGCGGTGTGTGCTGCGCAGCAGAAGCGGATCGGCGATTTGACACCGCCAGCCTGAACGCGTGGACAGGTTCGCGCCCGCCGGGCGATTTCGGCCCGGACAAGTGCCGTCGAGCGCGCAATCGCGGGAGATCGGGCTCTTTTCCGCGCTTGGCCGGCGCGCCAAGGCATCAAGATATCCCGACTGGACTTCCGTCCAAGCCCCGCCGTTGCCAGCCGAAAGATCGCCATGCATTCTCCACAGACCAGCCTTGTCAACCGCCTCACCGTCACCGGGCTCGTCGCCGTGCTCGCCAGCGCGGGCGTGCTGGGCACGGTCGCCACTCTGCTGGCCCGCCAGT
>Ga0209258_101171_pt1 | contig 10665 bp, 11 predicted proteins | sample Araplaol_mTSA_r2_FD_184281 | JGI IMG/M metagenome (GOLD analysis project Ga0209258, IMG submission 184281) | Arabidopsis root microbial communities from North Carolina, USA - plate scrape CL_Col_mTSA_r2 (SPAdes) (version 2) | ecosystem: Host-associated > Plants > Roots > Endosphere | place: USA...
GAGGTTGTCGATGCCAAGCACGATCTCCAGCACCACCAGGGTGAGGAGACCTGCCCACGCAGTAGGGTCGGCCAGCCAGTCGAATGCGAACATGGGTCGGCGCTCGGCGCGCCGTTTTCCTCCTTGGACGTCTCGCCACTATACAGGGCGGCCGCGTGAACACGGCGAAAGGCGCTGTGCCGACCGTGCCAAAGGACAGGATTGCGCCCGCGCCGCGGCAAGGACTAGCGTGTTCCTGCCAGGCAACGAGCGCGGTGCGCCCTGGCGGTTTGACTTGCACGCGCGCCTGCTGGACTCGCCATCGATGGATGCGAACCGATTGAAATACGCCTCAGATTCGCCGCCATCCCTGCCACTACTGTCGCCGGCACCGACTGCCTGGTACGCCTTCGGACTCATCGCGCTGTACTTCGCCCTGCAGCTTGCCGTCGGCGGCCTCATCGGACTGGTCGCCGGCGTGGTCATCGTCCTGCAGCAGGGCGAAGGCATGGGCGAGGTGGTCCATCAGGCACGCGTCTGGCTGGGACACTCCGATGCCAGCGCGACGGCGGTGATGATCACACTGCTGGTCTCGGCCGCGCTGATCGTCCATCTCACCCGTCGCCGCTGGCCATCGCTATGGCATCGGGGTGACCTGCCGGGACTGGGATTCACCCCCACGCCCACACCCACGCTGTACGCCGTCGCTGTCGTGCTTGGCATGCTCATGCCTTTCATCGGCGGCCTGCTGACGCAATGGCTGGCGCAGGGCCACGAGGTCAGCCAGGACATCAAGCAGCTCGGCGCGCACATTTCGCCGTGGCTGCGCCTGCCACTTGCCCTGCTGGTGATCAGCGTGGGGCCGCTGGTGGAAGAACTGCTCTTCCGCGGCGTGCTGCTCTCGGCGATCAGTCGTCACATGGGCAGCGGCTGGGCCATCGCCATCACCGCCGTGCTGTTCGCCTGCGTGCACCTGCCCGATCTCTCCTTCCTCTGGTATGCGCTGCCCAACCTGGCCCTGCTAGGTCTCGTACTTGGCTGGCTACGCGTGCAGTCCGGATCGATCTGGCCCGCCGTGTTGGCTCACGGCGCGAACAACCTGCTCGCTGTCGTTTCGTGGTTCATGATGATGCCGGGCCACTGAAAAACCACCGACGTATTGGCAGGCCTCAATGGCGTATCACGCCATGCGCACGCAACAGCTTCGCTGTTTCAAATACGGGAAGGCCCATCACACCGGAATGGCTGCCGTCGAGGTGCTCGATCAGCTTGGCACCGTGACCCTGGATCGCGTATGCGCCAGCCTTGCCGAACGGCTCGCCCGTGGCGATATAGGCCGCGATGATAGCGTCATCCAATTCAGGCACGCGCACGCGTGACAGGCTGGTCTCGCTCCACTCGCCCTTGCGGCTCACCAGCCACACGATGGAAATCACCTCATGCACGCGCGCCGACAACCGGCGCAACATCGCAGCGGCATCAGCAGCGTCTTGGGGCTTGCCGAACACTTCGTCATCGAGCACGACTTCAGTATCGGCACCGAGCACGACAGCCTGGGGATCGTTCAATGCGGCATAGCCCGCCAGCGCTTTTTCACGTGCCACCCGGCTCACATATTCGCGCGGCGCCTCGGCCATGGCGCGCTGCTCAGGCACATTTACGTCGACCACCTTGAATTCCACGCCGATCTGCTCGAGCAGCTGGCGACGGCGAGGTGATTGCGAGGCGAGATAGAGCATGATGAGCGCGGACCCGGCGGCGAGAAGGCCTTAAGGTCGCATATCGCCGGTTTCGAGGAAACGCTGGTGCCAGGACAGCGCCTCGTTAAGCAGGTGCGGCGTGTGCTTGCCACGGCTGTCGTGCAGCGCGCGATTGAAATAGTCCTGCAACAGCGGCCGGTAGTCCGGGTGCGCGCAACGCTCGATGATGACCTTGGCGCGTTGCCGCGGCGAGAGCCCCCGCAGATCGGCCAGGCCCTGCTCCGTCACCACGACCGCCACATCATGTTCCGTGTGGTCCACATGGCTCACCATCGGCACGATGCACGACACGGCGCCGTTCTTCGCGGTGCTTGGCGTGAGGAAACACGACATGAAACCGTTGCGTGCGAAGTCGCCCGAACCACCGATGCCGTTGATGATGCTGGTGCCTGCCACGTGCGTGGAATTGATGTTGCCATAAATATCCGCCTCGACCATGCCGTTCATGGCGATGCAGCCCAGCCGTCGCACCAGCTCCGGATGATTCGAGATTTCCTGGGTACGCAGCACGATGCGCTTGCGGAAGAACTCGATGTTGGCGAGGAAGCGCTCGATGCCCGCCGGACTCAGCGAGAACGAGGTCGCCGACGCCACGGACAGCACCTCGTTCTCCAGCAGATCGAGCATGCCGTCCTGGATCACCTCGGTGAACGCGGTAAGTCCACTGAAACCGCCTTCGCGCAAGCCACCCAGCACGGCGTTGGCAATGTTGCCGACGCCGGACTGCAACGGCAGCAATTGCGGCGAGAGACGCCCCTTGGCGATCTCATGGCGGAAAAAGTCAATCAGATGGCCTGCGATCTGCCGCGAGCAATCGTCGGGCGGGGAAAATGCGCTGTTGCGGTCGGGCGCAGTGGTCTCGACGACGGCGATGACCTTGTCCGGATCAAGTCGCAGGTAGGGTTCACCGATGCGATCGTCCGGCTTCAGCAGCGGAATCGGCTTGCGATGGGGCGGCAATGCCGTGCCGTAATACACATCGTGCATACCCTCCATTTCCAGGGGCTGCCAATGGTTGACCTCCACGATCACCTTGTCGGCGAGGTCCAGCCAGGTCTTGTTGTTGCCCACCGACGATGATGGCAGCAAACGGCCGTCCGGCATGATGGCGGTGGCTTCGACCACGGCAAGGTCAAGCTTGCCGAAGAAGCCGAACCATGCGTATTGCGCGACATGGCTGAGATGGATGTCCAGGTAGTCCATCTCGCCGCGGTTGATGCGCGAGCGCAGCTCGGGATCCGACTGATAAGGCAGGCGCAGGTCGATGCCGTCGGCACGCGCCAGCGCGCCATCGAGTTCGGGCGCGGTCGACGCGCCCGTGAGCACGCGCACGCGGAACGCTTCGCCACGCTCGTGCGTGGCCACCATGCGCGCGGCCAGCGCCTGCGGCACGGCCTTCGGATAACCCGCGCCGGTGAAGCCGCTCATGCCGATCGTCATGCCGTGGTCGACCAGCTCCGCGGCCTTGGTGGCCGTCATGACCTTGCTGGCGAGTCCGGCGTGGCGAATGCGCTTGCCCATGGGGGATGCTCCTGAAGTGCAATCCACCCATGTTAGCGCCGGGCTACGTCAATCTCTTGGCAAGCTAGACCATGGTCTGAGGCAGGATTTCGCTTACAAAGCGATGCTGTATTCGCGAAACACCAGGTCGCGCTGCCAGCCCAGGGATTCGTACAACCGTTGCGCAGCCTCGTTCGTATGCGCCGTGGTAAGCGACATGCCCACTGCTCCCGCCGCTCGCGCAAAGTCCTCCGCTTCATGGATCAGTGCCGCAGCCACCCCGCTGCGACGCGCGTCGGCTGCGACAAAAAGATCATTGAGCAGATAAGTGCGCGCTGCACGCACGGAAGAAAACAGCGGGTAAAGCTGGGTGAATCCTACGCCCCGCCCTTCACCATCGACCGCCAGCAGGATCACCGATTCGTGATGCTGGAACCGTTCGAGCAAGAAGCGCCGTGCCAGTTCGAGATCGGCCGGCTTGCCATAGAACTGCCGGTACGCATCGAACAATGGCACGACAAGATCGATGTCATGGATGGTGGCCTGACGCACCGTGAAGGACATGAGCCGGTCCCGGAAAGCTGAAGTGACCGCAGTATGGGCAGCATGATCGACCGATCATATGACCACTTTTCCGGGGAAATGCGCCGTGGTGGCATATGCCCGTCCTGCATGGCGGGGGCCGTACGACGGTCAGGCGCGATGGTACGGATGGCCCGACAGCAGCGTGGTGGCGCGGTAGAGCTGCTCGGCGAGCACCAGGCGCACCAGCATGTGCGGCAAGGTAAGCGGGCCGAGCGACCAGCTCTGGTCGGCACGCGCGAGTACGTCCGGCGCGTGTCCGTCCGGCCCGCCGATGAGAAACGCCAGATCGCGACCTGACATCCGCCATTTTTCGAGCTGCGCGGCGAGGTCTTCGCTTGACCATGTCTTGCCGCGCCCATCCAGGGCCACGACATGGATATCCCGCGGCAAGGCGGCGAGGATCGCCGCCCCTTCGTCCTGGATGGCCCGCGCGTCGTCACGGCCCTTGCCGCGCACGCCAGGCTTGAGTTCGATGAGTTCGAGCGGCAGGTCGTGCGACAACCGCTTGCGGTACTCGGCAAAACCCTCCGCCACCCAGGCGGGCATGCGTTCACCGACGGCGATCAGGCGCGCACGCATGCGTCTTCACCGAAAAGCAGGGAAACAAAGAGAACCGTCGCGCGCATGCAGAGGCGCGCGACCAAGACCGCCGGAGCGCGGGACATCAGCCCACGCTGGCGACTTCGGCGTCCATTTCGCGGTCACCGACGGTCCACAGCCGTTCCAGGCCGTAGAACTCGCGGATACGCGGGAGCATGACGTGAACGATCACGTCTCCCAGGTCCACCAGTACCCACTCGGCTTCCTGCTCGCCTTCCACGCCAAGCGGCATCACGCCCGCCTTCTTGGCGAACTTGACGACTTCGTCGGCGATGGATTTCACGTGGCGCGCGGAGGTGCCGGAGGCGATGACCAGCAGATCGGCGATGGAGGTCTTGCCGCGGACGTCGATCTCACGAATGTCCTTGGCCTTCAGTTCGTCCAGCGCGTCGAGGACTTGCTGGCGAATGACCGCCGTGGTGGCGGATTTGGTGCTGCGCGTGGAAGTCTGACTCAAGTGCGGTTGCCTCGATGCATGATCGATGCGCGGGATGGCGCGGGGGCAGTATACCGCCCCACCCTGAAGTCCACGTCAAGCGAGGCTGGTGCGGGACTGGACGTACTCCTCAAGCAAGATCGCGACCAGCTCCGCCGCCGGCATGGGGCGCGACAGGCTCGCGGCCTGTCCGCACCACTCCGAGACGAGATCGCCCCTGCCCGCCGCCGCGGCCGCCTTGCGCAGGGGCGAGGTCAGCGCGTTCATGACGGGGTACGCGGGAAAACGCCCCGCCCTGGGCTCCATGACGTCTACGTAGGTATTGCGACGGCCGCGTGCCGCACGTCCGGAAAAACTGCGGATGGTGGTGACACGGGTGTCTTCGGTCGCGGGGATGTCCTGTTTCCAGGCGGACGCAGCGGCAGATTCCGGACACGCCAGGAACGCGGTACCGAGTTGGCTGACGGCGGCGCCCAGCATTTCCGCTGCCAGCATGCCCTGCCCGTCCATGATCCCGCCGCCGGCGATCAGGGGCACGTCCACCGCGCGAGCGGCGAGCCGGATCAGCGCGAACAACCCGATCATGGCCTCGTCCGTGTCGTGCAGGAAGGTACCGCGGTGCCCGCCGGCCTCCGCTCCCTGCAGGCTGATGGCATCGACGCCCAGCGCTGCCCAGGCGCGTACTTCGGCAAGCGACGTCGCATTGCCCACGACGGCGATATCGCGTCGCTTGAGTTCGCTCACCTGCCTCGGCGTCAGGAGATTGAAGGTGAAGCTCGCCACGGCAGGACGCGCTTCGCACAGCGCGGCGAACTGATCGGAGAAGCGTGGCGACCAACGCTCGGGTCTCGTCGTACGCACCGCGAGACCTTCCTGCTCCATGAGCGCGTCCAGGGCAGCGCGGGCGTGATCGATGGCGGCTTCGTCCGCATGCACCTCGTCCGGCAACACGAACAGATTCAGCGCAAACGGACGGTCGCTCACCGCGCGGATCTTCGCTGCGTCATCGAGGATGGCCTGCGGCGAGAGATAACCCGCGCCATGCGAACCCAGTCCCCCCGCGTTGGAGACGGCTGCCACCAGCGCGGGTGTCGATGCTCCCGACATGGGCGCGAGAACGAGCGGCTGGGTGATGCCCAGGCGCTGCAGCAAACCGTTGGCCATGATCCGTGCTCCGTCGCCTGGACGATGCACTATTACACCACGCCGTCATGACGCCACGCCCAAAAAAAACAAGGCTCCCGCGAAGGGAGCCTTGGACGAAACGCGGGCGAGGACTCAGTGACCGCTGGTCGAAGACGACGCCGGTTCGCTGCTCTTCTTGTGCTTCTTGTGGTGCGTGCTGCTCTTGTCGCTCTTCATCGAATCATTGGCGGACTTCATGTCGTCCGCGTTGGACTTCATGGCATCCGAGTTCGACTTCATTGCATCCGAGTTCGATTTCATCGCATCGGCATTCGATTTCATCGCATCGGAATTGGCTTTCATGGCATCCGAACTGGACTTCATCGCATTCTTGCTGGTGTCCTGCGCGGACTGCGCCATGACGGGCGATACGGCGAAACCAAGGGCAACGGCAGTAGCGAGGGCAAGTACGGCGTAACGGGAAACTTTCATGAGTGCATGTCTCCTGAAGCGGTGAGGTAACCGTGCGGCCACGCCGCACTTCCATGAAACGGCCGGCGCCACCCTTCCCGAGCGACCCGACGATCCGGTCCCGGCTTGCGTCGGTTCCGGCCACGCCACATCAGCAGTCCTGCCCGATGCGAACGACCCTTCCCTGGTCCGTGACATCACATGCCGGGATCGCCACCCTGTCGTGCACGCCCGGAACGGGCCCAAGCGTATACCCATGCCCGACACGGCGATGCGACCGGCCGACATCGTCGTTCAGCGTCAATATCGACAGGCCGCAGGCGGCAAGACTGGTTTGCTGCAGTGCTCTCACAGGTTTCCAAAGCGCGTTTTCTTGCGAGGCGTGGCCGAGGTCACCGGCCTCAGGAGGTGCCACCGTCGTCGCTGGCGCGCGCGTCGCTCGTCATGGCATTGCCGTGCTGCGTCGCATCACGTTTTTTTCGCGGCGTCGTGTTTCTTCATGCCGTCGTGTTTCATGCCTGAAGCACTTTTTTCATCGTCGTGTCGCCGCTCTTCATCGCATCGTGCTTCACGGCGCTCCCGGCCGCATGGCGTCTTGAGCGGCCGCGATGGACGCACAAACCAGCCGGGCTGCAAGCCTCGGAGAAATGACGGTCTTCATGGAGCTCTCTCGAAAGATCGGCCATGCGGTGCATGCCACAGGCCATTCGTCGTCTGGAGAGAGAAGCGGTTACTTCAATGCGGGTTGCAGCAGACGGCCGCCCATCAGGGCATTGACCAGCACCACGACCCCTACCGCGATCGCGTGGGTGATGAGGTCGGTGACCGCAACCGCAAAGCCGTGACAAATTTCCAGCAACGCCGCGGAAGCGGCCGCGCTGGCGAGCCCGATCATGACCGCTGTCAACACGGGTCGAAGCGGACAGGCGCGACGCAGCAGCCATACGAGCACCGCGGAAAGTGGAATCGACAAACTGATGATGAACATCAGGCAGTCGCCGGACTGATGCGCCGTGGCCACCGTCGCTCCCGGCACGACGACATCGCGCAGGCAGCCGAGCCCGCTGGCACCCACCCACAGCGCGAGGCCGGGCAACGGCAGCCACGCCCATGCGGCGGAACGTCCGGGTACGCCCAGCGTAAACGCCGCCCAGGCAGCCGATACGGCCGTGATCAGTGCGCCGATCCCCGCGACGGCGATATCCGGTTCGGCTATCCAGCGACGAATCATGTGCTGGGCACCGTAATGCCACAGCAAGCCCAAGGCGATCGCCGCCACCAGCACCAGCCAGCCGATCGTGCGCAGCCACGGTGGCGGCAGGCGCCGCACCGGAGTCAGCTGCACGCCCAGCGACTGGATCAGTGACTCGGGGAGTCGCGACTCGGACATGTGCTCAGGATTCTCCATGGAAACGGGTGCGCAACGCCTTCATGGCGCGGTGCAGGTTCACTTTCAGCGCGCCGGATTGCCGACCGGTATGCGCCGAGGCTTCCGCCAGCGAGCGTTCCTTGAGGCCGAGCTGCTCGACCGCCTCGCGCTGCCCCGGCGGCAACGTCGCGATCGCCTCGTGCAGGCGGCGCGCGGCCTGGTCACGCTCGGTGGCGTCGGCGGCGTCGTGCTCATCGGGGTGCATGTCGTAGGCCCGCTCGTCATGCAACTCGCGGTGCCCTCGGCGCCCCTGGCTCCGCAGCGCATCGATCGCGCGCCGCGCGGCAATGGCCGACAGCCAGGCATCGTAGGAACGGGCCGGATCGTACGTATGGCGCACTCGGTGCACGGTGAGCAGGGTTTCCTGCACCACGTCGTCCGCCAGATCCACGTCCACGCCCTGACGCCGCGCCGCGGCGCGGATCAGCGGCACGGAATCGGCCAGCACGCGCTCGTACGCCTGCCGGTCACCGCCCTGCGCAGCCGCCATCCAGGCAGCGCGCCGCCGCTCCGGCACATCGATGGCGCTTTCAGCGGCGTCGCTCACGGCAAAGTTGGTCCGGACCCAGGCAGGAAGGACGCTATCTAGAACCATCGGGTGGGTGGCGGTCAAGGCGGCGGTCATGGAGCGCTATCGGAGGGGCCTCCCTTTTATTCGGTGCAGCAACCGCTTGCGTTACTCCATGCGCAGCTGTGCCACCGCCCGCCGGTATTTCAGAAAGGTCTCATGGGACAGGCCACGGGCTGCTGGCCTAATGCGGCGCCCGCTTCGGCGGCCCCACCTCACCCGCAAGGAACGCTTCATGAAAAAGATCCTGTTGGCCCTGGCATGTGCCGCCTTCGTCGCCCCGATTGCATCGCAGGCGAGTCAGAGCAACGACATCAGCTACAACTACGTGCAGCTCGACTACGCCAACGTCAGCCAGTCAGGGCACGGCTTCGTCGCTGACGGCGGCGCGCTGACCGGTTCGTACAGCTTTGCCGACCATTACCAGGTGTTTGCCGGTTACAGCGATCTGCGTACCGACAAGGAGCGCTACTCCATTGACGGCCTGGGCGGTTATACGTTCTCCGAGCAGGCCAAGTCGCGTCCGTGGACACTGGGGGCAGGCTATTTCACCGCCATCAGCAACCGTACCGACTGGGTGACGCAGCTTTCCTACACGCGAGAAAGGCTGAGCGATCGCTTCTGCCTGGAAGGCTATCGCTGCCAATCGTTCGACGACCACTACAACGTCTGGACGGTCAACAGCGGCGTCATGGGCCACCTCACCGACCATCTGATCGCCAATGCCTATCTCGGTTACAGCAACGGCGGCAGGGTTGTGGAGGGCAACTTCTTCGGTGACTTCGGCCTGCTCTATACGTTCAACAAGACCTGGGCGCTGAACGGTGGCGTGCGTGTGAACAACAACAGCACGGAAACGTTCACCCTGGGCGTGCGCGCCAGCTTCTGATCCAGCTTTTGCGACTGCCACCGAGCCCGGCAAATGCCGGGCTTTTTTTGTTTCTGCGGCTGCGCATGACAGGCGAAGCGGTGGGGAGGATGCTGGAGGCGGGTGTCGATACCGGTTTCCGGGGATCGGAGCCTTGGTAACCGTGGCGCCGTGCCCGGCGAATACCCTCATGACTCCCTGATGGATGCTGCCTACATGCTCGTGCTGATCCTGGCCTACCTGGGCGGTGTCCTGACCATTCTCAGCCCCTGCATTCTGCCCGTGTTGCCCTTTGTCTTTGCACGGGCCGACCGGCCGTTCGCCCGCAACGGGCTGCCGATGTTGCTGGGCATGGCGTTTACCTTCGCACTGGTCGCGACCTTGGCGGCGGTGGGCGGCGGGTGGGCCATCCGGGCAAACCAATATGGCCGCATCGTTGCCATGGTGGTGCTGGCCACGCTTGGCCTCACCCTGCTGTCGAACCATCTGGCCGAATGGATCAGCCGCCCCTTCGTGGCGTTGGGCAACAAGCTGACGCAGCGCTCGGATGCGGAAGGCGGCTCGCCGTGGTCTGCCGCAGGTCTGGGCGCGGCGACCGGGCTGCTCTGGGCGCCCTGCGCCGGCCCCATTCTCGGCCTGCTGCTCACGGGCGCCGCGTTGAATGGCGCGAGCGTGCAAACCACCCTGCTGCTGCTCACCTACGCGGCCGGCGCGGCCACGTCGCTGGCGCTGGCGCTCGCCGTGGGCGGCCGCGTGTTTGCGTTGATGAAGCGCTCGTTGGGAGCGGGCGAATGGGTGCGGCGCGCACTGGGTGCGCTGGTACTGGCTGGCGTGGCCGCAATCGCGCTCGGCTTCGACACAGGCCTGCTGACGCGCGTGTCGCTCGCCAGCACCGGCGGTATCGAACAAAAGCTTATCGATGCCGTGCGTCCCGCGCCTGCACCGCAACCCGTGGTGAAGGCCGGCGCTCCGCTGCCGATCGAAGGCGAGTTGCCTTCATTGGGAGGCGCCACGCAATGGCTCAATACCACGCCGCTCACGGCATCGTCGCTGCGCGGCAAGGTGGTGCTGGTCGATTTCTGGACCTATTCCTGCATCAACTGCATCCGTTCGTTGCCCTACGTGCGTGGCTGGGCCGACAAGTACAAGGAGCACGGGCTGGTCGTGATCGGCGTGCACGCGCCGGAGTTCGCCTTCGAAAAGCAGCCGCAGAACGTCATCAAGGCGGTGAAGGACCTAGGCGTCGATTATCCGGTGGCGCTGGACAACGAGTACGCGATCTGGAAAGGCTTCAACAACGAATACTGGCCCGCGCACTACTTCATCGATGCGCAAGGCCGCATT
>Ga0209258_101172_pt1 | contig 10652 bp, 9 predicted proteins | sample Araplaol_mTSA_r2_FD_184281 | JGI IMG/M metagenome (GOLD analysis project Ga0209258, IMG submission 184281) | Arabidopsis root microbial communities from North Carolina, USA - plate scrape CL_Col_mTSA_r2 (SPAdes) (version 2) | ecosystem: Host-associated > Plants > Roots > Endosphere | place: USA...
CGAGCTGGCGCAGGCCCACGCGCACGCCGTAGAGCACGAGAAAGAACACGCTGGCGATCAGCAAGGCCTGCGCGGGAATGCTGAGCAGCAGGATTTCGCGCGCGCGCTGGTGACGGTCATGAAACGTCTCGGCCATGGTGACCGTGAGCTGGTCGCTCGGGTCCTGCAGGTTCGGGATGCGCACCGTGGCGGCGCGCAGTTCGCGGTACTTCTGCGTGGGCGTATAGACCGACGTGGTGTACAGCGCCGGCTCGCCGTCGGAACTGGCGCCGCTCAGCGGTGCCGGCTGCAGTTCGGGCGAACCCGCCAGCAGGCCGTGCTTCTGGCTGCTCACGTTGAAGTAGTTGTGGCCTTCGGGCGCGTATTCGAGCAGGAAGCGCGCCTGCGGTGAGATCTGCCCGCCCAGGTCTTCCTGGCTGAGCATCTGGGCGAGCGTCATCGCATCGTCACCCAGGTCGCGATCGTGCACGTGGTTGGAATAGATCAGCGCGCCGCCGTAGGTGATCAAACTTTCCACCACCAGCAACATCATCAGCGGCACCAGCAGCGAGGAGAGCAGTCGATGGCGCAGGCTGGGCCGGCCGTCGGGCTCGATCATCCGATAGAGCCACGAATCGTCCTGCTTCCGCGCCGTTTCGCTCATGCCTTCGTTTCCTTGCCTTCCTTCACTTCTTCCAGCAGGTAACCAAGGCCGCGGATGGTGCGCACTTGCGTGCCCGACTCGGCGAGCTTGCGGCGCAGGCGATAGATGGCGATGTCCAGGCCGTTGTCGGTGAGTTCTTCGTCCCAGCTGCACAACGCTTCGACCAGTTGCGCGCGACTGGTCACGCGGTCAGGGCGTGCAGCCAGGGCTTCGAGCAGGCCGAATTCGCGGGCGGTGAGTTCAAGCGGCTTGTCGTCGATCCAGGCGCGATGACCGGGAAGATCCAGCCGCAGCCGTCCGATGGTGAGCTCGGGTGCGCCTTGCGACGTGTAGCGGCGCAGCAGGGCGCGCACGCGTGCTTCGAATTCGGCGAGTGCGAAAGGTTTGACGAGGTAGTCGTCGGCGCCCAGATCAAGCACGCGCACGCGTTCGCGCAGGCCTTCGCGGGCCGTGATGACCAGCACGGGCAGGCCGGTGCCGCGCTTGCGAAGACGTTGCAGTACGTCGGCACCATCGAGGTTGGGCAGCCCCAGGTCGAGGATGAGCAGGTCGTACGGCGTGTCGCGCAGGGCGACGTCGGCCTTGGCGCCATCGGTCACGCAGTCCACCGCGTGGCCGCCCTGGCGCAGCGAGGCGCTGACGCCGGCGGCAATCGAGGGGTCATCCTCGGCAATCAGTATGCGCATATCGGTTTCCGGAAAAGGCGACGGGTCGGCGCGCAAGCCATCATCATTGAATTGCGAGTGATTCTCATTTGTGGCAACATTCTGGCTCTATATCAGGAGCAGGCTGCCCGGACCATGGGAAGCTTAGCGCCCTGTTGGACGTTGAGACAGCGGGCGCGCGAGTCGGTTGCATGGCCCGTCACGCGGTTTGGCGCTGATCCAAGAGAGATGATGCAAAGGCTCTGAAAGGCAGGCATGGAATCAGCGGCGCGGTCGCACAACAACCGGATGGGATCGAGCCGCGCGTTCTGGCTCAAGCAGCTCCATCAGTGGCACTGGATCAGCTCCGCGCTGTGCCTGGTGGGCATGCTGCTGTTCGCCATCACGGGTTTCACGCTCAACCATGCGGGCCAGATCGAGGCGCAGGCCGCCACCGTGCATCGCACCGCCCAATTGCCCGCCGCCTTGCTCAAGGCCGTGAGCGGCGATGACGAACGCAAGGGCGTGGCCTTGCCCGCCGCCGTGGCGGACTGGGTGGGTGCCACGCTCGACATCGACGTGGCCGGCCGCGCCGGCGATTGGTCCTCCGATGAAATCTATCTTTCGATGCCGCGTCCGGGTGGCGATGCGTGGCTGAGTATCGATCGTGAAACCGGCAAGGTGGAAACCGAGCGCACTTCGCGCGGCGTCATCGCCTATCTCAACGATCTGCACAAAGGTCGCCACGCAGGGCCTGCGTGGGGCTGGTTCATCGACGTGTTTGCGCTGGCCTGCGTGATCTTCTCGGTCACGGGCTTGCTCCTCTTGAAGATGCACGCCGCGCAGCGCGGCGCCACCTGGCCGCTGGTCGCGTTTGGCCTGGTGCTGCCCTTGGTGCTTGCGCTGATCTTCATCCACTGACATGGAAAGCGAGCGGACGAGCATGAAGATGAGCATCGCCTGTCGTGTGCCGATCCCGCTTTCAAACGTTTTCGATTCTTCTTCTCGCGTCTTACCGAGGACCTCATGCGCCGCCTTTCCCTGACTCTTCCCGCGATCCTGCTGGCCACTCCGGTCGCCGCGGCCGATCTCAATGTCACCGTGCAGATTCCGCAACTCAACGTGGCGGAATATCACCGCCCGTACACCGCCGTGTGGGTGGAGCGCGAAGACCATTCCGTCGCGGCGCAGCTGGCTGTGTGGTACGCGCAGAAGGATTCGAAGGAAGGCGCCGGCACCAAGTGGTTGCCCGAGTTGCGTCAGTGGTGGCGTCGAGGTGGCCGTGAATTGCAGATGCCGGTCGATGGCGTCTCCGGTGCCACGCGCCCCGCAGGCGACCAGAAGCTGAGCTTCCACGAGGGCAAGGCGCCGCTCAACGCACTGGCGCCGGGCAAGTACGACCTCGTCGTCGAAGCGGCCCGGGAATCGGGCGGTCGCGAAGTCGTTCGCGTGCCCTTCACCTGGCCTGCCTCGGCACCACAGCAACTGGCGGGCCAGGGCAGTAGCGAACTGGGTGCCGTCAAAGTCGATCTTGCCCCGTAATTGAAGGAGCACACCCTCATGAGCAGACATTCGTTGAAGTGGAGCGCGTTGGCCCTGGCTCTGGTGCTGCCGCTCTCAGCGCAGGCGCACAAGCTGTGGTTGTTGCCGTCGGCCTCGAATGTGGCGGGCAACGATCCCTGGGTCACGGTCGATGCCGCCATGTCCGATGATTTATTCTGCGCCGACCATATGCCGGTGCAACTGGATCGTGTCGTGATCACCCAACCGGACGGCCAGACGGCCAAACCGGAAAACGCGTTCACCGGCCAGTACCGCAGCGTGTTTGACGTGCACCTGACCGAAGCCGGCACGTACAAGATCGCCGCCGTGAACGGTGGTCTGTTTGCCAGTTACGAAGTGGATGGTCAGAAGAAGCGCTGGCGCGGCGACGCAGCCGACCTGGCCAAGTCGATTCCTTCCAATGCGAAGAACGTGGAAGTTTCCGAGTCGATCAACCGCACGGAAACCTTCGTGACCAACGGCAAGCCGAGCGAAGGCGCGCTCAAGCCCAGCGGCAAGGGCCTGGAGCTGGTGCCGGTCACGCACGTCACCGATCTTGCCTCGGGCGAGGCGGCCACGTTCCAACTGCTGATCGACGGGAAGCCGGCCTCGAACCTCAAGGTGATGGCCATTCCCGGCGAAACACGCTACCGCAATGCGCAGGAAGAAATCGGCGTCACCACCGACAAGGACGGCAAGTTCAGCATCACCTGGCCGCACGCCGGCATGTACTGGGTGAACGCGAGCACGCAGGACAACAAGTCCAGCATCAAGCAGGCCAAGGTGCGTCGCCTCTCGTACGCCGCCACGCTGGAAGTGCTGCCGCAGTAATGCCTCACGCAAGCGCTATCGATCGGAACAGTGTGGTGCCTATGAGTCATCTCGTCGTGCAATCCGCGCAGGGCGAAACCATGGGCACGTTCTGGTCGGTGCGCGCGGTGATGCCGGCGGAGCTATCACTGGCGTCGTACGCGGGCAGCATCCAGGCCGTGCTGGATCTGGTCGACGGCCAGATGAGTACGTACAAGTCGACCTCGTCACTGTCGCGTTTCAACGCTGCGCCAGCCGGCACGTGGCACGTGCTGCCGGCCGAGTGTTTCGAGGTGGTGAGGCATGCCTTGCAGGTGGCGCGTGACAGCGACGGCGCGTACGACCCCACGGTGGGCCCGCTAGTGAATCTCTGGGGCTTCGGCCCCGATAGCGCGCGACGCGAGCCGCCGTCGCGCGCCTCCATCGACGCCGCGCGCAAGCGCATCGGCTGGTGGCATCTGAAACTGGATGCCGCCACGCACAGCGTCTATCAGCCCGGCGGTATCTATCTGGATCTTTCATCGGTGGCCAAGGGCTACAGCGTCGACCTGGTCGGTCGCTTGCTCGATGGTGCTGGCTTCGACGCGTGGCTCGTCGAAGTGGGCGGCGAGATGAAAGGGAAGGGCAACAAGCCTGACGGCTCGCCGTGGCGCATCGGTATCGAACGTCCCGGTGCGGCGATCGGCGCCGTGCAGTACGCCGACCAGCTCAGTCAGGTGGTTTGCCTTACGGGACGCGCCATCGCCACCTCCGGCGATTACCGCCGCCAGTTCGCTGCCGATGGCGTGACTTACTCCCATCACATCGACCCGCGCACTGGTTGGCCAGTGCCGCATACGGTGGCCTCCGTCAGCGTGCTGGCTGGCGATGCGATGCAGGCCGATCCCATGGGCACGCTGATGACGGTGCTGGGGCCGGAGCAAGGCATGGCTTACGCCAGGGAGCGCGGCCTTGCGGTGATGTTCATCGTGCACGGTGCGAACGGCCTGGAAGAGCGCCTGTCGCCGGCATTCGAGGCGGCGCTGGCGTCATGAGTGCATCGCCTGCGACATCGACGCGCCCCGCCTGGGGCAATGTGCTGCTTTGCGCCTTGCTTGCCGTGCTGATCGTCGCGTTGATGACGCTGCATGCGCGCGAATGGGAGTGGCACGATCCGGGCACGTCACGCTGGTGGGGCGCGGTCTTTGTGCTGTCGTTATGGGCCGGATTTACCGCGTGGCTAGGCTGGCATCGCCGCAGCAAGTCGCAACGGATGGCCGAATGCGTGGCGTCTGCCGATACCGAGGAGCGCAGCGCCATCCTCGTCGCCTTTGCGAGCCAGACCGGCAATGCCGAGCAATGGGCGCGGCAAACGGCGCAAAGTCTCCAGACCGCGGGCGAGTCGGTGCGACTGATCGAGCTCGGTCACCTGGATATGGAAACGCTGGTCGGTGCCGGGCGCGTGCTGTTCGTTGTCAGCACCACCGGCGAGGGCGATGCACCGGACAGCGCCGCGCGTTTCGTCACGCAATTCATGCGCGCGCCTGCATCGCTTGCTTCGCTTCGCTACGGGCTGCTGGCACTGGGCGATCGCGACTACGACGATTTCTGCGGGTTTGGCCGCGCGCTCCAGCACTGGCTGCAGCAAAGCGGTGCGACGCCGCTGTTCGATCCGGTGGAAGTGGACAACAGCGACGCGGCGGCGTTGCGTCATTGGCAGCATCACCTCGCGCTGCTTTCCGGTGCGAGCGAGTTGCCGGATTGGCAGGCCCCCGATTATCAGCGGTGGCAACTGATCGAACGTACGTTGCTCAATCCGCACAGCACGGGTGGTCCATGCTTCCATCTGGCGCTGTGCCCGCTCGAAGGCACGGCGAACTGGCAGGCGGGCGATCTGGTGGAGATCGGGCCGCGCCATGCGGCTGACGATGTCGAACGATGGCTCGCAACGCATGCACTCGACGGTAATGCGGTCGTGGAACACAGTGGGCGTCGGGCGTGCTTGCGTGAGTGGTTGTCGGCAAGCCATCTACCGGAGCCTGGTGACGTACAGCAAAACCCGATGACGGAACTGGTGGCGAACTTGCAGGCGTTGCCGCATCGCGAATACTCCATTGCCTCCGTGCCATCGGACGGCGCGGTGCACCTGCTTGTGCGCCGCATGCAGCGGGACGATGGGTCGCCGGGTATCGGTTCGGGTTGGCTCACCCAGCATGCGGATGTCGGTAGCGAGATTGCGCTTCGCATCCGCGCCAATCCCTGCTTTCATGCGCCGGTCGATGATCGGCCCCTGGTGCTGATCGGCAATGGCACGGGGCTGGCGGGATTGCGTGCGCTGTTGAAGGCACGGGTGGAAGCGGGGCGCGGACGCAACTGGTTGTTGTTCGGTGAGCGCGAGTGCGCCCGTGATTTCTATCATCGCGACGAGATACGTCAGTGGCAGCAGCAAGGCTGGCTCGAGCGAGTCGATCTGGCCTGGTCGCGCGAGGGTGAGTCGCGCGTCTACGTGCAGGATCGTCTGCGCGCCGCTACCGATGTATTGCAGTCATGGGTTGAACGAGGCGCGGCCATCTATGTGTGTGGCAGCCTCGCAGGCATGGCGCCTGGCGTCGATGCCGTTCTGCGCGAAGCCCTGGGTGATGCGACGGTCGAGCAGTTGCGCGAGGCAGGACGTTACCGTCGCGACGTGTATTGAGTTGCCGTGACCTTTGGCCTATAGGAGTGCGATGCGCCGATGCCGCAGGCTGGCACTCCTTCGGGGGAGGGTTACATGGGAACACGCACGCAAGGCGCGTCACGTCTTTGGTTGGCGCTGGCCTGTTTGACGCTGTCGGCCGTGGTAAATGCGCAGGATGTTCCGGCACCCGCGAGCAGCGTAGCCACCGTGCCGGCGGTGATTCCGATGGCCAAGCCGCACGCTGCGGCACCGCGCGAACCCAGCGCGCCGGATGCATGGGGCGGCATACGCACAGGCAGTGAGGCCACGCTTTCCGATCGCGTCGCAAGTTATCGCATCGATGCCGAACTGGATGCCGGCAAGCACAGCGTGAAAGGCAGCGAGCAACTGCGTTGGCGCAATCGCAGCCAGCAGCCGGTCAATCGCATTTACCTGCACCTTTACCTCAACGCGTTCCAGAACGAAGGCAGTACCTTCTTCACCGAACGCAACGTGCTTACCGCGCACGGCCACTCGCGAGGAAACGCTGCTCCGAAGAAGGGCGAGTGGGGCTGGATCGACCTCGTCAGCGTGCAACAGGGCAACGCGGCGCTGAAGTGGAGCTTCGTGCACCCCGACGATGGTCCGGCCACCGACCAGACCGTGGCGGCCATCGATCTGGCCGAGCCTGTGCCGGCCGGCGGCACGCTGACGCTGGACATCGATTTCACCAGCCAGCTGCCGCGCGTGATCGAGCGCACTGGCTGGTGGGGCGATTTCAATCTCGTGGCGCAGTGGTTTCCCAAGATCGGCGTGCTCGAACTGCCGGGTGAACGCGGCGCCACGCAGGTGCAGTGGAACGTGCACGAGTTCCATTTCAACAGCGAGTTTTACGCCGACTTCGGCAGCTACGATGTGCGGCTCACGGTGCCCTCCGATTACACCGTGGGTGCGGTGGGCGCGCAGCAGGACGAACCGTCCGTACAGAACGGCAAGACCACCTACCACTTCGTGCAGAACGACGTGCACGATTTCGCGTGGGTCGCCGCCAAGGGCTTTCGCACGCTCGACGGTAGCTGGCAGGGGCCGGGCAGTCCGCACGTGGCGGTGCGCGTGATCTATCCGCCCGAGTACGTTGCCAGCGCGCAGCCCGTGTTGAAGGCCACGCTGGACTCGCTCAGTTATTTCTCCGACACGCTGGGGCCATATCCGTATCGCACCGTGACGGCCGTGGTGCCGCCCTTCAATGCGGATGAGGCCGGTGGCATGGAGTATCCGACCTTCTTCACCGCCGAGGGCGACAAGGAGATCGACAAGGACACGATGGACCAGTGGAACATCGACTTCGTGACCATCCACGAATTCGGCCACGGCTATTTCTACGGCCTGCTTGCCTCGAACGAATTCGAGGAGCCGATGCTCGACGAAGGCATGAACGAGTATTGGGACGAACGCATGCTGCGCGACCGCAACCAGCGCGTGCTCACGCCCAGCACCTGGCTGCGGCGCGCGGGCATCACGCCGTCGATGGATGTGTTCACGTCCGAACGTCTGGATGCCGGGCTGTCGCATCCGTTCGACCCGCTCGGCGAGAACAGTTGGGATCGTTATTCCAGTTCCAGCTACGGCACCGTGTATTCGCGCACGGCCACGGCGATGCATGATCTGGAAGAGCGCCTGGGCAAGGACGTGATGGCGCGCGCGATGCGCGAATACTATCGGCGCTGGCATTTCCGCCATCCGTCCGTGGCGGATCTTCGCGCGACGTTGATCGACGTTTCGGGCAACGCGCGTGCGGTCGACGAGATATTCGACCAGTTCGTCTATGGCACGGCCCGCATCGATGATCGCGTCGCATCGATCGATATCAGCAGGGTGTTGCCCGAAGCAGGCAGTTGGATGAAGAACGGCCAGCGCGTCGAGTTGACGGACGACGACCGCTACGAGCAGGTAGCGAAGGCGGACGAAGCCTGGAAGAAAACCCACCCTCACGCGGGAAAAACCGAGGCGGGCGCTTTTCCCATACGCAGTACGGTGACGGTGGTGCGCGAAGGTGCGGCCGTGCCGCAGATCCTGCGCGTGACGTTTGCTGGCGGCTCGCATGTCGACGTTCACTGGGACGACGACCGTCGTTGGGCGCGCTTCGTCTTCACCGGCGATACGGCGGCGGTTTCGGCGGAACTCGATCCGGACCGGAACATCCTGCTCGACGAGAACAAGCTCAACGACAGCCGCACGGTGAAAACCGATGCCTCCGCCTCGCGCCGCTGGACCGCCGACCTGGCGGCCGCGCTGCAGGCACTTTACGCATGCCTGGTGACGCTGTGATGGCCTACAAGAGTTCTCGTCGCGTGGATGTGGGCGCGGTGGCGCTGGCGCCATTTGCAGCATTGCAGTGGAGGCTGCTGTTGCTGTGGATCTTGGCAACGCTTGTTGCGACTTCCCTGGCGGCGCTTCCGCTCCTGCAATCGCTGGGTGCCTTGCTCGATCACTCCACGCATGCGCATGCGTGGGCACGACAGTTCGACGGGCTGATGTTCAGTGATGTCGTCGTGGCCTTGTCACACGAGCACCCCACGCTGCACGGCGCAGGACTGGCCAGCGTGCTCCTGATGCTGCTCTGGCTGCCATGGCTCAACGGCATGGTGGTGGCGAGCGGCCGGGCGGGGCGCACGCTTGGCTTCGGTCAGCTTCTGCAGGGTGGCTTGACCGAGTACGGCCGCATGTTTCGACTGATGCTCTGGTCGGCACTGCCGTATGCGCTGGCGGGTTTCTTGATCCAGCTGGGGCTCGATCGCGCGGACGACCGCGGCGACCTCGCCACGCTTCAGTCGCAGGCCGACAACGCGCAGCACATGGCGTGGTGGGCGGCGGGCATCGTCATCGTGCTGGCGCAGGCATGGGTGGAATCGGCGCGTGCATCGTTCATTGCGGATGTCGGCTTGCGTTCGGCCACGGTCGCCATGGTGCGCGGCTTGTTGCAGCTCGTGCGCCGGCCGCTGTCCACCTTGCTCGCCTATCTGCTGATTACGGCGCTGGGCTTTGCCATCGCGCTGGCCTTCGGGTTGCTGCGTGCGCACACGGTATCGGTGGGAACGCAGGGCTTGGTGTGGGGCTTCCTGCTCAGCCAATGGGTGGTCGTTGCGCTGGGATGGATGCGCATCGCACGTCTGTTCGCGCTGGCGGATGTTGGCCGCTCGCTGGGCTTGGGCAGGCGGTCCAGCTTGTAGGGACGAAGGGGGGAGCGACAGCAGGTCCACAAGCGCAGGAACCAACGCCGGCCATGAGGTGTCAACTCCACCATCGCGTCGTTCGACAGGCGGGCGAAGGGAGTGCGGCTGATGCGGCATTGGAAGCATGCTCTAAGAAAGGGCGCGACTTTGGCAGTCGTTGCTTTGCTTCATCTGCTGATCCTCGTGTACCTGACGATGCCTCTGGCTCCGGAGTATTCGAGAGATCGCGCGAAGATATTGACTCGGACTGGCGCACTGCAGCTCGTGTTTCTGCCGCAGCCGCCGCTCTCTCGCAGTGCCGCGTTATTGCATGAAAATCCGGCGGCGATACACGCCACACTTCGCTTGTCTCCGTCCAGGAGTTTTGTGAGAAGGCCTGTACCCGAGGCGTTGGATGCTCCACGGTCCGATGAGCCTCAACAGGCGAGAGAGGCGGACAGTCCGAGAAGCGTTGACCTGCCTCGGGAAGCCATTTCCGGCGGTTCGTCGTACGAAAATCCCTTGCTCAAGGATGTTCGCGGAGGCTCGTCAACCCAAGAGCCTCTGCGTCTTCCAGGGAGTGCCGATAGAGAGTTAGTGAAGACGATTTCGGTTGGAGAGCAACCGAGTCCGAGACAGATACTTCAAGAGGGCGGAAAGTTCTTGAACTGTAGTCAGGTTCGGATGGCGCGATTCCTTTCCGCCAGCGAAATGGACAAACGCCACATAACGACGCATGAGCTCGATCAGGCCTTCGCGGAATTCGGATGCACCTGATTCTCGGTTTGGAAGCGTTGAGAGCTGGAGAAATTCTCAACAGAAAGTAGGGCGGCAATCAGTCGCATCAACGATCCGGTGATGGCCGCGCATCTGGCAAATATCCAATGCCGACTTCGTTTCCGAAGTGCAGGAACGAGGACTTGGAATCGCTGACAAAACTGCCGTCAACTCGGCGAAGCCGGGATCCAGTGACTTCGTTGCGTGCCAAAGACGCTGGATTCCAGCTTTTGCTGGAATGACGAGCGGGTTGGCGCCAAGTCTTGTTGGCGGCTCTCAGGCTGTGGGAAGACGAACCAGCACGATCTCGCCGCCGCCTTCGATACGAACCGGGTGGCTGGGGATCGGGTCGATCCACATCATGTCGTTCGCTTCCAATGGCTGGGAGC
>Ga0209258_101176_pt1 | contig 10593 bp, 5 predicted proteins | sample Araplaol_mTSA_r2_FD_184281 | JGI IMG/M metagenome (GOLD analysis project Ga0209258, IMG submission 184281) | Arabidopsis root microbial communities from North Carolina, USA - plate scrape CL_Col_mTSA_r2 (SPAdes) (version 2) | ecosystem: Host-associated > Plants > Roots > Endosphere | place: USA...
GCCCGAGATCGGCGATGCCTTTCCAGCTTGTCTGGATCGCGCGCCGGCGCAATTCGGCAGCGGTCGGCTTCGACAAGGAAGCGAACGTGGACTGGGTGCCGGCCAGGCCACCCAGCCCGAGTCCGGCACTGAGAAGGTCGTCGTCGCCTCGATGCTCGGTGACGCGAACCTCGCCGCGAACGAAATCGGGGGCATGCATGCCGGTTTCCTTGGTCATGGGCGCGGACGCACACGATGCCAGCACCGGCGCGAGCAGCAGCATCCATCGGGGAAGGCGTTTGGTCATGCCGTCCACCATAGCAAGTGATTCCGCCCCTACCATCGTACGAAAGTCCAGCACAGCGGCGGTCGCCACCGGGTGACGACGTGACTTTCTGATCTCGACGCAGGCCTTTGACCCCGCTAACGTCGGCGGCCATGACACGCCTGCTGATCGCCGACGACCATCCTCTGTTTCGTGCTGCGCTGCGCCAAGCGGCCAACGAAAGCGTCGACGACTGCGTGGTGAGCGAAGCGGCCGATCTGGCCGGCGTGCTCGACGTCCTCGCGGGCGATCCGGACATCGACCTCGTATTGCTCGACCTGCACATGCCGGGCAGCCAGGGCTTGTCTGGCCTCGCCACCTTGCGCGGGCAGCATCCCGGCGTGGCGGTGCTGGTCGTCTCCGCGCACGACGAGCCGCGCACCGTGCGCCGCGCGCTCGACCACGGCGCGGCTGGGTTCATCCCCAAGAGCGCCAGCCCGCATGAGATCGCCGAAGCCATCCGCCATGTGCTCGATTGCGGCAACTGGTTACCGCCAGGCCTCGCCCAACGCGTCGCCGCCCTGCCCGCCGATCCTGTGGACATCGACCTTGCTGTACGGCTCGCACGACTCACGGAGCAGCAATACCGCGTTCTCGCGCTGCTGGGCGAAGGCCTGCTCAACAAACAGATCGCCGACCGGCTGACGATCCAGGAACGCACCGTGAAAGCACACGTCACCGCCATCTTCGAAAAGCTCGGCGTGCGCAACCGCACGCAAGCTGGCGTGCTGTTGCGATCACTGGATCTGGCGGATTCGGTGAGGTTGTAGCGAAGGGCGTTTTCGGGGCGTGCCGGATCTCTTGTAGAAGCGCACCCAGTGCGCGAAAGGCTTACGAACCGGCGACGCCGTCACCCTGCGGTCGCCCGCAGAGTGGGCACCTACAACAGGGCGAGTCTTTCCCCTTCACCGGCTTCTGTAGGGGCGCAGCCATTGCGCGACAGGCCTACGGAGCAATGACGACGTAGCGCTGCGGTCGCCCACAGGGAGGGCTCCTACAATGGAATGGGTTCTTCCCCTTCACCGGCCTTTGTAGGAGCGCAGCCAGTGCGTGATGAGCCTACGAAGCGATGACGCGTAGCCTCCGTGATTGCACAAACAGCAGATGCCTACGAGCCCCCAACCTGCATCCCGCTTTGTGGGAGCGCACCCTGTGCGCGACAGCCTATGCAGTGACACCACCACAGCCTGCACGCGTGCACACCGTGCAGACCGACAGAAACATCAACCATCGCGGAACCCTCACCGCCGCCCCACCGCCACCCGCTGCAGCACCTGCCTCAGCGCCAGAGGTTTCAGCGGCTTGTACAGCACGCCGATGCCGCGATCGAGCAGGCGTTGCCGCAGTTCACCGTCACGGTCGGCGGTGAGGATCACAGTGGGGACGTCAAGCGCGTCTTCGCCCAGTTCGTGCAGAACGTCCAATCCGGTGCGACCCGCATCGAGGTGGTAGTCGAAGATGTGCACGTCGGGTCGCCACGGCGCGCATTGCGCCTGCTCCATCGTGCGCGCTGCATGTACCTGCCAGCCCCAGCCTGACAGCAACACGCTCAACGCGGAAAGAGCTGCCGGCTCGTTGTCCAGCAGCAAGGCGCGGCCGGCAGGCAGTGGCTGGGCGTCGATCGGCGTTACGGCTTGACGAGGTAGCGGATCCGCCCGCGGGACGCGCAGTTCGAACATGCTGCCGTGCCCGCTCCATGAACGCAGTCCAATCGGGTGACCCAACAAGGCCGCCATGCGCTGCGCGATGGACAGCCCAAGGCCGAGGCCCTGTCCACCAGCGGCGCTTCCACGGCGAAATTCCTCGAAGATCGCGCGCTGCTCTTGCGGATCAATGCCCGGACCGTTGTCCCACACCTGCAAACGCAAGGCATCGCCCTGCATGCGCACACCCAGCAACACGCGCCCCTGCTCCGCGTAGCGCAGCGCATTCGAAAGGAAGTTCTGCAACACGCGGCGCAGCAGCTGGGGATCGGAATGCACCCACTGCCGACTGCCCACCACGTTGAAGCGGATGCCGCGATCGTGTGCCAGTGCCTGGAATTCCGCCGCCAGAGGATCGAACACATCCGCCAGCGGGAAGTCGCGCGGCTGCGCCTGCAGACGGCCTGCCTCCAGTCGCGCCATGTCGAGCAGACCCGCCAACAGGCCTTCAGTGGCAGTGAGCGCTCCGTGGAGATGCCGTGCCGTATTCGTATCGTTGCCGCGCTCGGCCAGTGTATGGGCGAACAATTGCGCCGCATGCAGCGGTTGCATCAGATCGTGGCTCACCGCGGCGAGAAAACGGCTCTTTGCTTCGTTGGCACGCTGGGCATCCGCGGTCGCCTCGGCCAATGCCTGCGTACGTTCAGTCACGCGCAATTCCAGCGTCTCGTTCGCGCGCTTGAGTGCGTCTTCGGCTTGGCGAAATGCAGTGACGTCGGTGAACGTCGCCACGAATCCGCCACCCGGCATCGGGTTGCCACGAATCTCCACGATCGTCCCGTCGGGAAACCGCCGCTCCGACAGATGCCGCGTGCCTGCGCGCATGTGCGTCAGACGGCGTTGCACCCGCGACTCGGATTCGCCGGGCCCGATCATGCCGCGATCGACGTTGTGGCGCGTGAGGTCTGCCACGGGGCGACCCACATGCAGCAGTTCGGCGGGGTAATCGAACAGGCTGGCGTAGCGCCGGTTCCATGCCACCAGGCGAAGCTCGGCATCCACCACGCAGATGCCCTGGCTCATGTTTTCCAGCGCCGCTTCGAGCACGCGCTGGTTGAAGCGCAGATCCTGCGCGGCCTCGCCCACGATCGCCGCAACGGTGTCGATCTCATCGCGACGTTGCTGTCGCACCACTTCCAGCAGCAAGCGTGCAGACGACGCGCCGATCACCGCCGCCAGTTCGTGCTCCACCGCGGCGATGCGCGTTCCCCCAGCCACACCTTTTGGCGCCGCATCGTCGAACAGGTACGCGACGCGCTCCGGCGGAAGGAACCGCGTCGCCAGCGCCCGCAGTTCCGGCAGGCCGATATCGCCCACGCTCACCGAGCGCATGGCGCGACCGAACCGCGAGCCGGCCAGGGCCAGCACGACGGCAACGTTCGCGATCAGGCTCAGCACCACCGCACGTCCCAGGCGGCTCCAGTCGTCCAGGCCGGACAGCCCATCCGGTCCGAGCCACGTCAGGCCAAGCGGCCCTTCGTGCCACCACGCCGGGCCGTGCGATTGCATGGTCGGCAACAGCACATACAGCCAGACCAGCGTGCCGACGGCCAAGCCCGCCGCCACGGCGCGTGCCCCCAGTTGCGGGCGATAGACAGCGATGAGCAATGCAGGGGCGAGACCGGCCAACGCAGAGAAGGAAATCGCACCGATATCCGCCAGCGCATCGTTGCGCGCCAGCACGCGGCTGTAGCCCCAAGCCAGCAGGATCACGGCGAGAATCGCCACGCGACGCTGGTTGATCACCTCGCCTCGCAGGTCGCCGCGCTCATCGCGTCCCCAGCCGGCACGCACACGCAGCGGTGCAATGAAGTGGTTGACGATCATCAGGCTCAGCGCGAGCGTCGCCACCACCACCATGCTGGTGGCCGCGCTGAGTCCGCCGAGAAACGCCACCAACGCCAGACCGTGCTGCCCGCGCGCAAGCGGCAAGGCCAGCACGTAGAGATCCGACGGCACGCCGCCGGGACCAAGCCACGCATCGCCCAGCCTCGCCAGCGGCAGGATCGGCAGCGAGATCAGCAGCATGTACAACGGAAACAGCCAACGGGCAGTGCGCAGGTGCGAACCGTCACGGCACTCGACCACGCCCGCGTGGAACTGGTGCGGCAGCGTGAACATCGCCAGTGCTCCGAGCAGGATGAGCGCCGGGAATCCCGTGCTGTCGTGCTGCGTGCCGGCATTGGCAATCAGCGTGCGGCTCGCGGGCGACAACACGAGCGTGCCAAGCGCCAGCATCGCGCCCAGCTTGAACAGCGATTCGAACGCCATGGCCAGCACCAGGCCGCGGTTGTGCGCCATCACCGATGCGCGCCGCGTGCCGAACAGCATCGCGAACAGGGCCATCAGCAAGGCCACGTAGAGCGCGCTGTCCTGCCAGGGGTCGGCTTCGGACAACTGGCCGCGGCTCAGCATGCCGTAGCTCATCGCCACCGCTTTCAGCTGCAGGGCGATGTACGGGACGATGCCGATCAGCACCACCGCCGTCACCAGGGCCGCAAGACCCGTGTGCCGACCCAGGCGCACGGCGATGAGGTCGGCCAGGGAACCCGCGTTGTAATCGCGCGCCAACTGCACGAGCCGTCGCAACACCGCGATGGCGAACACGTACATCAGGATCGCGCCCACGAAAGTTGGCGGCAGCCACCATCCCGAGCGACTGGCCTGCGTGACCGTGCCGTAGAAGGTCCACGATGTGCAGTGGATCGCCAATGACAACGCGTAGATCACCGCCCAGCGGCGCTCGAACAGATGTGGGCGCTTCTCGCCGATCACGGCGACGCCGAACAGCAGGCCAAGCCAGACAAGCGCAGCGAAGGTGATGGTGCTGGCGGTCAGCATGGGCGCGTATCACTCCCTCTCCCCTTTGGGCAGCGGCCCGGGGTGAAGAGCCAGCCTTGCGGCACCATTTCGCCCATGCAGCGAGTAAAGCGAGAGAAAGGAAGCGAGCGCTTCGTACATTGATACTTCACTGCGAGCACCCGCCCCTCACCCCAACCCTCTCGTCGCTCCTCAGAGTCGAGGCCATCCACGGCCTCTCCCCACGTGCCCCCCAGGGGAGAGGGAGTTACTGGCGAAGTCCCAGCGCCTGGACGGCGCCGATCAGCCAGCGCAATTGCACGCCCTGGCGGCTGTCGTAGTGTTCCCCCGAATATCCCCACCAGTCCCAGCATGCTTGCGGATTCATGGGCGCGGTGCTCGCGCGGGTTTGAGGATACAGGACGGCCACGTCGTAAGCGTCCGCCCAGCGATTGAAGCCCGCATCTTTCACAAACGCCTCGCCCACCGCATCGGCGTTCTGCTTGCAGCCATGGAAAGCGACCAGCAGTCCGCAGCGTTTGCCGGCCATACAGTCCGGCGGCAGGTAGATGTAGCCCTCCGCCGCGAGAAACGCATCGGCACCGTCGGGCCGGTACGCGTCCTGGTTGAATCGCCGCAGTTCGCCCTTTGAATCATTCGCACCGCGCAGCACCTTGCCGAACAACCGGGCGAATATTTCTCCCGCGGCGTCGAAGCCGCAGTGGCCGAGGTACGGCGATACCGATTTGTCGCAATCGTCGCCCGCTGCGGCGACAGGCAGGTTGTGCGCAAAGGCGCGGCCGCCATCGTCGGCGACCTGCAAGCCCTCCAAGGCGGGGTCGCCCTCACGCAGCGCCTCATAGAAGCGCACGCCTGCCTCTGCCACGACGGGCGACACGAGCGCATCGTCCTTGCCGTGCAACAGATAGACACGCCCGTGCGCCAGATGCTTGAGTGCGCCAATGTCGCCTTTGGCCGAACGTTCCTTCGCCCTGGCGGCCAAGGCGGCCGCGTCCGGTGCGGGCACGCCCTTCATGCACGTGCTCAGCGCGAGATCGAGGCGACCCGCGGCGCATCCGAACGGCCCGGCAGCGACGATCGCCGCTGCGGGAAACCATTCGGGATACGCCATCTGCACCTGGGTGGCCATATAGCCGCCCGAAGACAGTCCGGCAACCGCCACGCGTGCCGGGTCGAGCTTCAACGATGGCAATCGCGGCGCATCGTCGGCGCGGGCAGCGCCAGTCAGCATCAGCAATGCAGCCATCACGCCTGTGAAGCGACGCATGCGCATCTCCTTGATCACTCAGAAGGTATATCGAGCGGTCAGCGTCACCATGCGCGGTGCGCCATAGAAGCCGGTGACGATGCCCAGCGCCGCAATGTTGTAGCCCGTCGTGCGATAACCCTTGTTCGCAAGATTGGTGCCCTGCAGGCTCAGCGTCCATGGCTGGTTGATCTGCCACACCACGCCGGCGTTCCACAGTCCGTAGGCCGGCTGCATGATCAGCGGCGAGAGCGTGGTCTCGGGATAGACGCTGGTCTGGTAGGTGTAGTTGATGCGACCACTCACGCTGCCACCGTTGTCCAGCGGAATGGTGTGCTCCAGGTTCAGGCCACCCGACCACTTCGGCGCGTTGGTGAAACGCTGCGTGTCGGCGATGTTCTTGCCGGCGCTCATGAACTCGGTGTACTTGGTATGCAGGTACGCCCAGTTGCCGCTGAAGGTCCAGTTCTCCGCGGGCTTCCACGCAAACTCTTCTTCCCAACCGTCGATATGGCCCTTGCCGGCGTTGGTGAAGTCGCCGAAGAAGCCCTGCGCGCCGTTGGGCTGCGTGTAGGAGGTGAAGACGGACAGCTGGATGTCCGAATAGATGTTGTGGAACAGCGCCGTGTTCAGCATCAAGGTATCGTCGAAGAACGACATCTTGCTGCCGATTTCATACGAGGTGACCTTCTCGTCGGCGATCGGCCGGCACGATTGCGGGATCGCCACGCAGTTGGCGCGGATGTTGTAGCCGCCCGAATGGAAGCCCTGGCTGAAGCTGCCATAGAGCTTGATCTGATCGGTGGCCGCATAGTCCAGCGACACCTTGGGCGACAGGTTGTGCGAGGTATGCGCGCCGCTGAAATCGGCAAGCGTGCCGATGGGCGTCGTGAAGGTGTCGTTCGAATAGGCGTAGTTCTGGATGACCGCTGACTTCTTTTCGCTGGTGTAGCGCAAGCCGATGTCCAGGCTCCATTGCGGATCGATGTCCCAGGTGAAGTCGCCGTAGCCGGCATAGCTCTTGGTGCCGATGCTGCCGCCGGTGCCGCCGTATTGCGACAGTCGCGGGTAGTACGGCGGCGAGCCGAGGAAAATGTTGTGGATGTAGCCCTTGGCCGTGCCATCGAAATAGAACAGGCCGAACACGCCGTGTACCGAGCCGCCGTTGTCGTAGTTGGCCTGGAATTCCTGGGTGAACTGGTGATCCTTGTAGACCGCGTTGACGTCGGCGATCTTCTCCGGAAGCGTGTCGAAGTCGATGTTGGTGTCGGTGGACGAACCGCGATACGACGAGATGGACTTCAGTGACCAGTCCTGGCTCACGATCCAGTTGAGCGTCAACGCGGTGCCCCACAGCGTGGTGCTGTTGCCGGCCGGCATGCCGCTGCGCGTGTCGTAGTCGGTGGACAGCGGCTGGTAGGCCGGGTCGAGCTTGTTGATCGACAGCATCTTGGCGCCGCGCGGATTGGAATTGTCGCGCAGGCCATCCACCGAGAGTTGCGCATTGAACGTGGACGACGGAAAGAAGCCCAGCGATGCACGTGCAGCATTGCTGTTCTTGTTGCCGTTGCGGCTGTCGGTCAGCTGGTTGGTGCCGTAGCCATCGTTGTGCCCGCTGGCGTAGGCAATGCGACCGCGCCACACGCCGTCGTCGGTGGCGCCGCCGATCGCGCCCTTGATGTCCTTCTCGCCATGCATGCCCACGGTGCCTTCGACCGAGCCGGTGGTCTGCGTCGGCAGCGGATTGGACACGTACTTGATCGCGCCGCCGATAGTGTTCTTGCCGTACAGCGTGCCCTGCGGTCCGCGCAGCACTTCGATGCGATTGGTATCGAACACGTCGAGCACGGTGCCTTGCGGGCGCGCCATGTATACGTCATCGAGATAGATGCCCACGCCCGGGTCGAAACCCCAGGTCGGATCGGCCTGGCCGACACCGCGGATGTACGCCGTAAGCGTGGTATTGGAGCCGCGAGCGGCGTAGATCTGCAGCGAAGGAACCTTGCCTTGCAGGTCGGCGAGCGTCTGCACGTTCTGCTTGAACAGCGTCTGCGCGGTGAAGGCACTGACCGCGATCGGCACGTCCTGCAGCGTTTCCTCGCGCTTGCGGGCAGTGACCTTCACGCCCTCGAGCTGCTTGGCATCGGACGTCCTGGCCGTGGTGGCCGGTGCGGCACTGCTTTGGGGAGCCTCCTCGGCCTGTGCCATCCATGGACTGCAAAGCCCCACCGCCAGACCGATCGCCATACTCAGATGCGTGCGTTTCATAGCTCCCCTCGCTTTGACGCATCCCGGACCCGGAATGCCGAATGTCACGGAGCTTAGGCAGCCACCTTCACGCCCACACTTGTACCTTCGTACAGTGCCGCGGACGACATGCCGTCCGGATACTCGCCGCACGACGATGCCCATGAGGGGCATCCGGGGATGGGTCGATGGCATTTCTGATCGTGCTGGCCGCGCTTTGCTTTCTCATGCTTACGGCCTATCGCGGCTACAGCGTGATCCTGTTCGCGCCCGTCGCGGCGCTGGGCGCGGTGCTGCTCACTGATCCGTCACTGGTCGCACCGATGTTCACCGGGCTGTTCATGGACAGGATGGTCGGCTTCCTCAAGCTGTACTTCCCGGTGTTCATGCTGGGCGCGCTGTTCGGCAAGGTCATCGAGCTTTCCGGCTTCTCGCGCTCCATCGTCGCTGCCACCCTCGGACTGCTGGGCCGCAGCCGCGCCATGCTTTCCATCGTGATCGTGTGCGCGCTGCTTACCTACGGCGGCGTGTCACTGTTCGTGGTGGTGTTTGCGGTGTATCCGTTCGCGGCGGAGCTGTTTCGCCAGTCGGATATTCCCAAGCGGCTCATTCCCGGCACCATCGCGCTCGGTGCGTTTACCTTCACCATGGATTCGCTGCCGGGCACGCCGCAGATCCAGAACATCATTCCCACTTCGTTCTTCGGCACCAACGCCTGGGCCGCGCCATGGCTCGGCACGCTGGGCGCGGTATTCATCCTCGTCGTGGGCCTGCTTTATCTGGAATCGCGCCGTCGCAAGGCCGCCGCGGCCGGCGAAGGCTATGGCAGCGTGCTCATCAATGAGCCGGTTGCGTTCGAGGGCGACAAACTCGCCCACCCCGCCATCGCGCTGCTTCCGCTGGTGCTGGTGGGCGTGCTCAACAAGGTGCTTGGCGATGCGATCCCTCACGTCTACGGCGCCAGCCATGCGTTCGTGCCGGCCGTGATCGGCGATGCGAAACCGGTGGTGCAGGAGATTTCGAAGATCGCCGCGATCTGGGCCGTGGAAGGCGCCCTGCTGGTCGGCATCGCCTGCGTGCTCGCGTTCGCCTGGCGCCCGGTGACCCAGCGCTTCGCCGATGGCAGCAAGGCCGCGGTGGGTGGCGCGTTGCTGGCCTCCATGAACACGGCGTCGGAATACGGCTTTGGAGCGGTCATCGCGGCGCTGCCCGGCTTCAGGGTGATCGCCAGCGCCCTCCACGCCATCCCGCATCCGCTGGTGAACGAAGCCGTGACCGTCACCGCGCTGGCCGGTATCACCGGGTCCGCCTCGGGCGGCATGAGCATCGCGCTGGCTGCCATGGCCGAGACCTTCATCCACAACGCCCAGGCGGCCGGCATCCCGCTGGAAGTGCTGCATCGCGTGGCCGCCATGGCCTCGGGCGGCATGGATACCCTGCCCCACAACGGCGCGGTCATCACCTTGCTGGCGGTCACCGGGCTCACCCATCGGCAGTCCTACCGGGACATCTTCGCCATCACGGTCATCAAGACCCTGGCGGTTTTCGTGGTGATCCTGGCCTACAGCCTCACCGGACTGGTCTGACCCGCCCGGCGTCTCACGCCTGCTGCAATTTCCCCCTCGGCCCGCCCAGCTTCCCTCGGCGGGCCGCTTTTCCGTGCCTGAACGGGTTTGTTAAGGCGGCACAAGCAAGCTGTCACATAACCCCGTATAATTCCGGAGTTATCCCTACTGAAACTTCACGCGACGGCCTACAGGCCGCCCGAGCCCATCTCATGTCCATCGAAAATCTGCGCAATATCGCCATCGTCGCCCACGTCGACCACGGCAAGACCACGCTCGTCGACCAGCTGCTCAAGCAGTCCGGCACGCTCAACGAGCGCACCGTGCTCGCCGAGCGCGTGATGGACAGCAACGATCAGGAAAAGGAGCGTGGCATCACGATCCTGGCCAAGAACACGGCCATCACCTGGACGGACAAGAAGACGGGCGCCAAGAACCGCATCAACATCGTCGACACCCCAGGCCATGCCGACTTCGGCGGCGAGGTGGAGCGCGTGCTGTCGATGGTCGACACCGTGCTGATCCTGGTCGACGCGATGGACGGCCCGATGCCGCAGACCCGCTTCGTGACCCAGAAGGCGTTCGCCATGGGCTTCAAGCCCATCGTCGTGGTCAACAAGGTTGACCGCCCGGGCGCCCGTCCGGAGTGGGTGGTCGAGCAGGTGTGGGATCTCTTCGAGAAGCTCGGCGCCACCGACGAGCAGATGG
>Ga0209258_101178_pt1 | contig 10588 bp, 8 predicted proteins | sample Araplaol_mTSA_r2_FD_184281 | JGI IMG/M metagenome (GOLD analysis project Ga0209258, IMG submission 184281) | Arabidopsis root microbial communities from North Carolina, USA - plate scrape CL_Col_mTSA_r2 (SPAdes) (version 2) | ecosystem: Host-associated > Plants > Roots > Endosphere | place: USA...
GCCGTCCGGCGCGCGCGCCACCAGGCGGGTGAAGTTCGCGCGATCGAGCTCGCGGCGGTCGAGCTCGCCGCGCAGGAACTTCAGCGCCGCGGGCTGCGTCTCCTCGATCAGCGGGAGCTCCAGCACGTCGACCAGCGGAAGCGGGCGCCCGGCGTCCTCGAGCAGTCCCTTCTGGGCATCGCCCGGCGCGCCCGTCGTCGGATACGTCCGGTAGTAGCGGGGGTTGCGCACGAGTCGCACAGTGCCCCTGCGTTCGAGCGGGCCCGTCGCCATGAACGGGCCGGTGCCCACCGGCTTCACGCTCAGGCGGTCCTTGTACATCCGCACGGCCTCGACCGGCACGATGTCGGTGGGCGACAGCGTCAGCGCATACAGGAACAGCGGGTTCTCGTGCGTCAGGCGGATCGTGAACGCGTACTTGTCCACCTTGCGCAGGCCCGCCACGTCCATCGTCGCGACGTCGACGTCCGGCCCGGCCTTGGCGGTCGCGGCGCGGAACTCGTCCAGGCCGACGACCGCGCCCTGCATCGCGAAGAAGCTCTTGTTGTTGACATTGGCGTCGGCGTAGCGCTTGAGCGAGTACAGCACGTCGTCGGCGGTCAGTTCGCGGCCCTTGCCGCCGGGAAAGCACGCGTCGTCGACGAAGCGCACGCCGCGGCGCAGCCTGAACGTGTACGTCACCTTGTCGGCGGCGAGCGTGGGCATCGCCTCGAGCAGGTCGGGCTCCAGCTTGTAAGGCCGCTCGAGGTAGGAATAGGTCAGCAGCGTGCTGTAGACCTGGCGCAGCACCTGGTCGCTGAAGAAGTCGAACTGGCGTTGCGGGTCGAGCGTGTCGAACTGCGCGACGCGCGCCACGGCCAGCACCGAGGGCCCGGTCGCGGCAGCCGGCGCCGCCGGGCCGGCCAGGCTCGCCAGGGCGATCGCGCAAGACACGGAACGAAGGAGCGTCATCGCAGGCTTCGTTCAAGTCAGAGGAGATGGCACGCGGCCAGGTGCATGTCGGTGTCGCCGATCCGGCGCAGCTCCGGCACGCTCTCGCGGCAGCGCGGCTGCGCCAGCGGGCAGCGCGTGTGGAAGGCGCAGCCGGCGGGTGCCTGCAACGGGCCGGGCACGTCGCCCTGCAGCGGATGGCGGGTGCGCCCGCGGTGCGGCACCGGGTCGGGCACCGCGGCCAGCAGCGCCTGCGTGTAGGGATGGCGCGGCGAGGCGAACAGGGTCGGGGCCGGCGCGCTCTCGACGACGCGCCCCAGGTACATGACGGCCACGCGGTCGCACAGCCACGCCACCACCGACAGGTCGTGCGAGATGAACACGTAGCTGAGCGCGAGCCGCTCCTGCAGGTCGACCAGCAGGTTGAGCACCTGCGACTGGACCGACATGTCGAGCGCCGACAGCGGCTCGTCCAGCACCACCACCTTGGGCTGCAGCGCGAGTGCGCGCGCGATGCCCACGCGCTGGCGCTGGCCGCCCGAGAGCTCGTGCGGCCAGCGTTCGAGATGCTCCGGGGCGAGGCCCACCAACTCGGCCAGCTCGCGCAGGCGCGCCTCGTCGACCGGCAGGCCGTGCGCCTCGAACGGCAGCGCGAGCGCCTGGCGCACGCGCTTGCGCGGGTTCAGCGACGCGAACGGATCCTGGAACACCATCTGCACGTCGCGCGTCAGCGCACGCCGTTCCTCGCGCGACAGCGTCGCCACGTCGCGCCCCTCGACGCGCAGCGTGCCGGCGTCGGGTTCGACGAGCCCCACCAGCGCCCGGCCCAGCGTCGTCTTGCCGCAGCCGGATTCGCCGACGATGCCCAGCACCTCGCCCGCGGCCACCTGCACGTCGACGCGATCGACTGCGCGCAGCCGCGCGAGCTCGCGCCGCAGCAGCCCGCCGCGCACGGGAAAGCCGACGCTCAGTCCCTCGGCCTGCAACAGCGGGATCGCGCTCATCCGACCCCCTCCGCGCCGTGTGCCGGGTTCGATTCGCCGTTCGGGCGCCCATGCGGCTTCATGCGAGCCCGCCTTCCGGGAAGTGGCAGGCCGCGGCATGGTCGCCGTCCGCGCCCGCCTGCGCGACGCGCGCGAGCGCGGGCGCGTCCATGCGGCAGCGCGCCTGCGCACGCGGGCAACGCGCCTGGTAGCGGCAGCCCTCGATGCGCGCGCCGGCGGCGGGCACGGCGCCGGGGATGACGTCCAGCCGCGCGCCTGCGCGCCGCGTCCGGCCCGGGCGCGGACGCGCGCCGAGCAGGCCGACGGTGTACGGATGCGCCGGGCGCTCCAGCACATCGAACACGCTGCCCTCCTCCACCACGCGACCGCCGTACATCACCACGACGCGGTCGGCGATCTCGGCCACGACGGCCAGGTCGTGCGTGACGAACACGATGCCGGTGCCCAGCTCGCGCTGCAGCTCGCGCAGCAGCTGCAGCACCTGGGCCTGGATCGTGACGTCGAGTGCGGTGGTGGGTTCGTCGGCAATCAGCAGCTCGGGACTGTTGGCCAGCGCCAGCGCGATCATCACCCGCTGCTTCATGCCGCCGCTGAGCTGGTGCGGGTAGTCATCGATGCGGCGTTCGGGATCGTCGATCCTGACCTGGCGCAGCAGCGCGACCGACCTGTCGCGCGCCTCGCGCCGCGATGCGGTGCCGTGGATGATGAACGCCTCGGCGACCTGCGCGCCGATGGTCAGCACCGGATTGAGCGCCGTCATCGGCTCCTGGAACACCATGGACAGCGCGCGTCCGCGCAGGCCGCGCCGTTCGCGCGGCGGCAGCGCCAGCAGGTCGACGCCGCGCAGCCGGATCGCGCCGGCCTCAACGCGCGCCGCCTCGGGCAGCAGTCCCATCACGGACAGCGCGGTCACGCTCTTGCCGCAGCCCGACTCGCCCGCCACGCACACCGTCTGCCCGCGCTCCACGCGCAGGCTGACGCCGTCGACCGCGCGCACGGGGCCGCGCGGCGTCTGGAACGAGGTGACGAGGCCGTCGATCTCGAGCAATGAGGGCTCGCTCATGGCGTTGCGGCGTGCGGGTCTGGAGGCGGTTACGGGAGCCCGCGAGATGATGCCACAGCGCACTCAGCGGGCGGCGGCTGTGCAGCTGCTGGCTCTTGGCCAACACTGTTGAGGCGCCACGGCCCAAGCGGAGACGGCAGACGGTGCGCCCCAGGGGAAGCACGGTATGACCCGCTACGGTGCCTTGGACTCCGGTCTCCAAGCCGCGTCGTGGGCCGCCTGGCCGCCGGTTGGAAGATGATTGCCGGTGCCTCATGAAGACGTCGGCTCATTGCCGATTCCGCGAAGAGCCCTCCGGATGCGAAGTGCGCCCGACTCCGGGCAATCCATGCCCACCGCCAACGGGCCAGCAGGCCATACTCGCGGCGCGAACAACCATCGAGTTCCAGGGAGGAACGACATCATGAACAAGCACCTCGAACCGGCCGGCCGCGCCGTCGGTCTCGCCTCCTTGGTCGCCGCGACCATGGCGCTCGCTGCCTGCGGCACCGCGCCGAGTTCCTTGCGCCCCATGTCAAGTCCGGCGTCGCTGCAGTTGCGGTCACCGGTCAAATGGACGCTGTCGCGCGCTTTCATCGAGCTCCACGAGACGCTGATCGCAGGCACCTACGTCGCGGTGGGCGAGTCGGACGAAGGTACCTACTACCTCGGCCCACAGCCGTGCCTGGTCGAAGCCAACGAACTCAAGGACAAGACACCGCCGTGGGGTGGTGTCGCGCGCGATTGCGGCCTATTCAAGCCGAAGAAGGCCGATGCGCAACCGACCGTGTTCTTCGTACAGAACGGGTTCTGGATGGTGACCGATTTCACGGCGGACGGCACGCCCAATCTGGACCAGCTATCCGATCACAGGAACCTCGGCGGACAGCCGGACGCCGCGCCGCAGCGCACGGTGCTCGACCCAAATGCACCGGTGATGCCCGCGGCGACGACTGCAGCGGCGGCGGCCGGTCGTGGACCGGTTACGGCGGGCGTCGGCAACGCGATCGGCACGGGCCTCGTCGCTGGGTTTATCGCGGCGGACCTGGGCACCTACCATGAGCTCGGCACCCAGCCTGCCCGGGGCTGGCTGGACGCGGCGCTGGCGCGCAAGGCGCTCGACTAGCGGCGCCGCGCGCCGGACGTACGCATCTACACCTCGGGAAACAACCTCGAGGGGGGCTACGTCCGGAGATCGGATGCATGCGAGCGACGGCGAATGGCCGACTTTCGAACAGGCCGACGTTCAGCATGACGCTCGAGGCGCCGACTCCCTGGCTGACGTCGACCCGTTGCCGTCCTTTGGCCTCTCGAATTCAGCGCTCGATCGCTGTCATACGGCTGCACAACCGGCGGAGCCGGAATCGCGCGGTTGGTCTGGCACGTTGAGGCGAAATGATGTCGCAATGCCTCGCTCAAGACGCAGAACAGGCCTCGGTGACAACGACAACATTCAAGCGCTTCTGCACCACATCGTTCAGGTCCTCTGTTGGGATCGCTTGGAACGCATCGAAGTCGCCAATCGGCGGCGACTGAGCATGCGGCAAGACTATCTCGATGCGGTCACGGTGAGCTCGCGGAACGTTCCGGGAGTGCCGTCGTCCGTGAGCGTCAGCTTGTGGCCGGCATGAGCCGTGGACACCTCAGTTCCTTGCAACCGGCCTGAGCTTGTCTTTCACGAGGTGCAGATGCTCCTTCGAGACGAACCAATCGGTGTGTCCACAAACGCCGCAGATCACGATTTCGTAGCGCGGCCCGTGGAGCGCTCCAAGCGGTAGCATGCTTCCAGCCGCACCGCCTCCGTTCACCTCTGCTTCGTAGAGGTCCTCCGAATGGCAGTTCTTGCAATGCGTGATCGCGGGCATGTTCTCAGAATCCGGCATAAGAATCGGGACGACCAGCCTACCTCAAAGCCGCCGATCTCGACCGGCTCGTTGCGGCCGGGCAGTCGCCGGCGACCTTCGTCGCTCGACGCATCAGCTCCATGGTCCGACCGCAGTGAGAAGCATGGCCGACGCCGGTCGCGCGCGGCGGCTAGGCCGCGCCCACCTCGAAGCGAAAACGCTCGGGCTTGGCTTGCTTGGCCATGAGCAGGCTTGCGGCCGCTAGCTCTCCCCCTGTACTCACTGGGCGGCTGTCCCGAACCAGGGCGCATCCAAACCGGCCGGACACGCCGGCACCGCACGGCCCGGTTGGGTCGCAGCTTTGCGCTATCGTGATCCACGACGGCCGCCCTCACGGACGGTTCGCTCTCCAAGTTCTGTACCACTTGCCGGACAAGATCATGAAGCAGATGCCAGGGGTTCGCCGCCCCACGGAGGAAACCTGCACCACCCGGCCAGGGGCGGTCGTGCACTCGTCGGACTCCACCTCCAAGGAGATCGTGCTGGCGGTGACCACGGATTCAAGCGGCGCTGTGCATCACTGGACGCTGACCGCCATCGGGCCGGCGCTCTCGGCGGCGCTGTCGGCTCATCAGTGTTTCTTGGTCGCCACTCGCAGCGCGGTGCCGGATCAGGGGACGCAGACGCTTCAAGAGCAGTTGTTTGCCTTTCAGGGCGGCGTGGCCTTCGCTGACTGGTTCATGACCGCGAACGTGGCAGCAAATCGCGTTGGAACCGCCTTGATACTCAAGTACGGCCCCGCGTCGGTGGCGCAATTGGTGGGGCAATTGTCAAGCTGGACATCCGCAGCGACGTTCAACTCCGACCCTGTCTCAGCACAAGGAGTCTTGCGGTCGGCACTGCGCGCCATCGCGATGAACGCCAGCAGCACTGACGCGAGACTTGCCGCCCTGTACGAACCCGTCTGGCAGCGCCTGAACAATCCGAGCTGGAACGGCCTGCTGGTTCTGCAACCTGACGTCGTAACGCTACCTGCCATCGTGGCCGGAATCGTGAACGCTGGCCCCGCCGGTGTACTGCAAGCATTGGCGCTTGGAGTGGAGTTCACCAATGTGACCATCGGCGGCCCGACAGGGCCCACCCTTGTCGGCTCAGCGCCTTTCGCGCTGATCGATTTCGAGAACCGGCCTTGCGCCGTCGCCGAGGCCGGCGATTACCGTTTCGAAGTCTTCAACATTCGTGCGCAATTCGAAAACGCAGCCCTCACCTCGCTCAGCGCGCCAGCAGTGCTGGAGATCAACACGTCGCCCGCCGCTCGAGTGACCGTATGAGCAGACGAGCGTGATGACGACCGCTGCGCAATGATTCGGTGAGCCGGGCGGCTCGAGCTAGCTCCGCCGCGCCGATCAGATCCATTGCCAATCTTCCATTCGACAAGCGGGCCGGAGGCAGACGCCAGCGACCGGCCGCTCCTGGCCGAAAGCCGGCGCCGACGCGCCCTGTCAGCGCCGCCGCGCCGTTGCTCACTTCGCCGGGTTGCCCACGTTCATGAACGGCACCGGCGCGCCCGCGTAGATCGACTGCGGGAGCTGGCCGTTCCACTTCTGCGCCTTCGTGAGCTCGACCTCGATGCGGCGCAGCTCGAGCACGTCCTTGTTCTTGGCGAGCGCCTCGTTCTGCACCTGCATCGCCTGCGCCTCGGCCTGCGCGACCTTCAGCTTGGCGTACGCGTCGCCGTCGGCGGTGGCCTTGACGGCGTTGGCCTCGGCCTCGGCCACGGCGACCTTCTGCTTCTGCTCGGCCTCGACCGTCTTGAGCTTGTTCTCGGCTGCCAGGCGCAGCTGCTCCTGCGTGACCTTATCGTTGATCGCGCGCATGTAGCTCTCGCTGAAGGAGAAGTTGCGCATGTCGATGGAGATCACCTGCGCGCCGTAGTTGGCGAGCTTGGCGCGCAGCGCGCCGGTGATGTCGCTGGAGACGGCCGCGCGCTGGGCGATCAGGTCGGGCGCGGAGTAGCGCGCCGTCACCGCCTTGAACACCTCCTGCGTGGCGGTCTGCACATAGCTTTGCAGGTTGCCGTCGTGGCTGTACTTCTCGTAGACCTCGGTGACGCGGTCGGGCGCGATCGAGTAGCGCACCGTCAGGCTCACCTTGACGGGCTGCGTGTCCGAAGTGGACCCCTCGGCGTTCTCGATGTCGGCCTGCTCGGCCCGGATGCTGAACACGTCCAGCTTCTGCCACGGCAGGAGGACCGTGAAGCCCTCGTTCTGCAGGCCGCGGATGGCGCCGCCCACCGTGACGACGCCGCGCGAACCGGTGGGCACCGTGCGGATCGGCCAGAACGCCACCAGGACGATCAGCACGAGGACGCCGATGACGGCGTTGCGCAGGAAGTTCGGGTTTCCATCCCGGGAGAAGCCGGAAGCGAGAGACATGGAGGCCTTGTGGCTGTTGCGGTGAACCGGACTCTACGCCTGCTCGACCGCAGTGTCAGGTCGGTTCAGGTCTTGGCCGGGCGCTTCATCGACTCGAGGGCGTCGAGGTTGATCCCCGCGGCCATCGACTTCAGCGTGGCGCCGTCGATGTGGTCGCCCTGGGTCTCGACGATCACGCCGTTCTTCAGGACCACGGTGTACTCGGCATGGCTGCCATCCTTGCGGTACTGCTCGTGGATCGTGCGGGCGCCGTCCTTGTACGTCTTCTCGATGCCGTCGGGCGTCTCCTTGTCGACGGTGACGTTGGCCCACGTGGCCACCGAGGCGAGGCCGCCGAGCCCGCCGACGTCGGTGATCGACAGTTCGGCGCGCTGGTTGTCGCCGCCGGTGTAGGTGGCCTTGGCCGTGGAGCTGGCGATGCCCACCGCGGTGCCGCCGCTCGTCTCGAAGGATTCGCGCTTGAGGGCGCCGAGGGTGTCGGGCAGCTGCGCCTTCAGGTCGGCCGGCGGGATGGCCGCGCCGCCGGCGCCGGTCAGCGCGCCCATCATCTCGCTCAGGCCGGCGGCGCCGGAGGCCGCGTCGCCCGACTTCTGCGCGGCTTCCATGCGCGCGCGGGCCTCCTCCATGCGCTTGGCGGCGGCACCGATGGCGGTGGTGTCGACGGTGACCTCCGCGCCGTCCGGCGATTTCAGGCTGAAGCCGCTCGAGTGTCCGAAGCCGCCCGACAACGCGCCGAAGCCGATGAACATGGCCGAGATCGTGCCCACGATGATCGCCACGACGATGTAGATGATGACGACCACGGCCGTGTAGCCCGCGGCCTTGTCCTGCGGGCACTTCATCACCGCGGGCAGGCCCACGTACATCAGGTAGACCGAATAGCAGGCCGCGAGGATGCCCAGCACGCCCAGCACCGGCAGCAGCTTGAGCAGGCCGGCGACGTAGACCGCCGTCGCGCCGTAGGCCACCACCTTGAGCGCGCCGACCTGGTTCTTCGTGCCGCCGAAGCTGGGGGCCAGCGCGTCGACGATCAGCGCCATCACGTAGGCCGCCACCAGGCTCAGCACGTAGCCGAACACCATCGTGACGACGCCGCCCACGATGGGCACGCGGTAGCCGAAGCCGAAGGCGCCGACGCCCACCAGCGACATGCCGACGAACCCGCAGACCGCCGGGATCGCGGCCATGATGATGAGCCAGTCCTTGTAGATCGACTGCACGGTCGCAGGCTCGGCATCGATCACGGGCCATGTCTGCGCGGGTTGCAGCAGGATGGACTTGGCGCGTTCGACCACGTTCATGGTGATTCCTCGTTGGATTGACGACAGGGGCCCGGCCACCCCGGGAGGCGCGAGCCCCGGCATCATCCGGGAGTCGCGCCCTCGAATCCATCCCCTGAAGGGGGGCATGGACCGCCGTACCGCGGCGGACTCCTCGCCCTCAGAAACTGAGCACGAAGGCCGCGCCGCCCTCGATGGGGCGCACGTGTCGCACGCGGCCGCCCATGCCGTTGACCAGCTGGCGCACCACGGTCAGGCCGATGCCCTGGCCGCCATCGCGGGCGCTGAAGAACGGCAGGAAGATCTGGCGCTCGAGGCCGGGCGGCACGCCGGGACCGTTGTCGCGGACGCCGATCTGCAGCCGGCCGCCGCGGGTCTGGCGCGCCTGCACCCACAGCCGTGGCTGCGGCGTGGCGGCGGTGGCGTGGGCCGCGTTGTTGATCAGGGCGAGCAGCGCCTGCTCCAGCTGGCCCTCGTCGGCCTGCAGGCGCAGCGTCGCGGACTCGAGTTCGAACGAGACGGCGCCGCCGCGTTCGCTCCAGGACGGCGCGACCGCCTGCTCCAGCCGCGCGAACAGCGCCCGCACATCCACCGGGGCGAGCACCGGCGCGGGCCACTGGCTGACGCGCCGGTAGGTGCCGACGAAGCCGGCCAGGCTGTCCGCGCGGCGCGCGATCGCGTCGAGCGCGCTGCGAAGTTCGGCCTCTGCGCCGGGCTCCTCCGACAGCGCCAGCGCCGTCTGGCTCAGGCTGCGGATCGGCGTCAGCGAGTTCATGATCTCGTGCGTGAGCACCCGCACCAGCTGCTGCCACGCGAGCAGCGACTCGGCCTCGAGCTCGTTTTCCAGCGGCACCAGCGCCAGCAGCGCCTGGGCCTGGCCGTCGACCGCCAGCGACTGGCGGCGCAGCTGCCAGCGCTCGCTGCCACGCTCGGTCTCCAGCACCACGGCGCCCCCGGCCTCGGCATCGCGCAGCAGGCGCTGCAACGCCGCCGGGTCGCGCACGCCGCCGGGCGCGGCAAGGCGGCGCGCCCGGCTCGTCAACGCGCGCAGCGACCTGCCGTCCACCAGCCACGCCGCGACCGGCAGCGCCTCGAGCTGGGCCTGCAGCACGGCAAGCTGGCGCACGTCGGGCGGTGGCGCGGCCTCGACGACCGGCGACGGCGGCGGCCGGCGCCGCGTCAACGGCCACGCCATGGCCAGGCCCGCCGCCGCGAGCGCGGTCGCGCCCGTCCATGCGCGCGCGGACGCGCCCGACCCGTGCGCCAGCGCGCCGGCCCCCGCGAACGCGAGCGCGGCCGCGAGGAGCCGCAGCCGTTCAGAGCCCATGCTTGTCGAGGCGCCGGTACAGCGCCGCGCGCGACAGTCCGAGCAGCCGGGCCGCCGCGCTGAGGTTGCCCTCGGCCTGCGCCATCGCCGCCAGCACCGCGGCGCGTTCCTGCGCGGCGAGCGAGCGCACGGGCTCGGCGACGGGCGCCGGCGTCGCCGCCGCGCCATCGGGCGCCGCCGGCTGCACGCGCTGCAGCGCCTCGCGGCAGGTCGCGACCAGGCGCACGTTGTCCCACGGCTTGGTGATGAAGTCCCAGGCGCCGCGGCGCAGCGCCTGCACCGCGAGGTCGATGTCGGCATAGGCGGTCATCACGACCACCACCGGCGGCTGCGGCAGCGCCTGCACGTCGTCCAGCAGGCGCAGGCCCTGCGCGCCGTCGGTGCGCCCCGGCCCGAAGTTCAGGTCCAGGAGCAGCAGCTGCGGGCGCAGCGTGGTGATCGCGGCGGCCAGTTCGGCGGGGCGCCGCAGGCAGGTGACGGGCGCGACGCGGCGCTGCAGCAGCAGCTGCGCGGCCAGGCCGACATCGGGGTCGTCGTCGAGCAGAAGGATGGTGGCGTCGGGCACGGCTGCCAGTGTCGCAGCGTCTCGCGCGCGCGAGGCAGGGGTGTGTCCGGATGCGGACAGCCCTCTTGGCCGCCAGCCGGCGCGCGTCGACAGTGCATCCGGTGACGACCGATTCCCCTGCTCTGCCCAGCGGCTCCGCGATGGACCGCGCGCTGCCGCCG
>Ga0209258_101180_pt1 | contig 10571 bp, 11 predicted proteins | sample Araplaol_mTSA_r2_FD_184281 | JGI IMG/M metagenome (GOLD analysis project Ga0209258, IMG submission 184281) | Arabidopsis root microbial communities from North Carolina, USA - plate scrape CL_Col_mTSA_r2 (SPAdes) (version 2) | ecosystem: Host-associated > Plants > Roots > Endosphere | place: USA...
TGATCGTCAGATCGGTACCGTCAAGTGGTTCAACGATGCCAAGGGTTTCGGCTTCATCAGCCGTGACAACGGCCCGGATGTCTTCGTGCATTTCCGCGCGATCCAGGGCAACGGCTTCAAGAGCCTGCAGGAAGGCCAGAAGGTCTCGTTCAAGGTCGTGCAGGGCCAGAAGGGCCTGCAGGCTGATGAAGTGATTCCGCAGTAAAAAGCGTTATTCATAACGCAAATAAAAAGCCAGGCAGCAATGCCTGGCTTTTTTTATTTTCAATGCAAATGTCGATGAAATGTGAAAATACTAAAGATCATTCACTTGCATTAAAGAAATCCGTTATGCTGGATTCACTGTGGTTGCTCGGTCACGTGCATGCCCGGTGCGCGACCCCTCGGGGTCCACATCGCTTCACCCGATCCCTGCATGCCCAGTAAGCCGTCGGCCAAAGGGGAGGCTGACTTGTCTCAGCGTCGAGCAGATCGGAGTGAGTCATGTCGGATCGTGAAGTTGGCACAGTCAAATGGTTCAACGACGCCAAGGGTTTTGGCTTCATCAGTCGTGAAAGCGGACCCGACGTCTTCGTGCATTTCAGGGCAATCAGTGGCACGGGTTTCCGTAGCCTCAAAGAGGGGCAGAAGGTGAGCTTCAAGGTCGTGCAGGGCCAGAAAGGTCTGCAGGCCGATGAAGTTGCGCCTGCTTGATTCAAATCCTCTTGTCATTAAAAAGGGTCGGCGCAAGCCGGCCCTTTTTATTTGCCGATCTTTTTCGAATGGCGTGGATTCGCTAGCCTGCGTCGTTTCGCTTCAGCGGCAAATCATCATGTCCCTATCGACGCCTTCGAGCTCATTGCTGCCGGCTTGCGAAGCGCTGCCGACACAGTCGCCGGATGGCGCCCGGGCCGAGGTGCTGTTGCAGTCGCCGGGGGACCCCGCGCGAAGCGTGCTCTATTGGCTGCCGGCGCTGGGCGTATCGGCAAGGCAGTACCTGCCCTTGGCGGAAGCTCTGGCCCACGCAGGCGTGGCGGTGGCGATCCACGAATGGCGCGGCATAGGTTCCAGCAACCGTCGTGCCGGACGCCGCGAAAACTGGGGTTATCGCGAACTGCTGCAGGATGATCTTCCCGCCGGCCTTGCCGCTGTCCGCCGGCGATTGCCGCACGAACGCCTGCTGCTTGGCGGCCACAGCCTCGGCGGCCAGCTCGCCTCGCTCTATGCAGCCCTGCATCCGGAGGCGGCTGCCGGGCTGGCCGTCGTCGCCAGCGGTTCGCCGTATTGGCGGCGATATCGTCACGGTCGATGGATCCGCTTGGCTTATGCCGCGGCACCATGGCTTGCGAATATGGTCGGCTATCTTCCCGGCAAGCGGATTGGCTTTGGCGGCAACGAGGCGCGCGGTGTGATTGTTGACTGGGCGCGCAGCGGGCGCACCGGTCGTTACGCAGCCGTGGGCATGGCCGATGACCTCGAGCGATGCCTCGCCCGGTTGGCGCTGCCCGTCGTCGCCTTGCGCTTCGCTGATGACTGGCTTGGCCCGGAGCGGTCGCTGTCGTGGTTGCTGGCCAAAATGCCGGGCGCGCAAGTGGACCGCCAGCTCATCACGTCCGACGACATGGATGGCCGGCCAGCGGATCATTTCGGCTGGATGAAGACACCGCGGCCGGTCGCCGACCGCATTGCCGCGTGGCAAGCACGATTGCCTTGACGCCTGCCCTTGAAGCGGCTGCCTGCCGCCGGCATGTGGAACGGATCTTTGTCCCGGACCCGGCTCGATGAATCTCTTCACTCCCTATGCCCAGCGCAGCCTCTCCTTGCGCAATCGCCTGGTGATTGCACCCATGTGTCAGTACTCCGCGACCGACGGCGTGCCTGACGATTGGCACCTCGTCCATCTGGGCAGCCGCGCCGTAGGCGGGGCCGGTGCGGTGATCGTGGAAGCGACTGCTGTCTCCGCGGAGGGTCGCATTTCGGCGGGCGACGTCGGCCTGTGGAACGATGCGCAGCTGGCCGCCTGGCAGCCGATCACGCGCTTCATCACGGCGCAGGGCGCCGTCGCCGGCGTGCAGCTCGCCCATGCGGGACGCAAGGCCAGTGTGTTACCACCATGGCAGGGCGGCCACCCGCTCGCCGCAGACGCCGGCGCCTGGCAGACCGTGGCGCCCTCGGCGATACCGTTCGATGCGCACTGGCACGTACCGCAAGCGCTCGACGCCGCGGGCATCGCGAAGGTGATCGCAGACTTCCGCGCGGCCGCGGTGCGCGCACTCGACGCCGGTTTCCAGCTCATCGAGCTGCATGCGGCCCACGGCTACCTGCTGCACCAGTTCATCTCGCCGCTGAGCAACCATCGCGCCGACGAATACGGTGGCAGTTTCGAGAACCGCACGCGCCTCGTGCGCGAAGTGATCGGCGCCGTACGCGAGGTGTGGCCCGAGCATCTCCCGTTGTGGCTGCGCATTTCCGCGACCGACTGGACCGAGGGTGGCTGGGATGTCGAACAGAGCGTGCAGCTCGCGTGGGATATCAAGCCGCTCGGCGTCGATCTCATCGATACCTCCAGCGGCGGCCTGATTCCGCACGCGAAGATTCCCGTGTCGCCGGGTTACCAGGTGCCATTCGCCTCGCGCATCCGCCATGATGCGGGCATCGCGACGGGCGCCGTGGGCCTCATCACCGAATCCACACATGCCGCGCGCATCATCGATGAAGGCGCGGCCGACGTGGTGCTGATCGCGCGCGAAAGCCTTCGCGACCCTTATTTCCCGCGCCGCGCGGCGCAGGAGCTGGGCGTGCCGGTCACGGCACCGGTGCAATATCAGCGGGCGTGGTAACCAAAGGAAACGACATGGAACAGCAGCCGATCTTGATCGAGGGTCGCGTACACGACCTGGGCGATGGTTTCAACGTGCGACGGCTGCTGCCGGTGCTGCAGGCGCGGCACGTGGGGCCCTTCGTCTTTTTCGATTACATGGGGCCGGTGACCTTCCTCGAGGACAAGGGCATGGACGTGCGCCCGCATCCGCACATCGGGCTCGCCACGGTCACGTGGCTGTTCGAAGGCGTGATCCGTCATCGCGACAGTCTTGGCAGCATCGCCGATATCCGCCCGGGCGAAGTGAACTGGATGACGGCCGGTCGCGGCATCGTTCACTCCGAGCGCACGCCGCCCGAGGCGCGAGGCGGCGGCCAGCGCGCGCATGGCATCCAGGTGTGGGTGGCGTTGCCCGAGAAGGACGCCGAAGTCGACCCTGAGTTTCATCATCACGGCGCCGACGAACTGCCGCGTATCGAACTACCCGGGGCGAAACTGGTATTGATCGCCGGCACGGGCTATGGACAAGCCTCGCCGGTGAAAGTGTTTGCGCCGATGTTCTTCATCGAAGCAACGCTGGAGGCGGGCGCCCAATTGCCATGGCCGGAGGACCACATAGAGCGTGGCGTCTGCGTGGTCGATGGCGAAGTGGAGTGGGACGGCGTGACGGTACCCCCGATGCAAGCCGCTGTGCAGACCGGCCCTGATTCCCCACCGCTACGTGCGCGCACGGCCAGTCGGATCATGCTGTTCGGCGGCGCGCCGCTGGATGGCGAGCGCCACTTGTGGTGGAACTTCGTCGCCAGCAGTCGCGAGCGCATCGAACAGGCCAAGGCCGACTGGGCCGCGCAGCGCATGGGCACGGTGGTCGGCGACGACGCGGAATACATACCGCTGCCGGCGTGATGCTGCGCAAGCGCATGCATCGCCAGACGGGCCGGATTAGGCTGTTGCCATCACGCCAGGGGTGACTGCATGTCCGGCTATGCCAGCTTCCGCGAGTTCTATCCGTTCTATCTGAACGAGCACAGCGACCGTCAATGCCGCCGTATGCATTTCATCGGCAGCACGCTGGTGCTGGCGGTGGTCGTGACGGCGGTCGTGACGGCCAATGCGTGGTGGCTGCTGGCGGCGCCGGTAGTGGGCTATGGCTTCGCCTGGATCGGGCATTACGTGTTCGAGAAGAATCGGCCCGCCACCTTCACCCATCCGCTTTACAGCCTGATGGGTGATTGGGTGATGTACTGGGAGATTTTGCAGGGGAAGATCAAGCTCTGAGGTCGGGTCTGCATTCGCATGTGGGAGTGCACCTTGTGCGCGACGAGCCTACGGAGCGGTAACGACGAGCCCTGCGGTCGCGCACAGGGTGCGCTCCCACAAAGAAACTCAAGTCAGCGGTATTGCTGATGGCAGGACTGGCAGGTCTCCGCGATCGGCTTGAGCACCGCGGCCAGCGCCTTGCAGTCGGCGGGCGAGGCATCCAGGGCGGCTTGGGTCTTGTCGTGCAGCTTGGCGGCCTCATCCAGGAAGGGCTGGTCGACGCCGGGAAAGGCCTCGCCGATATCGGCCTGGGTCTGCAGCAGCCGCGTCAGGTGCTGGCGCGTCGGGGCCGCTTCGCAATGCTGGGTCTTGAGCGCCGTGCGCAACTCGCCGGCGTGGTGATCCATCAGCGACATCACCGAATGGGACAGCGGCTGGTGCTGGCGCAGTGCATTCAGGGCGAACACGGTGCCGATGATGCCGATGAACAGGCCAAGCACGATCAGGAGGGCGGCACGCATGCGTTGGGATTCCGTGGAAGGCGCAAAGAACGCAAGCATAGCCGGCCGCCTGCACGGTGGCTCGCCTCCCGCTAAAATGTACTGTCTTCAAGAGGTTGGTAGGCTCCAGTGAAACATCCAGATGGCGCGGCCGGCGTTGCCGCCGTGCGACATATCCCTGAAGCTGCACCCGCGGCCGAGGTGCCGTTTCCGCGTGAGCGTTTCGCCGGCGTGGAGCGCCTGTACGGTACCGGCAGCATCGACACGCTGGCCCAGGCGCATGTGTGCGTGATCGGTATCGGTGGCGTGGGTTCGTGGGCGGCCGAGGCCCTGGCACGCAGCGGCGTGGGACATCTCACCCTCATCGACGCCGACGAAATCTGCGTGTCCAACACCAACCGGCAGCTGCATGCGCTGGATGGCGAGTACGGCAAGACCAAGGTCGGCGTAATCGAAAAGCGTCTGCGCGCGATCAATCCAGCGATCAAGATCGACGCGATCGAACGTTTCCTCACCACCTCTACGCTCGATGAACTGCTCGACCGCGGCTACGACGTGGTGCTTGACGCGTGCGATGCGTTCCGCGTGAAGCTGGAGGCCATTGCCTGGTGTCGCCGGCGCAAGCTGCCAATGGTGACGGTGGGCTCGGCCGGCGGTCGCACCGATCCCACGCAGATTCGCGTGCGTGACCTGTCGCGTACCGAGCACGACGCGATGTTCAGTCTGATCCGCAAGAAGCTCCGACAGGATTTCAACTTTCCGAAGAATCCCGACCGCTATTTCGGCGTATCAGCCGTGTACTCGTTGCAGAACGTGCAGTACCCGCAGCCGGACGGCACGGTATGCGGAACGCGGCCGCCGGTGGCCAATGGCACCGAGGCGCTGAATCTCGCCTGCGGTGGTGGCCTGGGCGCCGCCACGCACGTCACCGGTGCGTTCGCGTTCGCGGCGGTGGGGAAGGTGATGGAGCGACTGCTTCAGGGCGACAAATAGGCATGAAAAAAGCGCCGGACAGGCCGGCGCTTTTTCCTTGAGCCTCAGGACGACCACAACTTACCAACCCATGTAGTGGCCGCCGTTGATCGAGAGGTTCGCGCCCGTGATCCACGCGGCTTCCTCTCCGGTGAGGAAGGCCACGGCATGGGCGATTTCCTCAGGCTTGCCGAGGCGACCCACCGGGATTTGCGCAATGATCTTCTCGCGCACATCCTCGGGTACGGCCATCACCATGTCGGTGCCGACGTAACCCGGCGAAACCGTGTTCACGGTGATGCCGAACTTTGCGTTTTCCTGCGCCAGCGAAATGGTGAAGCCGTGCATGCCGGCCTTCGCCGCGGCGTAGTTGGCCTGGCCGTACTGGCCCTTCTGGCCGTTGATCGAGCTGATCTGCACGATGCGGCCCCACTTGCGCGCGCGCATGTTCTCGATCACCGGTCGCGTCACGTTGAAGCATGCGTTGAGGTTGGTGTTCACCACTTCCATCCACTGCGGATAGGTCATCTTGTGGAAGGTGGTGTCGCGCGTGATGCCGGCGTTGTTGACCAGGATTTCCACCGGGCCCATGGCGCCTTCGATGATGCGAACCATGGCCTCGCAGGAATCGGGATCCTTCACGTCGCCGGGCACCAGCATCACCTCGATGCTTTCCTTCGCCATCAGTTCCTTCATCGCTTCCGCCTTGGCCTGGTCGCGATAGTTGGTGGCGACCCGATGCCCCTGGCGGGCGAGATACCGAATGATCGCCGTGCCGATTCCGCCCGTGCCGCCTGTGACCAATGCCGTGCGCTGCGTCATGCCTGTTCTCCAAAGTGACCGAATGCCCGTTCGCCCATGCGTCGCGGGGCGTAGCCATGTGTAACCGCACTACATGGCAAAACGTCTACGGAGGATACGCAAATTCCACGGCAACGTGAGGTGAGTTCGGTCACCGAGGCGGTTGCCGTTTAGGCGGCCATCCGTTCGCTGCAGTGCGGCAAGCGGGCGAGATCGAAATGGTCGAGCGCCAGCTCAAGCAGATCGGCCGGGCAACTGGCCGCGGCGAAGACGGGCAGGTCGAGAAAGGCCAGTGCCCGCCGCAGCGCCGGCATGGGGTTAGTCGGGTCCACCGGATGCGCCTGTTCGGACTTGGACAGCTTGCGGCCGCTGCCGTCCAGCGCCAGCGGAAGATGAAGATAGCGGGGTGTCGGAAGGCCCAGGCAGCGTTGCAGGTAGATCTGGCGCGGCGTGGAGTCGAGCAGGTCGTGCCCGCGCACGACCTCGGTGATGCCCTGGAAGGCGTCGTCCACCACGCAGGCGAGCTGGTAGGCGTAATAGCCTTCCACCCGGCGGATCACGAAATCCCCCGCCACGGTGCGCAGGTTCTGGGCCTGCGGGCCCTGCAGCGCATCGTCGAAGCGGATTTCGACATCCGGCACGTGCAGACGCCAGGCGGGTGGCCGGCTTGGCTGGGGCGCGGCCTGGCAGCGCCCATCCAGGTGCAGGCCGCCGGCCAGATCGTTGCGGCTGCACCAGCAGGGAAACACCAGCTGTGCCGCCTTCAGCTGTTCGAATGCGGTGTCGTAGGCCTGTTCGCGGGCGGACTGGAACAGCACCGCGCCGTCGGCCACCAGCCCGAAGGCGGGCAGGGCGGCCAGGATGCTCTCGGCGGAGCCCGGCATCTCGCGCGGTGGATCGATGTCCTCTACCCGCACCAGCCATTCCCCGCCCGCGTGGCGTGCGCACAGCCAGCTGCCCACCGCGGCGACGAGTGAACCGAAATGCAAATGGCCGGTCGGAGAAGGAGCGAAACGTCCGCGATAGGTCATTCCGTCATTGTACGGAGGAAGCTTTCCCCTCTGTAGGAGCGCACCCAGTGCGCGACCGCAGAGCTACGGCGTCTCCGTTCCGTAGGCTTTTCGCGCACCCGGTGCGCTCCTACAGCAGAGGCAGGCCTTGAAACCGCAAGATTTCGCCACGATCCTTGGGTGACGGCGAGAGCCGTCTGTGTTCCTTCATGACTGCCAAAGAGACAGCCATGCGTCGCATCGCACTGTTCCTGCTTACCAATATTGCCGTCCTCTTCCTGCTGAGCATCGTCTGCCATCTGTTTGGCGTCGATCAGTGGGCCGCCGCCCGTGGTTACGGCGGCATGGGAGGCCTGCTCATCTACGCCGCCGTGTTCGGCATGGGCGGCGCCTTCATTTCGCTGGCCATGTCCAAGTGGATGGCCAAGATGTCCACCGGCGCCCGTGTGATCGAGCAGCCGCAGAACGAGGCTGAGCGCTGGCTGCTGGACACCGTGCGTCGCCATGCGCAGAACGCCGGCATCGGCATGCCCGAGGTGGCGATCTACGACGCGCCCGAAATGAACGCCTTCGCCACCGGCATGACCAAGAACAGCTCGCTGGTGGCGGTGAGCACGGGCTTGCTGCAGCAGATGGATCGCGAGCAGGTATCGGCCGTGCTGGGCCACGAGATCGGCCACGTCGCGAACGGCGACATGGTGACGCTGACCCTGATCCAGGGCGTGGTGAACACGCTGGTGATCGTGGCGGCCCGCGTGGTCGGCCGGCTGGTCGATAGTTGGCTGTCGGGCGGTCGCGACCGCGACGGTGGCGGCGGCATCGGCTACTTCATCTCAGTGATGGTCCTGCAGCTGGTGTTCGGCCTGTTTGCCTCGATGATCGTCATGGCCTTCTCGCGCTGGCGCGAGTTCCGCGCCGACGCCGCCGGTGCCAACCTGGCCGGTCGCGGCGCGATGATTTCGGCCCTGCAGCGTCTGCAGGTGCAGCACGGCGAAAGCACCTTGCCGCAGACCATTGCCGCGTTCGGCATCTCCGGTCATCTGGCCACGGGCTTCAAGCGCCTGTTCATGAGCCATCCGCCGCTGGAAGAACGCATCGCGGCACTGCAGAGCTCGGCCAACGCGTGATCTTCACCCGCCTTCCCAGGGAAGGCGGGTAGCTTGAGGGGCCGACTTGTCGGCCCCTTCGTTTGTGACCCCTGTCCTTTTTGACTGACTTTCGAACGAGCCTTTCCGTATGACGAACGCCACGCCCGAAACCCGCAAATTCGAAGCCGAAGTCGCCCAGGTACTGCACCTGGTCACGCACTCGCTGTACTCGCACAAGGAGATCTTCCTGCGCGAGCTCATCTCCAACGCCTCCGACGCCTGCGACAAGCTGCGTTTCGAATCGCTCGCCAACCCTGACCTGATGTCAGGCGATGCCGAGCTGCAGATCCAGGTCAGCTGGGACGCCGACGCCCGCACCGTGACCGTGCGCGACAACGGCATCGGCATGACGCGCGATGAAGTGGTGGCCAACATCGGCACCATTGCCAGCTCGGGTACGCGCCGCTTCCTCGAAGCGATGAGCGCCGAGCAGAAGACCGACGCGCGACTGATCGGCCAGTTCGGCGTGGGCTTCTATTCCTCCTTTGTGGTGGCCGACCGGGTCACCGTGCTGAGTCGTCGCGCCGATCAGCCGGCAGGCGAGGGCGTGAAGTGGGAGAGCGACGGCAAGGGCGAATACAGCCTGAGCCAGGTCGATCTGCCCGAGCGCGGCACCGCGGTGATCCTGCACCTGAAGGCCGACGAGGATGAGTTCCTCAAGGGCTGGGAGCTGCGCTCGTTGATCCGCAAGTATTCCGATCATGTGGCCTTCCCGATCCGCATGCCGAAGGAGCAGGACGGCAAGCCGACCGACGAATGGGAAACCGTCAACGACGCGTCGGCCCTGTGGGCCAAGCCGCGCAACGAGATTTCCGACGAGGACTACCAGAGCTTCTACAAGTCGCTCGGCCACGACTTCAACGACGCGCTCGCGTGGACGCATAACCGCGTCGAAGGCAGCCAGAGTTTCACCACGCTGCTCTATCTCCCCGAACAGCCGCCGTTCGACCTGATGATGGGCGGACGCGACGAGCGCAAGGGCCTCAAGCTCTACATCAAGCGCGTCTTCATCATGGACGCGGCGGAAGAGTTGCTGCCGAACTACCTGCGTTTCGTGCGCGGCGTGGTGGATGCGGACGACCTGCCGCTCAACGTGAGCCGCGAGATCCTGCAGCACAATCGCCAGCTGGAGCGCATCCGTGCGGCCTGCGTGAAGCGCGTACTCGATCTCATCGAGAAGCTGGCGCGTGAAGAACCCGAGAAGTTCGCCACGTTCTACAAGTCCTTCGGCAACACGCTGAAGGAAGGCATCGTGGAAGATGCCGGCAACCGCGAGCGCATCGCCAAGTTGCTGCGCTTCGCCTCGACCAAGGGCGATGGCGCCAGGCAGACGGTGTCGCTGGACGATTACATCGGCCGCATGGAAGTGGGCCAGGACACCATCTGGTACATCACCGCGGACAGCTACACCGCCGCCATGGGCAGCCCGCAGCTCGAAGCCTTCAAAGCCAAGGGCATCGAAGTGCTGCTGATGTTCGATCGCGTCGACGAATGGATGCTGGGCAGCCTTAACGAATACGCCGGCAAGAAGCTGCGCAACGTCGCCAAGGGCGAGCTGCCGCTGGACGAAGCGGGCAAGAAGCAACAGGAAGAAGCCAGCAAGGCCGCCGAGCCATTGCTCAAGAAGCTCAAGGAATTGCTGGGTGACCGGGTAAACGAGGTGCGGGTATCCGCACGCCTTACCGATTCGCCGTCGTGCCTGGCACTGTCCGATTTTGAAATGGCGCCGCATCTTGCACGACTGCTGCGCGAGGCCGGCCACGAGATGCCCGAGAGCAAGCCGACGCTGGAGATCAATCCGCAGCATCCACTCCTGAAGCGGGTAGAAGGCGAGAGCGATCCGGCCAAGGCGGCCGACCTCGCCAACCTGCTGCTCGATCAGGCGGAGATCGCCGCGGGCGCGCAGCTGCCGGATCCGGCGGCGTTCGTGCAGCGTTTGAATCGTCTGATCGTGGGGTAACACGTAGCGGGCAACGGTTCACCGCGGTGAAGTCCAGTGTCCTTGCGCCTCGGCGCGGGGCACCGGACTATCCGATGTGGTTCCTGCTTCTGCAAAAGGCATCACGCCAACGGCCGCTAT
>Ga0209258_101185_pt1 | contig 10492 bp, 7 predicted proteins | sample Araplaol_mTSA_r2_FD_184281 | JGI IMG/M metagenome (GOLD analysis project Ga0209258, IMG submission 184281) | Arabidopsis root microbial communities from North Carolina, USA - plate scrape CL_Col_mTSA_r2 (SPAdes) (version 2) | ecosystem: Host-associated > Plants > Roots > Endosphere | place: USA...
AGCAGTGAACCCAGGCAAGCGAGGATGGCCAGCGCGCGAATCACCGAACCCACGGCCGGGCTGAACATCTGCGAATAGGCCAGCGCGAACGGGCCGGTGGATTCGGCCAGTTCCTTGTTCGGCACGATGCCCTGGATCACGGTGGTGGACAGCACATAGATCACCGCCGCGCCGAGCGTGCCGAGCATGCAGGCCATGGGTACGTCGCGCTTGGGGTTCTCCACGGCATCGGAGTTCTGTGCCGCCGACTCCATGCCGAGGAAGGCCCACAGCGTAAGCGCGATGCTCGAATCCATGCCCTTCATCAGGCTCATGCCCTGGGGATTCCAGGCTTCGGCAAAAGTGGAACTCTTGAACCAGAACCAGCCGATGAGCGACAGGCCCGCCACGGGCACGATCACGCCCCACACGGTAATGGCGCCGATGCGGCCGGTGATGCGTGGCCCGCCAAAGTTGGCGACGGTGGTGATCCAGATGAGCAGGATCACGCCGATGCAGGTGGACATCGGCGAGGACGACAGCCAGGGGAAGAATGCGGCGAGGTAGCCCACCGCCGAAATCGCGATGGCGACGTTACCGATCGCCAGCGAGAGGAAATACAGGAAGAACGTGAGGAAGTAGCCGCCCTTGCCGTATGCATCCTCGGCATAGGCCGCCATGCCGCCTGCTCGCTGATTGAGCAGGCCGGCCTGTGCAAAGCCGTAGGCGATAGCCATCGACCCCAGCGCCGTCACGATCCACGAAAGGAGCGATATCGCGCCGACCTTTGCCATATTTGCTGGCAGCATGATGATGCCCGAACCCATCATGTTGACCGCCACCAACACAGTCAACTGCATCATGCTCATCTTCTTCGTGCCGTCCATCAGTGCCTCCAGTGCGTAGATCCGGAGCCTGAGCGGATGGCAGCGCATGCATGCGCGACCAGCCGACCAAACGACTGACACTCATCATCGAGAAAACCTGCAGCCCCCAACTCCAACGGGTATTGCACCCGTGGCAAAGAATGGTCGCGAACGGATCAAGGTGACGTGAACCGTTTTTGCCGAAAATACCGAAAAATTTCGGTGTTACCCGCGTGTAACGCCCTCTGCGCATCACTTGTTTTCGACCGCTGTTTTTAAGGTGTTTTCCTTGATCCGCCGAGAAAAACGCTCGCGTGAAATGTACTTAAGTAATCGCCACGCGAAGGGTGTCCACGGCACCGATTCCGTCACCCTCGGCCCTGTTTTCATCCCCTGGAAGCGAATCGCTGTTTAGACGCCCATTTGACGAACGAAGCCGGACCTTGGCGTCGCGAGGTCGCGGAGACGACGCAACGCCGCCACAAGGAAAACGACGATTGCCACTCAGCGACAGATGAGCACGGGAACGTCGGTGCTCACCAGCAACTTGCTGGCCTGGCTTCCCAGCCGAAGCCTGTCCAGGCCGGTTCTTCCGTGCGATCCCATCACGATGAGGTCGCACTGCTGCCTGCGGGCGGCGGCCATGATGGCCATGTACGGTCGCAGGTCGAATTCATACGCGCTGTGGCATTCCACGTTCGCCGCCTCGGCACGCCGGCGCACCTCATCGAGATAGGAGGTTGCCTTGCGCGTGATCTTCAGGGTGCGCTCGTCCTCGGGCAGCACGAGCATGTCAGAAAGGTGCTGGACGCCGGGCGGCGGCTTGATGACGTGGAGCGCAAACACGCTGGCGCCATGCTTGACGGCAATGCTGATTCCCATGTCGACAGCTCGCAGCGAGAGCTCGGAGCCATCCGTGGGCAGCAAGATGTGCTTGAACATGTCGCTCACCGTAGGTCAGCAAGACATCGGTCCCCAGGAACCCGCCTGCCCGTCATGGGAGGTCGTGCCACCGCTCGTACGACCACCAGGCAGAAGGTTGCGATTTGCGGCCTCGAACGGATCGCCCGCCCCTCGAAAACGGACGTTCCTGTAGCCGTGCACAGGATCATGCCAGTTCATTTGCGAAGGCCATGCATGCGCCAACGCGCGGGCAGAGTGTTTCAGCATTGGCACATGCGATGGCGATTCGCTTGTGTCGGCGCGCCCGAAATTCCGGCCACACGACTCAATGGAAGTCCCTCGATCGACTGTCCAGCGCACCCAGGAAGGGACTGAAGTCGATCAGGCGATGCGCGATGAGATGACTGACACCATCCACCTGCTCCCAGCGCCCTTCCACACCCATCAGGCGCGCTTCGAGATAGATGCGGCGCTGCCGTGAAGCCACATGACTCCATACCACCACGTTGATGGGGCCGAATTCGTCCTCAAGCGTGATGAAGGTGACGCCGCTGGCCGTCTGTGGGCGCTGGCGCTGCGTGACAAGTCCTGCCGCACGCACATGGCTGGCATGCGGTCGATGCTGTAGCGCACGTGAGTCCACGCAGCGTGCGGCTTGCAGCCGGGTGCGAATCTGGCGAATCGGATGCGAGCCGAGGCTAAGGCCAACGCGCGCATAGTCGGCCAGCGTGTTCTCTGCCTGCGTCGGCGGCGGCAGCGCAACCGCCTCTTCTTCAGGACTGGCATGTCCGAACAGAGGAAGCTGCGGCTCGATGCCTGCGATGGCCCAGCGCGCGCGATGGCGATGACCGGCCAAACCACGCAAGGCGCCGGCTTCGGCCAGTGCCTCCTGATGGCGCGCATCGAGCCCAGCGCGAGCGCACAGGTCCGCTACATCGGCGAACATCATCCGCTCGCGCGCCGCGACCAGGCGAAGGGCGGCGTCCTCGCGGCAGCCACGCACCTGGCGAATGCCCAGGCGTATCGCATAGCCGCCATGGGAAGTCGCATCAGGTTCAAGCAGGTTGTCCCAGTGACTGAACCGAACATCGACCGGCCGAACGCGCACCTGATGGCGCTGCGCATCCTGCACCAGCTGCGACGGCGCGTAGAAACCCATGGGCTGCGCATTCAGCAGGGCGCACAGGAAGGCGCCGGGATAGTGGCATTTCAGCCAGCTGCTCACATAGGCGATCTGCGCGAAGCTGGCTGCGTGGCTCTCGGGAAAACCGTAGGATCCGAAGCCCTTGATCTGCTCGAAGATGCGCTCGGCGAACTCACGTGTGTAGTTCTTCTTCAACATGCGGCCGATCAGCTTGTCGCGGTGTTTCTCGAGGCCGCCGTGCCTTTTCCACGCCGCCATGGCGCGACGAAGTTCGTCAGCCTCGCCACCCGTGTATTCCGCCGCCACCATGGCCAGCTTCATGACCTGCTCCTGGAACAGCGGTACGCCGAGCGTGCGTTCGAACACGCTCCTGAGTTCCTCGGAGGGATAGGTCACCTCTTCCTCGCCACGCTTGCGCCGAAGATACGGATGCACCATGTCGCCCTGGATGGGGCCCGGACGCACGATCGCCACCTGGATCACCAGGTCGTAGAACTTGCTCGGCTTGTGCCGCGGCAGCATGGCCATCTGCGCGCGGCTTTCGATCTGGAACACGCCGATGGTGTCGGCGTTCTGGATCATCTCGTAGGTCTTCGCATCATCGGCTTCGTCCTCGCCGATCTTCGCCATGCTCAGGTCGCGACCGTGGTGCGAACGCAGCAGGTCCAGGCATTTGCGTACGCAGGTCAGCATGCCTAGAGCCAGGCAATCGACCTTGAGCAGGTTCATGATCTCCAGATCGTCCTTGTCCCACTGGATGATGGTGCGATCGGGCATCGCCGCATTTTCCACCGGCACCAGGCGCGACAGGGGCTGGTCGAAAATGACGAAGCCGCCCACGTGCTGGGATAAGTGCCGGGGAAAATCGAGCAACTCGAAGGCGAGCCGGCAAATGCGCTGGATCAGCGGATTATCGGGATCGAGACCATGCTCGCGCAGGTTGTCTTCCAGCACATTCTCGCGATCCCATCCGAACACCTTGGCAAGCAGGTCGACCTGATTCATCGGCAGGCCAAGCGCACGGGCCACGTCGCGCACGGCGCTCTTGCCGCGATAGCTGATGACGGTGGCGGCCAGCGCGGCGCGCTCGCGCCCGTACTTGCGATAGATGTACTGGATGACTTCTTCGCGGCGCTCGTGTTCGAAATCGATGTCGATGTCAGGGGCTTCGTCGCGCTCGACCGAAATGAAGCGTTCCAGCAGCAATTCGTGCGTATCGGGATTGACCTCGGTGACACCCAGCGCATAACAGACCGCCGAATTGGCCGCCGACCCGCGTCCCTGACAGAGGATGCGTTGGCTGCGCGCGTAGTCCACGATGTCCTTGACGGTGAGAAAGAACGATTCGTACTCGCGGAATCTGATCAGCGCCAGTTCGTCGTCGATCAACTTGCGCGCTTTCGGTGTTATCCCCTGCGGCCATCGCCAACGCACGCCTTCTTCCGTGAGGTGGCACAACCAGCTGAAGGCCGTGTGTCCTTCCGGCACCAGTTCGGCCGGGTAGCGATACTTCAATTCGGTGAGCTGGAAGGTGCAGCGCCCGGCAATGCGCACGCTTTCTTCCAATAACGAATGCGGATAGATCGCCGACAACGTCTCGCGCCTGCGCAGGTGCCGCTCGCCATTGGGAAACAAAAGCGCGCCCGCTTCGGCCACCGTGCAGCGATGTCGCGTGGCCGTGAGCACATCCTGCAGGGCGCGGCGGCGGCGCACATGCATGTGCACGTCGCCAGCCGCCACCCGCGGCATGCCCAGTGACTGGCCGAGTTCTTCCAGCGTCTGCAGACGCCGCGCATCATCCGGGCCACGGTGAAGTTCCACGGCAATCCATGCGCGCTCGCCAAACAGTGAACGTATCCAGAGACCATCGTCGGGACGTGGTTCGATCGTGGGCATCCACAAGGCCAGCGTGCCAGGCAGGCCGTCGGCAAAATCCTCGCGCGTCACGCGATACGTGCCTTTCTCGGCCACGCGTCGACGCCCGCGCGTGATCAGCGCACACATCGATTGGTAACCCTCCAGGTTTTCGCACAGCAGCACGAGCTTCGGGCCATCCTCGATCTGGAACTCGGCGCCCACGATCAGCGCAACCCCGGTTTCCCGCGATGCTTCCAGGGCGCGCACGATGCCCGCCAGCGAACATTCGTCGGTGATCGCCAGTGCGCGGTAACCGCAATCCCTCGCCCGCTCGAACAATTCCTGTGCGCTCGACGCGCCGCGCTGAAAGGAGAAATTCGACAGGCAATGCAGCTCGGCATAGTCGATCATGCGAACCACCCGTGCAGCATCCACGCACCCTGCTCGCCCGGCGCGCCATAGATCCAGGCATATTGCCCCTGCGCGGTGCGTGCCACGTAGTAATCGCGCCGGATCTCGCCACCATCCCACCAGCCGGTTTCAATGCGCTCCGGCCCGGCCAGCAGCTCCGGCGGCGGGCCACGCCATGGACGCGGCACATCCAGTAGCCACGCCGGGCGCGGCAAGCCTTCGCGTCGTGGCGCTTCTTTCGCGTAAGGCGCCGAGGTCTGTGCCCGCTCCGGTCGCGGATCAACCGTGCGCCGAAGATGCCGGATGGCCTGCTCGCCCAGGCGGGAGCGCAGTCGTTCGCGCAGCTGGTCCAGCGGCATCGCATTCGCGGGCCGCGCATCGAACAGGTCGCGGCCTGCCGGCACGAAAGGCGGCAGGTCGGGCGCAAGCAGCCGCATCGCCACCACCGGCTGAGGCAACTCCACGCGTTCCAGGCGACCACGTGCGCAATCGAACAGCAGCGGGGCTTCGCGTGCCGCGGCCAGCATGCCGATGCTCACGCATGTCGGCGGCGCATCGCGATGCTCCAGCAGCAGTTGGAAACGCTGCACGCCCCCATCGCGACCGGCGAGATAGGCGGACAGGTCGCCGGTCAGTCGACGCAGAGGGAACATCAATGCCTCGACGTGCTCGATCTCATGGGTCCATTCCATGCGCTGGTCGAACGTGTCCGGCGGACGATAGCTTTCCATTGGCGAGGGTTCGTCACCGAGCAGGCGGTCGATGCGCGCCACCAGCTCGCTGCCGAAGCGCCGTTGTAACCCTGCGCGCGGCAAGGCCAGCAGCTGCCCCAGCGTGCGGATGCCCATCGACAGCAGCGATGGCGCCACGCCATCGGGCAATCGCGCACGCATGACATCCACAAACGACAACGCACCACGCAGCGTCGACGCATCCATCACCGCCATGCCGTCTTCCACGCCGGCCAGCACATAGGCGGCCTGAGGCGTCGGCGCCAGCGCGACGCGATGACGGAAACCCAGGCCGGCGAGGTCCTCGCGCAACAGCGACTCGAAACGCGGCCACGGACCGAACAGGTTGAGGCTGCGACTGACCTCCAGCACGACCGCATGCGGCAGCAGCCCTACGTCACCGCTATAGCGATACGCCCAGGCCGCGAGCAGTCGATGCCAATGCGTTTCGTCGCCCGCATCGTGCTCGATCATGGCGAAGGACGGCAGCAGCGCCTGCGCCGCGGTCAGCCGCTGCCCGCGATAGATGCCTGCCGCGCGCGCAGGAGCATTGGCTGCGTGCACGATGCGCCCCTGCGCCGGACCACTCACCAGCACCAGCGGCTCGTCCGACGGCGGGCGGCGTCGGAGGACACCGTCCAGCGCCAGGTGCGGCAGCAAAATGCAGGCCCACAGCATGACGGCGCCCCGTCACGACCAACCGGCAGCCAGCGCGATGGCCTGCGTCGGCGGATTGCCGCCACGGCACTTGCGCACGTGCACGCGTGGCGACGGTTCGCTTTCCAGTTCCAGTCGCAGGGCAGCGGGTGAAGCGTGTGCAACGTGGCGGCGATCGCGAAACACGAAAGCCAGCGCCTTGCCTGTGTCGGCCGCCACCTGCAGGCGGCGCAGCGCGCGGTCGTCCGCCTGCTTCGGCCACGCCAGTACGGCCGCGCAACTGCCGGAACGCAGGCATTGCTCGGCGGCCCACAGCACATCGCGATCGGTCGCCTGCACGACGTCCACCTGCGCCATCACCACGCCGCGCGACTCCCAGCCAGCCACGCAGGGCACATAGGGCGGCGCGATCACCATCACGTGGCGCTGGGCTTGGGTCATGCGCGCCAGGGTGGGCAACACCAGTTGCAGTTCGCCCACGCCGTCGGCGGGCAGAAGGATTTCGGTCATCGCATGCTCGGGCCAGCCGCCGGCAGGCAAGGCGGCATCCAGCATCGGCCAGCCGGTCGGCTCGCTGCTGTCCGGCAAGGGTGCCGAGCGGCCATGCCAGACCTGGCGGCTATGGAACAGCGAATCGAGTGCGACGACCTGGCCCATGGCCGTCTCAACGCAAGGTGCGCAGGCAGCGCGTGACCACGCCCCAGATGCTCAGCGTCTCGCCTTCGCGGAACACGATGGGCTTGAAGTGTGCGTTCTCGGGCAGCAGGGCGACGTGCCCGTCCACCTTGCCCAGCCGCTTGATGGTCAATTCGTTGTTGACCACCGCCACCACGATGTCGCCCTGGCGCGGCGCCAGGGCGCGATCGACCAGCACTTCGTCGCCATCGAAAATGCCGGCGCCGATCATCGACCAGCCGGACACGCGAATGATGAAGGTACTGGGCTCATGCCCCGGCAGAACGAGATGCTCATTGAGGTCGACCACTTCGTCGACATCGTCCTCTGCCAGCGAGGGCACGCCGGCCGGCACCCGGCTGAGAAAGGCCGTCAGCGCCACCGTCGAAGGGGTCAGCGACACCGGCCGCGGCGCATCCAGCGAAGGCGGCTCGCGATAGGCATCCAAATAGGCCAGCACCGCCGGTACCTGGCTTTCAGGGACGCGGATGCGCTGGCTGGGCTCGCCCGCCGGGCGACCGGCGCCGGGGCGGCGTCCACCATGTTCGGCAGGAGGCATGGGTCATCTTGATTACTGGGCCGGCAATCAAGATAGCACGACGGCGTTCTCATGGAGTGAGATACGACGCCCTGCTGCCGGGGCCGGCGGGCGCCCGGGCGAGCCCGACACCAGCGGCCCGGATGAGGTGCGACTGCAACCCATGAATGCACCATCGGCGAAGTCGTCTCATCCGCATGCGGTACCGGCAAACCTGCGCAACTCCATGGCGCCCGCAAGCCCGCCTGGTACCGCCATCACCCACTCAAGGGCGAACGATCATCGAGTCACCCACCTCTCGAAACATCCCGTTGCCCTGGCGACATGCCTCAATGACTGTCGCGGTCGCGCTGGCGATCGTTTTCCTTGCCGATTTCCTTCTGAATTTTTCCAGCGTTCTTTTCGATATTGCCAGCCGCTTCCTTGGCCGGCTGGCCGGTGACCTTTCCGATGCCCTCCTTGATGGCGCCCTTGACCTCGTGCTTCATACCTTCAGTGCGATTCTTGTCCATAAAGTTTCTCCTGCGCCGCGACATGCGACGCTGCCGTTCTAGGATTCGAACCGTCCCTCCGCTGTGAAAATCACAACAAGGTCCCATGCATGAGTCGCGCTAGCCCGTCAGGGTGGGCGCCAAAAAAAGGTGGCTTGGTGTCGCAATTCGGATGACACCATCTCGACGTCCGCTCGACCTGCGAAAGCGCCAGATGGAATGACACAGGCCGCGCGAGTGACGTCGACCGAGCGTGTTCGCAACGATCTCGACCCGATGATCCGGACGAATGCGCCGAATGGACAGGTGATGCGCCGCCGCCCCGAACCGCTGAGGTGCGCGTGCGTATCGCCCAGATTTCCCCGCTCTACGAGGCCGTACCCCCCAGGTTGTACGGCGGCACCGAACGCATCGTCGCCTACCTCACCGATGCGCTGGTAAAACGCGGCCATGCCGTGACGCTTTTTGCGAGCGCGGATGCGCGGACAAGCGCGCGCCTGATCGCCACGCGCAAGCAGTCGATCCGCCTCGATCCCTCACCCCTCAAATCCGACCTCGCCGCCCATCTCACGCTGCTGCACGAAGTGCAGCAGCGAAGGGACGAGTTCGACATGCTGCACTTTCATATCGACTTGATTCACCTGCCGGTTTTCGAGGACGCCGCATCGCGCACGATCACCACGCTGCATGGTCGCCTTGATCTCGCCGATCTTCCCGACACTTATGCACGCTGGCCACAATATCCGCTGGTGTCCATCTCGCGGCAGCAGCGTGCGCCGCTTCCGCTCGCATCGTGGATCGCGACCGTCTCGCACGGCATCCCCGGCGATCTTTACCACGCACATACGGATTCCGCGGGCGGCTACCTGGCTTTCCTTGGGCGCATATCGCCCGAAAAGCGGCCGGACCGGGCCATCGCGATCGCCAAGCGCGCCGGCATTCCACTGCGCATGGCCGCCAAGGTCGATCCGGTCGACCGGGCGTACTTCCACGAATGCATCGAGCCGTTGCTGGCCGATCCGATCGTGCAGTACATCGGGGAGATCAGCGACGCGGACAAGGAAGCATTCCTCGGCAACGCCCGCGCCCTGCTGTTTCCCATCGATTGGCCGGAGCCATTCGGCCTGGTGATGATCGAGGCGATGGCCTGCGGCACGCCCGTGATTGCGTGGAACTGCGGGTCGGTACCCAGCGTCGTCGACAACGGTTTAACGGGCTTTATCGTCAATAACGAAGACGAAGCGGTCGAGGCCGTCAGTCGCATTGCAAGCCTCGACCGCAAGAGCATCCGGAGCGTCTTCGACCGGCGGTTCACCGCGGATGTCATGGCCGCGGCCTACGAGGACGTCTATCGCCGCACCCTGGACACCGCCAGCTGGACCGCCCGTGACGCCTACGCGAGAAGCGCTGATGAGCATCGATGATCCCACGATCCACGAAGCCGCCGAAGATATGCATGTCGCCGAAACGCGTGCGATGTTTGCACTGAAGGCCTCGCACAGTTTCGCCGTCAGCGATGCGCAGGGGAATATGCTGGGTGGCGCCGAGGGAATGTTCCGCAACGACACGCGTGTGCTGTCGCATTGGATACTCGACATAGGCGGTGCGCGCACTTCCCTGCTTAGTGGCGCCATCAGCCATGACAACGTGCTGTTCACCGCCCACCTGACCAACGAACCCTTGCCTCCGATCGGCGGCCAGGGCGCGCCGGCCGGCGTCATCCACGTACAGAGGATGCGCGTCCTGTGGGATGACAGGATGTACGAGCTGGTGCAGCTGCATAACTTCGAAGATACCGACTTGACCGTGCTTGTTCGCCTGCGTTTCGAAGCGGACTTTCGCGACATCTTCGAGGTTCGTGGAATGACGCGCGACAACCGGGGCCAGTTGCTGCCAGCGGAAATCGACGGCGATCACGTGCGCCTAGGTTATCTCGGGCTCGACGGCGTCATACGGCGGACGGTGATTTCATTTTCCGGGAAACCCACCGTGCTGAACGCGCAGCGCGCCGATTTCGAGGTCGCACTGCCCCGCCAGGGGAATGCCGCTCTCTACGTCGAGGTGGGTGATGAATATTTTCCGCCGTCGCGAGTCCGCTATCGCGCGGCAGCCGCGGCCGCGCGCGCAACGATGCGCCACCGACGCCATCGCGGCGCACGCCTCAAGAGCAATGCGCGCCTGTTCAACGATTGGCTGGATCGCTCGCGTGCGGACATCGCGCTGCTGGTTGCCGACCTTCC
>Ga0209258_101187_pt1 | contig 10481 bp, 11 predicted proteins | sample Araplaol_mTSA_r2_FD_184281 | JGI IMG/M metagenome (GOLD analysis project Ga0209258, IMG submission 184281) | Arabidopsis root microbial communities from North Carolina, USA - plate scrape CL_Col_mTSA_r2 (SPAdes) (version 2) | ecosystem: Host-associated > Plants > Roots > Endosphere | place: USA...
TCTGTCACTGCTGCTGGAACGCGACCCGCACACCCAGCGTCATGAAGATCGTCCCGGTCAGCTTGCCTTTCCAGCGCTGCAGCCAGCGCAACCGCCCCACCGCCCGGCCGAGGCGGCGCGCCACGACGGCCAGCGCCGACGAGTAGACGAGGCTCATCGCCACGAACGCCAAGCCGAGCACCAGGAACTGCCCCAGCGCCTGGCCGCGCCCGGCATGCACGAACTGCGGCATGAACGCGAGGAAGAACAGCGCGGTCTTCGGGTTCAGCACCTCGGCAGGAATGGCCTGCCAGAACGCGCGCCAGGCGGAGACCGCGGGCGGCGCGGCCGCTTCCGCGCCAGCGGCCGCCGGCGCCGGCTTCTCGAGGAACGCCCGCACGCCCAGGTACAGCAGGTAGCCCGCGCCGCACAGCTTGACGATGCCGAACGCGAGCGCGGAAGTCATGAGCAGCGCCGACAGGCCCACGGCCGCCAGCAGCGTGTGCACGAGGTCGCCCACCGCGATGCCCGCGCCCGTGGCGATGCCCACGCCGCGTCCGCCCTGTGCGGTGCGCGTCAACACGAGCAGCACGGCCGGGCCGGGCACGAGGAAGAGTCCGAAGACGACGGCCACGAAGGCGGCCAGGGTGGCGGAGTCGATCATGGCATTCGCACGGGCGAAGTCGGGATGTCGCCGATTGAACCAGATCGCGCGCGGACGCGCTCGCGCCCCGCGCCGGCGGCGCGCGCGTGACGCGGGTTCAGCGGTGCAGGCCGACCTCGTCGGGCTCGTCGGTCGACAGCGCGATCGCGCTCACCGGACGGCCCTTGGCGCGCTTGTACGCGTAGACGAAGTAGCCCGAGATGCCGTACAGGCAGAAGATCGCGAAGATCATGCGCGCAGGCTGCAGGCTGATGATGCCGATCGCCAGGGCGATCAGCACGATCACGATGAATGGCACGGAGCGCTTCAGGCTCAGGTCCTTGAAGCTGTAGAACGGCACGTTCACGACCATGGTGACGCCGGCGTAGAACGTCGCGACGGCCGCGGCCCAGGAAAGCACCATGTCGCCGTTGACGTCGGTGTTGGCCGTGTCGACCACCACCCAGATGAAGCCCACCACCAGTGCGGCGGCCGCCGGGCTCGGCAGGCCCTGGAAGTAGCGCTTGTCCACCACCGCGAGGTTCGTGTTGAAGCGTGCGAGGCGCAGGGCCGCGCAGGCGCAGTAGAAGAAGGCGATGCCCCAGCCGGCCTTGCCCAGGCCCTTGAGCGCCCATTCGTAGACGATCAGCGCCGGCGCGGCGCCGAAGCTGACCATGTCGGAGAGGCTGTCCATCTCGGCGCCGAACGCGCTCTGCGTGTTGGTCATGCGCGCGACGCGGCCGTCCAGGCTGTCCAGCACCATCGCGCAGAACACGCCGTAGCACGACAGCACGTAATGCCCGTTCATCGCCATCACGATCGCGTAGAAGCCGCCGAACAGCGCGGCGAGCGTGAACAGGTTGGGCAGGATGTAGACGCCCTTGCGGCGCGGGCGCGGCGCCACGTGCACGTCGTCGTCGACCTCGTCGTCCGGAGTCGGGATAACGTCGTTCATCGCGCACGCATCGGAAGAAATTTCATGGTGGGCGAGGATACCGCAGCGCTGGCGACGCCCAATGCGTCCAAACCAAAGAAAAAGGCCACCGAAGTGGCCAGTACCCGCAGCGGCGCGGCCGCTCGTCCGGCTCCACCGAGATTCGAGGGAGCCGCGGATCCGGCCCTGCCGGGCCGCTCGCGGCCGGCCCCTTGGGGAGTGCGGCCGGCAAAGAGCTCGCGCCGCGAGACCGCGGCGGAACGGCATCCGGCCTGCAAGCCGGATGCCCTCGAGCAGCCCGTGGGGCCGTCAATTCCGGGACTTGTCGACCAGCTTGTTGGCCTTGATCCAGGGCATCATCGCGCGCAGCTGCTCGCCCACCACCTCGATGGGATGCTCGGCGGTCAGGCGGCGGCGCGACAGCAGCGTGGGGGCGCCGGCGCGGTTTTCCAGGATAAAGCTCTTGGCGTAGTCGCCGGTCTGGATGTCCTTGAGCGCCTGCTTCATGGCCTTCTTGGTCTCCTCGGTGACGACCTTCGGACCCGTCACGTACTCGCCGTACTCGGCGTTATTGGAGATCGAGTAGTTCATGTTGGCGATGCCGCCCTCGTAGATCAGGTCCACGATCAGCTTGAGCTCGTGCAGGCACTCGAAGTAGGCCATCTCGGGCGCGTAGCCGGCTTCGGTCAGCGTCTCGAAGCCTGCCTTGATCAGTTCGACGGCGCCGCCGCACAGCACGGCCTGCTCGCCGAACAGGTCGGTCTCGGTCTCCTCGCGGAAGGTCGTCTCGATGATGCCGGCCTTGCCGCCGCCGTTGGCCGCGGCGTAGCTCAGCGCCAGGTCGCGCGCCTTGCCGGTCTTGTCCTGGTAGATCGCCACCAGGTGCGGCACGCCGCCGCCCTGCTTGTACGTGTTGCGTACCGTGTGGCCCGGGGCCTTGGGCGCGACCATCCAGACGTCGAGATCGGCGCGCGGCGTCACCTGGCCGTAGTGCACGTTGAAGCCGTGGGCGAACGCGAGCGACGCGCCTTCGCGGATGTTGGGCTCGACGTCGTTCTTGTAGACCTCGGCGATGTTCTCGTCGGGCAGCAGGATCATGACGACGTCGGCGGCGCGCACGGCGTCGGCCACTTCCGCGACCTTCAGGCCGGCCTTGGCGACCTTGTCCCACGACGCCCCGCCCTTGCGCAGGCCGACGGTGACCTTCACGCCGCTGTCGTTCAGGTTCTGCGCATGGGCATGGCCTTGGGAGCCGTAGCCGATGATCGCCACGTTCTTGCCCTTGATGAGGGACAGATCGGTGTCCTTGTCGTAGTAGACCTTCATGATGTGCTCTCTTCTTTCGTCGTCAAAAACCGTGAGGGGATGCGCCGGTCAGGCGCGGAGGATGCGTTCGCCGCGGCCGATGCCGCTGGTGCCGGTACGGACGGTCTCGAGGATGGCGGTGCGATCGATCGCCACGATGAAGGCGTCGAGCTTGGAGGCGTCGCCCGTCAGCTCGATGGTGTAGCTCTTCTCGGTGACGTCGACGATGTGCCCGCGGAAGATGTCGGCCATGCGCTTCATCTCCTCGCGTTCCTTGCCCACCGCGCGAACCTTGATGAGCATCAGCTCGCGTTCGGTGAACTGGCCTTCCGTGAGATCGACCACCTTGACCACGTCGATCAGGCGGTTCAGGTGCTTGGTGATCTGCTCGATCACCTCGTCGGAGCCGGTGGTGACGATGGTCATGCGCGACAGCGACGGGTCTTCCGTCGTCGCCACCGTCAGGCTCTCGATGTTGTAGCCGCGGGCAGAGAACAGCGCCACGACGCGCGACAGGGCGCCGGGCTCGTTCTCGAGCAGCACCGCGATGATGTGTTTCATGTCGGATTCCTTCGCCGCCAGGCCCGTCCCGGAAGCGGTAACCGCCGGGCTGCCAGGTGGCAACTAGATCGATGGGAGAAATGTTCCGAAGGACCGGGACGCCGGCTACTCGCCGCAGGCTCCGGCCGGGGCGGTGACCCGCGGCCTGTCATGCAGCTTTGGTGGACGTCCGTCAGAGGTCCTCGGAACCCAGCAGCATCTCGCTGATGCCCTTGCCCGCCTTGACCATGGGCCAGACGTTCTCGGTCTGGTCGGTCTGGATGTCGAGGAAAACGGTGCGATCCTTCAGGGCGATCGCCTCGCGCAGCGCGCCGTCCACGTCCTCCGGCCGCGTCACGCGGATGCCCACGTGGCCGTACGCCTCGGCGAGCTTGACGAAGTCGGGCAGCGCGTCCATGTAGCTGTGCGAGTAGCGGCCCTGGTAGTCGAGCTGCTGCCACTGGCGCACCATGCCCAGGTAGCGGTTGTTCAGCGAGATGATCTTGACCGGCGTCTGGTACTGCAGGCAGGTCGAGAGCTCCTGGATGCACATCTGGATCGAGCCCTCGCCGGTGATGCAGAAGACGTCCGCGTCCGGCCTGGCGAGCTTGATGCCCATCGCGTACGGCAGACCCACGCCCATCGTGCCCAGGCCGCCGGAGTTGATCCAGCGACGCGGCTGCGCGAAGCGGAAGTACTGCGCGGCCCACATCTGGTGCTGGCCGACGTCGGACGTGATGTAGACGTCCTTGTCCTTGGTCATCTCCCACAGCGACTCGATGACCGCCTGCGGCTTGATGACGTCCTTGCTCTTCTTGTAGGCGAGGCAGTCCTTGCGGCGCCATTCGTTGATCTGGCTCCACCACTGCGACAGCACGGCCTGGTCCGGCCGCTGCTGGGCGTCGCGCAGCTGCGAGATCAGCTCCTGCAGCACGTCCTTGACGTCGCCCACGATGGGGATGTCGACCTTGACGCGCTTGGAGATCGACGACGGGTCGATGTCGATGTGGACGATCTTGCGCTCGACCGAGGCGAAGTGGCCGGGGTTGCCGATCACGCGGTCGTCGAAGCGCGCGCCGATGGCCAGCAGCACGTCGCAGTGCTGCATCGCCATGTTGGCCTCGAAGGTGCCGTGCATGCCCAGCATGCCCAGGAACTTCGGGTCGAGCGCGGGCATCGCGCCCAGGCCCATCAGCGTGTTGGTGACCGGCACGCCCAGCAGGTCGGCCAGCTCGCGCAGCTCTGCCGAGGCGTTGCCCAGCACCACGCCCCCGCCCGAGTAGATATACGGGCGCCTGGCCTGCAGCAGCAGGCCGACGGCCTTGCGGATCTGCCCGCCGTGGCCCTTCTTGACCGGGTTGTACGAGCGCATCTCGACGTGCTCGGGGTACGCGAACGGCGCCGTGTGCTGCGAGACGTCCTTGGGGATGTCCACCACCACCGGGCCGGGGCGGCCGGTGCGGGCGATGTGGAAGGCCTTCTTGAGCGTGGACGCGAGCTCGCGCACGTCCTTGACCAGGAAGTTGTGCTTGACGATCGGGCGGGTGATGCCGACGGTGTCGCATTCCTGGAAGGCGTCCAGGCCGATGGCCGGCGTGGGCACTTGTCCGGTGATGATCACCATCGGGATCGAGTCCATGTACGCCGTGGCGATACCCGTGACGGCATTCGTGACGCCCGGGCCGGAGGTCACCAGCGCGACGCCGACGTCGCCCGTGGCGCGCGCGTAGCCGTCGGCCGCGTGCACCGCGCCCTGCTCGTGGCGCACCAGCACGTGCTGGATGGACTGCTGCTTGTAGAGCGCGTCGTAGATGTAGAGCACCGCGCCGCCGGGGTAGCCCCAGACGTACTTGACGTTCTCGGCCTGCAGGCAGCGCACGAGGATCTCGGATCCGTTCGGGTCCTGGGCGGGGTTCGGGGGGGTGTGGGGGTGCTGCGCACCCTGCGGACTCGCGGAAGCATTGCGCTTCACGTCCGCGGTGGACATGTCTGCCATGGGGAACCTCTGTGAATTTCTCTGACGAAAAACCATTGGTGCTCCTCTTCGCGCCCTCGTGAGGCGGATTCAGAACCTTGAGATCGAAACATGCCGGTGCCCGCGTTCGGGTCGGCTTTCGGACCAGCTCGCATTTGTGCGAAGCACCATTATTGCACCGATCCTCCGGCTTTTGCTCGGCATCTGCCCCCAATTCGTGTCGAACCAAGACTTCGTGCAATACGAAGGATGGAAGGCTGAATGGAGGGTGTCGACGGCCCGTCGCCCGGCTGTGGCAGGGTGACATAATCCGCCGCGTCCTTCCGACCGGGCGCGCCGCCGCTTCCAGCCCCACCTTGGCCACCGACAAAGAACTTTCAGACTTCCTCAAGAGTGTCGAGAAGCGTGCCTTCAAGCGCACGGCCTTCGCCGTGCGCGACGACGACGCGGCGCTCGACATCGTGCAGGACTCGATGATCCGTCTGGCCGAGAAGTACGTCGACCGGCCCGCGGCCGAACTGCCGCTGCTGTTCCAGCGCATCGTGTCGAACGCCACGATGGACTGGTTCCGGCGCCAGAAGGTGCGCAGCGCGGTCGTGCACAACTTCTCGGAATTCGGGGGGGCGGCCGACGACGACGGCGAATTCGACATCCTGGAGGTGCTGGACAACCTCGAGGGAACCGTCGGCACCGAGAGCGCCTCCGATTCCGTATCGCGGGAGCAGATCCTGCGGATCATCGAAGTCGAGGTCGGCGAGCTTCCGACGCGTCAACGCGAAGCGTTCCTGCTGCGTTACTGGGAGGAACTAGATGTTGCAGAGACGGCTTCCGTGATGGGATGCTCGGAAGGCAGCGTCAAGACGCACTGCTCGCGCGCCGTCCATGCGCTGGCCAAGGCGTTGAAAGCCAAGGGACTCGCACCATGACCAAGAACACGACATCGACCTTTTCCCTGCCGGATCGCGACGGCCTGGAGGCGCGCTTCGGCGTGCGCGTCGCTTCGATGCTTGGCGAGAGCGCCCAGTCCACCGCCCCCGACATCAGCGAACGCCTGCGTTTCGCCCGCGAGCAGGCCCTGTCCCGCGCCAAGGCGGCACGCCGCCAGGTGCAGGCGGCCACCGCGCCGGTGGTCGTCAGCCGCGGCCGCAGCGCCGCGCTGGCCAGCCCGCTCGGCTGGTGGTTCAAGCTCGGCTCGGCCGCTCCGCTGGCGCTGCTGGTGCTCGGCCTGGCCGGCATCGCCCACGTGCACGACAAGGCGCAGATCGCCGCCGTCGCCGAGGTGGACGCCGCCCTGCTGTCGGACGACCTGCCGCCGGACGCCTACACGGATCCGGGCTTCGCGGAGTACCTCAAGACCACCCGCGAGTGAGGGACGAGTCTTGGCGCGTTCCCGGTATTCCCGCCTGATCGAATCGCTTGCCGCCGCGGCCCTGGTCGCGGCGGTCGGTCTTGGTGCGTCCGTGGCCATCGCCGGCAATGGCGGCCAGGCGACCGCCCAGGCGGCCAAGGGCGACGTCGGCGGCCCGACCTGGGGCGAACTCTCGCCCGCCCACCGGAAGGTGCTGGCGCCGCTGGCCAACGACTGGAACGGCCTGGATTCGCGCAGCAAGGAGCGCTGGATCGACGTCGCCGGGCGCTTCCACAAGATGCCGCCGGACGAGCAGCAGCGCGCCACCCAGCGCATGGGCGAGTGGGCTCACATGTCCATCCAGCAGCGCACGCAGGCGCGCACGGTGTTCCAGGAGACGCGCGCCCTGTCCAAGGAAGAGCGCGAGGCGCGCTGGAAGGCCTACCAGGCGCTGCCCGAGGAAAAGAAGCGCGAGCTCGCCGCCAAGCGCGCCGCCGCGCCGGCGAGCGCGCCGTCCAGCGCCGCCTTCGCCCGGCGCCACGCCCCGCCGGCGGTGGACGTGGTGCAGCCCAAGAACAACCTGATCGGCGGATCGGCCACCGCGCGCGCGCCGGCCGGCTCGGCGCCGCTGCTCGCCGAGCCGAAGCGCCCCGGCGTCACCACGACGCTGCTCACCCGCCGCGCGACCCCGCCGGCCCACCAGCGCGAGGGCGCGCCCAAGATCGCGGTCGGCCCGAATGCGGTCGACCGCACGACGCTGTTGCCCAAGCACGCGACCGTGGCCGCCGCTCCGGCGTCGGCACCGGCGTCCGTGCGCCGATGAACGAGCCGGCGGCCGGCGCCGCCGCGGGGCCCCGCCTCGACGCCCGGCCGGCCGCCGCCCCGCTCCTGCGCCGCATGGCCGCCTTCCTCTACGAGGGCGTGCTGCTGTTCGGCGTCACCTTCGCCACCGGCCTCGTGTTCGCCGTCGCGATGCACCAGAACAATGCGATGAAGCTGCGTTCGTCGCTGATCGCCGTCGAGTTCGTCGTCGTGGGCCTGTACTTCATCGTCCTGTGGGTGCGCAGCGGCCAGACGCTGCCGATGAAGACCTGGCACCTGCGCCTGCTCACCGACGACGGCGCGCCCGTCTCGCCGCGCCGCGCGCTCGCCCGCTACCTGGCCTCGTACGCGTGGTTCCTGCCGCCGCTGGCGCTCGCCGGCGCGCTCGAGCTGCCCAGCGCCTGGGCCATCTTCGGCCTCGTCGCGGGGTGGATCGTGCTGTACGCGCTGGCCGCCCTGCTCCACCCGCGGCGCCAGTTCTGGCACGACGCCCTGTGCGGCACGGCCATCGTCACGGCGCGGCCTCTCGCGCCGCTGCCGCAGTAACGTCGCGCGCCCGGGCGACAATCGCCCGATGTTCTCACTCTGTGTCTATTGCGGCTCGCGCAACGGCGACGACCCGCGTTACGCCGAGGCCGCGCGTGCGCTCGGCACGGCGCTCGGCGAAGGCGGCCACCGCCTCGTCTACGGCGGCGGGCAAGCCGGCCTGATGGGCGCCGTGGCCGACGCCACGCTGGCCGCGGGCGGCCAGGTGCTGGGCGTGATCCCGCGCCGACTCGTTGCGCGCGAGCTCGGCCATCGCGGCATCCAGGAACTGCGCGTGGTCGACACCATGCACGAGCGCAAGCTCCAGATGGCGCAGGCCGCCGATGCCTTCGTCGCCCTGCCCGGCGGCCTGGGCACGCTGGAGGAACTGTTCGAGGCGTGGACGTGGCAGCAACTGGGCTATCACGCGCGGCCGATCGGCCTGCTGGACGCGGCCGGCTTCTACCGTCCGCTGCTGGAGATGCTCGCGCACACGCGCGACGCCGGCTTCGTGGACGCGGCCCAGGTGAACCGCCTGCGCGTGGACACCGACGCGCGCCGCCTGCTGCAGGCCTTGCGGGAGGAGGCCGTCGCCGGCCCGGCCGGCAAGGACTTCAATCCGGTCTGAACGCCCGCGGCGTCAGACGGCGGACTCGTCCGTCTCGCCGGTGCGGATGCGCACGACCTGTTCGACCGCCGTCACGAAGATCTTGCCGTCGCCGATCTTGCCCGTCTTGGCGGCCTTGACGATGGCCTCGATCGCGCGCTCGACGTCGCTTTCCTTGACGACGACCTCCACCTTGACCTTGGGCAGGAAGTCGACCACGTACTCCGCGCCGCGGTACAGCTCGGTGTGGCCCTTCTGGCGGCCGAAGCCCTTGACCTCGGTCACGGTCAGGCCGGAGACGCCGACCTCGCCGAGCGCCTCGCGCACTTCCTCGAGCTTGAACGGCTTGATGATGGCGGTGATCTGTTTCATGGTGGGCTCCGGAGTTGAAGGCGGGAAGGACGGATGAATCGATTTAAGCACGGAAGCGCGAAGTGATGGGGTAGCGCCAGTCACGCCCGAACCCCCGGTGCGTGATGCGGATGCCCACCGGCGACTGCCGGCGCTTGTACTCGTTGATCTTGATCAGCCGCGTGACGCGCTCCACATCGGTGCGTTCGAAGCCCGCGGCGACGATGTCGTCGATCGCGACGTTCTCCTCCATGTATGCGGCCAGGATCGCGTCGAGGATCTCGTAGGGCGGCAGGCTGTCCTGGTCGGTCTGGTCGGGGCGCAGCTCGGCCGACGGCGGCCGCGTGATGATGCGCTCGGGGATCACCGGGCCGACGCTGCCGTCGGCCCGGCGCGTGGGCTGGCGGTTGCGCCACTCGGCCAGGCGGTAGACCAGGGTCTTGGCGACATCCTTGATCACCGCGAAGCCGCCCGCCATGTCGCCGTACAGCGTGCAATAGCCGGTGGCCATCTCGCTCTTGTTGCCGGTGGTCAGCACGATGGCGCCCGTCTTGTTCGACAGCGCCATCAGCAGCGTGCCGCGCACGCGGGCCTGGATGTTCTCCTCGGTGGTGTCCTCGGCCAGGCCGGCGAACTGCGGCGCGAGCGCGTGGCGGAAGGCGTCGAACATCGGGGCGATGGCGATCTCGTCGTGGCGCACGCCCAGGCGCTCGGCCATGTCACGCGCGTCGATCCACGAGATGTCGGCCGTGTAGGGCGAGGGCATCATCACGGTGCGCACCTTGTCGGGGCCCAGCGCGTCGACGGCGATCGCCAGCACCAGCGCGGAGTCGATGCCGCCCGACAGGCCGATGAGCACGCTGGGGAAGCCGTTCTTGCCGATGTAGTCGCGCACGCCGGTGACGAGCGCGGCCCAGGCCTGGCTCTCGAGCTCGGGCAGCGGCACGATGGCGCCCCTGGCGGCGGGCACCGGCGCGCGGCCGGGGGCGACCTCGACCATCAGGGTGGCGGCGTCGAACAGCGCGGCGCGCGCCACGACGTTGCCGTGCTCGTCGAGCGCGAACGAACCGCCGTCGAACACGACCTCGTCCTGGCCGCCCGTCATGTGCGCGTACAGCAGCGGCAGCCCCGTGGCGCGGGCGCGGTGCGCCATCTGCGCCTCGCGGTCGGCGGGCTTGCCGAGGTGGAACGGCGACGCGTTGATGACGCACAGCACCTGCGCGCCCGCCCCCTTGGCGAGCAGCGCGGGCTCGTGGAACCAGGCGTCCTCGCAGACCAGCACGCCGAACGACGTGCCCCCCGCCTCGAACACGACCGGGGCGAGCCCGGCGTCACGGCCCGAGACGAAGTAGCGGCGCTCGTCGAACACCTGGTAGTTGGGCAGCTCGCGCTTGCAGTAAATGGCGGCGACGCGTCCCCCCGCCAGCACCGAGGCCGCGTTGAACACGCGCG
>Ga0209258_101188_pt1 | contig 10428 bp, 7 predicted proteins | sample Araplaol_mTSA_r2_FD_184281 | JGI IMG/M metagenome (GOLD analysis project Ga0209258, IMG submission 184281) | Arabidopsis root microbial communities from North Carolina, USA - plate scrape CL_Col_mTSA_r2 (SPAdes) (version 2) | ecosystem: Host-associated > Plants > Roots > Endosphere | place: USA...
AGATCTTCTCCTGCAGCCAGCCGTCGGACGCGGCGTTGCCCACCAGCGATGCAGAGCTCACGCCGCCGGACAGCACCACCGCCTCGAAGCCCTCGGAAGCGGGCGCGACGCCGGCGCGGTTCTGGTACCAGAACGAGACCTCGTAGCTCTGTCCGATGGTGGTGGCGAAGCTCTGCGTGATGCGGTCGTTCTCGTAGCCGTCCAGCTCGATGAAGTTGTGGCCGTCCTGCGCGCTGCCCGCGACGTCGTTGCGGATCTCGAGGCCATGTGGCGAGGGCAGGAAGCTGCCGGCCTGCGTCACCGTCCAGCCCGGCACCGCGTGGTAGGTGTTCCAGGTACCCGCGGACTGCGTGATGGACTCGAAGCTGCCGTCGACGAACAGGTTGGTCGCGGCGGATGCCGAGACGGACGCGGCGGCCAGGGCGGCCACCGCCAGGATCTTCTTCATGGGATACCTCCGTTTGAACTCGACCATGTTAGTGAGTCCACGTGTCGCAAGGCTGTCGCGGGGTGTAACGGAATTACCCGTTTTGCCGGGATTCATGTGACGGTCGTCACAACTCGGCAGGACACCCCCTAAATTGATCCGGCCGGCGGCCGATAACGCGCGCCGCCTCCCAAACGCCCGTCGCGCAGCCCATGCAGGAACCCTGCCAGGCGCGGAGGCAGCGGCTGCGTGCGAGCCGCACCTCTGGGGGTCAGCCTGCGCGCATCCGGAGCCAGTCCAGCACCTGGGACGGTGCATCGATCAGGCTCTGCGCACCCCAGTCGTGCACCGACTCGCCCTGGCCCAGATAGCCCCATGTGGCCGCGAGCATGGGCATGCCGGCGGCGCGCGCGGCCTGTGCGTCACGCAGGTCGTCGCCGACGTAGGCCACGCTCCCGGGTGTCAGGCCCAGCGTGCGCGCCGCATGCAGCAGCGGCTCGGGGTGCGGCTTGGAGTGCGGCGTCGTGTCGCCGCAGACGACCACGCGCGCGCGCTGCGCCAGGCCCAGGCCGGTGACGATGGGCAGCGTGAAGCGCGTGGCCTTGTTGGTGACGATGCCCCATGCGACGCCGGCGGCCTCGAGTGCGGACAGCATGTCCAGCACGCCGTCGAACGGCCGCGTGCGTTCGAGCAGGCCGGCCTCGTAGTGCGCCAGGAACGCGTCGCGCAAGGCCTCGAAGCGCTCGTCGCCGGGCGCGACCCCGAAGGCCACGCCCACCATGCCGCGCGCGCCGGAGCCCACCATCGGCCGCAGCGATTCCAGCGGCAGCGGCTCGAGGCCGTGGTCGGCGCGCAGGCGATTGGCGGCGCCGGCCAGGTCGGGCGCGCTGTCGATCAGGGTGCCGTCGAGGTCGAACAGCACGCCGCGCAGGTCCGGCGTCGCGGGCCCGCTCACGAGCTCGCGGCCGGACGCCGGCACGCCACCATGTAGTTCACGGAGGTGTCAGCCGACAGCCAGTAGCGCTGGGTCAGCGGGTTGTACTCGAGGCCGGCGAGTTCGATCGTCTCGAGGCCGGCCGCGCGCGCGAAGCCGGCGAGCTCGCTCGGGCGGATGAACTTGGCGTACTCGTGCGTTCCCTTTGGCAGCAGCTTGAGCAGGTGCTCCGCGCCGACGATCGCGAATAGGAAGGCCTTCGCGTTGCGGTTGAGCGTGCTGAAGAACACCATGCCGCCGGGCTTGACCAGGCGCGCGCACGACGCCACGACGGAGGCCGGATCGGGGACGTGCTCAAGCATCTCCATGCAGGTGACCGCATCGAAGCTCGCCGGACGCTCGGCCGCCAGCGCCTCGACCGCGACCTCGCGGTACTCGAGGTTGCCGACGCCCGATTCCATCGCATGCAGCCTGGCCACCTTCAGCGGCTTGACCGACAGGTCGATGCCCAGTACGTTCGCGCCGCGCTGGGCCATGGACTCGGCCAGGATGCCGCCGCCGCAGCCCACGTCGAGCACGCTGCGGCCGTGCAGCGGCGCGCGCTGGGCGATCCAGTCCAGTCGCAGCGGGTTGATGCGGTGCAGCGGCTTGAAGTCGCCTTCGGTGTCCCACCACTTGTGGGCGAGTTCACCGAATTTCTCGAGTTCCTGGGGGTCGGCGTTCGTCATGGTTCGAATGCTAGCGCCTTGTTGGCGCGGCCCCGGCGAATAACCGGAAGCGGAAAAGAAAAGACCCGCTCGAGGCGGGTCTGAAGGGATCTCGCGATTCGCGCGAAGCCTAGGCTTCGCGCAGATTCGGGAGATTACTTGCCGGTGGCGCGGGTACCGACCACTTCGATTTCCACGCGGCGGTTCTTCGCGCGGCCTTCGGCGGTCTTGTTGTCGGCGACCGGCTGCTTCTTGCCCTTGCCTTCGGTGTAGACGCGGTTGGCTTCCACGCCCTTGGACGTCAGGTAGGTCTTGATCGACTCGGCGCGCTTGACCGACAGCTTGTCGTTGTACGCGTCGCCACCGATCGAGTCGGTGTGGCCGACGGCGATGATGACTTCGAGGTTGATTTCCTTGGTCTTGCTGACCAGATCGTCCAGCTTCGACTTGGCTTCGGGCTTCAGGTCGGCCTTGTTGAAGTCGAAGAACGCGTCGGCGGCGTAGGTGACCTTCTCGCTCGACGGAACCGGTGCGATGGGGGCGGGAGCCGGAGCCGGGGCGGGCGCGACCGGGGCGGGCGCGACCGGGGCCGGCGCGACGGGCGCCGGCGCTTCGGCCACGACGGGCTTCAGCGCGCCGTCGCAGTCGGCCACGGCGGTCGCCGGGGTCCAGAAGTTGTCACGCCAGCAGAGTTCGCGCGTGCCGTTCTTCCAGACGTTGCCGTCCACGTTGCGCCAGTTGTCGATGCGGCCGGGAGCGGTGGTCGCGGGCTGCGCGAACACGGACATCGGAGCGACAACCGCGACGGTGGCGACAAGCATCGCGACCTTGTTCAATTTCTTCATGATTCTCCTCTCGAGGAAAGCCGCAGTTGCCTGCGATACGTCCAAATCGGATCTGGGTAACGTTGGCGCACGCCCACCTGGCGGCGCGCTCCAGCGACAAAAATCATTGTGCCATCGGCATATGACACGGGCTCCATTTTGATAATTGGCTCTCGAATGCGCCTCGTGAGTGTTGTAAGCCAGCGACACGATCCAAACCCGTAGAATCCCAGGTTCCGCCTGCGCCGGGATTCACCCGGGAAAGCAGGGCGATCGTCTGTAGGCCATGACCCAATTTGCCAAGGAAACCCTGCCCATCAGCCTCGAGGAGGAGATGCGGCGCTCGTATCTGGACTACGCGATGAGCGTGATCGTGGGTCGGGCCCTGCCCGACGCACGCGACGGCCTGAAGCCCGTCCACCGCCGCTGCCTGTTCGCGATGCACGAGCAGAACAACGACTGGAACCGCCCGTTCAAGAAGTCGGCCCGCATCGTCGGCGACGTGATGGGTAAGTACCACCCGCACGGCGACTCCGCGATCTACGAGACCATCGTCCGCATGGCCCAGCCCTTCTCGCTGCGCCACATGCTGGTGGACGGCCAGGGCAACTTCGGCTCGGTCGACGGCGACAACGCCGCGGCGATGCGATACACGGAAATCCGTCTCGCCAAGATCGCCCACGAGATGCTGGCCGACATCGACAAGGAGACCGTCGACTTCGGCCCCAACTACGACGGCAGCGAGCAGGAGCCGCTGGTGCTGCCCACGCGCCTGCCCAACCTGCTGGTCAACGGCGGCACCGGCATCGCGGTGGGCATGGCCACCAACATCCCGCCGCACAACCTCAACGAGGTCGTCGACGCCTGCCTGCACCTGCTGCGCAACCCCGAGGCGTCGATCGACGAGCTGATGGAGATCATCCCGGCGCCCGACTTCCCCACCGGCGGCATCATCTACGGCGTCAACGGCGTGCGCGAGGGCTATCGCACCGGCCGCGGCAAGGTCGTGATGCGCGCCAAGGTGCACTTCGAGGACATCGACCGCGGCCAGCGCCAGTCGATCATCGTCGACGAGATCCCGTACCAGGTGAACAAGAAGACGCTGCTCGAGCGCATCGCCGAGCTCGTCCACGAGAAGAAGATCGAGGGCATCAGCCACATCCAGGACGAGTCCGACAAGTCGGGCATGCGCATCGTCATCGACCTGAAGCGCGGCGAGGTGCCCGAGGTCGTGCTGAACAACCTGTACAAGCAGACGCAGCTGCAGGACTCGCTCGGCATGAACATGGTGGCGCTGGTAGACGGCCAGCCCAAGGTGTGCAACCTCAAGCTGCTGATCTCGATCTTCCTCGAGCACCGCCGCGAAGTGGTGACGCGCCGCACGGTCTACGAGCTGCGCAAGGCGCGCGACCGCGGGCACGTGCTGGAAGGCCTGGCCGTGGCGCTGGCCAACATCGACGACTTCATCACGCTGATCAAGGAGTCGCCGACGCCGCCGGTGGCCAAGACGGCGCTGATGGCGCGCGGCTGGGACTCTTCGCTCGTGCGCGAGATGCTGCAGCGCGCGGGCCAGGATTCGCCGGCCGGCGCCGCCGCGTTCCGCCCCGAGGGCCTGCCCGACCACTACGGCCTGCAGGGCGACGGCATGTACCGCCTGTCCGAGACGCAGGCCCAGGAAATCCTGCAGATGCGCCTGCAGCGCCTGACGGGCCTGGAGCAGGACAAGATCGTGGGCGAGTACCGCGACGTGATGAACGAGATCGCCGACCTGCTGGACATCCTGGCCAAGAAGGAGCGCGTGACCACCATCATCGGCGACGAGCTGCTCGCGCTGAAGGCCGAGTTCGGCACGCACAAGCTGGCCGTGCGCCGCAGCCACATCGAGCACAACGTGCAGGAACTCGGCACCGAGGACCTGATCACGCCGACCGACATGGTCGTCACGCTGAGCCACACCGGCTACTTCAAGAGCCAGCCGCTGGCCGAGTACCGTGCGCAGCGCCGCGGCGGCCGCGGCAAGCAGGCCACGCAGACCAAGGACGACGACTGGGTCGACCAGCTGTTCATCGCGAACACGCACGACTGGATCCTGTGCTTCTCCGACGCCGGCCGCGTGTACTGGCTCAAGGTGTGGGAAGTGCCGCAGGGCGGACGCGCGTCGCGCGGCAAGCCCATCGTCAACATGTTCCCGCTGCAGAAGGACGAGAAGATCACCGTCGTGCTGCCGCTCACGGGCGAGTTCCGCTCGTTCCCGTCGGACCACTTCATCTTCATGGCCACCTCGCAGGGCACCGTCAAGAAGACGCCGCTCGACGAGTTCAGCAACCCGCGCAAGGCCGGCATCATCGCCGTCAACCTCGACGATGGCGACCACCTGATCGGCGCGGCGCTCACCGACGGCCGCCACGACGTGATGCTGTTCTCCGACGGCGGCAAGGCGGTGCGCTTCGACGAGGCCGACGTCACGCCGCACGGCCGCCAGTCGCGCGGCGTCAAGGGCATGACGCTCGAGGCCGGCCAGTCGGTCATCGCGATGCTGGTGGCCGAGGACGAGACCCAGAGCGTGCTCACCGCCACCGAGAACGGCTACGGCAAGCGCACCTCCATCGTCGAATACACCCGCCACGGCCGCGGCACCAAGGGCATGATCGCGATCCAGCAGAGCGAGCGCAACGGCAAGGTCGTCGCGGCCACGCTGGTGCGCAGCAACGACGAGATCATGCTGATCACCGACAAGGGCGTGCTCGTGCGCACCCGCGTGAGCGAGGTGCGCGAGCTCGGGCGTGCGACGCAGGGCGTCACGCTGATCTCGCTGGACGACGGCGCCAAGCTGTCGGGCCTGCAGCGCATCGTCGAGAACGACGCGAACGTCGAGAACGGCGACAACGGCGCCGAGGGCGGCGACGCGCCGGCCGACGGCGGCAACGACACGGCGGCCTGACGCGATGGCCGACCCGACCCGCCCCTACAACTTCGCGCCCGGCCCCGCCGCGATCCCCGAGACGGTGCTGCGGGAAGCGGCCGCCGAGATGCTGGACTGGCATGGCTGCGGCGTCGGCGTGATGGAGATGAGCCACCGCGGCAAGGAGTTCATGCAGATCGCGGCCGAGGCGCAGGCCGACCTGCGCGAACTCCTGGCCGTGCCCGCGCACTTCCGCATCCTGTTCATGCAGGGCGGCGGACTCGGCGAGAACGCCATCGTGCCGATGAACCTGTCGCGCGGCGGCCAGGTCGACTTCGTACGGACGGGCGGCTGGTCGACGAAGTCCATCGCCGAGGCGCGCCGCTACGCCGACGTCGCCATCGCCGCGAGCAATGCCGGCACCGTCGACAGCGCGATCCCGGACCCGTCCACCTGGACGCTGCGCCCCGGTGCCTCGTACGTGCACATCTGCAGCAACGAGACGGTGGACGGCATCGAGTTCCAGGCCCTGCCCGACCTGAAGGCGCTGGGCTGCGACGCGCCGCTGGTGGTCGACTGCTCCTCGCACATCCTCTCGCGCGGCATCGACTGGTCGCGCGTGGGCCTCGCGTTCGCCGGCGCGCAGAAGAACGTCGGCCCCGCGGGACTGACGATGGTCATCGTGCGCGAGGACCTGCTGGGCCACGCACTGCCGATCACGCCCTCGGTGTTCGACTACCGGGTCGTCGCCGACAACGATTCGATGTTCAACACGCCGCCCACCTGGGCGATCTACATCGCGGGCCTGACCTTCAAGTGGATCAAGTCCCAGGGCGGCGTCGCCACGATGGAGGCGCGCGCGATCGAGAAGTCGACGATGCTGTACGCGGCGCTCGACGCGAGCGAGGTCTACGTCAACCGCGTCGCGCCGGGCTCGCGCTCGCGCATGAACGTGCCGTTCTGGCTGCGCGACGAGTCGCTGAACGACGCGTTCCTGGCCGGCGCGAAGGAGCGCGGCCTGCTCGCGCTCAAGGGCCACAAGAGCGTGGGCGGGATGCGCGCGTCGATCTACAACGCGATGCCCGTCGACGGCGTGAAGGCGCTCGTCGCCTACCTGAACGAATTCGCCGCGCGCCATGGCTGAGAACGACGCCCCCAATCCGGAACTGCTCGCGCTGCGCGTGCAGATCGACGCCCTCGACCGCGAGCTGCTGGAGGCGCTCAACCGCCGCGCCCGACTGGCCCAGACGGTGGGCGAGGTCAAGAAGCGCGAGGGCTCGGTGGCGTTCCGCCCGGAGCGCGAGGCACAGGTCATCGACGGCCTCAAGGCGGTCAACCCGGGCCCGCTCAAGACCGAGAGCGTGGCGCCGATCTGGCGCGAGATCATGTCCGCATGCCGCGCGCTGGAGACGCCCACGCGCGTGGCCTACCTCGGCCCCGCCGGGACGTTCAGCGAGGAGGCCGCGCTCGGCTACTTCGGCTCGTCGATCGTGCGCGTGCCGTGCGCCAGCGTCGACGAGGTGTTCCGCGTCACCACCGCCGGGGCGGCCGACTTCGGCGTCGTTCCGGTCGAGAACTCCACCGAGGGCATGGTCGCGCGCTCGCTCGACCAGTTCCTGGTCACGCCGCTGTTCATCATCGGCGAGACCAGCCTGTTCGTGCGCCACAACCTGCTGCGCAAGACGAACTCGCTGGAGGGCATCTCGGCCGTCTGCGCGCACCCGCAGGCGCTCGCGCAGTGCCACATGTGGCTCAACGACCACCTGCCGCACGCCGAGCGGCGCCCCGTCGCGAGCAACGCGGAGGGCGCGCGCCTCGCGTCCCTGGACCCGACGCTGGCCGCCATCGCGAGCACGCGCGCCGGCAGCGAGTACGGCCTGCACGTGGTGTCGCCCGCGATCCAGGACGACGCGAACAACCGCACCAGATTCGCCGTCGTCACGCACACCGATCGCCACCCCGCGCCGAAGGCCTCCGGCCACGACTGCACGAGCCTGGTCGTCACGGTGTCGAACCGCCCCGGTGCGCTGCACGACATGCTCGTGCCGCTGAAGGCCAACGGCGTGTCGATGACCAAGTTCGAGTCGCGCCCGGCCCGCTCGGGCCAGTGGGAGTACTACTTCTACGTCGACATCGCCGGCCACCCCGACCAGGCGCACGTGCATCAGGCGCTGGAAGACCTGCGCAAGGTGTGCGGATTCTTCAAGATCCTGGGCACGTATCCGGTCGACGTGCATTGACGGGCGAGGCCCACGCCGCGCCGGCCAGGCACGCGCGCAACCACGGGCTCGCGCCGTTGCACCCGCTCTGGCTGCACTGACGTCCCGAAAGTGCATTCGCCCTGGTCGCTCCTTGGGTGACAGGCGACCCCATGCAGGCCGGAACGCAACCTGGCCGGCCCGCGACTAGAGCACCCCGGCCAGGTCGATCGACCAGACGAAGGTCCGGGGCCTGGCGACGTCGCGCGCGTCGACCGTCTCGAGCCAGAGCGTGCGTCCCACCATCGCCCAGCGTTCGACGTTGCCGTCGTCCAGGCCGAGAGCGAGCACCTCCAGCCCTTGCGGGTGGCGCGGCGAGAACAGCATGAAGTGATCGCGCTCGCGCACGTAGACCTCGGCCTTCAGCCGGATCTCGCCGGAGTGCCACAGTACGAGCGCGCCGTCGGGCGCCACGGGCCAGGTCTGGAACAGGCGGCCCGGCAGGCCGGTGGAACTGTCGCGGACCGCGTCGCCGAGCTTGCGGAACGCGTTGGCGCGCAGGTCGTAGAGGTAGAGCGCGTGCCGCGTCAGTGGATCGGCGTAGGCCATGCCGACCACCAGGCGTCCGCCCGGCACGCAGGCCGCGTCGAGCGCGCGCGACACGCCCCAGGTCTGCTGGCCGGCGTCGATCCGCAGGTCGCGCTGGCGCACGAACGACGGGGCGGCATCGCTGCCGAGTTCCCAAAGTTCGACATGCGGATGCAGGCCCGAGACGTTGACGAGCGCCAGCGGTGGCACGCCGTCGTGCGGCGCGATGCGCCAGGCCGCCACGCCGTGCTCGTTCGTGTCGGCCTCGACGAAACGTGCCTGCGGCAGCGTGCCGGCGACGCGCGTCGGCTTGCAATGGTCGTAGGCCGCCTTCGGCAGCGCCGGCGGCAGCGCCGGGAATGCCGTCTCGCGATGCAAGCGGGCACCGAGCTCCGGCGCGACGACGGAAGGCAGCGGCGCTGCCTGGCCTTTGAAGAGTCCGAACATTCCAGTGTCCTCCCCGTTGCCGGCCATGGTCGGTGGGCAGCCCGCGAGAAGCGTTCCGGCCAGGAACAGCCTCGCCCCGAGCCCGAGCCTCGATGGCGACGCCGGGCGGCTGCGCGCTGCGCAGGTCGGGACGTCGATCGGGGGACGGGCGGGCGTCATCCAGGCGTTGGTCTGCGGTGGCACACGACGCGCGGCGGGCGCGGCCGTGCGCAGGAAAAGATGGCGCGAAGGCCGGCGACCACGCCAGCCCTCCTCCGAAAAGCAGGGACGATTCTGGTCGGCGATGCAGGCCGTCGCCAATCGCCCATCGTGGGGAAGTTGCATCGGGACGTGGACCGGCGGCCGCGCATGCGAGAGTCGCGCTCCGCGCCAACTCCGTCACGCCGCGGCCGCGATGCCGCGTCGGCGGCGCGCGGTTCGCTGCTATCGTCGGCGCCCCGCGTCCTCCGCCCGTCCGGTTCGTCTCCCGTGCGCGTCTCCGTCGTCATCCCCACGCGCAACCGCGCGGACCTGCTGGCGCGCGCGATCGCGGGCGTCGCGGCGCAGGATCACGCCGACATCGAGTTGATCGTCGTCGACGACAGCGACCCCGGCGACGAGGTCGCGCGCAACGCACTCGCGGTGCAGGCCGTGGCCGGCGCGCGCCACGTGCTGCTGCGGCCAGCGGGCGGCCACGGGAGCGGCCCCGCGCAGGCGCGCAATGCGGGCATCGCCGCCGCCGGCGGCATGCTCGTGGCGTTCTGCGATGACGACGACCACTGGGTCGCGCCGGATTTCCTCGCCACCGCCGTCGCCGCCTTCGCCGCCGACGGCCGCCTGGACCTCCTGTTCGCCAACCAGTCCGCCATGGCCGGCGGCGTGCCGAAGTACGGCGTGTGGCAGCCGAAGCTGGACGCCCTGCTCCAGGCCCGCGGCGCGCCGGCGGACGCGACCACGCCGGTGTCGCGCGCCGAATGCCTCGTTTCGGCGGGCGACTTCGCGCACCTGAACACCTGCGTCTTCCGCGCGTCGCTGCTCGCGGATGTCGGCGGCTTCGATCCCGAGTTCCGCTACTGCGAGGACCTGGACCTGTTCGTGCGCGCCGTCGACCGCGCGCGCGGCCTCGCCTGCCTGCGCCGCACCGTCGCCGTGCACCACGTGCCCGACCGCTCGCGGCACGACAACGCGTCCACCCGCATCGACGCGCACACCCGCCACGCCGCGCTGGACCGCATCGCGCGGCGCCTGGTCGAGCGCTGCGGCACGCCGGAGGCGATCGCGTATGGCCGCCAGCTGGGCGCCGACGCTTGCCGCACGCTGGCCCGCGAGGCCGCGGCCGGCGGACGCGGCCACGAGGCGCTCGCGTGGGCCCGCCGGGCCGGCGACTGGCGGCCCACCTTGCGCTGGACGATCTACACGCAG
>Ga0209258_101189_pt1 | contig 10426 bp, 7 predicted proteins | sample Araplaol_mTSA_r2_FD_184281 | JGI IMG/M metagenome (GOLD analysis project Ga0209258, IMG submission 184281) | Arabidopsis root microbial communities from North Carolina, USA - plate scrape CL_Col_mTSA_r2 (SPAdes) (version 2) | ecosystem: Host-associated > Plants > Roots > Endosphere | place: USA...
ACCTCGTCTATCGCCACGGCCTGGCCGTGGCCGACGACGGAGTCGGCCTGATGATGGGCAGCACCACCGGCGGCGTCTGGTCCAGCGACGACGCAGGTGATCACTGGACGGCGCTGCCAGCCCGTCTGCCGCCGGTCTATGCCGTGCGCTTCGGCTGAAGCTGCGCCGGGCTCGCGGTTGGCTGCGGCTGGCCACCAACAGGTCGGGTGGGGCGGCGGCACGCGCCATCCGCGATCCGGACCGGCCGGGCGCCGGGCCGAAGACGCGGGTCCAACGACCCGCCCACCGGCCTGCGGCCTCCGTTCAACGAGCGTCATCGTGCGCGAAGCGCACGATCCGGCGCCGGCCATGAGGCCTCGTCGCCCAGGAGGATCCTGCGACTGCGCTTCGCTCCGCGCAGGATGATGGGGTTGGCGAACTTGCGGCGTCATGAAGGCTCGAGCCGTCTTTCGTGCGACGGCTGGCGTCGCCGACGGGCTGCAGCGCGAACGCGTCCGGCCGGCCAATGAGATGGGCCAGCCAAGGAACACGCCTGCGGATGGGGCAGGCCTTGCCGATGGGAGGGCCGCATCCTTTATGAGATGTCATCCTGCGCGAAGTCGCAGGATCCACCCCGGCCGCGAGGCATCGCCGCAGGCGCCGGCGCCTGCGTGCCTGCGGCGCCGGCGCGCGCGCCCGCTGCCCGCTGCCCGCTGCCCGCTGCCCGTCGCGCTTGCCCGCTTGCCCGGACGCCAACCCGCCAACTCGACCGTCGCTACACTGCCGGCCATGCTCCTGTTGCTGTCTCCCGCCAAGTCCCTCGACTACGAATCCCCGCTCCCCGAACCGGTGCTCGCCGCGCGCGCCGGCCTCAAGCCGGCCGCCACCGCGCCGCAGTACGCCGCGCAGGCCGCCCAGCTGATCTCGGTGCTGCGCACGAAGACGGCGGCCGACATCGCCGACCTGATGGATCTTTCCGAGGACCTCGCCAAGCTCAACGTCAGGCGCTACAAGGCCTGGTCCACGCGCGCCACCGAGCGCAACAGCCGCCCCGCGATGTGGGCGTTCAATGGCGACGTCTACGATGGCCTGCGGGCGTCCACGCTCAACGACGGCGAGATCGCCTGGGCGCAGCAGCACGTGCTGATGCTCAGCGGCCTGTACGGCGTGCTGCGTCCGCTGGATCGGCTGCAGCCGTACCGCCTCGAGATGGGCACCGGCCTCGCCACCGAGCGCGGCCACTCGCTGTACGCCTGGTGGGGCGACACCGTCGCCGCGCACATCAACAAGTTGCAGGCCCGGGAGCGCGATCCGCTGGTGATCAACCTCGCGTCGCAGGAATACTTCAAGGTCACGCAGGCGAAGGTGGGGCACGCGAAGGTGCTGAAGTCGCGCGTGGTCGATTGCGTGTTCGAGGACTGGAAGGACGGCCAGTACAAGATCATCAGCTTCTTTGCCAAGCGCGCCCGCGGCATGATGGCCCGCCACGCGATCGAGAAGCGGGCGGGGTCGGCCGACGCGTTGCTGGATTTCCGCAGCGACGGCTACCGGTTCGCCGAGCGCGCCTCGGAACCCGATCGCCTCGTCTTCCGCCGCCGCCAGGCCTGAGGGAACGCGCGGCGGACGTCGCGCCGGAAGCCTTTGCCGACGGGATTCACCGGAAGTTGCACGCGTTCATCGCCAAACCGGGGATTCCCGCGCCGACTCGACCGTGGAGCGCTGTCAAAATGCGCAGAATACGTATCCGGGACGCCGCGGCAGCTCCAGGCCGCACTGCCCGGGCCAATCCCATCGACCGCACGTCGGAGTCGACCTCATGCAAACGCAATCGAGCACGCAGAACACCGGTGGCAAGCGCCAGCAGTACATCTCGGTGGAACTTCGCCAATGGATCGTCCAGCAGGCGCAGGCCGGCGTCGCGCCGGAAACGGTGCTGGAGGCGATGAAGTCCAGCGGCTGGGACGAGGACGTCGCCATCCAGGCGCTCGAGGAGACGCTGCGCAGCCACCTGAGCCAGCAGCAGGCCGTCGCGCAGCAACAGCAGGTCGCCGCTCCCCAGGGCCACGAGCCCCAGCCCGTGCCCGTGCCCGACGCTAGGGTGCGCGACCAGCCCAGCAAGCTGCGCGTCCTCGATCGCGAGGTCACGGTGCTGTCGGTCATGAAGCTGCCGCGCGTGATCGTCCTGGGCGGCTTCCTCTCCGACGCGGAGTGCGACCAGATCGTCGCGCTGGCCAAGCCGCGCATGGCGCGCTCCGAGACCGTGGACAACGTCACTGGCGGCAGCGAGGTCAACGTCGCGCGCACCAGCCGCGGCATGTTCTTCGAGCGCGGCGAGACGGGCGTGATCGACCGCGTCGAGAAGCGCATCGCCGCGCTGCTGGACTGGCCGGTGCAGAACGGCGAGGGCCTGCAGGTGCTGCACTATCAGCCGGGCGCCGAGTACAAGCCGCACTACGACTACTTCGACCCGGTGCACCCCGGCTCCGCCCCCATCCTCAAGCGCGGCGGCCAGCGCGTGGGCACGGTGCTGATGTACCTGAACACGCCCAAGAAGGGTGGCGGCACCACGTTCCCCGATGTCGGCTTCGAAGTGGCGCCGATCAAGGGCAACGCCGTCTTCTTCAGCTACGACCGCGCCCACGTCAACACGAAGAGCCTGCATGGCGGCGCCCCGGTGATCGAGGGCGAGAAGTGGGTCGCCACGAAGTGGTTGCGGGAGCGCGAGTTCGTCTGAGGCGATGCAGGCGATCGGGACTGCTCGAGGCCCGAAGCGGCCTCACCTGCACGTCAGCCGACGATCTCCGCACCCTGCCCATCCGAGTTCCCGATACTGGCGAGGCGGTCGCCAGATGTGGCCCATGCGACCTTCCGCTGCCCATCGAGGTCGGCGATCCGTCCCTCGTCGTGGCCGCGGTCGCATTCGACGTGATGCGCCTGGAAGTCTGGCGAGCCTGAGAGGCCGCTTCGAGGCGCTCGACCAGGCGTCACCGATGTCCGCAACACGTCGCTGGCTGCCGGCCCGCCCTTGCAGGGACGCTTCGACCGCCATCGCTCCTCAAGCCATCTCGACCCGGTCGCGCCCGTTGGCCTTGGCCGCGTAGAGCGCGCGGTCGGCGCGGCGGAACAGGGTGTCGCCGGTGTCCTCCGGCTGCCAGGCGGTGACGCCGAAGCTGGCGGTGAGCGCGCGCATCGTGCCCTCGAAGGGTTGCGCGATACGCTCGCGCACGCGTTCCGCGAGCGTGCGGGCGCCGGCGAGGTCGGTGTCGTCCAGCAGCACGCAGAACTCCTCGCCGCCGTAGCGGTAGGCGCGATCGGGTTCGCGCAGCGCGCCCGACAGGCGCTGCGCGAAGGCGGCGAGGGCGGCGTCTCCGACGGCGTGGCCGTGGGTGTCGTTGATGAACTTGAAGCGGTCGACGTCCACCATCACGATGCCGAACGGCCGGCCGCTGCGGCGCGCGGCGGCCAGCGCGTGGGCGATCTCCTCGTCGAGCGCGCGCCGGTTGGGCAGGCCGGTGAGCTCGTCGGTGCGGGCCTGCAGGCGGATCTCGGCCTCGGCGCGCATCTTGCACATCAGGATGAAGCCGAGGTTGGTGACGACGAGGTAGACGAAGCCGAACACGTAGATCGGCACCTGCCAGGCGTCATGGTGCAGATCCAGCCGCGATTCGCCCGTCAGCAGCAGGGCCACGGCACGCACGGGCAGCACGACGGCCATGGCGGCATAGGCCGCCGCGACTACCCGCTGCACCTGCGCCATGCCGCGCTGCGGCATCCGCCACAGCAGGAGCGCGGCCAAGGCCTGGTAGCCGGCGTAGGCGAAGCCGTTGAAGATCGCGGCCCAGGCGACGTGCTCGCCGGTGACCGCGCCCGCCGCCGTGACGGCCACGACCATCGCCATCAGCGGGCGCGCATCGACGCCGAGGCCCGCGAAGCGGCGCACGCCGGTGAAATAAAGCGCCACGCCGCTCGCGCCGGCCAGGTTGGCGACGAGACCCGTGAGCGTGGCGGCCGGGCCCGTGGCCGGGATCGCCAGCACCAGGTAGGCGACGGACTGGCTGGAGATGGCCAGGCGCCACGCGCGCATGCCGTTGCCGCGGTCGGCATCGCTGCGCGACACCCACAGCATCGCGGCCGTGGCGGCAAGCAGGCAGGTCTGGGCGAGAAAGAGGGTGTGCAGGTCCAAGCGCGCGGCCTCGGATGCGGGTTCGGACGCCGTCGGGCGGCAAGCCCTCGATTTTCTGTCGAGCAGGATCCGCGCGCTTCCGGCGTGCGTGCAGCAATCCACGAAGCGGCCGGGTTCGCCATCGCCACGAAAAAGGCCCGCGGCTTGCGCACGCGGGCCTGGCTATCGGAGTCGACGCGCCGATCAGCGCTTGACGGGACCCTTGCCGCCGGACGGCGACGTCAGCGCCGCGCGCTGGCCGCCGCCTTGGGGACGGCCACCGCCGCCTGCCGGGCGGCCGCCGCCACCTGCGGGACGACCGCCGCCGTGGCCGGCAGGGCCCTGGCCGCCATGGCCGGCCGGACGCGCCCCACCGTGACCGGCGTGCGGCGTGCCGTGCGCCGGCTTGGCGCCGGCGTGCGAACCCGACGAACCCTGCGGACGCGGCTGCGCCGGACGCCCGCCCGGCGCGCCGCCGGGACGTCCCTGGCCGCGATTGCGGTCGCCGCCGCCGTTGCCGTGGGCGTTGCCGCCGCGGTCGCCATGGCCGCCACGTGCATGGTGACCGCCGCCGGTGCCGCGTCCGCCCGAGGCCGGGCCGCGCACGCCGATGGTGGTGCGGCCCAGCACGATGGGCTCGGCGCGCTCGCTGGGGTCGGGCTCGAAGCCGGGCACCACTTCCTTGGGGATCGGCCGCTTGATCAGCTTCTCGATCTCGCGCAGGAAGATGTCCTCGTCGACGCACACCAGCGACACCGCGCGGCCCTGCGCGCCCGCGCGGCCCGTGCGGCCGATGCGGTGCACGTAGTCTTCCGGCACGTTGGGCAGCTCGTAGTTGACCACGTGCGGCAGCTGGTCGATGTCGATGCCGCGCGCGGCGATGTCGGTGGCCACGAGCACCTGCAGCGTGCCCGCCTTGAACTCCGACAGCGCGCGCGTGCGGGCGGTCTGGCTCTTGTTGCCGTGGATGGCCATCGCCGTGATGCCGTCGTCGTTCAGGAATTCGGCCAGGCGGTTGGCGCCGTGCTTCATGCGCGTGAACACGAGCACCTGGTGCCAGTCGCCCGACTTGATCAGGTGCGACAGCAGCTGCTTCTTGCGATCGCGCGAGACCGGGTGCACGGCCTGCTCGATCATCTCGTTGGTCTGGTTGCGGCGCGCGACCTCGATCAGGCCCGGCTTGTTCAGCAGGCGGTCGGCGAGCGCCTTGATCTCGTCGCTGAAGGTGGCCGAGAACAGCAGGCTCTGCTTCTTCGGGGGCAGCACCGCGAGCACCTTCTTGATGTCGTGGATGAAGCCCATGTCGAGCATGCGGTCGGCCTCGTCGAGCACGAAGATCTCGATGTGCGACAGGTCCACCGCGCGCTGCTGGTGCAGGTCGAGCAGGCGGCCGGGCGTGGCCACGAGGATGTCGACGCCCTTGTGCAGGCGGTTGATCTGCGGCTGCATGCCCACGCCGCCGAAGATGACCATGCTGGTCAGCGACACGTGCTTGCCGTACGTGCGCACGCTTTCCTCGACCTGGGCGGCGAGTTCGCGCGTCGGGGTCAGGATCAGGGCGCGCACCGGGGACTTGCCGCGGCTGTCCTTCTTGGGACCGCTCTCGAGCAGGCGGTGCAGCATCGGGAGCGTGAAGCCGGCCGTCTTGCCGGTGCCGGTCTGCGCGCCGGCGAGGAGGTCGCCGCCTTGCAGGACGACGGGGATGGCTTGGAGCTGGATCGGGGTGGGAGTCGTGTAGCCGGCTTCGTGCACCGCACGCAGCAGCGGCTCGGCCAGGCCGAGTTCGTCAAAGTTCATGGAGTGGTTTTGGGCCCGGTCCGTGCCGGGCATCGCGGGTCGGCCTGCTGCGCCGCGCACTTTCAGCGGGCACCAGTCGTGAAGGCCGACTGCTGGAGAAGACGTCGAGGATCGACGGCCGCTCTCGGGACTGGATCAGGGAGCGGATGCCGCCATTGTATCGGTACCCACCGGGGTGGTCGGGCGAAAAGGGGGATAACCCGCGAATTCCACGTTTGTCCGGAGAGGGTGCTTCCTATAATCGCCGGCCTGACCTGCTCAACCGCCTGCGCCAAAGCGTCCGCGGCCCCCGATGAACCTTCTCAAGGCCGCTTCGACGGTATCGCTGCTGACGCTCGCCTCGCGCGTGACCGGCCTCGTGCGTGAACAGCTGATCGCCGCGAGCTTCGGCGCCAGCGGCTTCACCGACGCCTACAACGTCGCCTTCCGCATCCCCAACCTGCTGCGCCGCCTGTTCGCCGAGGGCGCGTTCTCGCAGGCCTTCGTGCCGCTGCTGGCCGACACGCGCATCTGCGACGGCGATGCCGCGACGCACAAGCTGGTCGACGCGGTCGCCACGGTGCTCGCCTGGGTGCTGGCCGCCACCTGCGTCGTGGGCGTCGTTGCCGCGCCCGCACTCGTGTGGGCGATGGCCGCGGGCCTGGAACGCTTCGATGCCGGCGTGCTCATGACGCGCGTGATGTTCCCGTACATCGGCTTCATGTCCATGGTGGCGCTGTCGGCCGGCATTCTCAACACCTGGGGCCGGTTCTCGATCCCCGCGGCCACGCCGATCCTGCTCAACGTGGCCGTCATCGCCGCCGCGCGCGGCCTCACGCCCACGTTCGAGGCGCACGGACTGCCCGGCGTCTACACGCTGGCGGTGGGCGTGATGCTGGGCGGCCTGCTGCAGGCCGGTATCCAGATCCCCGCGCTGAAGGCGCTGGGCCTGATGCCGCACATCCGCCTGTCGTGGCGCGGCTTCGTCCAGGCATGGCACCACCCGGGCGTGGGACGCGTGCTCAAGCAGATGTCGCCAGCGCTGCTGGGGGTATCGGTGGCGCAGTTGTCGATGCTCGTCAACACGCAGCTCGCCTCGCACCTGGCCACCGGTTCGGTGTCCTGGCTCACCTATGCGGACAGGTTGATGGAATTCCCGACGTCGCTGTTGGGGGTCGCACTCGGCATCGTGCTCATCCCGCAACTGTCGGCAGCCCGGGCGCGCGGCGACAAGGAAGGCTACTCCGGCATGATCGACTGGGGCCTGCGCCTGGTGGTGCTGCAGACGCTGCCGTGCGCCACCGCGCTGCTGCTCTTCGCCAAGCCGCTGCTCGCGGTGCTGTACCACTACGGGCACTTCAGCGACGCCGACCTCCTCGCCACGGTGCGACCGATGCAGGGCTACGGGGTGGGCCTGCTGGGCATCGTCTGCGTGAAGATCCTGGCGCCCGGCTATTTCGCCCAGCTCGACACCCGCACGCCGGTACGCATCGCCATCGCCGTGCTGGCCTGCACGCAGCTGATGAACCTGCTGTTCATCTTCGGTCTGCACATCGGCGTGGGCGGGCTCGCGCTGTCGATCGGCCTGGGCGCGTCGCTCAACGCCTGCTGGCTGCTGGTGGGCCTGATCCGCCTGGGCGTCTACAAGCCTCAGCCGGGCTGGTTCGGCTTCCTCGCGCGCGCGCTCGTCGCGACGGCCATCCTCGGGGCCTGCCTGGTCTGGGCGAACCACGCCATCGACTGGCTGGACCGCTCGCATCCGGTGCTGCGCGCGGCGAAGATGGCCGGCGTGCTGGGCGGCGTGGCGCTGCTGTACGTGGCGGTGCTGTCGGCGATGGGGATCAAGCTCAGGCAGTTCATGCGCAAGGCCTGACCCCGCGGGTTTTGGGCAAGAAACCCGCAACCCCGCGGGTCTACACTCGGCCCATGGCCACGGTTCCGCGTCCCACGCCGACCTTCAGCGCGCCGAGCGCGCTGGAGTATTTCGACGCGCTGGTCGCCGACGACGAGCAGTTCCCGCTGCTGGAGGCAGCGATCGCCATCGCCCAGGACGAGCGTCCCGGGCTGGACGTCGAATCCGTGCTGGCCGACGTCGATGCGCTGGCGCTGCGCCTGAAGAACCGGCTGGCGGCCGATGCGCCCGTCGCGCACAAGCTGCGCACGCTCAACCGCTACTTCTTCGAGGAGCTGGGCTTCGCCGGCAACGTCAACGACTACCACGACCCGGCCAACAGCTACCTGCCCGACGTGCTGGCACGTCGGCGCGGCATCCCCATCACGCTGGCGCTGCTGTACATGGAGATCGCCGGCCACATCGGACTGCGCGCGGAAGGGGTGTCGTTCCCGGGCCACTTCCTGGTGAAACTGCGGCTGCCCCAGGGCGAGGTGGTGATCGACCCGTTCACCGGGCAGTCGCTGTCGCGCAGCGACCTCGAGGAGCGCCTCGACCTCGTGCGCCAGGCCAGCGCCATGCGGGACGCCTTCGACGTGCCGCTGGGCCTGTTCCTGCAGGCCGCCGGTCCGCGCGACATCATCGGCCGCATGCTGCGCAACCTGCGCCAGATCCACCAGAGCCGCGGCGACATCCCGCGTCTGCTGGCGGTGCTCGACCGCCAGGTCGTGCTCGAGCCGCAGGACTGGGACACCTACCGCCTGCGCGGCGACCTGCTGGACGAGCTGGGCCGGACCGAGGAGGCCGCGGTCGACTGGGGGCTGTACCTGGAACACACCCCCGACGCCGCGGACGCCGACATGCTGCAGCGCCGCATCCTGGCGGCGCGCTCGCAACGTCACTGACGGCGCCGCGGGGCAGGGCGCGCGGGCGCCATACAATGCGCGGTTGCAGTCCGCTCGAGGCCGTGCGCCTCCCGCAGCGGCCTTTTCCGGGCCGCGACCGGCGCCCGCTTCGCGGCGGCCGGGTTGCACGCCGCCCCTGATCCCACATGACCCTGTCCTCCGTCCAGCAACGCGCTCTGACCTGGCTCGCCCTGGCCGTGGCGGCGTTCCTGCTGCTGTGGGTGATGGGCCCGGCGCTGAGTCCGCTGATCCTGGCACTGGTGTTCGCCTACCTGCTGTGGCCGATGGTGCGCATGCTCGAGCGGCGCGTCCGCCTGCCGCGCGCGCTCGCGACCACGGTCACCGTGCTGTTCGCGATGGCCGCTGTCACGGCGCTCGCGCTGCTGCTGGTGCCCATCGTCACGACGGCGCTGCCGCAGCTGCGCACGCAGTGGCCGCAGCTGCTGGACAAGTTCAACCACGTCGTCGCGCCCCGCCTGCAGGAGCTGGGCATCGCGGTGGACACCGACACCGTCAAGGCGTCGATCCTGAAGTCCTTCGACGGCAACATGGAGGAGTGGGGCCAGAAGCTGCTGTCGTCGGCGCGCATCGGCGGCAGCTGGCTGGCCACCGTCGTGGGCTTCCTGGTGCTGGTGCCGGTGCTGGTGTTCTACCTGCTGGTCGACGCCGAATCGGTGACCACGGGTGCCTGGAACCTGGTGCCGCTGCGCGCGCGCGAGCGCCTGGCCGCCTTCCTGGGCGAATGCGACACGATGCTGCGCCAGTACCTGAAGGGCCAGCTGGCCGTGATGGTGGCGATGGCGCTGATCTACCCCCTCGGCCTGATGCTGACGGGCCTGAACCTGGCGTGGCCCATCGGCGTGTTCACCGGCCTGGCCGTGTTCATCCCGTACCTGGGCTACACGACCGGGCTGGTGCTGGCGCTGATGTCGGCCGCGATCCAGTTCACCGGGTGGCACGGCGTGGCCGCGGTGGCCGCGGTCTACGCCATCGGCCAGGTGCTGGAGAGCTTCGTGCTCACGCCGCGCCTGGTGGGCGAGCGCATCGGCCTGAGCCCGCTGGCGGTCATCCTCGCGCTGCTGGTGTTCGGCGAGGTGTTCGGCTTCGTCGGCGTGCTGGTGTGCCTGCCGGTGACGGCGCTGATGGTGGTGGCGTCGCGCCACGCGATGGTCGCGTATCGTGCCAGCGGGTTCTACCGCACATGAGCGCGCACGGCCGTTCCAAGGCGCCGATGCCGCGGCATGCAGCACGCAGGAGGGGCGGATGCGACAGCTGATCCTCGACCTCGCGTGGGACCCGGTGCCCGCGTTCGCCGGCTTCCTGCCCGGCGAGAACGCCGCGGTGGTCGCCGAGCTGCGCGAGCAGTCCTGGCCTGGCGCGCCGGTCTACCTCTGGGGCCCGGCCGGCGCCGGCAAGACGCAGCTGCTGCGCGAGCTGCAGGCGCGCGCGATCGAAGCCGGCCAGGTGGCGCAATGGTTCGACGCCGCGTCGTCGACGCCGTGGACGCTGGCCGAGGACGCCGCGCTGGTGCTGCTCGATGGCGTCGACCAGTGGACGGCCGAGCAGCAGCACGCGGCCTTTCTCCTGTTCGTCGAGGCAGCGAGCCGCATGGGCGGCGTGCTGGACGCGCTGTCCGAAGGCGTCGCCGGCGCGGCGCTCGCGCTGACCGGGTCGTCGGCCGCGGGTGCCCGCCTGGGCGTGCAGTTCGCCTCC
>Ga0209258_101190_pt1 | contig 10393 bp, 10 predicted proteins | sample Araplaol_mTSA_r2_FD_184281 | JGI IMG/M metagenome (GOLD analysis project Ga0209258, IMG submission 184281) | Arabidopsis root microbial communities from North Carolina, USA - plate scrape CL_Col_mTSA_r2 (SPAdes) (version 2) | ecosystem: Host-associated > Plants > Roots > Endosphere | place: USA...
CCCCAGGCGGCGCGCGCCGCCGTGCTGGACCTGCAGGCCGCGCTCGAGCGGCTGGCGCCCGAACAGCGCGAGGTGCTGCTGCTCGTCGCGCTGGAGGACATGGCCTACGCCGATGTCGCGCGCACGCTGGGCATCCCGCCCGGAACCGTGATGTCGCGCCTGTCGCGCGGCCGCGAGCGGCTGCGCCTGTTGCTGGACGGCGCGCCGTCCGTGCCCGGCGGCGACGCCGTGCGCCTGAAAGTCGTGAAATGAGCTCCGCCACCCCGCTCCCGCCACCGCCACCGTCCAGCGTCCCCGTCACCGAGGCCGAACTCCACGCCCATGCCGACCGCCAGCTGACGCCCGAGCGCGCGGCCGAGGTCGCGGCCTGGCTCGCGCACCGGCCGGACGAGGCCGCCCGCGTGCGCGCCTGGGAGGAGCACAAGCGCGAGCTGCGCGCGCTGTTCGACCCGGTGCTGGACGAGGCGGTGCCGCCCGCGTTGCGGCGGCGCGCCCGCCGGCCGCGGCCCTGGTCCGGCCGGCCCGCCCTGGCCGCGGCCGCTGCGCTGCTCGTGGTGCTGGCGGCCGGCGGCGGCTGGGCGCTGCGTGGCGCGCACGACGGCCCGCTGCTGGCCGCCGCGCCGCGCGCCAACGACTTTCCCGCCCGCGCCGCCATCGCGCACGCCGTCTATGCGCCCGAGGTGAAGCGGCCCGTGGAAGTGGATGGCGCGCACGAGGACCAGCTGGTCACGTGGCTGTCCAGGCGCATGGGCGCGCCGATGAAGGCGCCTCACCTGCAGTCGCTGGGCTACGCGCTGGAAGGCGGCCGGCTGCTGCCGGGCGAACGCGGTCCGGTGGCACAGTTCATGTACCGCGACGAGGCAGGACGTCGGCTGACGCTGTACGTGTCGAACGAGAAGTCGGGCACGCCCTCGGCGGTCGCCAACGGCCTGGCCACCGCGGACCTGCGCGGCGGCGACGCCCCTGCCGACACGGCCTTCCGCTTCGCGAGCGAGGGCGCGGTGAACGTGTTCTGGTGGGTGGACGGCCCCTTCCGCTACGCGATCACCGCACCGGCCGACCGGGCCGCGCTGACCCAGGTCTCGGCGGAGGTGTACCGGCAGTTGGCCGCACCGCCGCCGTAGGGCGGGTCGTCCGCCCCCCGACGGCCTCGCACACACGCCGACCGTCTCACCGCGAGCACGCTTGAAGCGGGTCGCGTGGCCGTCCTGTGCGGCTGCGATCAGGCCGCCAGCGGCGCGGGCAGGAAAGGCGCTGCCGGCGCGATCGGAATCACGCGGGCGACCGCAGGGGTCCGCGCCTCGGCCGCGGTCGGGCGGCACGCCCGGGCGGCGTCGAACGTGTCCCGGGCGCAGTCGTGGCAGCGCCCGCAGGCGGTGGCGACGCGCAGCTCGTCCTGCAGCTCCTCGAATGAAGCGCAGCCGTGGCGCACTTCCCGTTCGATGTCGCGGTCGGAAACCCGGTGGCAGACGCAGACGATCACGGCCGGATCTCCGGGTTGGCGGCGGGCAGGGAAACGACGTTGGACGGCATTCGGACGTTCCGGTGGCGGTGACGACGTCGCAATACTAACGCGAATCGTTCGCATTCACAAGACCAGAAATAAAGCCCTGTCGGCCGTCAGTTCTGGCCAGGCGTCGCCGGCAGGGGTCCGGGACCGCCCCGGCGCCGCCCCGTCCCAGCCTCGCGGCGGCGCCCGACCCCTCCGGGAGGCCGCGTCGCGCGCTGCCTGCCGGTGCCTTCTTCGCAGCCGGCCCAACGAAAACGCGCGGCCGGGGCCGCGCGCGTACAGGAGGCGCGCGACCGGCGTCCTATTCGATCTCGCCCATCATCGACTGCAGGTAGTTCTGCTCGCCGACCTTGGCCGCGACGTCCAGCTGGGTCTCGAGGAAGTCGATGTGCTCTTCCGTGTCGTCCAGGATGCCCTGCAGCAGCTCGCGCGAGACGTAGTCGCGCGCCAGCTCGCACGCGGCGATGCCGTCCTTGATCGTCGCCTGCGCCGCGCGCTCGAGCTTCAGGTCGCACTCCAGCGCCTCGAGCAGCGTCTCGCCGATCATCAACTTGCCCAGGTCCTGCAGGTTGGGCAAGCCGTCGAGCATGAAGATGCGATCCATCAGCTTGTCGGCGTGCTTCATCTCGCCGATCGACTCGTCGTATTCCTTCTTGGCGATCCTGTCGAAGCCCCAGTGCTTGAACATCCGGTAGTGGACGAAGTACTGGTTGATGGCGGTCAGCTCGTTCTTCAGCTGGGCCTGGAGGTGTGCGATGACCTGCGGATCGCCTTTCATGGGAATGCTCCTCGTTGTCGGTGTTCGTGGACGGCGCCCATCCTAGCGCGACCCGCCACGTTCAATGCCCGCCGGTGTCGGCGTTCCGGCTGGCCTCGAAAAGGAACCAGGCGCGGCGCTCGGTCTCGTCGATCCAGTTCTCGATCAGGCTGGCGGTGGCGATGTCGCGGTGCTCGTCGCAGACCTCGTGCGCGGCGCGCAGGCTGGTGGCCAGCTGCTGGTTGTCCTGGTGCAGCTCGGCAAGCATGTCCAGCGGTCCGACGAAGTCGGCGTCGTTGTCGGACACGCGCTGCAGGCGGGCGATGTGGCCGATGGAGCGCAGCGTGCTGCCGCCGACCTTGCGCACGCGCTCGGCGATCGGGTCGGTCATCGCGTAGATCTGGTCGGCCTGGTCATCCAGCAGCAGGTGGTAGTCGCGGAAATGCGGTCCGCTCATGTGCCAGTGGAAGTTCTTGGTCTTCAGGTAGATCGCGAAGACGTCGGCCAGGATCGCATTGAGCGCGCCGGCGATGTCCTTTGTGGCCTTGGCGCCCAGGTCGCTGGGCGTGGCGATCGCGGCGCCGCGGCGCACCTTGGCGGCGGCGGCTTTCTTCGGGGACAGGGTTTTGGGCATGGTCACCTCCTCGGGTTGGCGGATCGGCTGCCGCGGCGCGGCACCGGCCGCGCAAGGTTACCCGCGCGCAAACCACCCTGTCGGAGGACGGGTACTCGACGAGGCCGATCTGCCGTCACCAGCCTGCCCACACGCCGGGCAACGACGCCCGGGCAGCCGTCACCGGGCGCGTCGAGACGGACTCAGTACCAGTGCCGCGCGGACTTGCGCCAGCGGCTTGCCCACCAGATCAGCCACAGCAGCACGAGTTGCAAGGGCAGGCGCAGCCACAGCAGCCAGACCGGGATGCTCGGGAACTGGTCGTGGATGCGCAGCATGTAGATGTTGGCCGGCGTCACGGCCAGCGTCAGCAGGACAAGGCCCCAGCCGGCGGCGCGGCGCGTCCACGGCAGCAGCAGGCCGAACGCGCCCAGCAGTTCGAGGAATCCGGTGATCAGGACGACGTCCTGCGCGTCGGGGACCTGCGGCGGCACGATGCGCGCCTCGAGATCGGTGAACGCGAAGTGGGCGAGCCCGCCCAGCAGGAACCACGCGAACACGAACCACAGGGCGGCGCGCTGCCAGCGCGTGCCGCGCCGCACCGGCTCGCCCAGTTCGGCCGAGACGAAGGGCAGGTACTTCATCACGCGCCGGTCCCTCCCGTTCGAGTCGCGGGCAAGGCAAGGCGGGGCGGCAGGGAACGCGTCGTCACGGGTCGGAAGGCCGCGCGCTCGTGGCGCGGCGAGGCAGCGGAGATCAAGCAACCAATGATGACCCACGCCCTGCGCGGCCATGGCCTCTCGCGACGAAAGAATCGTAACGAATGCCGCCCGGTCGAGCAGGCATTCGGCCGACCTGTCATCCTGCCCGCGGCTAGCCGGGCCGCAGGATTCCCCTGCGATGACGCCTCATGACCAGGGTGGGTCCTGCGACCGCCCCCAGGATGACCGCTGGGGAGGGCACTCGCGTCCCGCGCGAAGGGGCCGGCGAGACCGCCCGCCGCGTTCAGCGGCCCTGGTCACTTGCTGACACCCTGCGCGCGGCGAAGCGGAGTCGCAGGCTCCACCATCCCTGCGACGAGGCCGGGCGCCCTCGCGGCCACGACGAGGTCCGGCTCGTCGGGGTCATGCCCGGAACGTCGGTGTTTCCACTCATACGCCCCCCTGCCCTGCCGTGCAGAATCGCGCCACTGGAACCGGTTCCATGCACACATGCGAACCGGCATCTGTCCCGCGGCTGCGCCGCGCGCAACGAGGCCCCCCGCTTGAGCAACCCGATCGTCCCCATCTGTCCGCCAGCCGGTTCGGCAATGCACCGCCGAGGTTTCGTGTTCGGCGCGGCCACGGCCTCGTACCAGATCGAGGGCGCGGCGTGCGAGGACGGCCGCGTGCCGTCGATCTGGGACACCTTCTCGCACACTCCCGGCAAGACCCACGAAGGCGACAGCGGCGACGTGGCCTGCGACCACTACCACCGCTACGAGCAGGACGTCGCGCTGCTGGCCGACCTCGGCTTCGACGCCTACCGCTTCTCGATCGCCTGGCCGCGCGTGATGGACACGAACGGCCGGCTGAACCCGCGCGGCGTCGACTTCTACCAGCGGCTGCTCGACCAGCTGGACCGGCGCGGCATCGCCGCCTGGGCCACGCTGTACCACTGGGACCTGCCGCAGCACCTGCAGGATCGCGGCGGCTGGCTCAACCGCGATACCGCCCACCGTTTCGCCGACTACGCGGACGCGATGGCACGCGCCTTCAAGGGCCGGGTCGCCGGCTGGATGACGCTCAACGAGCCGTTCTGCTCCGCCTACATCGGCCACACCGAGGGGCGCCACGCCCCGGGCCTGACCGATGCCCGCTACGGCGTCGAGGCGATGCACCACCTGCTGCTCGCGCACGGCCTGGGCACGGCGGCGCTGCGCGCGCACGACAAGGCTCCGGTCGGCCTGGTGGCCAACATCTGCCAGGTCACGCCGGCCAGCGACTCCGCGGCCGACCGCGTCGCCACCGAGCGCGCGCACGCCTCGTCCAACCTGTGGCCGCTCGACCCGCTATTCCTCGGCCGCTACCCCGCCCCGCTGCGCGAGCTGTGGCCCGACGCGCACGCGCCCGTGCGCGACGGCGACATGGCCGTCATCGGCGCACCGCTCGACTTCCTCGGCATCAACTACTACTTCCGCCAGGTCGTCGCCAGCGACGGCGGCCACGGCTTCGTCGTCAAGCCGCTGCCCGGCGTCGAGCGCACGCAGATGGGCTGGGAGGTGTTCCCCGACGGCCTGCGCGACCTGCTGCTCGAGTTCAGGCAGCGCTACCCGACGTTGCCGCCCATCTACATCACCGAGAACGGCATGGCCAGCGCCGACACGGTCGAAGGCGGCCGGGTGCAGGACGCGCAGCGCGCGCGCTACTTCAACAGCCACCTCGCGGCGATCGACCAGGCGATGCGCCAGGGTGTCGACGTGCGCGGATACTTCGCCTGGTCGCTGATGGACAACTTCGAGTGGAGCTACGGCTACGAGAAGCGCTTCGGCCTCGTCCACGTCGACTACGCGACGCAGCTGCGCACCCCCAAGGACAGCGCGCTCGCATTCCAGCAGTTCCTGCAGGCCCGGCGCGCCGCGGGCTGACCGACACCGCCGACGCGGCCGGTGACGACGCCGCATGAACACAAAGCAAGGAGACGACGCATGACCAAGAAGACCACCCGACTGGCCCTCGCGCTCGGGTTCGCGTTCGGCGCGGCCATGGGCTTGCAAAGCCCGGCCCATGCGCAGGCCAATCGCGCGGAGGTGCTGCACTGGTGGACGTCCGGCGGCGAGTCCGCGGCCGTCAGGGAGCTCGCCAACGCCTACACCAAGGCCGGCGGCACCTGGGTCGATGCGGCGATCGCCGGGGGCGAGCAGGCGCGCGCCGCCGCGGTCAACCGCATGGTCGGCGGAACGCCGCCCACCGCGGCGCAGTTCAACACCTCCAAGCAGTTCCTCGACCTGATCGACCAGGGCATGCTCGCCAACGTCGACGTGGTGGCGGCGCAGAACAACTGGGACAAGATCCTGCCCGCGCCGATCCTCAACTCGATCCGGATCAAGGGCCACTTCTACGCGGTGCCGGTGGACATCCACATGCCGGCGTGGTTCTGGTACTCGAAGGCAGCGTTCGCCAAGGCCGGCATCAAGGACGAGCCGAAATCGGCCGACGAGTTCTTCGCCGACCTCGACAAGCTCAAGGCCGCCGGTGTCGTGCCGCTGGCCTTCGGCGGCCAGCCCTGGCAGGAGAAGATCACGTTCTACGCCTGGCTCGCGCACGTGGGCGGCCCGGACATGTACATGAAGCTGTACCGCGACAAGGACGTCAACCTGCCGAACACGCCGCAATTCAAGGCGCTGCTGGCCTCGTTCAAGAAGCTGCACAACTACGTCGACGCCGGCTCGCCGAACCGCAACTGGAACGACGCCACCGCGATGGTCATCTCCGGCAAGGCCGGCGTGCAGATCATGGGCGACTGGGCCAAGGGCGAATTCGCCACCGCGCACCAGACGGCGGGCAAGGAATTCGGCTGCTTCCCCGGCTTCGGACCGAAGTCGCCGTACCTGGTCGCCGGCGACGTGTTCGTGTTCCCGAAGATCGCCGATCCGGCGCAGGTCAAGTCGCAGCAGCTGCTGGCCACCGTCTTCACGGCGCCGGCCACGCAGGTCGCCTTCTCCAACAAGAAGGGCTCGATCCCGATCCGCACCGACGTCGACGTCAAGGGCCTGGACCTCTGCGCGCAGCAGGGCGTGACGATCATGAAGGACGTCTCGCGCCAGCTGCCGACGCCCGAGATGCTGATCTCGCCGGACCTCGAGGGCTCGCTGCAGGACGTCATCACGAAGTTCTGGAACACGAACGAGTCCGTGGATGACGCCGCCAAGGCGATCTCCGCCGCGCTGAAGAACGGCTAAGTGGTTTCGCGCCGCTCCCTCCGCCACCTCGTCGCCTGGGCCGCGCTGCTGCCCATGGTGGCGACGGTGCTGTGGGTCTACGTCGGCAGCGTGCTGTGGTCGATGCGGATCTCGGTCAGCAGCTCGCGCACGCTGCCGATCTCCGATTTCGTCGGCCTGAAGCAGTACGCGCGCCTGTTCGACAGCGAGCGCTGGGTGCTCTCGCTGCAGAACATGGCGCTGTTCGGCGCGCTGTTCATCGCCGGCTGCCTGGCCATCGGCTTCCTGCTGGCCGTGTTCATCGACCAGCGGGTGCGCGCCGAGGGCGTGCTGCGCACGATCTTCCTGTACCCGTACGCGATGTCCTTCGTCGCCACGGGCCTCGTCTGGCAGTGGATGCTCAACCCGGAGCTCGGCTTGCAGGCCACCGTGCGCGGCTGGGGCTTCCCGAACTTCACGTTCGACTGGATCGTGCGCCAGGACGCCGTGTTGCTAGCGATCGTCGTGGCCGCCGTCTGGCAGGCCTGCGGCCTCGTGATGGCGCTGATGCTGGCCGGTCTGCGCGGCATCGACGAGAGCCTGTGGATGGCCGCGCGCATCGAGGGCATCCCGAAGTGGCGGGTGTACCTGAGCATCGTGCTGCCGATGCTGGGTCCGTCGGTCGGCACCGCGTTCGTGCTGCTGTCGGTCAGCGTCGTGAAGGTGTTCGACGTCGTCGTCGCGATGACCCAGGGCGGGCCGGGACTGGCCAGCGAGGTGCCGGCCAAGTTCATCATCGACAACCTGCTGGTGCGCGCCAACATCGGCCTGGCGTCCGCCGCCTCGACCGTGCTGCTGCTGACCGTGCTGGCGCTGCTCGCGCCCTGGTTCTACGCCCGCGCGCACGCGTCACGCCGCGCCGAGCGCGTCGCGCGCGCGCTGCGCGCGAGCGCGCAGGGGGCCAACGCATGAGCGCCGTCGTCACGCCCGGCGCCGAGGCCCTGGCACCGAGGCCGCCGCTGGCCGTGGCCGGACGCCGCCGACTGCCGCGCCCCGCGCGCCTCGGCCTGTACGCCTTCCTCGCCACCGCCGCCTTCGCGTTCCTGCTGCCGCTGTACGTGATGATCGTCACGTCGATCAAGCCGATGGACGAGATCCGCCTCGGCAACCTGTTCGCGTGGCCGGTCAAGTTGACGCTGGAGCCGTGGGCTCAGGCGTGGACGTCCGCCTGCACGGGCCTGGAGTGCGGTGGCATCCGCGTCGGCTTCATGAACTCCGTGGCCATCGTGGTGCCCAGCACGATCCTGTCGATCCTGCTGGGCGCGCTCAACGGCTACGCGCTGTCGTTCTGGCGCCCCCGCGGGGCGCAGGCGTTCTACGTCGTGCTGCTGACCGGTGCCTTCATCCCTTACCAGGTGATGATGTTCCCGCTGATCCGCGCGCTCGCCGCGATGGGCCTGTTCGGCACGCTGCCCGGCGTCGTGCTGATCCACACGCTGTTCGGCATGCCGGTGATGACCCTGCTGTTCCGCAACTACTACGCCAGCTTGCCGCACGAACTGTTCATGGCCGCGCGCATCGACGGCGGCGGGTTCTGGCGCATCTTCGTGCAGCTGATGCTGCCGATGTCGCTGCCCATCGTCGTGGTGGCCGTGATCATGCAGGTCACCGCGATCTGGAACGACTTCCTGATCGGCCTGGTGTTCGCCGGTCACGACTGGCTGCCGATGACCGTGCAGCTGAACAACATCATCAACACCACCACCGGCGAGCGGCTCTACAACGTCAACATGGCGGCCACGCTCCTGACCTCGCTGGTGCCGCTGACCGTGTACCTCGTCTCGGGGCGCTGGTTCGTGCGCGGGATCGCCGCAGGCGCGGTCAAGGGCTGAAATGACAGCCCGGCGCGCTCCGCTCCCCCGTCCCGCCCGCGCTGTCCGGAACGGCCGCGCGCTCGCGGGCGTCGAGGAGCCCCTGCTCCGCAAGCCACTGAAATGAACGTCAACATCCAACAACTCGCGGTGCACATGGGCGGCACCCCCGTGCTTGAGAAGCTCGACCTCGACATCGTCGACGGCGAGTTCCTCGTGCTGCTGGGCCCGTCGGGCTGCGGCAAGTCCACGCTGCTGCACGCCATCGCCGGCCTGATCGACGTCCAGGCCGGCGCGGTGCACATCGGCGGGCGCGACGTCACCTGGGCCGACCCGAAGGATCGCGCCATCGGCATGGTGTTCCAGTCGTATGCCCTCTACCCGACGATGAACGTCGAGCGCAACATGTCGTTCGGCCTGCGCGTGGCGGGCACGCCGAAGGCGGAGATCGCGCAGCGCGTGGCGCGCGCCGCGAAGATGCTGCAGCTGGAGCCGCTGCTCGCGCGCAAGCCGGCGCAGCTGTCCGGCGGCCAGCGCCAGCGCGTGGCCATCGGGCGCGCCCTGGTGCGCGAGGCGCAGGTGTTCCTGTTCGACGAGCCGCTGTCCAATCTCGACGCCAAGCTGCGCACCGAGCTGCGGCGCGAGCTGAAGGCCCTGCACCGCGAGCTCGGCGCCACGATGATCTACGTCACCCACGATCAGGTCGAAGCGATGACGCTGGCCACGCGCGTGGCCGTGATGCGCGGCGGCCGCATCCAGCAGGTGGGCAAGCCGGGCGAGGTCTATGCGCGGCCGGCCAACATGTTCGTCGCCGGCTTCCTGGGCTCGCCCAGCATGAACTTCATCGACGGCGAGGTGTCGGCCGGCGGGGCCGGGCCGGGCGTCGAGGCCGTCCTGGGCATCCGCCCGGAACACCTGGCACTGCATCCGGCGGGCGGCGGCCGGCCGGAGGCCGAGATCACGCTGGTCGAGGCGATGGGGGCGCACGAGGTGGTCTGGCTGGACCTGCAGGGCCACCGCCTGGCCGCCATCGCCCCGGCCGCCGGCGCGCACCAGATCGGCGACCGCGTGGGCGTGCAGATGGATCTGGATCGCGCAAGCGTCTTCGACCCGGTGTCGCAGGAACGCATCGATCTGCACCCCGGGGCGTTCCGGCATCGCGCCCGCTGATATCGTCTTGGCCATGGCAACGATCAAGGACGTCGCGAAGCTCGCCGGCGTGGGCGTGGGCACCGCCTCGCGCGTCATCAGCGGCAAGGGATCGTTCTCGCAGGCCGCCGCGGCACGCGTCGAGGCGGCGGCACGGCAGCTGGGCTTCCGTCCGAGCGCGATCGCGCGGGCCCTGTCCTTGCAGAGCACCGGCACCATCGGCGTGTTCGTCCCCGATTTCAAGGGCCCGTTCTACGGCCCGCTGCTGGACGCGATCGATGCCGAGCTGCGCCAGCACGACCGCCACATGGTCGCCGCCAACGGCTGCGGCGACGAGGACACCCGCCAGCAGTCGCTCGACGGCGTGCGCTTCCTGATCGAGCGCGAGTGCGACGGCATCATCATGTGCAGCAACGCGCTGCGCGATGCCGACTTCGTGGCCCTGCGCGACGACTTCGCCAACCTGGCCGTCGTCAACCGCGATGTCAAGGGCATGAAGGCGCACTGCTTCACCGTCGACCACCGCGCCGCCGGCCGCGCCGCCGCCGACGCGCTGCTGGCGCACGGCCACCGGCGCATCGCGGTCATCACCGGG
>Ga0209258_101192_pt1 | contig 10376 bp, 10 predicted proteins | sample Araplaol_mTSA_r2_FD_184281 | JGI IMG/M metagenome (GOLD analysis project Ga0209258, IMG submission 184281) | Arabidopsis root microbial communities from North Carolina, USA - plate scrape CL_Col_mTSA_r2 (SPAdes) (version 2) | ecosystem: Host-associated > Plants > Roots > Endosphere | place: USA...
CTTCAGTTCCTTGCCGAGCTGCGGCAGCGAGTAGAACTTGCCTTTGCCGGAACCGCTGTCGAATTCCTTGAGGGTCTTGTGGAGATTGTGGGCCATGGTGATTTTCCTGGGTTTAAGGCTAGGAAACTACGTGTCCTGTAAATGACGGCTATATCACGTACAAGTCGACGTACTCATCGACCGGCATCGCTTCGAGCTTTGCCTGGTCCAGCGACACGTCGAGAATCGCTTGTTGCTGCTTGGCCGGAAAGCGACGGGCGAGGTTGGTCCTGAACTTCTCGACCAGGAGCGGAACGCCTTCGGCGCGCCGCCGCCGATGGCCGAGCGGATACTCGACCGCCACTTCGGCAAGCTTCGATCCGTCCGTGAACGCGATCGTCAGCGCATTCGCGATCGATCGCTTGTCCGGATCGTGGTAATCCTTTGTGAACTGCGGATCCTCGACGCACACGGTTTTCGCGCGCAGCGCGTCGATGCGCGGGTCCGCCGCGGCCGCGTCTTCATAGTCGGCCGCGGTCAGCCGGCCGAACAGCAGCGGCACGGCGACCATGTACTGGATGCAGTGGTCGCGGTCGGCCGGATTGGCGAGCGGGCCCTGCTTGTCGATGATGCGGATCGCGGCCGCGTGCGTGCGGATCGTGATCCGGCTGATGTCGTCGGTCGTGCGGCCCGCCGCGGCGAGCTGCGCGTGCAGCTGCAGCGCGGCCTCGGCGGCCGTCTGCGCATGAAATTCGGCGGGGAATGCGATCTTGAACAGCACGTTTTCCATCACGTACGTGCCGTACGGGCGCTGGAAGCGGAACGGCTTGCCGTCGAACAGCACGTCGTAGAAGCCCCAGGTTTTGGCGGTGAGCGCCGACGGATAACCCATTTCACCCGTTTTCGCGATCAGCGCGAGGCGCACCGCGCGGGACGTGGCATCGCCGGCCGCCCACGATTTGCGCGAACCGGTGTTCGGCGCATGGCGGTACGTACGCAGCGCGTGGCCGTCGACGAATGCGTTGGAGACCGCGTTGATCAGCTCGTCGCGCGTGAGCCCGAGCAGGCGCCCGACGACGGCCGTCGATGCGACCTTCACGAGCAGCACGTGGTCGAGCCCGACCGCGTTGAACGAGTTCTCGAGCGCGAGGCAGCCCTGGATCTCGTGGGCCTGGATCATCGCGACTAGCACGTCGCGCATCGCGAGCGGCTTCCGGCCGGCCGCGCGGGCCGTGCGGGAGAGCCAGTCGGCCGTCGCCAGGATCCCGCCGAGGTTGTCGGACGGATGACCCCATTCGGCGGCGAGCCAGGTGTCGTTGAAGTCCAGCCAGCGGATCATCGCGCCGATGTCGAACGCGGCCTGGACGGGATCCAGCTGGAAGGACGTGCCCGGCACCTTCGCGCCGTTCGGCACGATCGTGCCGGGCACGACGGGGCCGAGCAGCTTGGTGCAGGCAGGGTAGGACAGCGCCTCGAGTCCGCATCCGAGCGTGTCGATCAGGCAATGACGCGCCGTCTCCAGCGCGAGCGCGCCGTCGATGCCGGTGTTCAGCACGTAGTCGACGATGTCGACGAGTACCGAATCCGGCGCGGGGCGGACGTTGGAGACCGGGGCGGACATCGAGGGGCCGGGGGACGCTTAGTTCGCGGCCGGCTTCAGCTCGTTCGACTGCGTCGGCGCTGCGTTGCCCTGTGCCATTTCCGGCGTCACGCATTCGTCCGCGAGACGCTCGCCGCCGTTCGCGTCGGAGAACAGCATCGCCTTGGTCGGGATCACGACCAGCTTGAAGCCGGCTGCCGGATCGTAGAACGTGTCGGCGCCCGTCGTCGTGGCCTGACGCGGCAGCTTGTAGTTCTTCTTCGCCCAATGAACCGTGACGACCTGGTCGCGCTTCATGTCGCCGGCGAGGTCGAACGACAGGCCTTCCTTACAGGCCCACTTGACCGCGCCGTCCGGTACCGGATCGACCTTGGCGGCTGCGCGCGCCTGCGCCTTCTTGCTGCGCGGGATGATGCGCTTGGCCGGCGCCGGGCGCTTGGCCGTGGCCTTCTTCGCGGTCGTGGTGGCCGTACCCTGGGCAAACGCGCTCGGAGCCGACACCAGCATCGTGGCGGACAAGGCGCCGATGGCGGTAGCGATCAGGAGTTTCTTCATGGAGTCAGAACCTTTCGATAATCAGTTGACAAGGGCCGGCAATCGAAACTGCCGGCCGGGTTGAAACTGCACGCGCCCCGAAAGCGCGCAGCGGCCGCTATTTTCACCTATTTGGCCGCGCATATATCAGGTTTTCGGGCTCCGTTACGTTTTTTGTCGTTTCGCAAACCTCTGTCCGGCTTGCGTCCCGGCGAATGCATGAAACGCGTGTATCGGCCGGCGGCGCGCCCTCAAGGCGCGGCGCCCGCGGCGGCCGGGCCGAACAGCGGCGCGGCCTCGTCCGGTACGGGCTGGCCGGTGGCCCGCGCACGGCGCAGCACCGACCAGTAATAACGGTAACTCGCGCGATCGTGCAGCGTATCACCGTGGCGCGTCGGGCCCCAGTCGGCGGCCTGCGCGGCGAGCAGGATCTCGGCGGCCAGCGTGACTTCGTCGGTGCGCGGCGCGAAGGCGTCGACGATCGGGCGGATCTGCGCGGGATGGATGCTCCACATCCGCGTGAAAGCGAATTCGTCGCGCGCGCGGCGTGCATCGCCGGCGACGACGCCCATGTCGCGCACCTCGGTCGTCACGTTGTGCGACGGCGTCTTGCCGTGCGCATGACAGGCCGCGGCGATTTCCAGCTTCGCGCGGCGCACGAGCGGGTGGTCGAACTGGCCGGGCGAGCGCATCGCGGAATCGGGGATCGCGCCGTGGTGCGCGGAGACGAAATCCATCAGCCCGAAGCTCAGCGTGCCGACCGTTGGCAGTGCGGCGAGAGCGGCCGCCTGCGCGAGCGCGCCGTGCGTCTCGATCAGCACGTCGACCGGGATCGGCTGCGCGATGCCCAGTTCGCGGCGCGTGCCTTCGATGAACGCGGTCATTTCGGCCGCGTCGGCGGCGTTCGCGATCTTCGGCAGCGTGATGTAGGCGGGTGCGCGCGACGCACGCAGCACGATGCGCACGTCGTCGCGCCAGTGCGGGTGGGAAAAGTCGTGGATACGGACGCCGACGCGGCCGAAGCGGTTCTCGGCGCTGCCGAGCAGGTCGGCGACGAGCGCCGCGTGGGCGGCTTCCTGGCCGACGGTCGCACCGTCCTCGCAGTCGAGCGTGAGGTCGAACACCGGGCCCAGCTCGGCCTGCAGCGCGAGCGACTTGCGCATCAGCTTCTCGCTGCCCGCGTAGTGATCGCAGCAGGGCAGGATCGCGGGCGGGGACGCCCCGTCGTACAGCACTTGTGCAGGAGTGAGCGCGGCCATCTCGTCTACGTCAGGGGAGCGTGTCAACGTGGAGAAAATCGGATTCGGGCAGGTTCTGGGCCGGTGCGCGGCGGGCGCGGGGCGGCAAAACGTGCGCGGATCGGATCGGCCGGCACGGGCCGGCGGCATGCCGGCCCGTGCCGCAGCCGGGCGCCCCGAAGGCCGCCCGGCACGATGCGTGATGCTTAGTTCTTCAGCAGGTGGGCGACGCCATCGCGCTCTTCGAGCAGCTCGGCCAGCGTGCCGTCCATCTTCTCGCGCGAGAACGCGTCGATTTCCAGGCCTTCGACGCGCTTGTATTCGCCGTTTTCGCAGGTGACCGGCACGCCGTAGATGATGTCTTCGGGAATGCCGTACGAGCCGTCCGACGGGATGCCCATCGTGACCCACTTGCCGTTCGTACCGAGCACCCAGTCACGGACGTGGTCGATCGCCGCGTTGGCTGCCGACGCCGCCGACGACAGGCCGCGCGCTTCGATGATCGCCGCGCCGCGCTTGCCGACGGTCGGGATGAACGTGTCGCGGTTCCACACGTCGTCGTTGATCAGCTTCAGCAGCGATTCGCCTTCGGCGGTCGCGAAGCGGAAATCCGGGTACATCGTCGGCGAGTGGTTGCCCCACACGGCGAGCTTCTCGATCGACGCGACCGGCTTGCCCGACTTCGCGGCGAGCTGCGACAGCGCGCGGTTGTGGTCGAGGCGCAGCATCGCCGTGAAGTTCTTCTTCGGCAGATCCGGCGCCGACTTCATCGCGATGTACGCGTTCGTGTTCGCCGGGTTGCCGACGACCAGCACCTTCACGTCGCGGCTCGCGACTTCGTTCAGCGCAGCGCCCTGAACCGTGAAGATTTCGGCGTTTGCCGACAGCAGGTCCTTGCGCTCCATGCCCTTCGAGCGCGGACGTGCGCCGACCAGCAGCGCGACGTCTGCATCCTTGAATGCAACCTTCGGATCGTCGGTGATCACGACGCCGGCGAGCAGCGGGAACGCGCAGTCGTCGAGTTCCATCACGACGCCCTTGACGGCGCCTTGGGCTTGCGGGAGGTCGAGCAGTTGCAGGATGACCGGCTGGTCCTTGCCGAGCAGGTCGCCGTTCGCGATGCGGAACAGCAGGGAGTAAGCGATTTGACCTGCGGCGCCGGTGACGGCAACGCGCTTTGCGGGCTTAGCCATTGAAAATCTCCAGGACGGGTGAAGCGTTGGACGCGAGCGAAAACGCCATTCTATGCGCGTTGTGCGTAGCGTTGCATTGAAGCAGGGCGGAGGACTCGCGATGGCAGACGCGGTGAACCTGGAGACGGCCGTGGCACGTAGCCGGGGACGCGCTGTTGCACCCGCGAACCCTTGCTCGACCGGGAGTGTAGGAGCCGTCAGGCGCAAAGTCAAACGGTATCATATGTCTTATATAAGACAGATGTTTTGCGGAAATTGAGTGGACGAAAAAGTGCGGTTTGTGATGAAATGCGCGCCATGACATCGAACCAGGCGAACACCGCGAATCAGACCGGCGCAGGCGGCCCAGGGCAGCCGGGCGCGGGCGATCCCGCAGCCTCGCCCGCGGCCTCCGCGTCGCCGACGTTCAGCCCGTTATACCAGCAGATCAAGTCATTGATCACGCAAAGTCTCGAATCCGGCGAATGGAAGCCGGGCGAGATCATCCCCAGCGAAGTGGAGCTCGCGGCCCGTTACAAGGTCAGCCAGGGCACCGTGCGCAAGGCGATCGACGAACTGGCCGCCGAAAACCTCGTCGTCCGGCGGCAGGGCAAGGGCACTTTTGTTGCAACGCACAATGAGGATCGCGCGCAGTTCCGTTTCCTGCGTCTCCTGGCCGATGACGGTGCCGAGCACCCGCACGTGAGCCGCCTGCTCGAATGCCGGCGCCTGCGTGCGCCGGCGGAGATCGCGCGGCAGCTCGACCTGAAGCCCGCCGATCCCGTCGTGCAGGTGCGCCGCCTGCTGGAATTCGACAGCGAAGTGACGGTGCTCGACGAGATCTGGCTGCCGGGCGCGATGTTCCGCGGGCTCACGTTCGAGCGGCTGAGCGAGTACAAGGGGCCGCTCTACGCGATGTTCGAGACGGAGTTCGGTACGCGGATGATCCGCGCGACGGAGAAGATCCGCGCGGTGGCGGCGGACCCGGCGGTGGCCGACCTGCTGCACGTGCCGGCGGGGTTCCCGTTGCTGTCGGTCGAGCGCGTGTCCTATACGTACGGGGACCGGCCGGTGGAAGTGCGTCGCGGCTGGTATGTCACAACCGGGTACTACTATCAGAATGACTTGAGCTGACGACGTTCGGCTCAGCCGCGTGCATTCGCGTTTCCCACGCTCGCGAAGCACGTTTCGGGCCGCCTTTGTTCTTGTTCGCGCAATTATCCAGAGCAGACTTTCGCTGCAGCGCGATATAAAAAGGCGCTAAAATCGCGGATTAGTGTGACAACATAGTAGGGGTCTAGCATGACTGACGCAGTAAGAAAGCCGAGGCCGGAATACCGGAACATCGGAATCGGCGACATCACGTTGAAATATCGCATGCCGCTGGCCGCGATATTGTCGATTCTCCATCGTATCAGCGGCGCGCTGCTGTTCCTGTTCCTGCCGTTCCTGCTGTTCCTCTTCGACCAGAGCCTCACCTCCGAGCTCAGCTTCGAAGTCTTCAAGGCTTTCCTCTCCAACATCGTCGTCAAGCTGGTCGTCCTCGCGTTGTCGTGGGCCTTCTTCCACCATTTCTGCGCCGGCATTCGCCACCTGCTGATGGACGTCAACCACGACGCCGTCACGAAGGAAGGCGGCAAGCGGACGGCAGTCGTCGTCTTTGTCGTCTCGATCGCGCTGACGATCGCCATGGCACTCAAACTGTTCGGAGCATTCTAAGAAAATGGCAGCCAACAACCGAATCGGCTCGAAGCGCCTCGTCGTCGGCGCACACTACGGCCTGCGCGACTGGCTCGCGCAGCGCGTCACCGCCACGATCATGGCGGTCTACACGGTCATTCTGCTCGTCCTGTTCTTCGGCGCGCACGATTTTTCGTACGAAGGCTGGGCATCGATCTTCGCCGCGCAATGGATGAAGCTCGCGACCTTCGTGATGCTGCTTTCCCTCTTCTACCACGCATGGGTCGGCGTGCGCGACATCTGGATGGACTACGTGAAGCCCGTCGGTGTGCGCCTGCTGCTGCAATCGCTGACCATCGTCTGGCTGCTCGCATGTGCGGGCTACGCCGCGCAGATTCTCTGGAGAGTGTAAAGAATGGCTGCAATCAAAACTTCCCTCCCGCGCCGCAAGTTCGACGTCGTGATCGTCGGCGCAGGCGGCTCCGGCTTGCGCGCAGCGCTGCAACTGTCGCGCGCGGGCCTGTCGGTCGGCGTGCTGTCGAAGGTGTTCCCGACGCGTTCGCACACGGTGGCCGCGCAGGGCGGTATCGGCGCGTCGCTCGGCAACATGAGCGAAGACAACTGGCACTACCACTTCTACGACACGATCAAGGGCTCCGACTGGCTCGGCGACCAGGATGCGATCGAGTTCATGTGCCGTGAAGCGCCGAACGTCGTGTACGAACTCGAGCACTTCGGCATGCCGTTCGACCGCAACGCGGACGGCACGATCTACCAGCGCCCGTTCGGCGGCCATACCGCGAACTACGGCGAGAAGCCGGTCCAGCGCGCTTGCGCGGCCGCCGACCGTACCGGTCACGCGCTGCTGCACACGCTGTACCAGCAGAACGTCGAAGCGAAGACGCAGTTCTTCGTCGAATGGATGGCGCTCGACCTGATCCGCGACGCGGACGGCGACGTACTCGGCGTGACGGCCCTCGAGATGGAGACGGGCGACGTCTACATCATGGAAGGCAAGACCACGCTGTTCGCGACGGGCGGCGCAGGCCGGATCTTCGCGGCATCGACGAACGCGTTCATCAACACCGGCGACGGCCTCGGCATGGCGGCGCGCTCGGGCATCGCGTTGCAGGACATGGAGTTCTGGCAGTTCCACCCGACCGGCGTGGCCGGCGCGGGCGTGCTGATCACCGAAGGCGTGCGCGGCGAAGGCGGTATCCTGCGCAACGCGAACGGCGAGCGCTTCATGGAGCGCTACGCGCCGACGCTGAAGGATCTGGCGCCGCGTGACTTCGTGTCGCGTTCGATGGACCAGGAAATCAAGGAAGGTCGCGGCGTCGGTCCGAACAAGGATCACGTGCTGCTCGACCTGTCGCACATCGGCGCCGAGACGATCATGAAGCGTCTGCCGTCGATCCGCGAAATCGCGCTGAAGTTCGCGAACGTCGACGCGATCAAGGAACCGATCCCGGTCGTCCCGACGATCCACTACCAGATGGGCGGCATCCCGACCAACATCCACGGTCAGGTCGTCGGCACGTCGCGCGATCACAAGGAACCGGTCAACGGCTTCTACGCAGTGGGCGAATGCTCGTGCGTGTCGGTGCACGGCGCGAATCGTCTGGGCACGAACTCGCTGCTGGACCTCGTGGTGTTCGGCCGTGCGGCCGGCAACCACATCGTCGAGCACGTGAAGAACCAGAAGGAACACAAGCCGCTGCCGGCTGACGCAGGCGAATTCTCGCTGGCGCGCCTGGCGAAGCTCGAGAAGTCGAGCTCGGGCGAGTACACGCAGGACGTCGCGAACGACATCCGCGCGACGATGCAGAAGCATGCAGGCGTGTTCCGCACGTCGGCGCTGCTGAAGGAAGGCGTCGCTCAGATGGCCGACCTGAAGGCGCGCGTGGAAAACATCCACCTGAAGGACAAGTCGAAGGTGTTCAACACCGCGCGCGTCGAAGCGCTCGAGCTGGAGAACCTGATCGAAGTGGCTCGCGCCACGATGGTGTCGGCCGAAGCGCGCAAGGAAAGCCGCGGTGCACACGCACACAGCGACTACGAACACCGCGACGACGACAACTGGCTGCGCCACACGCTGTGGTACAGCGAAGGCGATCGCCTCGACTACAAGCCGGTTCAAATGAAGCCGCTGACGGTCGAATCCGTGCCGCCGAAGCCGCGCACGTTCTAAGCCGAGTCAAAGGGAATCCGAAATGGCAAAACGCATTTTTGAAGTCTACCGCTACGATCCGGACAAGGACGCAGCGCCGCGCATGCAGACGTACGAGCTCGAGATCCAGCATGAACGCATGCTGCTCGACGCGCTGGTCAAGCTGAAGGCACTGGACGAGACGCTGTCGTTCCGCCGCTCGTGCCGTGAAGGCGTGTGCGGTTCGGACGCGATGAACATCAACGGCAAGAACGGTCTCGCGTGCCTGACGAACCTGAACGACCTGCCGCAGAAGATCGTGCTGCGTCCGCTGCCGGGCCTGCCGGTCGTGCGCGACCTGATCGTCGACATGACGCACTTCTTCAACCAGTACCACTCGATCAAGCCGTACCTGATCAACGACGCGCCGCCGCCGGAGAAGGAACGCCTCCAGTCGCCGGAAGAGCGCGACGAGCTCGACGGCGTGTACGAGTGCATTCTGTGCGCGAGCTGCTCGACGTCGTGCCCGAGCTTCTGGTGGAACCCCGACAAGTTCGTCGGCCCGGCCGGCCTGCTGCAGGCTTACCGCTTCATCGCGGACAGCCGCGACACCGCCACCGGCGAGCGTCTCGACAACCTGGAAGACCCGTACCGTCTGTTCCGTTGCCACACGATCATGAACTGCGTCGACGTTTGCCCGAAGGGCCTGAACCCGACGAAGGCGATCGGCAAGATCAAGGAACTGATGGTTCGTCGCGCGGTATAAAGATTGATGAGCGACGATTCGCATCAATCCGACCCGCACCGCCGCGCGCGCCTTCGCTGGCGCGCGCGGCGGGGTCTGCTGGAGAACGACATCGTTTTCGAACGGTTCTTCGGCAGATACGAGCATGACCTCACCGATGCAGACGTAGGCGCGTTGTCGCGCCTGCTCGATCTGAGCGACAACGACCTGATGGACTTGCTCCTCGCGCGCAAGGAACCAGAGGGCGACCTAGACAGCCCGGACATTCACCGGCTGTTGGAGATGCTGCGCAACGTGTAACGCCAAGGTGTAACGCGCTGTGCCCGTTATCGAATCCCGTTTCTTTATTTCGATTGAGGATGTGCCATGACTCCGTCTGATGTTAAAGCCACGCTATCGTTCAGCGACAACTCGCCGAGCGTCGAACTGCCGATCTACAAGGGCACGATGGGCCCGGACGTGATCGACATCCGCAAGCTGTACGGCCAGACCGGCAAGTTCACTTACGACCCGGGCTTCATGTCGACGGCAGCTTGTAATTCGGCGATCACGTACATCGACGGCGACAAGGGCGAACTGCTGTATCGCGGCTACCCGATCGACAACCTCGCGCAAAACGCGGACTTCCTCGAAAGCTGCTACCTGCTGCTGAAGGGCGAACTGCCGAACGCCGCACAGAAGAAGGAATTCGTCGACACCGTCACGAAGCACACGATGGTGCACGAGCAGATGCACTTCTTCTTCCGCGGCTTCCGTCGCGACGCGCACCCGATGGCGATCCTGGTCGCCGCAGTCGGCGCGCTGTCCGCGTTCTACCACGACTCGCTCGACATCAACGACCCGCGTCACCGCGAAGTGTCGGCGATCCGCATGATCGCGAAGCTGCCGACGCTCGTCGCGATGGCGTACAAGTACAGCATCGGCCAGCCGTTCGTGTATCCGAAGAACTCGCTGTCGTACAGCGCGAACTTCATGCACATGATGTTCTCGAACCCGTGCGAAGAGTACAAGGTCAACGACGTGCTCGTCCGCGCGCTCGACCGTATCCTGATCCTGCACGCCGATCACGAGCAGAACGCATCGACGTCGACGGTCCGCCTGGCCGGTTCGTCGGGCGCCAACCCGTTCGCGTGTATCGCGGCCGGTATCGCGTGTCTGTGGGGCCCGGCGCACGGTGGTGCGAACGAAGCCGCGCTGAACATGCTCGAGCAGATCGGTTCGCCGGACAACATCCCCGAATTCATCAAGCAGGTGAAGGACAAGAATTCGGGCGTGAAGC
>Ga0209258_101194_pt1 | contig 10362 bp, 4 predicted proteins | sample Araplaol_mTSA_r2_FD_184281 | JGI IMG/M metagenome (GOLD analysis project Ga0209258, IMG submission 184281) | Arabidopsis root microbial communities from North Carolina, USA - plate scrape CL_Col_mTSA_r2 (SPAdes) (version 2) | ecosystem: Host-associated > Plants > Roots > Endosphere | place: USA...
CCGATTCCGGTCGCGATGTCGTGCCGCGCTGCCGCCGCCTGTTGCCCGGTCATGCCTGGGTTTCGTCTGCCGAGCCGCTTGGCTTTGCATGACCTGTGATTGCCGCGTAGCTTCATGCGTTCCATGTCGAATGCATCGCTTGCGGACTGAAGGCGCAGTACGGGCGTTTCAACAGAGTGGAGTGCACATCGTCATGAAGGGCAATTCTTTGCGCGCGCTGCATCCCCTGCATATCCTCAAGGGCAAGGCATTGCCGCTTGCCATCGGCTCGATCCTGTTTGGTTTCACCGGCAGTGTCTGCGCGCAGGCGACCAGCGGCACGATCTACGGCACGGTACCCGCCGTCGCCGGCGAAGCCGTCCAGATCACCGGTGGCTCAGGCTTCAATCGCACGATCGATGTTGGAACGTCTGGCAAATACTCGGTCACGTTGCCGGTGGGCACGTATACGGTGTCACTGCTGCAGGATGGCAAGGTCGTCGATACGCGCAGCGGCGTGAGCCCGGCGGCGGCGGGCGCGGTAGCCGTGGATTTCGCCGCGCCGACCGCGACAACGGGTGCCAGGACGCTCGGCACGATCAATGTCACCGGCAATTCGCTGCCTCCCATCGACGTGAGCACCACCAACCAGGTGACCACGATCACCGCGAAGCAGTTGCAGCAGCTGCCCATACAGCGCACCGCCGAAGACATCGCCCTATTGGCGCCGGGCGTCAACCTGGGCTCGCCCGAGATCGGCTCGGGCCCCCTGGGTACGCCGAACCTCGTGTTCGGCGGTGCCTCGACAGCGGAAAATGCGTACTACCTCGATGGCATGAACACCACCGAGCTGCTCAACAACCAGGGCGGCATCTCCCTGCCCTATGGCGCCATCGAGCAGCAGCAGACCTTCATCAGCGGCTACGATGCCCGCTACGGCCGCTCCATCGGCGGCGTGATCAACCAGATCGGCAAGAGCGGCGACGACGATTGGCACTTCGGTGCGCGCGCACTGTGGCAACCGGGCAGCCTGCGTACCGATCCAGACAACTATTACTACGCGAACAAGCTGGTCACCAGCCAAGGCAATCGCCCCGGCGACCTGGCCGTCTATCGCAACAACAACGACAGCAGCGAGAGGATCTACGACGCCTACGTCAGCGGCCCGCTCATCAAGGACAAGCTGTTCTTTTACATCGGTCTCGAGCAGGACGACTCGAACTACCGCACCACGTCGGAGTTCAGCAGCACCGCCACCACGGAAACGTGGAAGGTGCACGACCCGAAGTTCTATACCAAGTTCAACTGGAACATCAACGACAGCAATGTCCTCAGCGCGAGCTACCTGCAGAACTCGCACAAGACCTACGGCACCATCTACGACTTCGACTACGACACCCTCAAGCAGGGTGACTTCAACAGTCTCGACCAGCTCAAGCGCACCACGTTCAAGGTTTGGGTGGCCAACTACACCTCCTACCTCACCGACAACCTGACGCTCAACGCGATGGTGGGCAAGATGCATGGCTCGTACTACACGAGCCAGCCCGGTTATGAAGGGTTCGATCCGTTGCTGCCGCATATCGCCAGCAGTTCCGTGCAGGACCCGGCGTTCGCGCCGCCCGGTGGCATTTCCAATTCTCAGGTCAACTCCACGATCACCGATCCCAGCCACAAGGAATCGGTGACGAACTACCGCCTCGACCTCGACTACAAGCTGGGCGACCATGACTTCCAGGTCGGTATCGACAACATCAACTCGACCGACTTGAACGACGGCTCGGTGAACCCAGGCCCGGGATACCAGTGGATCTACGGGCAGAGCGATCCCGGTTCGCCAGTGTTCGGCGTGGACCCCAACGTGCCGCCGTACGTTGCGCCGTCGACACAGTGCCATCCCGACTCCACGGGAACAGTCCGCTGCTATTACGTGCAACAGCACACCGACATCAGCGTGGCGTCCGTGCGGGTCACGCAGCGCGCGCAGTACGTGATGGACAACTGGCAGGTCACGCCCAACCTGCTGCTGAACCTGGGCGTGCGCAACGACCAGTTCACCAACTACGACGCCTCAGGCGTGCCGTATATCCGGCTGACCAAGCCGCAGTGGGCGCCGCGACTGGGTTTCAGCTGGGACGTGCATGGCGACTCCAGCCTGAAGGTGTTCGGCAATGCGGGCCGCTACTACCTTGCGCTGCCCGAGCAGGTCGCGCTGTCTATCGCCGCGCCGGTGACGAACGCTGGCGTGTACGGCACCTATACCGGCATCGATCCGACCACAGGAGCGCCGATCGGATTCACGCCCCTGCCCCAGAACCCTTCCACGGGCGTGTCGATCGACAGCGAGTACGGCCAGGCGAAGGATCCACGCGTCTCCGCATCGCGCAACATCAAGGCCGAATATTCGGACAACTACGTGCTGGGCATGCAGCAACAGTTCCAGATGCTCGGGACGCAGTGGGTGTTCGGTGCCACGGGCACCTACCAGCGCATGAACCGCATCATCGACGACTTCGACGACATCCAGATCGAATGCGCGGCCGGTCGTGCGCAGGGCTATGCCTATATGACGCCCGACACGTGCAGCCAGTGGGCACAAAGCCTGGTGCTGATCAATCCGGGCGAAACCAGCAACCTCTGGATGCAGTCACCGAACGGCGCACTCGTGCCGGTCACGCTCACGGCCAAGGACCAACGCTTTCCGAAGGGGCCCACGCGCCGCTACTACTCGCTCGATCTCTCGCTGGAGCACGCATGGGACGGCAAGTGGTTCGCCAAGTTCGATTACATGTTCTCCCGCACCTGGGGCAACGACGAAGGCCCGGTGAGCACGTATTCGCAGCAGGGCGGCTCGTACGAATCGCTCACCACCGGCTGGGACTTCCCCGAGCGCATGGAGTATTCCTCCGGCGTGCTGCCCAACGACCGCAGGCACCAGTTCAAGATCTACGGCGCCTATCAGGTCGCCCCGGACTGGACGGTGGGCGCCAACCTCTACATCGCCTCGGGCACGCCTGTACTCTGCCGCGGCGGTTACGGCCCGAACCAGCTGGCGCTGCATGGCTCGCACACCTACTACTGGTGCGGCGGCGAGCCGGTGCCACCTGGTTCGCTGGGGCGGCTGCCATGGACTCACCAGGTCAACCTCAACCTGGATTGGAAGCCGGGCTGGGCAGACCACAAGCTGGATTTCAACCTGGCCGTCTTCAATCTGCTCGATCAACAGACACCCGTCTTCTACAACGACTTCTTCGGCACGACGTCCAGCCCCAATCCCGACTTCGGGCGCGTGCAGGACACGCTCGCGCCGCGCTACGTCCGGTTCTCCGTGGCCTACGATTTCTGACCTCCCGCAGGCTTCCTCCCCGCGCCGGGCTTTTGCCCGGCGTTTTTTTGCAGCCCCCGCACGCCTCGTATAGTCTGCTGACTCGATCATCGCCGGTGACGACATGACGGAAACTCGGCCGCACGACACGCCGCAACAGCCGCCTTCAGCCGCAACCGAGCGCTTGCTGGCAAAGGCGCGCGAGGCTTGGGCACGCCATGATTTCGACGCGGCCGAGCGGTCGTTGATCGGCGCGCTCGCCCTGGCGCCGAACGAGCCTGCGACCCTTCGCATGCTGGGCATGGTCGCCCAGCGCCGCGGCAATCACGAGCAGGCCATCGACTGTTTCCGTCGCGTGCTCTCGATATGGCCCGACGACTCCGACCTCCATGTCTGCCTTGGCATTGCGCTGTTCGAACGTGGCGAGGTGGACCAGGCCCTCGTGCATCTGCGTCAGGCCTGCGACCTGCAGCCGCGATCTTCGGCAGCGTGGTTCAATTTCGGCGAGGCGTTGTCGCGGGCGACGCGCGCGCGTGAGGCCGTCGACGCCCTGCAACGAGCGCTGCAGCTCGACCCTGCACACGTATCGGCTCGCCTGTCGCTGTCCAAGGCACAGGCGAGCCTCGGTGAGATCGACGCAGCGGTGGCCGGCTTCAGGGAGGTGTTACGCCTTGATCCCGGCCATGCCGAGGGATGGTTTGGCCTGTCGAATCTCAATACCGTCCGCTTCGATGCCGCGGACGTGGCTGGCCTTCGTCGCGCACTGGCGCGCGATGGGCTGCCTGCGCGTCACCGTGAACTGCTTGGGTTCACGCTGGCCAAGGCGCAGGAGGACCACGGCGATTACGACGAGGCATTCGAAACGTTTCGATGGGCCAACGCGTCGCGCCGCAAACGCGTGAAGTGGGATGCCGCGGGCGAACGGCGGCGCGTTGATGCCATCCTGCGTATTTTCGCCAACGAGATGCCTGCGCCGGTCGATCCCGGGCTGGGCCGCGAAGTCACGTTCATCGTAAGCATCCCGCGCTCGGGCTCCACGTTGGTCGAACAGATCCTCGCCTCGCATCCCGAGGTCGAGGGCGCCAACGAGATCAAGGACATGTCGCAGGTGATCGACGGCGAAACACGTCGTCGCCGTTCGGCATTTCCGCTATGGGCCACGGACGCCACACCCGAGGACTGGCACCGCCTGGGCAATGAGTATCTCGCGCGTACCGCGCTCTGGCGCAGGGCCAAGCCGCGCTTCACCGACAAGAGCCTGGTGACCTGGTATCTGGTGGGCGCCGCATTGGCGATGTTGCCGGCGGCGCGCGTGGTGATCGTGCGCCGCGATCCCTTGGAAACCTGCCTGGCGTGTTTCCGGCAGTGCTTCACCGAACAGACCGGCTTTACCTGCGATCTCGACGAGATGGCCGATTACTGCATCGACTTCTCGCGCCTCAGCCGTTTCTGGCTGGAACGATATCCCGACCGCGTACTCGACCTTCCGTACGAGTCGCTGGTGGCCGAACCGGAACCTGTCATCCGCAACCTGCTCGACTTCTGCGGCCTGCCATTCGACCCGGCATGCCTCGATTTCCACAAGACGTCACGAACCGTGCTCAGTGCGCCCAGCGCTGCGCAGGTGCGACAGCCGCTGCGTCGCGATACGGCGCGAAGCGCGCGTTACGGTACAAAGCTCGATGGGCTGCGCCAGCGTCTACGGGACGCGGGATTGATTGGCGATTGAACGAGCGGCGTCCCGTGTTCGCCCGAAACCACCAGCATCGACGTCAGCGCACTTCGCGTTGCCAGCACTCCGTTGTCATGACGCGTATCGCCATGCGCGAAAGCAAAGCGGACGCCAGCGATGGATTTTCGCGAAAGGCGGCGCTCGCATGGTGCGCCACCCGCATCCTTTTGCAACGCAGCAAGCCATCTGCCCGGCGATCGAGTTACAGTGCATCTCATTATTGATGACGACGACCAAAGGACAGGCCGCTCCCGGCATGGCCTTTTTTTGGGAAATTGATTTAGATCGATCTAATTAGCAGATTTCTCGCTATGAACGGCGGGCACCAAGCGTGTCCATCGGGGACACAAGGCTTTCTTCTGTGCATGGACATGGCCGTCTAGACGGCTCCACGCATGACGGTTCAGGCCGGTTCACCGCCCACACTCCGGCCTTGGACTGACGGGGCGACGACGCCTCACACATCCCCTCGTGGGTTTCCGAAAGGAGCGCTTCTGATCATGAATCTCGAAGCCTTACGCATACGAGTCCGCACCCTGCTTGCCACGGCCAGCCTGATGCTCGTGGCCGCGACCTGCCCTGTCATGGCGAACGGGCAGACCTACCCCGACAGCCCCTGGGCCGATGGCTCGACGGCCGTTGCACGCGCCCGCGTGGCGGCGGACGTATTGATGGCGTCCTACGACCCCAACAAGGCCTGGTTTCCGTCGAGCTGGTGGAACTCGGCCGTCGCCCTGCAGACGATCGGCGATTACATGCAGCGAACCGGCGATCGACGCTATCTCGCCCAGCTGGACAACACCTTTGAAAAGGACAAGGGTGTCTTTCCCGGCGGCGTGCTGTCCGGCGATCCGCTGCTGGGCAACTTCACCAGCCGCGCCATCGACGACTCCGAATGGTGGGGCTTGGCCTGGGTGCAGGCCTATGACCTGACCCGCAATCCGAAATACCTCGATATGGCGCTCACCATCGCCAACTACGTCGATGGCTACTGGGATACCAGCACATGTGGCGGTGGCGTCTGGTGGAATGCCGAGCGCACCTACAAGAATGCCGTCACCAACGGACTGTGGATTCGCCTGACCGCCGAACTGCACAACCGTATCCCGGGTGACACCGTGTGGCTGTCCCGTGCCCGCACCGCGTGGGCATGGTTCCAGGGCAGCGGCATGATCAACGCCAACGGCCTGGTGAACGACGGCCTCACCGACGCCTGCACCAACAACGGCCAGAACGTGTGGAGCTACAACCAGGGCCTGGCGATCGGCGCCGGCCTGGAACTGTGGCGTGCCACGAAAGACTCGAGCATCCTCGCCAGCGTGCAGCGCCTAGCCGATGCCGCCATCGGCCCGAACGCATTGGTGACCAACGGCGTCCTTACCGAAACCTGCGATGTCACGACGCAGACCTGCGATGACAATGCCAAGCAGTTCAAGGGCATCTTCATGCGCTACTGGACCGACCTCGTCGACACCACGCACGATCCGCGATACGTAGCCTTCCTCGCCCAGCAGGCCGAAAGCATCTGGAACAACGATCGCGATGCCGCGGGTCGGCTTGGCACGCGCTGGTCGGGCGCGACCAGTAACGATCACCCCAACGTGTTCGACTGGCGCACGCAGGCCAGCGCGCTCAGCGCCCTGATCGGCAACGTGCCGATCGTGACTCCGCAAGCATCACTGGCAGCGACCATGTCGCCGGCCCAACCGGTGATCATGCCCGCGGCATCCGGCAGCACCACCATCGCGATTGACCTTGGTGCTTCGGCCACCGGGTTCTTCCCGTTGCAGGCACTTGCTTCCATCGATGCGCCCGTCGGCTGGAGCGTTTCACCGCGCGCCACCATGCTGCGGCTTCAGCCCCATGGCAACGCGCTGCCGGTCAGTGCAACGACTCCGTTGAACGTCAGCGTGCCGAGCTCGGCAACGGATGGGCATCACATGGTGACCGCGAACGTGACGGCGGCCGGCTTGTACTTCACGACACAGGCCGACGTGCTCGTGGCGCACACGATCAATTTCGATACCGGCACCGTGGACGAAAATCCCTGGCTTTTCGATCCCGATGGCTCGCAGAGCAACGGCGTGCAGAATCGCTTCGCGGACGGCAACGCCCACTTCACCTATCGATTCCCGCTCCCGGCCGACACCAGCTCGGCGCAGCTGACCCTCACCATCGATGCCGAATTCGTGGTGCAGGTAAGCAACGACAACGCGCATTGGACGACCGTGCTGCAGGAAACCCGGCGCATCACCGATGGTTCGAACAAGGCCGATCGCACGATCGACCTGACGCCGTTCCTCGGCACTGCGGTCAACGGCGCCAAGCCGGTGTACGTGAAGGTATCGGATGCCTTCCCGGATGATGGTTGGGGCGGTCGCGTGTACCACGTCACGGCGAATATCGTCGAATAGTCCGCCCGACAGCTCCGTCCGTTTGCCTGCGGACGGAGCTGTCACTTCACCAGGTGGCAGTCGGGCACAGGGCCGCCCGACACTGATCATCACCGACCTTGTCGATTCTCCTTGCGACCAGACACGACATGGCAAGCGAGCGCAGGCATGCCCAGGGCTATTGCTGATTTCGATAGGTAATCACCGGCCACCTGCGTCTCATCGGCTCTACCCCTGGCCCTCCGGCTCGTTTGCAGCCATGTTGCGCTACCGCTTGACACCGGTGTCAATTAGGTTTCAACCTGATAACGGTTCCAATGCGGGGGCGCTCGGGACGTGGCAACGAATCGACTGGCGGGGATACCAGCGGTGCCGTTTCTGGCTGCCGACATCGGCGGCACGCACGCGCGTGTCGCGTTGATGCGCGCCTCCCACGACGAGGCCGGCGGCGTCGAAACGCTCGCTTACCGGGTCTTTGCCTGCGCAGCGTTTTCAGCGCTGCCCGAGCTGTTGCATGCGTTTGTCGATGCCGATGTAAAGGGCCCGGTCAGTCACTGCGTACTCGCCTGCGCAGGCCAGGTCGTGGGCGACGAAGTGGTGAACGACAACCTCCCCTGGCCCATTCATCTCGCCCAGCTGCGCCAGGCGCTTGAGCTCGATGAGGTGGCGGTGCTCAACGACTTCGAGGCCCTGGCGTATGCGCTGGATGGTCCACTCGCAACGCAAGGGCGCCACTTGTGCGGGCCCGACACCAAGTCACGAGGCACGACCCTGGTGATCGGGCCGGGCACGGGACTGGGCGCGGCCGCCCATATTCCCTCGCCCGCCGGCGGATTCGTGCTTGCCACGGAAGCAGGCCAGATGGACTTTGCACCGCACACGGTGCGCGAACGCGAAGTCCTCGCGCATCTGGCACCGGATGGCGGTTATGTACCGTTCGAGCACATCGTGTCCGGCCCAGGCCTGTTGACGATCTACCGAAGCCTGTGCGCACTGCGCGGAAGAACGCCCACGCTGCGCACCCCGGAAGCCGTCAGTGCGGCTGCGGTTGCAGGCGATGACTTGCAGGCCGAGCACGCGGTCGAGATGTTCTGCGCTTCGCTCGGCAGCTTTGCCGGCAACCTCGCCATGACCTTCATGGCGACGGGCGGCGTGTATCTGGCAGGCGGCTTCCTGTCATCCCTCTTCGACCTGCTCACGCGCAGCGCCTTCGCGGAACGTTTCCTCCACGGACGCAGCGCGCGCACACTGCTGACGCAGGTCCCCGTGTGGGTCACGGAGCATGGCCAGCACGGCGTGCAAGGTGCAGCCCGTTGGTACCTCGGCCATGGCTTGTCGGAGTCCTCGCGATACATTGCCGAAGGTGGGGTGAGTGCATGAGTCGCATCGCGCTCCCCGTGTGTCTCTGTGGTGGCCTCATGTGGCTGGTCGCCAGTGCAGCGGCCGTGGCGTCTAGCACCGCCCCTGCCTGGTCATTGATTCCGCAGCCCGCCAAAGCCAGCCCTGCAGCATCAGGCGCCGTGGACATTGCCGATGGCGCCATGATCTCGGTGCAAGGCCACGACACACACGACGTGCAGTCCATCGTCGAACGACTGGCAACGCGCCTCGCCGATACGCAGGATTTGCACCTGCGCGTGGCGCCCGGTAACGATGCGCACGCGGTCATCACGTTCGCGCTCGATCCCTCTGCAGAAATCGCGGATGAATCCGGCTACCGCATCGCGGTGAGCGAGCAAGGCATTCGCGTCACATCGCGCACGGCACGCGGTGCGTTCTACGGCAGCGTCACCCTGTGGCAGCTGCTGACGCCACCGGGATGGACGCGCGGCAAGCCAGTGGAAGTCGCTTACGGCGTCATCGAAGACCAGCCGCGTTTCGCTTGGCGCGCATTGCTGCTCGACTCCGGACGCCATTTTCAAAGCGTGGCCGACATCAAGAAGCTGATCGACTGGATGTCGCTCAACAAGTTGAACGTGCTGCTCTGGCATCTGACGGAAGACCAGGGCTGGCGACTGGCGATTCCCACCTACCCCGAGCTGACCCGAACCGGAGCCTGCCGCAAAGCTGTCGGCCTCGAGAGCGAACTGACCGGCTCTCCGGATACGCTCTATTGCGGCTTCTACACGGAGGCCGACGCGCGCGAGATCGTGCGATACGCCGCCGAACGCTACGTGGATGTCGTTCCCGAATTCGATCTGCCCGGTCACTCGCAAGCGGCCGTGGCCGCATATCCGTGGCTGGGAGTGACGGGCGAGCGTCCGCAGGTTTGGACCGACTGGGGCGTCAGCCCGTGGTTGCTCAAGCCGGATGAGAAATCGTTGAACTTCGTCGATGACGTGCTCGACGAGATGATGCGGCTGTTTCCTTCGCGATACGTCTCCATCGGCGGCGACGAGGCCGACAAGCAGCAATGGAACGCATCGACCGAGGTGCGCGCGCGGATGCGCAAGCTTGGCTTTGCGAACATGGACCAGTTGCAGGTCTGGTTCACCAACCAGGTGGCGGCGCATCTGCTCAAGCATGGGCGCACGCCGGTCGGCTGGGACGACGCGTTGGCTGCCGGCGCGAGACTACCCACCTCGCAAGTGGTGATGTCGTGGCATGGCGATCACAACGAGCGCGTGGCGCTCGCGGCCATCAGGCAAGGCCACGATGTGGTCATGACGCCGCAAGAGTCGCTCTACTTCGACCACGTGCAGTCCGACCTGCCGGACGAATGGGCGGGACCGCCGCCAGCGGCCACGTTGCAGCAAACCTACGATACCGCGGTGATTCCGCATGGTGCGAGCGACGCCGATGCCAGGCACATCATCGGTGTCCAGGCGGGTCTGTGGACCGAGCAGATGCTGACCTTTGTGCATGATCAGCATGCAGTGTTCCCGCGCATCGCCGCGATGGCGGAACTCGGGTGGTCGCCGGCAAGCGCGCAT
>Ga0209258_101195_pt1 | contig 10354 bp, 10 predicted proteins | sample Araplaol_mTSA_r2_FD_184281 | JGI IMG/M metagenome (GOLD analysis project Ga0209258, IMG submission 184281) | Arabidopsis root microbial communities from North Carolina, USA - plate scrape CL_Col_mTSA_r2 (SPAdes) (version 2) | ecosystem: Host-associated > Plants > Roots > Endosphere | place: USA...
GCGCTGCCGATGCTCATCGAATGGCAGCGGCCGCGCACCCCCGCGGGCGCGGGACTGCCGCAGGCCGCCTGCACGCTCGCGTCGCTGGGGCTGCGCCATCCGGAGCCGGCGCGCCTGCGGGCGTTGCTGGAGCGCCTGGGCTTGCACGATCGCGTGGAGATCGTGGCGGGCGGGCCCGCCCTGTGGGCCGACATCGCGGCGCCCGCGGGCGTGCGACGCCTGGGCTGAGCGCTACCTCGGCCAGGAGGCCGGCAGCAGCGCGCCGAGCGCCCGGTGCCAGCTGCTGGCGACCTCGATCCTCACCGGAGCGCTCCACGACGTCTTGAAGCCGTCGGGCTCGACGAAGCGGTAGCGCGCGAAATAGGTGCCGGCGGCCGGGCGCGGCAGCCGGGCGCCAGGCGTCTCGTAGTCCCCGCGCGTGACCACCTGCTGGAAAGCGGCGTCGCGGGCCAGTTCGGCCTCGGCGCGATCCTCGGGCCGGCCGCCCCAGCGCAGCTCGATGACGGCGCCGTCGGGGCTCACCTGGCCCAGCGGCGCGCGCGGCGTCGGGCGCAAGACCAGTGCCTGCGGCTCGCTCCAGGCGCCGCGGCGGCCATCGGCGGCCACGCTCAGTACGCGCCACCAGTACAGGCCGTCGGCGGCACCGAAGGCGGAGTCGGTCGGATGGAAGACGAGCGTGTCGCCGCCGACGTGCTCGCCGTGCAGCGCGATCTGCGTGAACCTGGCGTCGCGCGCGACCTCCACGACGAAACCCGCGGCGTCGGGGTTGTGCGTCCAGCGCAGCGTGACGTCGCCCACCGGGCGCTTGCCGCCGGCCGGCGGCTCCGTCAGGAAGGGCGCCTCGGGACGGGCGAGCAGCCGGAAGTCGCGCAGCGCGTCCCGGCCCTCCAGGCCTTCCGGGCCGATGGCGCGCACGCGCAGGTGCCAGGTGCCGTCGGCCAGCTGCGGGATGTAGACGTCGTCGCCCGCGTCGAAGTGCTGGTCGTACTGGATGTGGTCGAAGGCGGCGTCGTCGGCCACCTGCACGCGCACGCGCAGCACGCCGGGCACCGGGAACTTGATCGGCAGGTGGTCGAACAGCGCCGGCACGGCCGACAGGTCGGGCGCCCGCGGCAGCGGCAGCGCCACCGGCTTGCGGCCGTCCTCGAGCGGGGCGCCGAAGCCGGCGGGCACGTCGGCGGCCTGGGCCGCGGAGGCGCCGACCTGGGCGTGCACCCTGCCTTCCAGCACCTCGGTGGCCGACACGTTCACGGCACTGGCCGCACCCGTGGCGGGGGTGGCTTCGTTGCGCACGCGGTAGACCGTGCCGCGCACGCCGATCACGGCCGTGGGCGTGCTGACCTCGAGCGGACGCGCGCGCAGCACCTTGCTCGCGAACACTTCCACCGAGCCGCTGATCAGGCGCAGCGACGCGGCCACCAGGCCGTCGTCGACCGCCGCGGCCGTGGCTCGGACCTGGAAGCGGCGCTGCTCGTCGAGCCGGCCCAGGCTGTCGGGCGCCAGCCTGATGCGCGAGCCGTCGGCCAGCTGCACGACGGCGGTGCTCGCCGCGCCGGTGCGGATCGTCGCGCCGACGTCGAGCGCGGTGCCGGCGCTGGCGGGACGGTCGGCGATGCGCACGTCGCCGAACACGCTCAGCACCTGCGCCGGCACCGCCGTGCTGTGAAGGTAGCGGGCCGGCACCTGCAGCACCTGGCCCGGGCTGATGCGATTCGAATCGCGCAGGTGGTTGATGCGCGCCACGTCCTTCCACGCGCCCGGAGCCGCGAACAGCGTCCGGTTCAGGCCGATCAGCGTGTCGTGGGCCGTGACGGTGTAGGGCAGCAGCAGGGCGTCGGCCGAGGCGGGCGGCGCCGCGGCGGGCGCGGCGCGGGCCACCGGCAGCGATGCAGTCAGCGGGACCAGGAGCGCCAGCGCGATGGCGGACGCTCGCCGGTCGTGCGACGGGGCGAGGCGGCGGGACGTCAGCGGCATGGGCACCGGGGGCTGGATGTGCGAGGCACGGAAGCGGTCACGCGGCGCCGGCGGGCGGGCGCTGCGCGGACTTGGGACGGAAGGCCCGGCAGACGGCCGGGTCGGTCTCGATGTAGGGGCCGCCGATCAGGTCGATGCAGTACGGCACCGCGGCGAAGATGCCGGGCGCCGGCGGCGCGAGATCGGGCAGGCCCTGCAGCGTCTCGGCGATCGCCTTGGGCTGCCCGGGCAGGTTGAGGATGAGCGCCCGGCCGCGGATCACGCCCACCTGGCGCGACAGGATGGCCGTGGGCACGAAGCGCAGGCTGATCTGGCGCATCTGCTCGCCGAAGCCGGGCATCTGGCGGTCGGCGACGGCCAGCGTCGCCTCGGGCGTGACGTCGCGCGGCGCAGGGCCCGTGCCGCCGGTGGTCAGCACCAGGTCGCAGCGGGCGTCGTCGACCAGCGCGCGCAGCGTGGCGCTGATCGTGGGCGCGTCGTCGGCGATCAGCCGTTCCTCGTAGACGACCGGGTTGCGCACGGCGCGCGCGAGCCACTCGCGCAGCGACGGCAGGCCCTTGTCCTCGTAGACGCCGGCCGAGGCGCGGTCGCTGATCGAGACGAGCCCGATGCGCACGCCGTCCAGCGTCGATGGCACGGGCTCAGTCATCGTGCGACGGATCGGTCGGGGGCATGTCGTCATCCGCGCCGGCCGCGCCCTGCATCTGCTCCTTGACGAGGCGGAACAGGTCGCGGTATGCGCGGCCATGGCGCTCGCCCGGCTCGAGCTTTTCCTTGCGTGCCGAGCGCACGAGGCTGCGCAGTTGCTGGATGTCGGTGGCGGGATACGCCTCGACCCACTTGTGCAGCGCGTCGTCGCCGGCCAGCAGCTGGTCGCGCCAGTATTCGGCCTGGTGCAGGGCCAGGGTGTCGGTGGCGCTGCCGACGCGGTACGAGGCCACGGCCTCGCGCAGCGGCGCGGGATCCTCGGCCTTCATCAGCTTGCCGATGTACTGCAGCTGGCGGCGCCGGCCCTCGAACGAGCGGGTGCGGCGCAGTTCGTCGATGGCGTCGCGCAGGCGCTCGTCGATCTTGAGCTTGTCCAGGCGGTCGACCGGCAGGGCGGCGACCGCCTCGCCGAGTTCCTGCAGGTCCTGCATCTGCTTCTTGAGCTCGTTGCGGCTCGGCGCGGTGCCGTCGATGGCCGCCTGGCGCTTGCTGACCGGCAGGTCGGACATCTCGGCGTCGAACGCCTCCGCCTGGCGGTTGGAGGCGTGCTTGGGCTCGCGGGGCATGGGCTTGGGGACTCTCTGATGATCGCTATGATTGCCCGGATTGTCCTGCAATTGGCGCGCTTGGCCAGTCCACCCGCGCCGACCTCAACAACTCCAAGCAAGGAATGCCGATGGCCGCCACGAAAAACGAAGGGTTCGCCTTCAAACCGGAGCAGTTCCAGCAGATCATCGAGGACGTGCTCAAGATCGCCAAGGCGACCGGCGCGAGCGATGCGGCGGCGGAGGTCTCCGAGGGCAGCGGCCTGTCGGTGTCGGTGCGCAAGGGGGAGGTCGAGAACGTGGAGCGCAACCGCGACAAGTCGGTCGGCGTGGCGGTCTACATCGGCCAGCGGCGCGGCAACGCGAGCACGTCCGACTTCTCCACCAGGGCGCTGGAGCAGACGGTTCGCGCGGCCTACGACATCGCGCGCTTCACCGCCGAGGATCCGGCCGCCGGCCTGCCCGACGCCGCGGACCTGGCCACCCCGGCCGAGGCCGCCATGGCGCTGGACCTGTTCCACCCGTGGGACATCGACGTCGCACGCGCCACCGAACTGGCCAAGCGCTGCGAGGATGCGGCCTTCGCCACCGACCGCAGGATCACCAACTCCGAGGGCGCCGGCGTGTCGGCGCAGCAATCGCACTTCTGGACCGGCAACACGCGCGGCTTCCGGGGCGGCTACGCGAGCTCGCGACACTCCCTGTCGGTCGCGCCCATCGCCGGCAAGGGCGGCGGCATGCAGCGCGACCACTGGTACACCTCGATGCGCGACGCCGCCGAGCTGGCCGCGCCCGAGGCCGTCGGCCGCTACGCCGCCGAGCGCGCGCTGTCGCGCCTGAACTCGCGCAAGGTGCCCACTTGCGAGGTGCCCATCCTGTTCGAGTCCAGCCTCGCGGCCGGCCTGCTGGGCGCGTTCGTGCAGGGCGTCAGCGGCGGGGCGCTGTACCGCAAGGCCAGCTTCCTGCAGGACTCGCTGGGCACGCAGGTGTTCCCCAGGGACGTCGACATCTTCGAGTTCCCGCACGAGCCCAAGGGCAAGGGCAGCGCGCCGTTCGACGACGAGGGCGTGCGCACCAAGGCGCGCGACGTGGTCAGCGCCGGCGAGGTGAAGGGCTATTTCCTCTCGAGCTACTCGGCGCGCAAGCTGGGCATGAAGACCACCGGCCACGCCGGCGGCTCGCAGAACCTGCGCATGACCCATCGCCGCACGCAGCCCGGCGACGACCTGCCGGCCATGCTGCGCAAGCTCGATCGCGGCCTGTTCGTCATCGAGCTGATGGGGCAGGGCGTCAACTACGTCACCGGCGACTACTCGCGCGGCGCCGCCGGCTTCTGGGTCGAGAACGGCCGCATCGTCCATCCGGTGGAGGAAGTGACCATCGCCGGCCACCTGCGCTCGATGCTGATGGGCATCCAGGCGATCGGCGCCGACACCTACAACTACGGCGCGAAGACGGTCGGCTCAGTGCTGCTGTCGCCGATGAAGGTCGCGGGCTCCTGAGCGCCTGAACGCACGCAGGGGTCGCTCCGGCCCCGACTCTCCACGTCCCTGAACGGAGCCTCCATGCTCGACATCGCGGCCTCGGTGCTGGCGCTCACCGCCTTGCTGGCCTGGGTCAACCAGCGCTGGCTCAGGCTGCCCACCACCATCGGCGTGATGGCGACCTCGCTGGTGCTGTCGCTCGCGCTGGTCGGCCTGGACGCGGCCGGCCTGGCCGTGGGCCTGCACGCCAACGAGGAGCGCCTCGTCCGCTCGATCGACTTCTCGCAGCTGCTGATGCAGGGCATGCTGTCGCTGCTGCTGTTCGCCGGCGCGCTGCACGTCGACCTGAAGGCGCTGCGCGACTACCGCTGGCAGGTCGGCGTGCTGGCCTTCGTCGGCACCGCCGTCTCGACGGTGCTGGTCGGATCGGCGCTGTGGGCCGCGCTCGGCGCGCTGGGCCTGTCCGTGCCGCTGATCGCCTGCCTGCTGTTCGGCGCGCTGATCTCGCCCACCGACCCGATCGCGGTCATCGGCATGCTGAAGTCGGCCCGCGCGCCACGCAACCTCGAAGTCGTGATCGCCGGCGAGAGCCTGTTCAACGATGGCGTGGGCGTCGTGCTGTTCGTGCTGCTGCTGGAGATGGCGGCCGAAGGCGGGGCGCCCACCCTGGCGCATGGTGCGGCCCTGCTCGCGCAGGAGGCCGGCGGCGGCCTGTTGTTCGGCTGGGGCCTCGGGTTCGTGCTGTGCCGCCTGCTGCGCGGCGTGGACGCGCACGCGGTGGCCGTGCTGCTCACACTGGCGGGCGTGGTCGGCGGCTACACGCTGGCCAACGACCTGCACGTGTCGGGGCCGCTCGCGATGGTGGTCGTCGGGCTGATGGTGGGACACGCGGGCCGCGAGGGCCGCCTGCCCGAGCAGACGCAGCACCACCTGGGCGTGTTCTGGGAGCTCGTCGACGACGTGCTCAACGCGGTGCTGTTCGTGCTGGTGGGCATGGAGGTGATCACGATCCGGATTCCCGTCGGCCCGGCCGCGGCCGTCGGCGCCGGGCTCGCGGCGATCGCGATCACGCTCGCCTCGCGCTGGCTGACGGTGGGCCTGCCCGTCACGCTCGCGCGCCGCGCGTCACGCCTGCCCGTGGGCGCGGGCGGATTGCTGACCTGGGGCGGCCTGCGCGGCGGGCTGTCGCTCGCGCTGGCGCTCGCCCTGCCGGCAGGGCCCTGGCGCGAGACGCTGATCGCGCTGACCTATGCGGTCGTCGCCTTCTCGATCCTGGTGCAGGGCCTGACCTTCGGGCGGCTGGTGCGCGCGAGGCTGCGACGCGACGCCTGAGCGCCACATGCGGCACCGCAGCAAGGGCGCGCGGGCACGCCGATCGCCCGCGCCAGGCGTCGGGCGTGGGACAATCGCAGCCTCGACAACAGCACAAGGCCGAGCCGTGGACCTGAAGGTACCGATCACGATTTCCGACGAACTGGGCGACGACATCATCGAGTCGACCGGTCTGCTCGACCTGGCGAGCGGGGAGATCCAGCGGGTCGAGTACGAGGACTGGGACCTCGCCACCCGCGGCCTGCCCGCCGACAGCGAGGACTACGAATTCACCGTCGGCACGCTGTCGAACAATGGCAAGGACGTCGAGTTCAAGGTCGACGTCAACAAGGTCACCGGCCAGTACTCGGTGAGCGCGAGCGAGCTGCTCGAGATCAAGGTGCGCGCGGCCGCCCTGTTCGCGGGCATCAGCGGCAAGGACATGCTGCGCAACGCCGACGCCAAGGCGGCCACGCCGCCGGCTGGCGGCAAGGGACGCAAGCACCTGCACTGAGCGGCGCGACGCCGCTGCAGGCAAGAAAGAAGGCCGCGCGAGCGGCCTTCGTCGTTCCGGGAGGCCGGACGAGCGATCAGTGGTGCCAGCCGCCGCCGCCGCGTTCGTAGCCGCCGCCACCGTAGCCGCCGCCGTGGTAATAGCCACCGCCGGCGTAGTAGCGGCCGCCCCAGGGGGCCACGCAGCAGCCGCTCATCAGCGTCACGAGCAGGGCCAGTGCGCCCCAGCGCACGAGCGTGTGTTTCGAGTTCATCCAGGTCTCCTGCAACAGGCTGCTCCAGTGCCGCCCTGCGCTATTCAACGCCGTTTGTCATCGACCGATGACAAGCGTCGCGTTTCCGTTTGCAAAGCCGCGTAAACGGTCGCGCTGGCGTCCATAGGTGGCGCGCGTAAAGATGGGCTGGCAGCTCGGCGGCAGGCCGGGGTCCGGGTCAACGCGGGGATCGCGGAAGTCGTTGTCGAGACACAGGGTGCGCGACTTGCCGTGTAGACCCCGGAGGGTCGACGAAGCGGGCCGCGATGCTCGCGGAACCCGAAAAGGAAACATCATGAAGAACGGTCTCGCCATTGCCATCGCCGGCCTCGCGCTGGCGTCCATGTCCGGTTGCATCGTGGCGCCGGCCCGTCCCTACTACGCCGAGGGCGGCTACGTCGCGCCGGCCGGCGTGGTCTACGTGGCGCCGACCTATGCGAGCCCGGGCCCCGGCTGGGTCTGGGAATACCACGCCAGCTACGGCTGGGGCTGGCACCACCCGCGCTACGGCTGGCATCGCGGCTGGCATTGATCCGAAAGCCGCGGCCTGAGGCGTCCGCGCCGGCTCGCGGGGCGCGCTCGATGGGCGCGGCTACGACGGGGGCCGGTCATCCTCAGGGCTTGGCAGGCGGCCCCTGCAGCTGGGCCAGCTGCTGCTGCGCCTGCGCGACGTCCTTGCCGTATTCGGCCAGGTAGCGCTGCGTCTCGTCGCTGGAGAACAGCGCGTCGCTGAACTGGGCCGCGACGTATTTGCGCGAGGTCGCGACGGGACCGTCCAGGGAGGCCATCAACGCGCGATCCGGGTAGGCATCGGGCTTGAGCAGGAAGCCCTCGACGTCGTGCAGCGTCAGCGGCAACGCCGGCTTCAGGTCGCGCACCAGGCGGCCGTAGACCCGCAGCGGCACCTGGCGCGCGCCCGCGCCCAGTTCGTCGTTGAAGGTGACGAGGGCCAGCGCCTTGCCATCGGCATCGTCCACGCGGCCCGTGATCACGTAGCGCCCGGGCTGGTCGACGTCGACGCCCAGGATGAAGTCGAGCGAGCCGTCGCGCATCGCGTCGTGCACGCTGCCGGTCCAGGTCGCCGGCGGCCGCGGCGCGTAGACGACGTCGAACGCCACGTAGCCCTGCTGGTCGCCGGACTGCACGACCAGCTCGGTGCGGATCAGCCCCGCGAAGTTGCCGAAGCCTTCGGCCGAGGGGTCGAGCCGCGCGGTGAAGGTGCCATCGCCGGCGCGCGCGTCGCCGTTGGAGCCGTCGTCGACGAAAGGCTGCGTCACCACCGGCGCGAGCGGCGCCGCCTTGCCGCCGCCGGTGTCCTGCGGGCTGTGGGTCATCGAACTGAGGACGCGCAGCGGCAGCACGGCGCCGTTGTCGTCGGTGGCCGTGACGGTCAGCAACACCGTGTCGGCGCCCGTGGCGAACACCTTCTGCTGCGTGGTGTGCACGCGCAGGTTGGGCACGATGCCTGTGCCGGGCATGCGCAGCGGCGCGTCGGTGGTCACGACCTGGTGGGTCAGCCACTGGTCGGCGTGCTCGCTGGCAGGGCGCGAGTCGAACGGGTAGCGCGTCGCAGCCCGGTACATCGCCAGCGTCTGCTTCGCGCGCTCCAGGCGCTGCTGCCACAGCGCGATCCTGGCCTGGCGGTCGTCGAGGCCGGCTGCGCTGAACGGCGCGCGGCGCGGCGCGGATGCGGCCGGCGCGACGTCGCGCGGCGCGGGGGCGCCCATCGAGGCCTGGGCGACCGGGTCGAGCGCCTGCGCGGGCGGCGTGCTCGCCGGCGAGGCCATCCACCACAGCGCCGCGGTGCAGACCGTGGCCACGGGCACGACGACGCGCCAGCGGATCCTCATCGCCGCCTCGCCGGCTTACTTGGCGTAGGTCACCATGTCCTGGCGCACCAGGCCCACCGTGCCCTGCCACTGGCCGTTGGTGTAGTGGTTGTACTGCTCGTTGTCGTCGCGGAACGACACGGTGTGGTAGCTCCACTTGGCCGTCCCGCCCTCGTTGCCGGCGGTGCCGAGGGTGAGGTCGTTGCAGAACCAGTCGCTCGGGTTGCAGTACGCGCCGCCCGAGCTGCCCGAGACGGCGCCCGCGCTGTGGTAGGCCACGGCCTCGTCGTCCTGGCCCGGCAGCACGCCCGAGTACAACGTGCCCTTGGCGCCGGCCCACATGTAGAACCAGTGGCTGCGGGTGTTGTTGTGGTCGTAGAGCGCGCGGGCGGTGCCCGTCTTCAGGTCGGACACCAGCGGCTCCGACGTCGCCCAGTCGCCCACGTTGGCCAGCTCCGAACCGCCACCGGCCCCGGCCGCGACATCCACCCACTTGATGTTCCAGCCGGTCTGCGTGCCCGCGCCGGAGGCGCCGCAGACGCCGCTGGCGTTGGGCGTGGCGTTGGTGATGGTGCGCGACGAACCGCCATACATCGCCAGCGTGTAGCCGACCATCAGGTCGCCCGCGCTGTGCGCGGCCACGTAGCACCAGTTCGTGCCCGTGCAGAAGCAGTCGAGCGCGTTGCGGACCAGGTAGTTCTGGTCGGAGATGTGGCTGTAGCCGTCCCAGTTGACGGACTTCTTGTTGATGCCCGCGGCGGTGGTGGCCGGGCCCCAGTAGGTGAAGTCCGCGTAGTTGCCCGCCTGGCCGCCGCCCGTGCGGCCGTTGACCCACAACGAGTAGTTGGTCGCCTGCGAGACCGCGGCGAAGCCCGCGGCGGCCAGCACGGCACCGCAGATCGAGACGTTGCGCAGACGGGTGTTCATGGGATCACCTTTCGTGTTTCGAGAAGACGGACGGCGAAACGAAGTGACCGCAATGTCCGCAACATCGCGCTGCAGCAACAATGCAGGTTTTCCCGCAACATGAAAAATGGCCCGCTAACCCGCATGGATACTGGGTTGCTTGACGTGGTTCGCGTTTGCGTCAAGCTGCTGACGGATACGAATGTTCGTGCACTTGCGCGGCAAGCCGGCGACACCGAGGACGCGCGCTCAGCCGTTTCCCAACGTCTGGCGCGAAGGCTCGATTCCGGATGGAGCATCGGTGCGTCGCCCCGCGACCTCGCGTCGCTCCGGCGCAGGATGACGGCGCTTCGTCAATCGCCGCATCAGGTGATGGCGGCATGGCCGACGATTCACGGATGCGGTCCCTGGCCGCCGGGAATCGTTCGAGCCAACCACGCGGCCCTCCTGCGCGAAGTCGCAGGATGACCGCTTCTCGAGGATCCGCGGGCCCTGCTCAGCCCTGCGCGAGCTGGTAAAGCCGCGTCGAGCGCGCGCCCGAGCGGCAGAACGCCAGCAGCGGGTGCGGCAGCTCGGCCAGCAGTCGGCGGAAGGCCGCCACTTCCTCGGGCGACTGGTAGCCGCCCGCGACGGGCAGGTGGCGGTACTGCAGGCCCGCGGCCAGCGCGGCGGCCTCGACCTGGGCCGACGCCGGCTGGTCGGGGCCATGCTCGAAGTCGGGGCGGTTGTTGACGACGCTCTTGAAGCCCAGGCGCGCGACTTCCGCCATGGCGGCGGCGTCGAGCTGCGGGGCCACGAACACGTCGTGGTCGATCTGGCGCAGGGGCAGG